>Ga0115029_1001051_pt1 | contig 21804 bp, 14 predicted proteins | sample SidtaG_3_FD_87297 | JGI IMG/M metagenome (GOLD analysis project Ga0115029, IMG submission 87297) | Marine algal microbial communities from Sidmouth, United Kingdom - Sidmouth_Asex1 metaG | ecosystem: Host-associated > Algae > Red algae > Unclassified | place: Sidmouth, United Kingdom | collected... | reverse complement strand
GGCGTGAGCGCGGGCGTGAGCGCGGGCACCTTGACCGGCGGCACGTCGCCCTGCTGATCGTTGCTCATCGCTCGTTCTCGCTGGCGGTGCCGGACGGCACCAGAAGTCCGTCACCGGTCGCCCGGTCGAAGGCGCTGCACACCGCCTTCAGGGAGGCGGCCACGATGTTCGCGTCCAGCCCGGCACCGTAGCGTGTCTCGCCACGACCGACCTGCGCCTCGACGTAGCAGGCCGACTGCGCATCCGCACCGCTGTGGATGGCGTGCTGATGATAATCGACGATGCGGAACTCCACGCCGAAGGCTGCGTTCAGGGCATCCACGAACGCATCGATCGGCCCGTTGCCACGCCCGCTGATCTCCTGCTCGACCCCGTCGAAGGTCACACAGGCGATCAGGGTGCGCAATTGCTCGTCCTCCGGATCGGGGATGCTCTGGTGGCGCCTGAAGCGCAGTGGCCCGTCCGGCTCCAGGAAATCGCTGCGAAAGGCTTGCATGATCGCCTCGGAGTCGACTTCACCACCGGTCCGTTCGCTGATCGCCTGCACCACGCGGCTGAACTCGATCTGCATGCGGCGCGGCAACTGCAGGCCGTGATCCTGCTCCAGGATGAAGGCGACACCGCCCTTGCCGGACTGGCTGTTGACACGCACCACCGACTCGTAGGTGCGCCCCAGATCCTGAGGATCGATCGGCAGGTAGGGGACCGCCCACACCGGCGAGTTGCTGGAGCGCATCGCCGCGAAGCCCTTCTTGATCGCGTCCTGGTGAGATCCGGAGAAGGCGGTGAACACCAGCTCGCCGGCATACGGATGGCGCGGGTGCACCGGCAGCTGGTTGCAGTGCTCGGCGGTGGCGCGGATATCGAAGATGTCCGACACGTCAAGCTTCGGATCCACTCCCTGGCTGAACAGGTTCAGCGCCATCGTCACCAGATCCACGTTGCCGGTGCGCTCGCCGTTGCCGAACAGCGTGCCCTCGACCCGATCGCCCCCGGCCAGCAGTCCCAGCTCGGCGGCCGCCACCGCGCAGCCGCGATCGTTGTGCGGGTGCAGGCTGATGATCAGGCTGTCACGCCGGGCGACGTGGTCGCAGAACCACTCGATCTGATCGGCGTGCACGTTCGGCATCGACATCTCCACCGTGGCCGGCAGGTTGAGGATGACCGGATGGTCCGGCGTCGGTTGCCAGACGTCGCACACCGCGTCGCACACCTCGACCGCGTACGACAGCTCGGTACCGGTGAAGCTTTCCGGGGAGTACTCGAAGCGCCAGTGCGTGTCCGGACGCGTCGACGCGATCTCGGCGACGATCGCCGCACCCTCGACCGCGATCTGCTTGACGCCTTCGCGATCCAGTCCGAACACCACCCTTCGCTGCAGCTCGGAGGTCGAGTTGTACAGGTGAACGATGGCCTGCCTCGCACCCTGCATCGCCTCGAAGGTGCGCTCGATCAACGGCCGGCGCGCCTGGGTCAGCACCTGCAGGGTGACATCGTCCGGCACGTGATCGCCGTCGATCAGGGCGCGCACGAAATCGAAATCGGTCTGGCTGGCGGCCGGAAATCCGACCTCGATCTCCTTGAAGCCCATCTTCACCAGCAGGTGGAACAGGCGCATCTTGCGCTCGTGCCCCATCGGCTCGATCAGCGCCTGATTGCCGTCGCGAAGGTCGACGCTGCACCACACCGGCGCAGCGTCCAGGGTGCGATCGGGCCAGCGCCGGGAAGACATCGGCACCGGCGGGTAGGCCACGTACTTGGTGGAGGGGTCGTTGTTCATCAGGCGAGTCTCGCAAGGTCACCGGGCATCCCTCGTCCAGGCGGCGAACCGCGGCGACGTGATCACTCGGTGAAGGCAGTCAGTGCCGGGCGGCGGTGCGACCGGCGGCATCGACCCGACTCAGCCTGCGGGCCCAAGGCGCAGTGGCGGCCCGACTCTCCCGAGGGAGGTCGGGCATCGAAGGGCCAGGCTGGGCGAGCAGGCGATCATGGGCCGAGACTAGCCGGGCGGGCCGGGCGGGTCAAGATCGTCCGGGGCGGAGTTGCTCCGGTTCTCCACCGGGCGCACCTGCGGACCACCGGTCACGCGCAGGTTGCGCATCTGCAACACCGGCCGACCGACCGACGTCACCAGCTCACGCCAGATGAACAGCAGACCGGACAGCACGATCACCCCGGCGCCCGCCAGCACCGTCGTGTCCACCGCCTCACCGAACACGAGCGCGCCGTACACCAGGCCCCACAGCATCTGGCTGTACTGCATCGGCGCGACGAACTGCGCTTCGCTCTTGCGATAGGCCATCACCAGCATCGTCTGTCCGATGACCGTCAACGCACCGATCGCCGCCAGTCTGGACAGTTGCTCGCCGGGCATGGGCACATACACCAGCGTGGTGAGCAATCCGGTCAGCAGCACGTTGGCCAGCATCGGATACAGGATCATGGTCAATGCGTGTTCGCGACCGCCGATCAGGCGCGTGATCACCGAGTTGATCGCCAAGCTGAAGGCGGCACCGATCGCCGCCAGATGTCCGACCTCGAACGGGGCGGAGCCGGGACGCAACACGATCAGCACACCGGCCATGCCCAGCAGGATCGCGAACCAGCGGAACGCCCGCACCCGCTCGCCCAGCAACGGGATGGCCAGCAACGTGATCAGGATCGGGGCCGAAAAGAGCAGCGAATAGGCTTCGGCCAGCGGCAGGTGGTTGAACGCGTAGAAACCGCACAGGAGCCCGGACGTGGTGAACAGGCAACGCAGTGCCATCAGCACCGGCACCTGCGGACGGAAGGAGCGCTCGGGCCGGGCCACGGCAAGGTACAGGGAGAACGGCACGAAGCTGAACAACACTGCGAAGAAGGCGACCTGGAAGGTCGGGATGCCCTGCACGCTCTTGATCAGCGCATCGTGCAGGGAGAACACCGCGAACCCAATCAATGCAAGTCCGACTCCCGAAAGCGGCTTGGACGGCGTGGCGGCGCCGGGGGCGGACGGTGGGGGCATGGGTTGCATCCGGTGTGTCGGGCGCCGGAAACGGACACCACGTGGCGACAGGAATGCTAGCAGAGCCCCTGCACGCCGGTGATCCGTGCGCTGCCGGCCCGTGATCGAGCCATCGCCGCAAGGTGCGCCGTCAGGTCTCAGGCGCCGATCGCGAAGTAGCCGAACTGCCCCGTCAATCGCCCGACCAGATAGCGCAGGCTGAACGGCTTCTCCAACCGCTCGACTCCTTCGGGCAATGCGGACCCTGCGTCTCTCTCGCTCATCACCAGCACGCAGGGGGCGACCCGACCCGCCCCCGCCAGCACGTCGCGGCACAATCCCGCTGTGCCTTGCGCCTCGTCGATCACCAGGGCGTCATAGTCGACCTCGGCGCTCAGCCGCCGCGCTATGTCGGCCCCCAGGGCGGTATCGACCTCGAATCCGGCACGGTCCAGGCTCGACTTCATGACGTGCAGCACATGAACGTCGGGCGACACCAGCAGGACCGAAGGCATCCCGGGCCGCGCCGGCTCGTCCCGGTCAGCCTGGCTCGTGCCGTGCGGTTTCCCGTCCGTGCTCGTGATTGCATCCTGCATGGCCAGCTTAGCGGTCAACTCCGCTCGTTCCTTGACCCGGCGCGGCAGAACGGGCGTCGAGACGTTGACGAGCGCGTGATCGTCGCCTCGGTTCTGGCCGAAAAAGCATGACCCGGTTCGAGTGGCGATATCCGAACGGACAAGGTCCGGCGCCGGGGGCCGTTGCTCCCGACGATGCGTCGTGCCTTTCGGTACGCGATCCCGAACGGAGCCCGCTCGATGCCGAACCCTCGCCCGCCCTCCCGCGCACGATCGTCCGCCGCTCGCCTGCTCGTCGCCTCGTGCGCCACGGCAATGCTGGTCGGATGCGGCTCGCGCGACACCGGCGGCAGCAGTGGCAGCGGTGGCGACGTCGCCGGCGCCTGTCTGCTGGACGACCAGTTGGCGTGGGTGGAATCCAGCATGCGTGACTACTACCTGTACTACGATCAGGTACCGGTGGTGCGCCGGTCGGATTTCGACGGCACGACCTCGCTGCTGCAGGCGCTGCGCGTGCCACCGGACTCGTTCAGCTTCATCACCGACGCGGCGCGCAGTGCCGCCCTGTTCGATGCCGGCGAGCGGACAGGCTACGGCTGGCACCTGACCCGTCGCCCCGATGATGCGCTGCTGGTCTTGCTGACGGACGTCGGCTCGCCGCTGGAACGCGCCGGCGTGCGGCGCGGCGATATCGTGCGCACCGTCGACGGACTCGACGAGACCACGTTGACCCGAACGCAACGTGCCGAACTGCTGGGCACCGGTGACGATGTGCTGACGGTGCGCCTGGGCATCGAGGCGCCGGACGGAACGCGACGTGAGATCGAAGTGACGCGCGATCGGTACGCGGTTCGTGGCGTGCAGCAGATCGACATCGTGCAGCGCGGCGCCTTGCGCATCGGCTACCTGAATTTCACGACGTTCGTCGAGCCTGCCCGCCTGGAGCTGGACGCAGCGTTCGCCGAACTGGCCGCGGCGAACATCGACGAACTGGTGCTCGATCTTCGATTCAATGGCGGCGGACGGGTGAACGTGGCGAACGAGCTGGCCAGCCGGATCGGCGGCAGCGGGGTGCAGGGTCGGGACTTCTCGCGCCTGCGTTTCAACGACAAGGCCGCGGGCGTACCCTCGGGTGGCGTGCCGCTGGCGTTCGTCGAACTGACCGACTCGCTGGATCTGGGCAGGGTCTACGTGCTGAACGGCCCGGGTACCTGCTCGGCCTCGGAAATGGTGATCAACGGTCTGGAGCCGTTCGTGGACGTGGTCACGATCGGACAGGCCACTTGCGGCAAGCCGTTCGGCTTTCGTGGAATCGAGCGTTGCGATGAGGCACTGTTCGCGGTGGAGTTCGAGTTCGTCAACGACGCCGGTGCCGGGGGATACGTCGACGGCATCGCCCCCGACTGCCCGGTCGCGCCGGACGACAGCAGCCCGCTGGGCACTCCCGCGGAGCCCTTGTTCGCCGCCGCCTTGCAGCACATCGATACCGCCACCTGTCCGGCCCTGGTCGCATCGGAGGCGAGTACCGGCACCCAACGTCGCGTCACGGCACCCGGGCCCGGCGAACCGGGCTGGCGCAATCCGGTCGACCCGTTCGGCAACGACCTGCCACCGGATTGAGGGCTGCACGGCTATGCTGCCGGGCATGACACGAATGATTCATCTGATCCGACACGGCCAGGCGTCGGCCGGCACCTCGAACTACGACCGGCTGTCGCCGTGCGGGCGCGAACAGGCGGTCCATCTGGGCGCCTGGTGGCAGCGCACGGGCTTTCGCGTCGATGCCGCCTGGCACGGCACCCTGGAACGCCAGCGAGACACCGCGACGCTGACGCTGCAGGCGGCCGGACTGTCGCCACCGGTGTCGCTGCTGCCGGACCTGAACGAATACGATCACCGCGCCGTGGATGCTCACCTGTCGGCACGGCCCGATCGCGGCAGCGACCCGGATCCGGCTTCCGGGCGGCTCGGCGACGCGGACGCCGCGCCGGTCAACCCCGAGTCGATGACCTACGCCGACTACGCCACCGTCATGCGCCGCTGGCGGGACACCACCGATTTGCCCGACTCGCTCGAGCACTGGCACGCCTTCGCCGCACGCGGCTGGAACGCGATCGCCGCCGCGGCCGGCGAGCGGGACGCCGGCGAGTCGCTGGCGTTCTTCACCTCGGGCGGCATCATCTCCACGGTGCTGGCCACCGTGCTGGACCTGGACTTCGAACACACCATCGATGCGATCTGGCGCGTGCGCAACGCCTCGGTGACCACGCTTGCCCACGACGGGCAACAGGCCAGGCTGGTGGAGTTCAACGCCGTGCCGCACCTGCAGGTGCACCACGACCCGGCGCTGATCACGCTGATCTGAGCCCGGTCAGGGCATCCTGCTCAGGCCACCTTGATCACGTCACCGGCCGCCAGCCGACGCAGCGCCAGACCTTCCTTGTCGAACACGTGACAGTTGGTCGCCCCGACCTGCACCGCGACCTGCTGACCCTCGCGCGTCCCGTCGAGCCCGGGTCGCTGGACCACGAAGTTGTCCAGGCCCGAGCACGTGCCGTACAGGTAGGTCGTGCCGCCCAGCCGCTCGGTCACCTCGACGTTCATGTCGAGCGCGAAGTCCCCCTGCGGGGCGCCCAGATCCTCAGGGCGCATGCCCAGCGTACCCTGGGTGTTCGGCGTGACGCCGGACCCGTCGACGGGCAGCACGACCTGCTGGCCGTCCGGCAGCTTCACCGTGGTGCTGCCCGGCCCGCCCTCGACCAGGGTGACGTCGATGAAGTTCATCCGCGGCGAGCCGATGAAGCCTGCCACGAACAGGTTCTGCGGATAGTGATACAGCTCCAGAGGCGAGCCGACCTGCTCGACCAGGCCGGCCTTCAGCACGACGATCTTGTCGGCCATGGTCATTGCCTCGACCTGGTCGTGGGTGACGTAGATCATCGTGGCGTTCATCTGCGAATGCAGCTTGGCGATCTGCAGGCGCATCTCCACGCGCAGCTCCGCATCCAGGTTCGACAGCGGCTCGTCGAACAGGAAGACGTCCGGCTCGCGCACGATCGCCCGGCCGATCGCCACGCGCTGGCGCTGACCGCCGGACAGGTTCTTCGGCTTGCGATCCAGCAGCTTGTCCAGCTGCAGCATCTGGGCGGCGTGATCGACCTTGCGCTTGACCTCGACCTTGTCGACCCCGCCCATCTTCAGGCCGAACCCCATGTTCTCCTCGACCGTCATGTGCGGATAGAGCGCGTAGGTCTGGAACACCATGGCGATGCCGCGATCCACCGCCTCGACATGCGTGACATCGCGCCCACCGATGTGGATTTCCCCGTCGGAGGTCTCCTCCAGCCCGGCGATCATCCGCAGCAGCGTCGACTTGCCGCACCCGGACGGCCCGACGAAGACGATGAACTCGCCGCTGTCCAGTTCCAGGTCGATGCCATGGATGACGGCCACCTCGCCGTATCGCTTCCAGGCCTTCTTCAGCAGCACTTCAGCCATCGGATTCTCCTTCTCTGTTCTCGCGTCGGCGGATGCCGGGCGGATCTGGCGTTCGGTCAGTGTCCGTGGCCACCGGCACCACGCGGGTGCCCGGTGCGTGGCGCCAGGCGGCGCGATATCTCGGCGGCGGCGGCCACCAGCTGATCGTGCCAGCCCACCAGCTGGCGGGTGGTCACCCGAAAGCTGGGCGCGGTGATCGACAGGCCGGCGATCGCGCCGCCGTCGGCGTCGACCACCGGTGCGGCGATGCAGCGCGTACCGGCGAATCGCTCCTCGTCGTCGATCGCGTAGCCGCGCTCGCTCACCCGCACGAGTTCGCGCCGCAGCGCGGCCCGGTCGGTGATCGTGTTGGGCGAGGTGCGGGCGAAGTGGATGCGCGAGATGATCGCATCGCGGTGCGACGCTTCGCACCACGCCAGCAGCACCTTGCCGATGCCGGTGCAGTACACCGGCGCCCGGTTGCCGACCGCGACCGAGTGGCGCACGCTCTCCTGGCTCTCGACGTGATCGATGACCACGATGTGCGTGTCGGCCAGCACCGCGATCTGCACCGTCTCGCCGCTGCTGGCGGCCAGCGCGAGCAGCTGGTCACGTGCCAGATGACGAAGGTCGGAACGCGTCCAGATGCGGTTCGCCATCTCGAGCACCCGGTAGCCGGCCGACCAGGTCAGGCCGCGCTCGTCCAGCAGCACCAGACGCTCCTCGGCCAGCTCGTTCAGCAGACGGTGCAGCGTGGCCTTGGGCAGCTCCGAGCGCTCCTCCAGCTCGGCGAAGCGCAACGGGCCTTCGGAAACGATCAGGTCGAGCAACCGGATGGCGCGCGCCGTCGCACTGGTGCGGGTGCTGCGCTCCTGCGCCGAGCCGTCCCCGCGTACCGGTTCGCAATCCGACCCCTTGACTGTCCTGGAACCTGAAGGCTTTCCGGATTCGCTCATGCTGGTGCTGATCGGTGGGCGGCGGCCAGGCGCCGGCGTGTCCTTGCATTGACACGTGGCGAGCACCGCTCATATAATTTTCGGAACATTGTTCCATTAAACTGGCGGTGGCGCAAACGGCGCTCTCCTCCCGGCGCCGAGACATGCCCGAGCACACATCCCTCTGGCGCCTCAATGGCGTCCGCAGCACGCTGATCGTGCTGCCCGGCTTGCGCGACGACTCCCGTGCCGTCGCCGGCTCCGCGGCGGGCGTGGGTCACGCGCCGCGCGAAATGGATCGAGAGGCCATCGGTGGTGGCGTTCCGCAACTGTATTACTTCGGCAAGCGGCTGACGCTCGATCCGGACCTGGACGAATGCGCCCTGCTGGATGACGACGCGCTGGCCTACGCATCGCTGGACGCACCCGAACCGCTGACACTGTGCCCCGAGGCCAGTCACGGGTACGCCGGCTCGCCCGGACTGGCCGGGCATCGCGACGGCCGCCGCTTCGCTCACCGCTGGACCCTGGCCGAGGCCAGCCCCTTTCGACCGGACGAGGATGTCGACCGGCATCGACTGACGTTCGTCCTGCGCGACGATGCCAGTCACCTCCGGTTGCAGATCGTGCTGGCGCTCGATCCGCTGAGCGATCTGCTGTCCGTCACCACCACGCTGCAGAACCTGGGCGACGATGCGTTCACCGTCGACTGGCTGGCCAGCGCGACCCTGCCGCTGCCGCGCAGCCATGTCGAGACGCTCAGCCAGCACGGGCGCTGGGGCGGAGAATTCCAGGAACACCGCCGCCCGCTCGGCCCGGGTCTTCTGGACATCAGCAACCGCCACGGTCGCACCAGTCATCAGCACGCCCCGTTCATCGCCACCGGCAGCACCGGTTTCGGCAACGATCACGGCGACGTGCTGGCGGCGCACCTGGGCTACAGCGGCAACTTCAGCCTGCGCACCGAACGGTTGTCGAACGGCACCGCCACGTTGCAGCTCGGCCTGCTGCCGCTGCCCGGCGAGTGCCGCCTCGCTCCGGGCGAGCAGCTCGTGGCCCCGATCGCGTACGTGACGCGTGGCCGCGGCCTGAACGCCTGCACCGCCGCCTTTCACACCCATGCGCGCACGCGCATCCTGCCCGCCTTCACCCGCAACGATCGTCCGGTCCATGCGAACAGCTGGGAAGCCCTGTACTTCAACCACGACCCGCAGGCCCTGCTGGCGCTGATCGATTCGGCCGCCGCGCTGGGCGCCGAGCGGTTCGTGCTGGACGATGGCTGGTTCCTGCGACGGCGCAACGACAGTGCCGGCCTGGGCGATTGGTACGTCGACGAGAGCGTGTACCCGGACGGCCTCGCCCCGATCGTGCAGCGGGTGCGCCAGCACGGCATGCAGTTCGGCCTGTGGTTCGAACCCGAGATGGTCAATCCGGACAGCGCCCTGCACGAGACCCGTCCGGAGTGGGCGCTGCACCTGGACGGGATCGACACCCCGCTGGCGCGCGATCAGCTGGTGCTGGACATCAGCCGTCCTGACGTGCGCGACTATCTGTTCGAGTGCATTTCGGCGCTGTGCCGCGAGCACGCGATCGACTACATCAAATGGGACATGAACCGCGATCTGGTGCTGGCGGGCGACGGCAGCCGCGCCCGGGCAGCGCGCCAGCCGCAGGCACTGTACGACCTGCTGGCCGATCTGCGCGAAGCGTTTCCGGCGATCGAGATCGAAAGCTGCGCCTCGGGCGGAGCGCGAGCCGACTTCGGCGTACTGAGCCAGACCGGTCGGGTGTGGACGTCCGACAACATCGATCCGATCGAACGCACCCGCATCCAGGCAGGCTTCCTGCGCTGGTTGCCGCCGGAGATCATGGGCGCGCACGTCGGTCACGAGGCCGCCCACCTGACCGGACGGGTGACGGACCTGCACACGCGCGCCATCGTTGCGCTGCAGGGACAGTTCGGGTTCGAGCTGGACGCTCGTCGACTGGAGCCCGCCACCGTGGTCGGCCTGCACCACTACACCTCGCTGTACAAGACCCACAGGCGGTGGCTCGGCAGCAGTCGCCACCATCGTCTCGACAGCCCGAGCGAGCCGTCGATCGCCGCCTCGATGCAGGTGGCCGAGGACGGCATCATCGCCCTGCTGTGGGTGATCGCGATGGAGACGATCGCGCACACGCGTCCCGGCAGGCTGCAGTTGTCGGGCCTGGAGCCCGGCAAGCGCTATCGCGTGTCGCTGGAGAGCGACAACCGCGAGGCACTGATGCCCTACAACCGTCACATGCCACGCTGGCTGGCGCAGTCGGCCGTCACCACCGGTGAGCTGCTGATGAACCTCGGCCTGCCGCTGCCGGTGATGCCGGCCCAGTCGTCGCTGCTGATCGCCTGTCGCGCGGTGCTAGACGTGGAAAGCGGTTCGTCGGCACGAGCCGGCGAACGGCCGACGCACGAATCCCGCGAGACGACGCTCGATGCCGCCATCCCGGCGATCGCCTCGGCGCCGTCTTCCTAGCCCCTGCGAGAGGCCTCCGTGACCACCGCCGATTCCCCCGACCCCGTCGCCCTGCTGCGCCGCTTCGAGACCCGCTTCGGCCGACAGCGCGACGACCCGTCCACCGCGGCGACGTTGTTTTTCGCACCCGGGCGGGTCAACCTGATCGGCGATCACACCGATGTCACCGGCGGCCTGGTGTTTCCGTGCGGCATCGATCGCGGCAGCCATCTGGTGATCCGACGCAACGGTGAGCGCCGATACCGCTTCGCCTCGACCGATTTCGACCTGTTCGGCGACCTGGGCGCGCACGAGATCGGTCAACGCTGGGGAGACACCTGGATCAACTACCCGCTCGGTGTCATCGATCAGTTCAAGCGGCGCGGCATCGACATCGACGGCGTGGACTGCCTGTTCTCCGGCAATATCCCGAACGGTGCCGGGCTGAGCTCGTCGGCCTCGATCGAGGTGGTCACCGCCCACGCGCTGAACCGACTGTTCGATGCCGGCCTGTCGCCACTCGAGCAGGTCAAGCTGGCACGTGCGGCGGAGAACGATTTCGTCGGCATGCACTGCGGCATCATGGACCAGTTCGCCGTGGCCATGGCCGAGGACGGGCACGCCATGCTGCTCGACTGCACCTCGCTGGAACACCGCCAGGTTCCGCTACGGCTGGGAGACAACGCCCTGCTGGTCACCAATACCAACCAGCGCCGCGAACTGAACGAGTCCGCCTACAACGCACGGGTGGCGGAGTGCGACCGCGCCCTGGCACTGCTCGCGCCCGTGCTCGGCGTGACGCAATTGGCCGACGTCGGGGTCGCGGACCTGCAATCCCAGGCCCATCGGTTCGATGCCGATCCGGACGCCCTGGCGCGCGCGCGTCACGTGACCAGCGAGAACGCCCGCGTGCGCCTGGCGGTGCCTGCACTGGAGAGCGGCGACGTGGCGCGCTTCGGCGAGCTGATGAATGCGTCCCACGACTCGCTGCGCGACGACTACCAGGTCTCCAGCGAGCCGCTGGACGCCCTGGTGCGACTCTCCCGCGAACAACCCGGCGTGCTGGGCAGTCGCCTGACCGGCGCCGGGTTCGGCGGTTGCACGGTGACGCTGCTGCCGCGCGATTCCATCGACGACTTCATCGCGACCGTCGGCAAGGCCTACCGGGAGGCGACCGGCCTGACCGCCGATTTCTACCGCATTCATCCCGGACCCGGTGTCATGGCCGTCCCGCTGCCCGGTCGAGCCCGCGCCCCCGGAACGAGTCCGGGACAGGACTCCGATACGCGTCAGGGGCAGGCCTCCGATACAGGCCGGGGACAGGCCCCCGATACAGGCCGGGGACAGGCATGAGCATCGCGGACGGTCGCCCGGACGACGGCCCCTGGCAGCGCCGCTGGCAACCGCTGCTGCAGCAATGGGTGATCATCTCGTCGACATCGGCCGGTCGTCCCTGGTCCGGTGCCGTCTCGGACCGAAAGCCCGTCACCGGCACGCCGGCACACGATCCCGCCTGCTACCTCTGTCCGCGCGTGACGCGGGCGAACGGCACGAGCAATCCCGACTATCACGGCGCCTTCGCGTTCGACAACGACTTCCCGTCGCTCTCGGCCGAGGCACCGGGCAGTGCCAGCGACGACCCGCTGGCACGCACCGCACCCGCCGACGGACAGTGCCGGGTGCTGTGCTGGTCGGAACGTCATGACGCCACGCTGGCCAGCCTGCCGGAGGCCGAATTGATCGAAGCGGTGGGCTTGTGGCGCAGCGAGTACCGCACGCTCTCGGCGCGCTCGGATATCGCCAACGTGGTGATCTTCGAGAACAAGGGGGTGGAGATCGGCGTGTCGAACCTGCACCCCCACGGACAGGTCTACGCCACCTCGTTCGTGACCGACACGGCCGATCGCCTGCGGCGGGCGCAGGCGGACTGGGCCGCACGGCACGACGGCGAATCCCTGCTACCGGCATTGCTGGCGCATGCGCACACCACCGAGGCGCTGATCGTGGAGCAGGACGAGCACTTCGCGGTGATCGTGCCGTTCGCGGCCCGCTTCGCCTACGAGACCTGGATCGTGCCGCACCGCCACATCGGCAGCACCGGTGCCATGGACGATGAACAGATCGCCTCGCTGGCCCGGCTCTACCAGCGCCAGGTGCGCCGCTACGACCTGCTGTTCGACCGATCGGCACCGAACGTGACGTTGCTGCACAACGCGCCGAGCGACGATCACGTCGACAACGCCAGCTGGTGCTTTCACCTCGCGTTCCACCCGCCGCTGCGCGATGCGCAGAAGATGAAGTTCCTGGCAGGGTTCGAATCGGGTGCGAACAACATCGTCAACCCGGTGCGTCCCGAGGATGCGGCCGCCACGCTGCGCAGCATCGACACCACGCTCTGGGCAGCTCGTTTCGCGCCGACGTCGATGACCGACGATGCACCGGAAGGCTCGTGAACCGGCGAGCCGTCAGCGACACCCTGCGCACCGGCGTCTGCTACTACCCCGAGCACTGGCCGGAGGCCCGCTGGGCAGAGGACGCGGCCCACATGAAGCGCCTCGGCCTGTCGCTGGTGCGCATCGGCGAATTTGCCTGGAGTCGGCTGGAGTCCCCCGACGGGTCGTTGCACCTGGACTGGCTGCAGCGCGCGATCGACACCCTGCACGCCGCCGGACTGGAGGTGGTGCTGGGCACACCCACCGCCACCCCGCCGGCCTGGTTGACCGCCCGTCACCCGGGCATGTTCGCCATCGACGAGCGTGGCCAGGAGCGCGGTTTCGGCTCCAGGCGTCACTACTGCTTCTCCTACGCCCCGTATCACGAGGATTGCCGTCGCATCGTGACCGCGCTGGCAGAGCGCTTCGGCGAGCATCCGGGCATCGTCGCCTGGCAGACCGACAACGAATACGGCTGCCACGACACGGTGCTCAGCTACTCCAAGGCCGCCGTCGCAGGTTTCCGGCAGTGGTGCCGGCGCCGTTACAACGGCATCGACGGGCTGAACGCGGCCTGGGGCAACGTGTTCTGGAGCATGGAGTACACCGATTTCGACCAGATCGGGGCACCGGTCGGCGCGGTCACCGAGACCAGCCCGGCACACCGCCTGGCCTACTGGCGCTATTGCAGCGAGCAGGTATCGGTGTTCGATCGGATTCAGGTGGACATCATCCGCGCCCATTCGCCCGGGCGCGACGTGCTGCACAACTTCATGGGCAACTTCGTGGAATTCGATCACCACGCACTGTCGCGGCACCTGGACGTGGCGACCTGGGACAACTATCCGCTCGGCTTCCTGACCCGCGACGGCACCGATCCGGGCCTGCAGGAGCGCTACCTGCGCACCGGTGTGCCGGACGGCTCGGCATTTCACCACGATCTGTACAGGGGCTGCTGCGACGGGCGCTTCTGGGTGATGGAGCAGCAGCCCGGACCGGTCAACTGGGCGCCGTACAACCCCGCCCCGCTGGACGGCATGGTGCGCCTGTGGGGCTGGGAGGCCTTCGCGCACGGCGCCGAAGTCACCAGCTACTTCCGCTGGCGCCAGGCACCGTTCGCACAGGAGCAGATGCACACCGGCCTGCTGCTGAGCAACGGCGACGAGGACCAGGCGGCAGGCGAGGTCGGCACGCTCAACGCCGAGATACAGGCCCTGCTCGATCAGCCGGACATCGATCTGCTCACCGCACCGGCACGGGTGGCCATCCTGTTCGACTACACCGGTGACCGGTTGCAGCGCATCCAGCAGCCGGAGGGACAGACTCACGATCCGCTGGAGTTCGTGCAGCGCCTCCACGCCTGCCTGCGGGGGCTGGACGTGGACGTCGACATCGTGGCGGCCGATGCGTCGCTGGCGTCCTACGCCCTGATACTGGTCTCCAACGCGACGATCTCGGATCCTGCGCTGGCCGTTCGACTGAAGGACAGCGATGCCCGGGTCGTGCTGTTCCCCCGAGTGGGCAGCCGTACCAGGGACGCCGCCATCCCGGACAACCTGCCGCCGGGCGAATTGCAACGCCTGATCGATGTGCAGGTGGTACGCAGCGAATCGCTACCGCCCGGCGAACGGCTGGAAGCGGATGCCGAGATCGGCAACGGACCGGGCGGCATGCCGATGATCGTCCAGTCCTGGCGCGAGCGCGTGCGTAGTCCGATCGAGCCGCGGGCACGCTTCGCGGATGGCTGGGGCTTTCATTATACCCACGGGCGCATCCACTACATCAACGCCATTCCGATCGATGGCTCGCTGGAACGTCTGCTGGAGACGCTGCTGGAGGATGCCGGCATCGCAACGCGCATGCTGCCGGTGGGCGTGCGCCTGCGCCGGCGCGGCAACCTCACCTTCGCCTTCAACTACGGGCCGGATCCGCATGCGCTGGTCCCGGCGTCCGGTTGCCCGGTCGATGCCGCGCTGCTGATCGGCGAGCGCCTCCTGCCGCCGGCCGGTGTGGCGGTCTGGCGCACGGCGCCCTGATGTCCGGACGGCCCAGGGTGACCGGCTTCACGAACAGGATGCGCCGCCGAGCGCTGGCGTTCACCCGATCGGCTCTGGTATCGTAAGATGGAACTCTGTTCCAAAGTCTCGTGACAGCGATCGATGCAGTCACGGACCTTGGTCGGCATCGCGCGCACATCGGCCCGCAGCGGTCGAATGCGCTAATTTCCCGAACCGTTCGCCGGCACTGGCCCGGTGACGGATTTCCCATTGGAGGACCGCACTGCATGTTCCAACCTCTCAAGACCGCCGCGGCGGTATTGGCCATCGGCACGGCATTCGCCACGCCTGCATTCGCACAGGACCTGATCATCAACTTCGACGATCTCAACCCCGGCCCCAAGCAGGGCTTCGAGGATGCGGTCGCCAAGTTCCAGGAAGCCAACCCGGACATGGAGATCCAGGTCAACATCACCGACCGTGAAGCGCACAAGACCGCCATCCGCAACTTCCTGACCGCCGAGGCACCGGACATCACCGCCTGGTATCCGGGCAACCGCATGGGCCCGTTCGTGGACGCAGGCCTGTTCGAGGACATCTCGGACCTGTGGGAATCCGAAGGTCTCAACGAAAGCTTCGCCTCCATCCGTCCGACCATGACGCGGGACGACAAGCAGTGGGGCGTGCCGTACAGCTACTACCAGTGGGGCATCTACTACCGCGCCGACGTGCTCGAGGAGCAAGGCATCGAGCCGCCCGAAACCTGGGAGCAGCTGCTCGAAGGCAGTGCCAAGCTCAAGGAGGCGGGCATCACGCCGTTCACCATCGGCACCAAGAACTTCTGGACCACCGGCGGCGTGTTCGACTACCTGAACCTGCGCACCAACGGCTACGATTTCCACAATGCGCTGACCGCCGGTGAAGTGAAGTTCTCCGACCCGCGCGTCATGGACGTGTTCGATCGCTGGAAGGAACTGGTGGAGCCGGGCTACTTCATCGAGAACCACGCCACGATGAGCTGGCAGGATGCGCTTGCCCCGTTCATCAAGGGAGAAGCGGCCATGTACGTGATGGGCAACTTCGCGGTCGACGCGATGAAGGACGGCGGTCTGACCGAGGACCAGATCGGCTACATCCCGTTTCCGACCATCAACCCCGACGTCGAGCGTGCCGAAGATGCACCGGCCGATGCCTTCTTCATCCCCTCGAACGCCAAGAACAAGGAGAACGCCCGCAAGTTCCTCGCCTTCATCGCCCAGGCGGACATCCTGACCGAGTGGAACAAGACAATCGGCCAGCTGCCGCCGAACGCCAACTCGGAAGTGGGTGACAGCAAGTTCCTGCAGGCCGGCTTCGAGACGCTGAGCACGGCATCCGGTCTGGCCCAGTTCTTCGACCGTGACGCGGATGCGCAGATGGCCCAGGCCGGCATGGAAGGCTTCCAGGAATTCATGGTCAAGCCGGATCGCCTGGACGACATCATCCAGCGCCTGGACAAGATTCAGGAACGCATCAACCAGTAGGCCGATTGCACGGCAGGAACGAACGGCGTCACCCGCTGACGCAGCCGTCCCCGCCCGTGCACCGGTTCTCCCCCTTCGGGAGCTCCGGTGCACGGGTTTCGCCCCCCCCCTTGCAGGCTGACGATCCGCCGACCGCCTTTTGCCTCAAAGAGAGCGCGACTGCATGAGCACACCGATGACCACCACCGCCCCGGGCGACCTGCAGGAGCCGGGATGGTGGAAACGCAATCGGATCGCCCTCTCGCCCTGGCTGTTCCTGCTGCCGGGAATGATCTTCTTCGGGCTGTACGTCATCGCACCGATCTTCCAGTCGATCTGGATCTCGTTCTTCGAATGGGACGGACTGGGCGAGAAGGTGTGGGTGGGCACGGCGAACTACGTCCAGCTGATGGACGACTCGCGCTTCTACACCTCGTTGAAGAACAACATCATCTGGCTGGTGCTGTACATGCTGGCCGTGCCGCTGGGACTGGCCATCGCGCTGTTCCTGAACCAGACGGTTCGAGGCATGCGCCTGTACAAGAGCCTGTTCTTCTTTCCGTTCGTGATCAGCCAGGTGGTCGTGGGGCTGATCTTCACCTGGTTCTACAATCCCGACTTCGGCATCGTCGGCGTCATCTGGGAATTCTTCGGTGCCACGCCCCCGGCCATCCTGGCCGACGAGGACCTGGTCACCTACGGCATCATCTTCGCGGGCCTGTGGCCGCAGATCGCCTACTGCATGATCCTGTACCTCACCGGGCTGAACAACGTCTCGCCCGACCAGATCGAGGCCGGCCGGCTGGACAACGCGCGCGGCTGGAAGATGCTGTGGTACATCATCATCCCGCAACTGCGACCGGCCACCTTCATCGCCGTGGTGGTCACGGTCATCGGCGCGCTGCGCTCGTTCGACCTGATCGCGATCATGACCGGGGGCGGTCCGTACGGATCGTCGAACGTGCTCGCCTACTACATGTTCGAGACCGCCCTGTCCGAATACGGTTTCCGGATGGGCTACGGCTCGGCCATCGCCACCGTGCTGTTCCTGATCATGCTCGTGTACATCAGCTACTTCCTGTGGCGCATGTACCAGGACGAAAAGAACTAGGAGCCCCGCGACATGTTTCCACGCCCCATAGAACACGCCAGCCCCGGTTTTCGCATCGGCTACCAGGTGTTCCTGCCGATCGCGCTGCTGATCTGGCTACTGCCGTTGCTGGCGATCTTCCTGACCTCCATCCGGCCGTCCGCCGACATCAACGTCGGCAACGTGTTCGGCTGGCCGTCCGACTTCCAGATGCTGGAGAACTACGCGGCGGTCTTCACCCAGTCCAAGGCCCTGACCTACCTGTGGAACTCGGTCAAGATCACCGTGCCCACGGTGATCCTGGCGGTGGGCCTGTCCTGTCTCAGCGGCTACGCCCTGTCTTCCTACCGGTTCAAGTGGGCGGTGCCGTTGTTCTTCGTGTTCGTGGCCGGCAACTTCGTGCCGTTCCAGATCCTGATGGTGCCGGTGCGCGATTTCTCGGTGCAGACCGGGCTGTACAACACCATCACCGGCCTGGTGCTGTTCCACGCCGCCTTCCAGACCGGCTTCTGCACGTTGTTCATGAGGAACTTCATGCGCGCCCTGCCCTACGAGCTGATCGAATCGGCGCGCATCGAGGGGGTCAGCGAGTTCAAGATCTTCTGGTACATCGTGTTGCCGCTGGTGCGCCCTGCCATCGCCGCCCTGTCGGTGCTGATCTTCACGTTCATCTGGAACGACTACTTCTGGGCCACCGTGCTGATCAACGGTGACGAGTTGCTGCCGATCACCGCCGGCGTCAGATCGCTGAACGGTCAGTTCGTCAGTCAGTGGCAGCTCGTCTCGGCCGCCTCGCTGTTGGCTGCCATGCCGCCGGTGATCATGTTCTTCGCGATGCAGAAGCACTTCATCGCAGGACTGACCCTCGGCGCCTCGAAGGGCTGAACGGCACGCGCCCGGAATCGCCCGCATGGCGATCCGGGCGCGGTACCGGCGATCGAGGCCGCACGGTATCGGCGCGGCGGCAGGATCGCCCGTTTCGCGACAGCCAGCCGGCTACCGCCAGCAGAACGAGCAGTGACATCATCGGATCGACCGATCCGGATGTGGATGTCCGATACGAGCTTGCGATCGAACACCCCTTGCCGGACAAGCCGGTCAGGACCTTCTCGTTTCCGGCGCCCAGCTGCAGATCCTCGTTCTGCTCGACATCCGGTGTCCCGTCCCCGTCCAGATCCGGCAACGTGATCAGGCCCGTGACCGAGTCGCGCAGCAGCGGCGAGTAGCCGTCGCCATCGCTGTCGGCATCCCGCGAATCGATGATGCCATCGCCGTCGCTGTCAGTGCCACCGACGGTATCCACATCGGCGCTGTCCTCGACCCCGTCATCGTCCGCATCGCCGCCGCGCGTGAAGTCGACGTCGACACTATCGGGGATTCCGTCCCGATCCTGGTCGGCGAACAGATCGATCCGCCCGTCACCGTCCAGGTCACCGCTGCCACCGCCGGCCTCGACGATGTCGAAGATTCCGTCACCGTCGCTGTCCAGGTCCAGGTGATCCGGTACGCCGTCGCCATCCAGGTCTTCGGGAACGACCGGCACGGCGCGCCGTGCATCGTCCAGACCGTCTCCGTCCTCGTCGCGGAACCCGTCGACCCGGCCGTCGCCGTTCGCATCGGCCAGCAACCCCTGGGTCTCGATCGCGTCCCCGAGCGCATCGTTGTCACTGTCCATATCCAGATAGTCAGGCACCAGATCGCCATCGGAGTCGGCGGTCGGCAGGGGCACCGCCTGCGCACCGTCATCCATGCCGTCACCGTTTTCGTCGCGATAGTCGTCGATCCGGCCATCGCCATCCTCGTCCTCGCCACCGGCCTCGCTCGTGTCGGTCATCCCGTCGTTGTCGCTGTCGACATCGATCGCGTCGACCAGTCCGTCCGCGTCGATGTCTCGCGGTCGGCTGGCGCGGCGCTCGGCGGCCCGCAACGACGGGCTGGCCGCTGTCGAGTTTGATCGTCCGGGCGCCAGTCCGCCCTCGAATCGATCGGAAAGGCCATCGTTGTCGGCATCGATGTCGAGGTAGTCCGGTGCGCCGTCACCATCGCTGTCGCGCGCCTGCACGCTCCTGCCGACCGGATCGGCACCCAGGCCCTCGAAGGCATCCTCGATACCGTCGCCGTCGGCATCGGTGTCGATGAAGTTGCCCAGTCCGTCGCCGTCCTGGTCCGCGCTGCCTTCGAGCGCATCGCTGATGCCGTCCGCATCGCTGTCACGATCCGACGAGTTGGGAATGCCGTCGCCATCGGCATCGTTGTCGGTCTCGATGCGATTGCCTATGCCGTCGCCGTCGATATCTCCGTCCAGACGATCCGGAATGCCATCGCCATCGATGTCTGATTCGCTCGTCACGTCGATCTGAAGGAAGTCGGGCTGTCCATCCCCGTCCGAATCGACAGGCACCAACGAGTCATCGATGCCATCGCCATCCTCATCCGGCCCGCCGGTGGCATCCGCATCCAGTGCATCGTCCACACCGTCCGCGTCCTCATCGCTGCCCAGCAGCGCCGGCGCATTCGCGCCCTCATCGACATCCAGGATCCCGTCATTGTCCGAGTCCGGATCGATACGATCCGGCACACCGTCACCGTCGCTATCGCGGTCCCTGAGGTTCTCTCGATCCACCTCGAGCACGTCGGCGATACCGTCCGCATCGCTGTCGATGTCCAGATGATCGGCGGCCCGGTCGCCATCGGTGTCCGATGGCATCCGGGCATCATCGATGCCGTCGCCGCTCTCGTCCGCTCCGTTCGTGACGTCGACATCGAGGGCATCGTCGATGCCGTCGTGGTCGGCATCCTGGCCCAGCAGCACCGGCGAACGCGTGTCCTCGTCATCGTCCGACACGCCATCGTTGTCCGAATCGGTGTCCAGGCGATCGACCGTGCCGTCGCCATCGCTGTCCGGATCCGTACCGAGGCGCGCCTCGATCACGTCGGCGATGCCGTCCGCATCCGAATCGATGTCCAGATGATCGGCCACGCCATCGCCATCGCTGTCCAGCGGCGTCCGGGCATCGTCGATGCCGTCAGCGTTCGCATCGACGCCACCGGTCGCATCGACATCGAGGGCATCGTCGATACCGTCGTTGTCCGCATCCTGACCGGACAGCACCGGTGAGCGCGTGTCCTCGTCATCGTCCGACACGCCGTCGTTGTCCGAGTCGGTGTCCAGGCGATCCGGCGTGCCGTCGCCATCGCTGTCGCCATCACCTTCGATCAAGTCCGCGATGCCGTCATTGTCAGCGTCGCTATCGACAGGCTCCGGCGCGCTTTCGCCTTCGACCGGCACGACGGCATCGACGCCGTCCGGCACGTCCGGCACGTCCGGCACGTCCGGCACGTCCGGCACGTCCGGCACGACTACCCCATCGACACCTCCGCTGTTCGTATCGCCCTCCGGCAACGCTGGCGAGCTTACATCGCCATCCGTATCGACAGCGCCATCCGTGTTCGCGTCGATGTCCAGTCGATCGACGATTCCATCGCCATCGCTGTCCGGGTCGCTGCCCGAGCGTGCCTCGATCACGTCAGCGAGGCCATCCGCATCCGAGTCGGTGTCCAGGTGGTCGGCCAAGCCATCGCCATCACTGTCCAGCGGCGTCCGGCCATCGTCGATCCCGTCGTTGTCCTCATCGACACCACCGGTGACATCGACATCAAGCGCATCGTCGATGCCATCGCTGTCCGCATCCAGGCCGAGCAGCACCGGTGAACGCGTGTCCTCGTTGGCGTCCGGCACGCCGTCGTTGTCCGAATCGGTGTCCAGGCGATCGACCGTACCGTCGCCATCGCTGTCCGGGTCGGCACCGCCCCTCGCCTCGACCACGTCGGCGATACCGTCCGCATCCGAATCGATGTCCAGATGATCGGGCACGCCATCGCCATCGCTGTCCAGCGGCGTCCGGGCATCGTCGATGCCGTCAGCGTTCGCATCGACGCCACCGGTCGCATCGACATCGAGCGCATCGTCGATGCCGTCGTTGTCGGCATCCTGACCGGACAGTACCGGCGAGCGGGTGTCCTCGTCCGCGTCCAACACGCCGTCGTTGTCCGAATCGGTGTCCAGCCGATCCGGCGACCCATCGCCATCGGTGTCACCGTCGCCCTCGATCAGGTCGGCGATTCCGTCGTTGTCGCTGTCGACAGGCTCCTGCTCGACCTCGACCTCGACCGGCACGACGACATCGGTGACATCGGTGACATCGGTGGCATCGGTGACATCGGTGACATCGGTGACATCGGTGACATCGGTGACATCGGTGATCGATACACCATCGACGTTTTCGCTGTCCGGCGGCGCTGGCGAACCCTCGCCCTCGTC
>Ga0115029_1001033_pt1 | contig 22073 bp, 13 predicted proteins | sample SidtaG_3_FD_87297 | JGI IMG/M metagenome (GOLD analysis project Ga0115029, IMG submission 87297) | Marine algal microbial communities from Sidmouth, United Kingdom - Sidmouth_Asex1 metaG | ecosystem: Host-associated > Algae > Red algae > Unclassified | place: Sidmouth, United Kingdom | collected... | reverse complement strand
GTGTTGGGCGATGCGCAGAATGTCAATGCTCTTGATCCTGCCGACGAGGATCGTGATTACAACACATATGCGGGACGGATAACGGTTGGTTTCCGCCCCGGCGGCCCGGTCTATTTCACCGCCACTGGCTATTATACGAGGCGCAATTTTCATTTGCCGGAGGCGATCACCAATATTGACCGCGATGTGTCCACTACCGGCGCATTGGGAGGCATTCGCTTTACGGATGGGGGCTTGATCGAAGGTGGAGTCAGCGCCGGCATTTTCCGATTGAACCCCGATGATCCAACAAGAGATGGCCGCACAGGCTTTTCCATGCAGGGCCGACTGACGTATCGGCCACGCGAACGTACCGCGATCAATCTCAATCTTTTCAACGGCGATGTAACGTCTTTCCGCTCCGGGGGTTCTACACGGATCGAAACGACCGTTGGCGTATTGGTCGAACAGGAAGTTCGGCATAATCTCTTGGCATCGGCCGGAGTAGCATGGGAGCGGTCAAATTTTGCCGGAAGCATCGTTGGAGATCAAGAGAGGGTTCGCGCTACTGGGGAGCTGGAATACCTGTTCAATCGCCAAGTCTCGCTATTTGGCAGAGCCAGTTACCGCACTGGCAGCAGCGATGACCCATTGGATGAATTCGAAAGGTTTCAGGTGGGTGTTGGCGTGAGAATGCGGTTCTAACGGCCCAGGTCCGGTGGCTTAACCATAGGACTGCGAATCCAAGAACATAGGCGGCCGGCCGACCTATCAAAATGGGCTAACCTATTAAAGTCGCCCGCGATACCGATGACCATTTGGTTATTCGCGTGCGATCCGCGCATGGTCAAAGCTCGAGTAATTTCTTTAGAAATACCCTCACACTTAGTGCAACAGGCTGAAATAGCATGGCAAATCTGGCAAAAGTCGACGAATTCAGCAACCAGCTTCCGGCGGAGCGAAGGCTGCCTTGGACCTATCGTCCTGAGACCGCCGCGCATCATACGCTCTCGCTGCGAGATTTTGTGCGCCTACTCGAGCGCTACAAACGCATGATATTGCTGGTGGTTGCTTTGGTGACGCTGCCGGTCCTCTTCTACCAACTTTACTCGCCCAATCTCTACAGTTCGACCTCACAGGTTCAGGTGCAGCTGATTGACGAAGTTGGCACTAATCAGGCCGATGTCAGTAGCCGCAATGAGGTGCGTGTCATCAATGCGGTTCGTTTGCATCGTTCACGGTCTTCAGCTGAAGCGGTGATCATAGATCTCGATCTGCTCAATGACCCTGATTTCCGCGTGGAGATAGGTGACGTTGTCGGCGATGATTTCGCGCAGATGCATCAGGCGATCAACACGCTCCTCAGAATGCTAACTGTCACAAGCGAGGCCAATTCGGATCTAATGCAAGTGACAATCACCACAAGGTCGCCCGATCTTTCTGCGCGAATTGCCAACCAGTATCCAATATCGGTGCGAAAGGTTCGCAACCGGCGCGGAACCGAACAGAGAGAGGAGCTACTGCAATCACTAGTGGCCGAACGGGCTGAACGCGAGGAGGCGGCACGAACCACATCGAGCGAATTGGCGGAATTCCGCCGTGATGCGCGCATGCCTTTTGGTCTCGGCACCACCGAAAACCTTTCCCACATGAACCAAATCGCCGCCGAAGCGGCCTCCGCAAGTGCCAACAGTGCAGGTTCGTCTTCGCGCAGTGCGGTGATCGCCAATGCTGCGGGTCTGCGTAGTACTGCACAGGCGACCTCCGCTGCAGTGCAGCAGCTTGAGCGCCAGCAAGCGACGCTGGTCGCCGAAAGGGCGCGGCTGGGCGCAACGTTCGGCTCTGAGCACCCTGATATGGTGCGCGTGACTAGCGAGATGTCATCAGTCGAAGCGGCACTCTCGGCACAACGCGCCGATGCGCGCGCTGCGGCTCAGGCTGTTGACAATGCCGAGGCGGCGCAGATGCGTGAAATGGCGCGGAGCCAAGCGGCGCAGGATGCGGCGCGTGCCGGTCGATTGCAGAGCACGCTATCAACCGTTCGATCGGAAGCGTTTCAGAACAACGAGAATTCCGTGCAGCTGTCGGAGCTCGAACGCGACAATGCGCTCGCCAATTCAGCCTTTGCATCGATCGTCGACCGTATTGAGCAGGTGCGTGCGCAAATGCAGCTCGAAGGTGTCAATACGATGATTGTTTCGCCAGCAGTGGCCAATTACGACCGGATTTCGCCAGAGCCGGCAAAGCTTACTCTCGTCGCGATGCTCGGATCTGCCGTTCTGGCGGTAATGATAGCGCTGGGACTTGAACTTGCCGATGGTCGTTTGCGGACTGCCGCCAGTGTTGCGAGGCACTTTGGTCTGCCTACACTCGGCATGCTTCCGCGCATTGAGACTGGATTGTCAGAGAAAATTGGTGAAAGCCCGGTCATCAAGGACCCTCAATCGATGTTCGCAGAAGCGGCGCGTTCGACCTATTCTGAAATGCGTGCCCTGCGCTCGCATGGTGGTCCGCAATCCGTGCTGGTGACCAGTGCGCTGCCTAATGACGGTAAGTCGACGGTATCGCTGACGCTCGCTGCAGCGGCGAAAGTGATGGGCCAGAGGGTAGTGCTGGTCGATCTCGATCTTAGGAACCGAGGGCTTCTCAAAGTGGTCCAGAGCACTCTCAAAACACCGGATATTGTCGACTTGATGACAGGGCGTGCGGGACTTGAAGAATTGCTGGAAGATCCCAAAGCCAAGCCTGTGCTTGACTCACCTGAATGTGTAAATCCAAGCGATCAGCATAGCCCATTATTGCAAGACACTGGCAGCATTGCGATATTGAGTGCCAAGCGGCCAGTCGATAATCCATCCGCAATCCTCAACGCGCAAAGCCTACAACGCCTACTGGCAGACCTGAAGCAGCACTTCGACCTGCTGATTATCAACGCGCCCGCCGCACTCGCTGTGCGCGATGCACGCGCCATGTGCGACTTTACCGACCACACGGTGCTCGTGTCGCGCTGGGGACGGACCACCGTCGAACAGATGAGCGCAACCTTGGAGACGCTTTCCGGCCGCGTTGACGGGGTCGTTTTCGATCATGTGGACTTTAAAGAGCACGCACGCCGGCAGTATGGAGATGCGATCCAGTTCTATGTTGATGCATCTGATTATTACTCCGACAATCCACACGCCAACCCGTCAATCAAAGAGCGCATCATGCGGATTTTCCGCAAGAAGCGGGCGGAGGAAGACGAGTTCGTTTATTAACGTCCCTGCCAAGCCATGATGTCGCGTCCCTCTGCCCTGTTCCTGCTTATTTTGGCGCTGCCGCTGCTGGCCTTACTAGCAATCTTGGTAGGTCTCTCTATGGGGCGTCCAGTAATCTTCCGACAGACGCGATCAGGGAAGGGTGGCGCAGGCTTCATTCTCTACAAATTTCGCAGTATGAGTGATGCCCGTAACGAGGCGGGCGAACCTTTATCCGATGCTGAACGCACCACGATGCTCGGCAGCATTCTGCGGCGCACAAGGCTCGACGAATTGCCGGGTCTTCTAAATGTCATCCGCGGTGAAATGAATTTCGTTGGGCCGCGCCCGCTGTTGCCGGACACGATTGATGGGAAGGGGCAGGTAGGGCACCTACGGGGCGAGGTCAGCCCAGGGCTCACCGGCTGGGCTCAGGTCAACGGCAATACACTGCTCACGCTCGACGAGAAAATTGCGCTCGATTTATGGTATATCGAAAATCGCAACTTGTGGCTTGATGTGCGGATCATCCTGCGGACGCTGCTGGTCATGGTCGGCGGCGAGCGGCGTACTGCCTTATCGGAAAGAGAAACTCGCTCTTAGTCCAGCTGGTCCAGCGCCAAAGCGAGCCCGTCCAGCGAACCTATCCGCGTTTCAGCTGAATGATCAGTCGATTTCGGTTCGGGCGAATGCACCCTGCCAGCACGATCGATCTGCACCGTGCGCCAACCAAGTGCGCGTGGTGTGATGAAATCCTTTGCTGGATTATCAGCTACATAGACATGTGAAGTCCTATCTTCCCCTGACCATGCCATCACCTGTTCGAAGGAGCGGGGATGCGGCTTTCCCATGCCATAAGGCAGCTCGCCTGTGGGGATGATAAGACCGAACTGGTGGCCTATGCCAAGCGCGGTGATTTTTGCGCGCTGCATCGCTGCGGGACCATCGGTTATGATCGCCCGCCGGTTGTTGTCGGCGGCGAGAAAACGAAGTGTATCTGGGCAGGGGGTGATCCGCGGCGTATGCCCGCGATAGATTTGGACCAGCGTAGCGACCGTGGCCGCATCGGCAGCCAGACCGAATTGTTCGAGTGCGTTATTGAAAATCTCTCCTCGCACGCCCTGCTGAAACAAAGCTCTGCAAGTTCCGAAGACAATCTTGTCTCCGTGTTTTGCGCGCAAATGCGCCTCAACCGCTGCAAAACCGCTGAAGGCGAAGTCACGCTCGAGATAGAGCGTGTCGTCAAGGTCGAAGACAAGGACGCGCGGCGCTTTCCTGCTAGATGAAAACGGCATTGTCATATCGCAACATGGTCAGCCCGTTCTGCCAATCATCGCAATCCACCATAGGCAACCCGATAGCTGAGCGCAGGACATTTTCAGCGAAATGTGCACCCGCGCGGTCTGCGAGCGGATAGCCACCTCCAAAACGGGCATTGATCTCGAATACACGCGGGCCGAGGCGAGGATCGTCAAAGATTTGAAAGCAAAGTACTCCGCGTGCGCCCGGGAGGGCTGCCGCGAGGTTACGAGCAATCGCCTCGAGGTCCCTGCGGCGCGCGGTGCGGCCCTTTTCAACCTCGCCAGCGCGCACCGAAATCCGCAGATGCGGGATCGCGGCGTGCATCATTCCAGCGTCGTCTATAAATAGGTTGATCGTATATTCATCGCCGCTGAGAAGCTCTTGCACCAACATTGGCTCGTCGTATTCGTCTTCGAGCTCCTCAAGGGTCTGCACCACAGCAATACCCCGGCTTGCGCTCCCGGCTACAGGTTTGACAAAGAGAGGCCAGTTCCAGCCTTCAGGATTACTGCGAAATTCTTCCAGCTTTGCTGTGCGAGGAACGGGAACGCTTGCGCCAAGCAACACTTCCGTAGTGCGCTTCTTATCGCGGACGATGTCGATCACTTCTTCCGAAGAGACATGGACATATGTGCCCAGCGCCGCAAAGTCGGCGCGCGCAGCCGCGAGCGGTTGCAGTTCTGTATCTATCGTCGGCACGATCAGCGCGATGTCGTGCTCACGCGCGTAAGTAAGCAATTGAGGAATGTAGTCAGCATGCGTGCAGCTCGGCGCGGCAAACTGCACGTCGGACAGCGCGCAGGCTGCGCTCAACGCTGGCTCCAGGTCACAGGCGTGTATTTCGAGCGCAATACCCATCCGCGCTGCGGCAGCACGGAAGCATTCCAGGAGGCCCGCGCGGCGACCGGCAGATGTGACCAGCATTTTCGTAATGCTGTCGGTCATGGAGCGGCCTCCTTCATGCTCTGCGTAGTCTTTTGCGACGTCCGTACAGGGGGCGATAGTGCCTCGGCCAGTACCGCGTCCCATTTCCGCATTACCTGCGCCGGAGAGAACGCAGCAATCGCCTGTGCTGCCTGCTTTCCCAGCTGCCCCCGCAAGGTCTCATCCTCGATGCATTGCTGTAGGGCTTCGCTCAAAGCTACCGGATCCTCAGGCGTGACTAGGAGCCCCGATCGCCCGTGCTCGATCATCTCTGCCGGCCCGAATTCGCAGCGTGTAGAGATAACTGGCAATCCCGCCGCCATGGCTTCACCTAGCACATTGGGAAAGCCCTCGTAGAGAGACGAGAGGACGAAAAGGTCGGCATTTTCTACCCAGCCGCCCGGGGTCGAACTGTTACCCATAAGCTGCACGCAGTTAGAGATTCCGAGGCGCGTGATCTGATCTTCAAGAGGGCTGCGTTGCGGCCCTTCGCCGTAAATCTCCAACCGCCAGCCTGCGGCCGGCTGCCCGATTGCGGCAAACGCAGCGAGCAATACATCAAAGCCCTTCTGCGGAGTTAGTCGCCCCACCGCGACAATTGTCGGGGGTTCAGTCAGCTTGCGCGCCCTTGGCCACGCGTCGACCGGATTTGGAATCACCCGCAAACGATCATTTACGGCTTGCGGGAAGCAGCGTTTAACGGCTTCTGTTTGACAGATAATCAGTCTCGCACGCCGATAAGTCATGGCGAGCAACTGGTTCCATGCGGGATGCTTTTCCTGCCGCTCTGGATTGTTCCGCTCGCAGCAGATTACCGGTATCGAAAGGCCCGTAGTGGCGATTAGTGCAAGGAGATTGTTCTTGGTAAGAAACGACACGACAGCGTCAGGCTGTGAACGCTTTAGCAATTGCCGCAAGTCACGCAGATTATTCAACTTCGACAGACGATCCGCGGCCTTGCCGGTCGCGCCGCGCCCAAGCCGATGGCGAACGATCTCAGGACAGAAGTGATGAAACTCAGGATCACTAGGAGAATCGAAGCTGGCAATTTCAACGGCTACGCCGCGGGCGAGCCAATGAGCGGCTACCTGTGAAATGACCCGTTCTGCGCCCCCCGCACCTAGCCCGGAAATGACAAACATCACTTTTGACATTCCTATAGGCCCTCGTTCATCAAATTGTTCATTGCGTGCGGTGCGTGCGCAGCAAAATGATAGATTAGTTTTTTTTGGATAACCTAATCATCGGCGCGTGAGCACAAGTGATTGGCAATCGCAGAACTGCACCACCAGATGTTACCGACCCACCGCCACATATTTTATCCCGAGCATTTCAATTTCGTCGCGATCGTAAATGTTCCTGAGATCTACCAGGACCATTCCTTTGAGTTTGGCTTGTGCCTTCGCGAGGTCCAACGCTCTGAACTCGTCCCACTCGGTGATTATTGTGAGCGCCTTGGCCTCCTCCATGGCAGCGTATGGATTGTCAAAATACACGACATCTTTGAGGATTTCGCGTGCATTGGGCATTCCCGCTGGATCATAGGCGTGAACCACTGCGCCGGCATCTTGCAAGGTTTGAACAATGGCGATTGCGGGGCTATCGCGCATGTCGTCGGTATTGGGTTTAAAGGTCAGGCCAAGAATAGTAACGACCTTGCCGCGCACGTCGTCGCCGATTGCCTGGATCACCTTGCGGCCCATCGCTCTCTTACGCTTTTCGTTGATCTGCACGACGGCTTCCACAATGGCTTGTGGAGCCTCGAAATCTTGTCCGGTTTTTAGCAGTGCCAGCGTATCCTTGGGAAAACAGCTGCCGCCAAAACCGGGGCCTGCGTGTAGGAATTTGCTGCCGATGCGGTTATCAAGGCCGATGCCACGCGCAACCTCCTGCACATTGGCGCCAGTTTTTTCGCACAGGTCGGCAATTTCGTTGATGAAGGTGATCTTGGTCGCCAGAAAAGCGTTCCCCGCATACTTGGTAAGTTCCGCAGATCGGCGGTTCATCTCAAGAATTGGTGATTTGTTGAGGCTGAGCGGGCGATAGGCTTCGCGCATCACAGCGAGCGCGCGGGGATCCTCGCTGCCGACCACGATCCGGTCTGGCCGTTTGAAATCCTCAATTGCAGCGCCCTCGCGCAGAAATTCTGGATTGGACACCACCGCAAAGTCAGCGCCTGGCCGGGTCGTTGCGATGATCCGCTCTACTTCATCGCCAGTGCCTACGGGTACGGTCGACTTCGTGACTACCACAGTAAAGCCATCCATAGCGCGGGCAATATCCGCAGCCGCAGTTTCGACAAACCTTAGATCGGCATGGCCGTCACCGCGACGCGATGGCGTACCGACTGCGATGAAAACAATTTCTGCGCCGGCGACTGCCGATCTTAGATCAGTAGTAAAAGAAATCCTCTCGGCAGTGACGTTGCGCGCAATTAAGTCCGTCAGGCCGGGCTCATAAATTGGCACTTCACCGCTTTGCAGCGCATCGATCTTGGCTTGATCCACATCGACGCAAACGATCTCGTGGCCGAAGTCAGCAAAGCATGCTCCAGAGACCAGGCCAACATAGCCGGAACCAATCATCGTGATCTTCATTACAAATCCAATCTTCTGTGTGCGGCAGCAAAGCTGTTGATGACAGCTACTGGCTCATACTGGCGCAGCTTCTCCAACTGTCGCGGTTGAGAGTTTTCAGGGAAACATTGGGCAAGCAGACACGGATTGCGCCTACGCCAACCTGCCCTTAGACGCCCGCCTCGTCACATCCATCGGTACGTAGAAATTCGTGCCCTCAAGACGCCAGGGATGTGACAGGGGTCCGCCCGATCAGTAGCCTGAGACGCCCCTCAGTCTCCTATTGCGCGTTCTGGAACGCGTCTATCAACCAGCATAAAGGTACTTGCGCCGTCACCTTCGCAAACATCAGCAGGTTTTGGCAGTTCATCGGCATTCGGACCAGGTCCGGGCTCGTTGACATCGGGAACGGCCGCTTGAATACCGTGATTGACCGCGCATATCGCTGCCTGCGTTCGGTTTTGAACGTTCAACTTGCGCAGAATTGCTTTCACATGCACTTTCACAGTCGCTTCGCCGATTTCGAGGCGGCGGGCGATGACCTTATTAGGATAGCCCATGACGAGGCACCGCAGTGTTGAAATTTCACGTTTGGAAAGTAGTTCCGAAAGCTCGCCCTCGGCTTTGACCTGATCGGCAGTGGCAAGCGTCAAATGCGGCAATTGATTTACCAATTCGCCCGGCACGACTTTTTCGCCCTGCGCTGCCAAATGCAAGCAATTGATGAGCGACTCGCAGGAAATTTCCTTAAGGATATATCCACTAGCACCAGCATCGAAGATATTGACGAGCCTTTCGACCTCAAGATCCTCATGCAAGGTTACGACAAACGAATCCGGGAATGCCAGACGAACTGATGCAACATCGCGCGCAACATCAGGCGAGTTGCCAGCATCGACGACAATCATGCCAACGTCCGTAATTCCATTATCTTTTGCGGCAATCAGCGCGCGGCAGTCTTTGTGCTGTCCGGCGATTAAAAATTGCTCTTCAAGCAGGATGGACTTGAGTCCCTCTCTGACGATAGAATGAGAGCAGATTAGTGAAATGTTGATAGATTCCATACGCGTTATTCGAATCCCCCTCGATTGCGTAAAAACGGCTTTTCTTTTTATTCCTTCGTATTCTGAATAGCATGGTTACCATGCTGCTCAAATTGAGTCGAGACCACACCTTAAAAGCAAATCCGCTTTAAGCGTTAGTGACATATTCTGATTAACCGGGTCACTACTGCAAATTTGCCGCAGCAAATTGTAAATTTGCGACGTCAATTAGGCTGTGTCCCAGTATGGGACATATGTTCGTCAAAAAAGTTAGTCAAATTGAATGATTGGCTTAAAAAAGGGTTTCTTTGCTACTCTCTGAGCAATTGTATTTCATTGAGATTTTAACCGGTTGGTAAGGGCGACCGACATGCCTAAGCCGAAGAACCAGCCAGTCCCATTTGCTATTTCGACTTATCGCCTGAAGTGATCAGGCTAGTTATGATGATGAATTTCCGCTTTGCGCGCAGCCTGAAAAATATCGAGATCTGCTGTCCGAACGTGCAAACGACATCGCCACAAAACAGTTCGGCATTGTTGGAACCGCTTCGGTCCGCTGTTTGTAGTCGATATTAAACGTCAGCGTATCAGCCAGATGCAGGGCTTTAGGAACTGGCGCTGGTGCGTCGCTGACGTTTTTGTATAGATCAATGGCGAGACACATTATATATGGCGCGCTGTCGACCACTAGAACAGTATCTTAGGAAGATACTTCACCAAGAAGCGGAATAATGCGTGGCTTTGCGCTTCTTCAAAAATGGGCCGTCGGAGGAGCAACAAGAAGCGCAGCAGTTTTGCCTGCAAAGCCATGTCCATTTCGCAATTACATCGAGAAACAAGGCTCCGCCGTGCGGTTCTTTCGCGGCGCCCTTTCGATTGGGGCCGAGGCCGTGGCAAAGTGGTGGCGCTTACTCCAGTGCCACACCGGATACGCGCTATCTCTTCGAAAGTGTGTTCATTCGGCTTCGCGCAGAAGGCAGATCCAGCATTTCATCAAGAGGGCTTTGCAACCGTCTCTGCCAATTCGGATGCTCATGAGTGGTTCCGGGTAGGTTGGGCTGCTCCTGTTCTCCAAGCAGGTCTTCGAGCGGAGCAATCGCGAGCACGGAAGATGATCTAGCGATATGGTTGAGTGCCGCATCAACGACGGGATCAGTTTCGCTGGAGGCAGGGCGTTCGCTGCTGCCGGTCATGGTGGACCACAGCAAACCCCGGTCCCAATCGCGTATCTCTTCGGCCTTGGCGCGGTCCGTTCCTTCCGGCAGGCGGTCAAGCTTCTCTGCCCAATCAAGGTCGCGTCCCGCCCACCAACCGGCAACTGTTGGCGTGTCGTGAGTGCCGCTCATGGCGACGCTGCCGGTGGGATAGTCAGCGGAGTTTATGAAACCGTCATCTGCCGCGCGTTCAAACCACAAGACCCGCATCCCCAGCATATTGCGCGAGGTTACAGCATGGGTGAAGCCAGCAGGGCTGGTACCAAGATCTTCAGCGATGATTAGCGCCTGTGCGCGGTGCGCCTCCAGCGTCACCAATCGCACCAGATCGAGGAAGGGATAGGTGAGATAAGCGCCGCTTGAAGATGGCTCGCCTTCGGAAATGACCCACAGCCGCGCAAGGCCAAAGGCGTGGTCGATGCGAAGGCCCCCGGCTGATCGCAACGCAGAACGGATCATGTCGATAAAGGGCTGGTATCCGCCGGCGCGCAGGCCTTGCGGTGAAAATCCCGTGATGCACCAATTCTGTCCCGATGGGCCGAGCGGGTCTGGCGGTGCGCCGATAGTCAGGCCTTGCAGCATTGCATCGCGCATCGCCCAAGTGTCGCTGCCTGCCAGATGCACACCTACGGCAAGATCGGTGATCAGGCCGATATCCATGCCTGCATTGCGGGCGTTCTGATGCGCCGCGGCAAGGCTATTGCGCGCCAGCCATTGCGCAAACAAATGAAATTCAATCTCTTCCGCATTGGCCTTGGCAAAGCGCCTTACTGCTGCGCCATCCGGGTTTTGAAATTTGGCAGGCCAGTCACGCCAACCCTTTGCGCCGGAGGGCCGCAAATGGCAATCCAGCGCATCGAACACTGCATGACGGCGCAGGCCATCTCCTTCTCTCGCATTGTCAGACGCGACCTGCGTCCGCATTTCCGGGCCTAATCCTGCAAAGATTGCACGCAAGTCGGCCAATCGCTCAGGCAGCGCTGATGGCCAGTCGATCAGCCCATCGGCCTCGTGCGCTGGCAAGGGAGGTACGCCAAGCAAGGCGGGGTCGGCCATAGCTGTGTTGAGGAACGTCCGGCTGGAAGGCGAATATGGGCTGTAATCTTCGCCCGTACCCGGGAACAGCGCATGGACGGGATTGATCGCGATGGCATCGCAGCCGCCATCCGCCAGCGTTTCTCCTGCGGCGGCCAATTCTCCAAAACCGCCAAAAGCACGGGGGATAGCGCCGCGGAAGGCTGGCACTTGTACCGACGTTCCCCACATCCGCCGCGTGTCTGGGGAGGGCCACGGGCACTGCTGCGGCGCGACGGCGAGTGTTGTCCTCTGCCGACCTACAGCAAGATCGTAATATCCCGGCTGCGAAACCGCGCCGAGCATACCGTTCTGGATTACGATCTTCTGGGTGGCACCGTCCTCACCGGTTAATTCCGCAAACGCCGCCTTGGCCTTCAGATCGGTTTGCACGCCAACTTCGGTCACGGTCATCGGGGGGAGGCCGATGTCCTTCTCTGCAAGCGCGGCCAGGCTGCGCTCAATTTGGCGGCCGGTGCCTGTCTCGTGACCCAGAGCATGCAACACGGCAGCGAGTGCATCATCTGATACCACATGATCACGCCCATCGACGTCACGCCAATGGGGCTCAACTCCTGCCGCATTGGCCAGTTGATGGAGTTCGGGGGAAGGCGCGCGGGGCATGGTCCGCCGTGCATCGGGCACATGGCTCAACCTTGCAACTGCGCAATTGGCGTTAGGATCAATGAATTCGATTGCACGGACAATTGATTGATTGCCTTAGACCATCGGAACCACCTAAGTCGCAAGGTGGGACAGGTTGGCGAAATTGCACAATCCACCATGCGGACCGGTAAAAGCAGGGCGCAGCATAACTATCGAATCAGGAGTGCCATTTTCTTGTCTGCCAATTCCGACATCAAGTCCGAGCAACTCGAAGCGCGGATCATGAACATTTTGCGCCACAGGATCGGCAAGAACGAGACTGCGGCGAAGGAACATGATTGGTTCGCTTCTGCCGTGCTGGCCTTGCGCGACGAGATTATCGACCGCTGGATTGAGTCCACTTCTCGCACCCATGAGGCGAAGGGCAAGCGGGTGTATTACCTTAGCCTTGAGTTTTTGATCGGGCGGTTGCTGCGCGATGCTCTGTCCAATCTTGGCCTGACGGATCAGATGGACCGCGCGCTGCGCGAACACGGCCTTAATCTGGCAGAGCTGGAAGAGCTGGAGCCTGACGCTGCTTTGGGCAATGGCGGTCTGGGCCGGTTGGCGGCGTGCTTTATGGAAAGCCTCGCCAGCCTCGATATCTCCGCATACGGGTACGGCATCCGGTATGTGAACGGCATGTTCCGCCAGCGCATTGATGATGGCTGGCAGGTTGAGCTGCCAGAGACATGGCTGGCACACGGAAACCCATGGGAATTTGAACGCCGCGAAAGCGCCTACCGGATTGGATTTGGCGGTGAAGTCGTGGTCAAGGGCGAGGGCGTCGAATGGGTTCCTGCAGAGCAGGTCAAGGCAACGGCCTTTGATACCCCAGTGGTCGGCTGGCGCGGCAAACGCGTCAACACTCTGCGATTGTGGACCGCAAGCGCGCTCGATCCGATCAAGCTTGATGCCTTCAATGCTGGCGATCACGCTGGCGCGCTGGCTGAAAATACGCGCGCGGAGTCGCTAGTGCGGGTGCTGTATCCTGCCGATTCCAGCCCTGCCGGTCAGGAATTGCGGCTGCGCCAGGAGTATTTCTTCACTTCTGCGTCCATTCAGGACATCGTTCGCCGCCATGTGCAGTATCACGGCGATGTGCGTACTTTGGCCGATAAGGCTGCGATCCAGCTCAACGATACGCACCCTGCTGTCGCAGTCGCCGAGTTGATGCGTTTGCTGATGGACCATCACGGGCTGGAATTCGCCGAAGCGTGGGATGTGACCCGCGATACCTTTGGCTACACCAACCACACGCTGCTGCCCGAAGCGCTGGAAAGCTGGCCGCTTCCATTGTTTGAACGGCTGTTCCCGCGTCACATGCAGATCGTCTACAAGATCAACAGCGGTGTGCTGAAGCAGGCACGCGAGATCGGGATGAGCTGGGACGAAGTGTCCGCCATTTCGCTGATTGATGAAGGCGGGGAACGGCGCATCCGCATGGCCAATCTCGCCTTTGCCGGGGCGCATAGCGTCAACGGCGTGGCGGCACTGCACACGGAATTGATGAAGACCACAGTCTTCGCCGATCTGCACAAGCTTTATCCGGACAAGATCAACAACAAGACCAATGGCGTGACACCGCGCCGCTGGTTGCAGCAATGCAATCCCGGCCTGACTGGCGTAATCCGCGAAGCCATAGGTGACGATTTCTTGGACGATGCGATGGCGCTTTCGTCGCTGAACGCTTTGGCCGATGATGCTGCGCTGGGTGAAAAAGTTTTGCAGGTAAAACGTGCGAATAAGGTCGCGCTTGCCGATCACTTAAAGGACCTGATGGGGGTCTCACTCAATCCTGACGCCATGTTCGACGTGCAGATCAAGCGTATCCACGAATACAAGCGGCAGCTGCTCAATCTGGTGGAAACGGTGGCACTGTATGATCAGATTCGCAGCCATCCCGAAGTGGACTGGGTCCCGCGCGTCAAGATTTTCGGCGGCAAGGCTGCGTCCAGCTATCACAACGCCAAGCTGATCATCAAACTGGCCAATGACATCGCGCGCCGGGTCAATTCCGATCCGGTCGTGGGCGATTTGCTCAAGGTCGTGTTTGTGCCAAATTACAATGTCTCGATGGCAGAACGGATCATTCCTGCATCCGATTTGTCGGAACAGATTTCCACCGCCGGGATGGAAGCATCCGGCACCGGCAATATGAAATTCGCTCTCAATGGCGCTCTGACAATCGGTACGCTTGATGGAGCCAACATCGAAATCATGGAGCATGTGGGGCGCGACAACATCGTGATTTTCGGTCTGACTGCGGATGAAGTGGCGGAGCAGCGCGCCGGCGGCTATAATCCCCGCGCTATCATTGAAGGCAATCCAGAATTGCGGCAGGCAGTGCACGCTATCTCGTCCGGGGTATTTTCTCCAGACGATCCGGCGCGTTACAAGGGACTCATGGATGGTCTTTATGATAGCGACTGGTTCATGCTTGCCGCCGATTTTGAAAGCTACAGCGTTGCGCAGCGCGATGTGGACGCGCGGTGGCGTGATACAGCTGGCTGGCAAGCCGCTGCAATCCGCAATATCGCGAATGTCGGATGGTTCAGTTCCGACCGGACCATATCCGAATATGCGCGCGATATCTGGGACGTGATGTGAAGCCACCCGGGTCCGCAATCGAGGCCTTGATGGCCGGAACCCATGCGGACCCGTTTTCGCTGCTTGGCATTCATGATGGGCCAGATGGCGCATTTGCCCGCGCTATTCTGCCCGGTGCTGAAACAGCCGAAGCGCACAGCCTGAAAGGCAAGAAGCTGGGCACACTGGCGCAGGTGGACGGGCGCGGATTATTTGAAGGCAAGGTCAAGGGAAAGCGCCAACCCGTCAAATATCGCTGCACCGCTGGTGAACATGACTGGTGGGTCAGCGATCCCTACAGCTTCGGGCCGGTGCTTGGCCCGATGGATGATTTCCTGATTGCAGAGGGCACGCATCTGCGCCTGTTCGAAAAAATGGGCGCGCACCTGATTGAGCATGAGGGCGCGAGCGGGGTCCATTTCGCAGTCTGGGCTCCTAATGCGAGCCATGTTTCGCTGGTCGGTGATTTCAATGATTGGGATGGTACGCGCCACCCGCTGCGCAAGCGGCTGGATATCGGCGTATGGGAAATCTTCATTCCTGATCTTGGTGCTGGCCGGGCTTATAAATACCGCATTGTTGCAGCCGATGGCACGGTTTTGCCGCTGAAGGCTGACCCCTATGCCTTTGCCGCCGAACTTCGGCCAAAAACCGCCTCACTTACATCCGATCCCGGAAAGCCTGACTGGGGCGATGCCGCGCACCGCGCCCATTGGGCTTCAGTTGATGCACGGCGAGAGCCGATTTCCATCTACGAAGTGCACCCCGGTTCATGGGAGCGGGATGAGAACGGCTGGTTCCTGAGCTGGGACGCAATGGCGGAAAAGCTGATACCCTATGTCGCTGACATGGGCTTCACTCATATCGAATTTCTGCCGGTGTCAGAACATCCCTACGACCCCAGTTGGGGCTATCAGACTACCGGTCTGTATGCGCCATCTGCGCGCTTTGGCGGGCCAGATGGTTTTGCGCGTTTCGTGGACGGGGCGCACCGCGCAGGCATTTCCGTATTGATAGATTGGGTGCCAGCGCATTTCCCGGTCGATGATCATGGCCTTGCCCAATTTGACGGGACTGCTCTGTACGAGCACGCTGATCCTAAGCTTGGCTTCCACCCTGACTGGAAAACTGCGATTTACAATTTCGGACGCCGTGAAGTGGCCAGTTTTCTGGTCAACAACGCGCTGTTCTGGGCTGAACATTACCATATTGACGGGCTGCGCGTGGATGCGGTCGCATCGATGCTCTACCGCGACTACAGCCGCGAAGACGGCGAATGGATTCCCAACGAGCAAGGTGGCCGTGAAAACTGGGAAGCGGTCGATCTTCTGCGCCAAATGAACCGCGCGCTTTATGCCAGCCACAATGGCATCATGACCATTGCAGAAGAATCGACGTCATGGCCCGGCGTTTCGCAGCCCGCCTATGATGACGCGCCCGGCTCCACCGCGCTTGGCTTTGGCTTCAAATGGAACATGGGTTTCATGCACGACACGCTGCAATATATGCAGCGTGATCCGATCCACCGGCAGCATCATCACGACGATATTACCTTCGGACTGGTCTACGCTTTCAGCGAAAATTTCGTTCTGCCGATCAGCCACGATGAAGTGGTGCATGGCAAGGGATCATTGCTGACGAAGATGAGCGGCGATGATTGGCAAAAATTCGCCAATTTGCGAGCCTATTACGGATTGATGTGGGGCTATCCCGGCAAGAAGCTGCTGTTCATGGGGCAAGAGTTCGCGCAGCGCCGTGAATGGTCTGAAGAACGCGCGCTGGATTGGGAGCTACGCTGTTCTCCGATGCACGAAGGCGTGCGCAATCTGGTGCGCGATTTGAACCATCTCTATGCTGCCAAGGCTGCCCTTCATGCGCGCGATTGCGAAGCTGAAGGGTTTGAATGGCTGATTGGCGATGATAGCCAGAATTCAGTCTTCGCATGGCTGCGTAAAGCGCCGGGTGAAAAGCCAATTGCGGTCATCTGTAATATGACGCCGGCGTTTCACGAAAACTACCGCGTCCCTCTGCCGCATGACGGCGAATGGCGCGAAATACTCAACAGCGACAGCGAAACCTTTGGCGGCAGCGGCAAAGGAAATCTGGGCAAAGTGACCGCACAAAGCGGGGCAGCGGAAGTCGTCCTTCCACCATTGGCGACGATCATGCTGGAATGGGACGGATAAACAACACGGGAGAGCATACGATGCAAGAAAACAGGAACCAGCCACTCGCGCGTGACGCGATGGCCTATGTTCTGGCGGGCGGCAGGGGCAGCCGCTTGATGGAACTGACCGACAACCGTGCAAAACCAGCGGTCTATTTCGGGGGTGTTTCGCGGATCATCGACTTTGCTCTGTCCAATGCCATCAATTCGGGCATTCGCCGCATTGGCGTTGCGACCCAATACAAGGCTCACTCGCTCATTCGCCACATGCAGCGTGCGTGGAATTTCATGCGTCCTGAACGCAACGAAAGCTTTGATATTCTACCAGCTTCGCAGCGCGTCTCAGAAAACCAATGGTACGAAGGGACAGCCGACGCGGTGTTCCAGAATATCGATATCATCACCAGTCTAGCGCCCAAATATATGGTCATTCTGGCAGGCGACCACGTGTACAAAATGGATTACGAATTAATGTTGCGCCAGCACGTTGATTCAGGCGCAGACGTGACAGTTGGCTGCCTTGTGGTGCCGCGCATGGAAGCAACCGGCTTTGGCGTGATGCATGTCGACAAGAAGGACCAGATTACCGATTTTGTCGAAAAACCGGCGGACCCTCCCGGCATCCCCGGTGAGCCTGACATGGCGCTCGCTTCCATGGGAATTTATGTCTTCAATACGGAATTCCTGTTCGACGAATTGCGCCGTGACGCAGCTGATCCCGATTCCGGCCGGGATTTCGGCGGAGACATAATTCCTTACATCGTGAAGCACGGTAAGGCCGTGGCGCACCGCTTCACTGACAGCTGTATTCGCGCGGCTGAGGAGATCGAAGAATACTGGCGCGATGTCGGCACGCTTGATGCCTATTTCGAAGCCAATCTCGATTTGACCGATGTGGTGCCCAAGCTGAATCTGTATGATCGCGAATGGCCCATCTGGACCGATCAGATCGTCGCTGCACCAGCCAAATTCGTTCATGACGAAGACGGAAGGCGAGGGACGGCGATTTCCAGCCTTATTTCGCAAAATTGCATCGTTTCCGGCGCAACGGTGAGCAACAGCCTGCTTTACAGCAGCGTGAAAATGGGCAGTTTTTCCAGCGTGGAACGGGCTGTGATCCTTCCGCATTGCAATATTGGACGCGGGGCGCGGCTGACGAATGTGATTGTCGATTCCGGTGTGCGCATTCCCGAAGGCCTTGTCATTGGGGAAGATCCCGAGCTGGATGAATTGCACTTCCGGCGCAGTGAGAAAGGCGTGACCCTCGTGACCAAGGCCATGATTGCAAAAATGCTGGGTGAATAATGCCGCTGAACGTTCTCTCTGTTACCTCTGAAGCTGTCCCTCTGGTGAAAACCGGAGGGCTGGCTGATGTGGCCGGTGCTTTGCCTGCTGCGCTCGCTCAGCAGGGTGTTGCCATGACCACGCTCTTGCCCGGCTATCCGGCTGTCGGGGCGGCAATCGGCAAAGGGAAGCGTCTGCACAAATGGGATTCACTTCTGGGTGAGCCAGCGCAGCTTTTGGGCGCCAAAGTCGGCGGGCAGGATGTGCTGGTGCTGGATGCTCCGGCGTATTTCGCGCGGGATGGCAATCCATACATGGACAGTACGGGCAAGGATTGGGACGACAATTGGCGGCGATTTGCTGCCTTTGGCAGAGCGGCGGCCGATATCGCCTCGGGCGCGGTCAAGAAACTGTCGTTCGATCTGGTCCACACGCATGACTGGCAGGCGGCAATGACGCTCGCCTATCTGCGCCATGCTCCTTTTGGATCAGGCGGGCCGAAACCCGCCGTCATGACGATCCACAATATGGCATTTCAGGGCTGGTATGATCGCACAATTTTCAGTGATCTTGAGTTGCCCAAAAAGGCATGGTCGATTGACGGTGTCGAGACGTATGGCGGCGTCGGTTTCCTGAAATCCGGCCTGCAACTGGCCGATATGGTGACGACCGTAAGCCCGACCTATGCGCGCGAGATTGTCCGGGCTGAATTCGGCATGGGACTTGAAGGGCTGGTTGCGACGCGCGGAGACCGGGTGCGCGGTATCGTCAATGGTATTGATACTGCGGAATGGAATCCGGCAACCGACCCAGCGCTAAAGTCGAACTTCACCTCGCGCAGCTTGGCAAAACGCAAAGCCAACAAACGCGCCTTGGAAAAGCACTTCGGTCTTGAGAAAAGCGATGGTCCGCTGTTCATCATGGTTACGCGGCTTACCTGGCAAAAAGGTGCGGATGTCATTCCCGAAGTGCTCGATCATCTCATCGGCAATGGCGGCAGGCTGGCCCTGCTGGGTTCAGGCGATGCTGAAATTGTCGCGGCGCTGAAGGCAGGCGCAGCGCGGCATCCGGGCAAGGTCGGGCTGCACTTCGGCTATGACGAGGCTCTATCCCACCAGATGCAAGGCGGTGGTGATGTCATTCTGGTGCCAAGCCGGTTTGAGCCTTGCGGCCTGACTCAACTGTATGGCCTCGCTTATGGCTGTGTACCGGTGGTGTCGCGCACAGGCGGGCTGTCTGACACAATTATTGATGCCAATCCGGCTGCGCTGGCGAGCGGAGCGGCGACTGGCATCCAATTTGATGGTGTGCATTATCATGCGCTTGCTGCAGCCATCAGCCGCGCGGTCGAACTCTATCGTCAGCCCAAAGTGTGGCAGAAAATCCAGCGCACCGGCATGAACGCCGACTTTTCATGGGCGCGAAGCGGCGCAGAATATGCCGCGATCTACCGCCAACTTACTGAGGAAAACGCGTGATCCAGACTATCCCATCTCAGCCGTTTGAAGGGCAAAAGCCGGGAACCTCCGGCCTACGCAAGAAGGTCCGAATCTTCCAGCAGGCTGGATATACAGAAAACTTTGTCCAGTCGGTTTTCGACGTGGTCGAGCGAGATTCAGGCACAGTTTTGGTGCTTGGCGGAGATGGTCGTTTCTACAACCGCACCGCTATCCAGCAGACCATCCGCATGGCCGCTGCCAATGGCTATGGTCGCGTGATTGTTGGCCGGGGCGGCATCCTTTCCACGCCGGCAGCCAGCCATGTCATTCGCAAATACGGCGCCAGCGGCGGATTGATCCTCTCGGCCAGCCATAATCCCGGCGGCCCGGACGAAGATTTCGGAATCAAATACAACATCGCCAATGGCGGCCCTGCGCCGGAGGCAATTACCGAAGCTATCTATGCGCGCACCCAAACGATAGACCGCTGGATGACCGTGGATGCGCCAGACGTGGATCTGGATCAGGACGGCATCACCGATGTCGGCGGAATGGTCGTTGAGGTGATTGACCCGGTGGCGGATTATTCCGCCTTGATGGAAAGCCTGTTCGATTTCCCCGCCATTCGCGAAGCTGTAGCGGGCGGGCTTACCATGGCCTTTGATGCCATGAGCGCGGTGACTGGACCTTATGCGACCGAAATTCTGGAAGGCCGGCTTGGCTTTGCTAAAGGCACAGTGCGCAATGGCGAGCCGCTGGAAGATTTTGGCGGGCATCATCCCGATCCCAATTTGGTCCATGCCAAGGAATTATACGATGTGATGATGGGGCCTCAAGCGCCCGATTTCGGCGCGGCGTCGGACGGTGACGGCGACCGCAATCTCATTATCGGGAAAGGCCGCTTCATCACGCCTTCGGATTCGCTGGCCATGCTTGCCGCCAATGCGCATCTTGCGCCGGGCTATGCGGCAGGATTGAAAGGTATTGCGCGGTCCATGCCCACCAGTGCGGCGGCGGACCGTGTGGCAGAGGCGCAGGGCATTCAATGCTTTGAAACGCCGACCGGCTGGAAGTTCTTCGGGACGCTGCTCGATGCCGGAATGGCGACGATCTGCGGTGAGGAAAGCGCCGGTACCGGATCCGATCATGTGCGAGAGAAGGACGGCCTATGGGCAGTTCTGCTGTGGCTCAATATCCTTGCCGTGCGGAAGATCAGCGTCGAAGCGTTGGCGCGCGAGCATTGGGCGCGTTTCGGGCGCAATTACTATGCACGTCACGATTATGAAGCGATTGAGTCAGAGCGCGCCAATACCCTTATGGAAGCGCTGATTGCTGCACTGCCAAGCCTTTCGGGCCGCGCATTTGGTTCGCTGACCATCGCGGAGGCGGACAGTTTTTCCTATACCGATCCGGTTGACGGTTCCGTTAGCGAAAACCAAGGCATTCGCATTTTGTTTGAAGGTGGATCGCGAGTGGTGTTCCGGCTTTCAGGCACTGGCACGCAAGGCGCTACCCTGCGCGTCTATCTGGAACGATACGAGCCGGGTGATGGTGCGATTGACCGGGAAACTCCCGATATGCTGGCTGATATCATCGCGGCTGGCGAAAGCATCGCCGGAATTGCGCAGCATACGGGCCGCACCGCGCCCGATGTGGTAACGTGACGCCAGCTTACGGAGCGCATTGTCTGGAGGGTGAGACCCACTTTCGGGTCCGCTCTCCCAATGCCTTTGCCATGTGGCTCTGCCTGTTCGATGGCGGGGAAGAACGCCGCATCGCGATGGAACGGCGGGGCGAGGACTGGTTTGCGCAAATCGCAGGCGAGCATGCAGGCGCTGCCTATGGATACCGCGCAGACGGCACATGGGCACCCGATCAGGGTCTGTGGTTTGATCCTTCGAAATTGCTGGTTGATCCATATGCGGTAGAGATTGACCGCCGGTTCGTGCAAGATCCGGCGCTGGCGCAATTTGGAATGGACACAGCGCATTTGGTTCCCCGTGCGCTCGTACCCACAGCGATGCCGCCGCCCCGCAAACAGCCGCCGGTTTTTGAACGTGGCGGGCTGATCTACGAAATAAATGTGCGCGGCTTCACCATGCTGCATCCCGATGTGCCAGAGCGCCTTCGTGGTACCGTTGCTGCATTGGCCCATCCGGCGGTCATCGCGCACCTTGAAAGACTGCAAGTGTCTGCTGTTGAGCTGATGCCGATAACCGCGTGGATTGATGAACGGCACCTTGGCCCGCTCGGCCTCAGCAATGCATGGGGATACAATCCCGTGACGATGATGGCTCTCGATCCGGGTCTGTGTCCCGGAGGAGTGGCAGAGCTGCGGCAAACGGTATCCGCCTTGCACGACGCGGGTATTGGTGTGATCCTTGATCTTGTGTTCAACCACACGGGGGAAAGCGACATCCACGGCGGAGTGCTCTCCCTGCGCGGGCTGGATAATGCGGCCTATGCCCACGCGCCCGATGGCAGTCTGATCAACGACACGGGATGCGGCAATACGCTGGATTTCGCCAATCCGGCGGTGCGCGAATTGACTGTTGCGAGCCTGCACCATTTCGTGCGCGATTGCGGTATTGACGGGTTCCG
>Ga0115029_1001025_pt1 | contig 22242 bp, 17 predicted proteins | sample SidtaG_3_FD_87297 | JGI IMG/M metagenome (GOLD analysis project Ga0115029, IMG submission 87297) | Marine algal microbial communities from Sidmouth, United Kingdom - Sidmouth_Asex1 metaG | ecosystem: Host-associated > Algae > Red algae > Unclassified | place: Sidmouth, United Kingdom | collected... | reverse complement strand
GCTGCCAGGCTCGCCCTTCGGGAGGCTGTGTGCGCCCACCCGCCCGCGTTGCCTCTGCTCGACGTGCTCCAGCACGCCTTCGTCGAGGCGCCTTGCCGGGCGGGCGCACGCAGCCTCTGGGAGCCAGGGTATCTCCGGGACAGGACACTAGCGCTTGCCCGCGCGCTTGGTCCGCTTGCCGCCGACCGCGGGCGAATCGGCGTTCCGCGCACGCGCGCCCTGCTCGGCCGCCTCCTCCAGCAGCGACAGCTGATTCGCGTCCACCTTCGGCGGCGTCTCGCTGCGCTGCAACGTATCGAGCGCCTCGCGGAACGCCGCGGCGTCCTCGAACCGACGGTACACCGAGGCGAAGCGGATGTAGGCGACTTCGTCCAGCTGCTTCAGCTCGTCCATCACCCACCCGCCGATGCGCTGCGCATCGATCTCGCGCTCGCCGGCGGTCAGGCAGCGATGACGCACCCGGCTGACCGCCCGGTCGATCGCGTCGACGCTGACCGGGCGCTTCTGCAGCGCCTTCTGGAAGCCGGATTGCAGCTTCGCCTCCGAAAACGGCTCCCGGTTGCCGCGCGACTTGATCACCCGCGGCAGGTTCAGCTCGGCACTTTCGTACGTGGTGAAGCGTTCTTCGCAGTCGTTGCACTCACGACGGCGGCGCACCTGGTCGCTATCCCCGACGAGCCGCGAATCCACCACGCGGGTATCGATCGCGCCGCAGAACGGACATCGCATGGAACGGGTTCTCGGCAGACGTCGGCAGGATGGCTCGGCTGCGCTTGCACGACAGTGAGCCGCGGGAGGCTACCACAGCCTCTGTGCTACGCTTCGCGCGATTTTTCGCGTGCCTGCCTCGTCGGCCGCGGCATGCCGCATGGTCGGCCTCCTGCAACCGCCCTTTTACCCACCGGACAAGACCCCATGACCCAGCCCAAGCGAATTGCCGTCACCGGCGCAGCCGGTCAGATCTGCTACTCGATGCTGTTCCGCATCGCCAACGGCGACCTGTACGGCAAGGATCAGCCGATCGCCCTGCAGCTGCTGGAGATCACGCCGGCACTCGGCCTGCTCGAGTCGGTACGCATGGAGCTGGACGATTGCGCCTTCCCGCTGCTGAGCGAGGTGATCTGCACCGACGATGCGACGACCGCCTTCGGCGATATCGACGCCGCCCTGTTCGTCGGCGCCAAGCCGCGGGGTCCCGGCATGGAGAGAAGCGATCTGATCACCGACAACGGCAAGATCTTCTCCACGCTGGGCAAGGTGGTCAACGAGGTGGCGAGGCCGGATGCTCGCATCCTGGTGGTCGGCAACCCGGCCAACACCAATGCCTACATCCTGAAGGCGAACGCGCCCAGGCTGGATCCGCGCAACATCACCGCGCTGACCCGCCTCGACCACAACCGTGCCATGAGTCAGCTGGCCGCCCGGGCCGACTGCACCGTCGCCGACATCAAGCGCATGACCATCTGGGGCAACCACTCGACCACCCAGGTGCCGGACCTGACGCATGCCACCGTGAACGGCAAGCCTGCCACCGACGCGGTGGACCAGGAGTGGGCGCGCGAGACGTTCATCCCGACGGTCGCCAAGCGGGGTGCGGCGGTCATCGCGGCGCGCGGCAGCTCCAGCGCGGCCTCGGCGGCCAACGGCACCATCGATCACATGGCCACCTGGATCCGGGGCACCTCGGACGGCGACTGGACCAGCATGGCGGTGCCCAGCGACGGCAGCTACGACATCGAGGAAGGCCTGGTGTATTCGTTCCCGGTCACCTGTTCCGGCGGCGACTACTCGATCGTGAAGGACCTGGACGTGGACGACTTCATCCGCGGCAAGATGAGTGAAAGCGCCGCCGAACTGGGTTCGGAGCGTGACACCGTGAAGGATCTGCTGCCCTCGTAACCCCGGGACGAGCACGGGCGGGCGCCATCGCCCGCCCATGCGCGCGCTGCACGTGCGCGGGGACGTGCCCAGGCGCACACGGGATCGGCGACTCCGGTCCGATCACGGACCGGTCAGGCGGTCTTGAGCATCCGCGCGAAGCGGATCAGGTAAAGCCCGACGAGTATCGCCAGGTAGACGAAGGGCTCTATCTGATCGCCCCTGGTCAGCCACACGAAGTGCACGACGGCCGCCGCCGCACCGATATAGACCAGCCGGTGCAGCGCGAACCAGCGCATCTTCATGCGCCGGGCGATGCGCCTGGTGGAGGTGGCCGCCAGCGGCAGCAGGATCGCGAAACCGATGAAGCCTGCCAGGATGTAGGGCCGCTCCATCAGGTCTGCCCACATGTCGTAAAGATTCAGCCGCTGGTCCAGCAGGCTCCATACCGCTACGTGCAGGACCACGTAGAAGAAGGCGAACAGCCCCAGCATGCGTCGCAGCTTCAGCGGCCAGGTACGGTGGATGGCGAAGCGCAGTGGCGTCACCATCAGGCTGAGCAGCAGCAATCGCAAGCCCAGCTCACCGGTGCGATCGGTCAGCGACTCGATCGGGTTGGCACCCAGGCCTCCGGTGAACAGGAGGTAGACCAGCCACGCCAGCGGCAGCAGCGACGACACGAACACCAACGGCTTCAGGGCCCGACCGCGCGCGAAGGCGTCACCGAGCGCGATCGCCCGCTGGAGCAGCCTTGCGAGTGCATCGGCAAGTGCATTGCCGAACGGGCGGCGCGACGACGTCACGCCGCCTGCCGCAGCCGGCGATTCGCCCGGCACAGCCTGGCCGGTCATGCGGCCTGCCACATCGTCACCCCCCCCTGAACGCTGTCGCATCGCGTCGCTATCGGCGAGTGCGGCTCAGTGATTCTTCGACAGGTCCATGCCGTCGTACAGCGAGGCCACCTCGTCGGCGTAGCCGTTCATGAACCGGGTATCGATCTTCGGCTGGAACAGCGCGGCGAACCCGCCGGCATCCCCGGACAGGCGTCGCTCCTTCGATTGGGGCCAGCGCGGGTGGCTGACGTCCGGATTGACGTTGCTGAAGAAGCCGTACTCGTTGGGCGCGGACAGGTTCCAGCTGGTTTCGGGCCGCTCCTCCTGGAAGCGGATCTTCACGATCGACTTGATGCTCTTGTAGCCGTACTTCCACGGCACCACCAGTCGCAGCGGTGCCCCGTTCTGGTTCGGCAGCTCGTCCCCGTAGATGCCGATCGACATGAACGCGAGCGGGTGCATCGCCTCGTCCATGCGCAATCCCTCGCGATACGGCCAGTCGAGCACCGGTCGGCTGATGCCCGGCATGCTGTCCTGCACCACGGTCTCGAAGGCCACGTACTTCGCCTTGCCGGTAGGCTCGAAGCGCTTCAGCAGGTCGGCCAGCGCAAAGCCGTTCCAGGGGATCACCATCGACCACGCCTCCACGCAGCGCATCCGGTAGATGCGCTCCTCGACCGCGTGGGGGGCGAGGATGTCCTCCAGCGTCAACGTTCCCGGCTTGCTGCACTCGCCTTCGACGACCACGCTCCACGGATCCGTGGTCAAGCGGTCGGCGTTGCGCTTCGGATCCCCCTTGTCGGTGCCCAGTTCGTAGAAATTGTTATAGCTGGTCGCCGTGTCCTTGGAGGTCAGCTCCTCGTCGGTGGTCCACTCGCTGGATTCGACCGGCATCGGCAAGGCCTTGCCGTACGCTGCGGACGCGCCGGCACCGATGACGCCGCCCACGCCGGTGGCCAGCGATGCGCGGATCAGCCGCCGGCGCTGCTCGAACACCGCACGGTCGGTAATCTCGCTGGAGCGAATGCCAGCTATCTTCATCCAGTCGAGCATGGTGGAGCGGTCCTCGTGTGCGGTGACGTGCGATGAGACCATCGGCGGCGCGAACAATTCCCGAGCCGGACAGGCCCACGGACAACAGGCAGTTCTCACTTCGCTCGTTACCCGGGGCGCACGCCAGTGTACGTTTCGGCAACGTGGCCCGATTTCTGATGTCGGCATCTGCATGACTCTCGTCTACCTTCCGGAACGCCGGTTTGCCCATGTCTGACGACAGCGACTCCGTCACGCCTCGCCGCCGGGCCAGCGATCGCGCGCCGGGCGTGGCGCGTGCGCTGGCCTGGGGCGAGCGCGACAGCGACATGCTGCTGCTGCCCCATTCGCCGCTCGCGCTGGCCGACGTGCTCGCTCATCCGCACGGTCATTTCGACCTGCTCGCCTGCGCATCCCCCGAACTGGTCTCGCGCAGCAGCACGCAAGACGAGCCGCCCCCCGCCTCGCCAGCACGGTCTCAGGCGCGGGTGCAGTCGATCACCGCCGCGCAGCCGCGCCGGCGCGGACCGCGTACCAGCGGCAATCTGCTGACCCGTCACTCGGCATCCACGCTGCGCGAGCGGCTGCGCGCCGCCGTGGTCGAGGCGGCACTGGTGCGCCAGCGCGACGAGCGTCGTCTGTACCTGGTCGCAGGCTTCCTGCGCGCGGACGGTCTGGACGCGCCGGTCCTCATGTACCCCTCGCTGCTGATCACCGAACAGGACGGCAAGGGGCCTCGATTGCGCATCGAGGACACCGTGCCGGATCAGAACCGGCAGGCGATCGCCCACTGCCGGACCACCTTCGACGTGCAGCTGCCCGCCCTGGAGCGCGATGAGCTCCTGGCGGACTACTTCGCCCGACTGGCCGCCGCCATCGCCCCGATCGCCGGGCTCGACCTGGCCTTCGAGATCGCGATCGGCAACGCCGACGCCAGCTTCCTGCACGACCCGTCGGACGGCCCGACGCTGCCGGCACTGCCCGAGCGCTTCGATGCGCCGCTGGCCATGGCACTGGCCGGCGAGCTGTCGCTGGAGCAACTTCAGGGCGTACGGCAGCTGGTACCGCCTCGATCTGCCCATCCGATGACGGCGGCCGGAGGCACCTCGAACGGTACCGACAGCACCGCCCGCCTGCGCAGCTGCTCGGCGAAGCTTGCCTCGCGCGGTCTCGATCACATCGCGTTCGGTCAGATGGGCGAACTGCCCGAGCGCATCGACCGCTGGCGCCTGGTCATCGCCCAGGCGCAGCGCTGCACCACCGTCAGCAGATTGTTCGCGGGCCATGTGTTCACGGTCACCCAGCTGGCCCGGCTGGGCGGCATCATCGAGCTCATCGACAAGGCACCCACGGCCATCGAGGCCGCCCGTCATGCGGATCTGGCCTACGAATCGACCACGCACCTGCTTCGACGTGCGCGACATCAGGCACAGTTGCTCGAGGACGAGTTCGCGGCGCTGCAAGCGGTGTTCGTGCTGGACAAGGTACCCGGCAAGAGCGAGCTGCTGCAGTTGATGGACGATCTGGGCGGGGTGCACGGCGACCTGGCCGTCATCGATCAGGACTATTTCCATGCCCGCCGACAGTTCATGGAGTTCAGCGTCGAGAAGCCGGCTCAACTGGACGAGCAGCACCGCCGTCACCTGTCGCAGCTGGTCAAGGTCCTGCGCTTTCGCGAGCTGTTCGTGAACAACACCGAGTACCGGCGTGCGCTGGGCACGGGCTATCGCGGCCTGCGAACCGACTGGAACGCGCTGAACACGATCGTCGGCTACGCGCGTGAGCTGGCCTCGGTGCTGGGCTCGGAGACCCTGGCCGCGACCGCGATGCGCGACTTCACGGCCTTTCGCACCGCGCTGATCGATGATCTGGACACCCTGCGCACCGGTGCCGATGCGCTCAGCGAGGCGGTCGCCACGATCGGCCCGTCGTGGCGAGGGCAATCGGTGAGCGCGTTGCTGGTGCACCTCGAGGAAACCGCGGAACGCCTGCGCATCTGGCAGGATCGGTTCGCCGACCTGAGCTGGCAGGAATCACTGACACCGGCCGACGTGCTGTCGCGAACCGGCGACACCGTGCGCTCGGACGCCGCCTCCGAACACCGTCTGCGCATCGCGCGCGAACGGGTCGCGCAGTCGCTGCAGGGTGGCGGCGATCAGGCCGACACGGTGCTGCAGACGCTGGACTGGCTTCAACTCGCCGGCCAGCGGGCGGCCGAACGTCGGCTGGACGTCGACGCCATCCTCGACTATCTGCAGCTGGTCTGATTGCCCGTCCAGCGGCGACGGGGGCGCCGTGCGGACCGCGATTCAGGTCGTCGGCACGATCCAGTCGGGCCGGATACCCGCTCGTTCGATGCTCCGTTCCACGTCCAGCGATCGCAGCAGGCCGTGCCCGGTGACCAGCACCGTGCGCCAGCCGGCCGCCGCCCCGCCCAGGATATCGGTGTGCAGCGTATCGCCCACCATCGCGATGCGCGACGGATCGACAGGCCGGTCCAGCGTTTCCAGCACCGGCTCGAACGCGTTCCCGAACGGCTTGCCGAAGAATCGCGGCACCGCCACGCCGGCATCCTGCAGCGCATGCGCGTACCAGCCGGGCTCGAACGAGAACGCGTCCGGGAAGGGCGCGGTCAGATCCGGATTGCCGACCATCACCGGACGTGCGCGTTCGCGCAGTGCCGCCACCAGCAGCGCCTGCCGATCCGCACTCCAGTCACCGGCACCCAGCAGCACGAACCCGTCCACCGCCGCGTAGGCCCGCGCATCGTCGCCGAGCAGCACCGCCTCGTTCACCAGCGAGGGCAGGTCGCTGGCCGGCAGCCCCATGAAGCCCCAGTTCAGTCTGGAGCCGTGCAGCGCTCGCGCCAGCGCATCGCGGCTGGACACCACGTCGGCGCGCGCGATGTCCATGCCCCAGCGAGCGTACTTGCCGCAGGTCACGTCGGTGGACATCGTCGCGCCGTTGGTCAGCACGCGTACCTGGCAGCCGGCACGCTTGAGTTCGGCGATGCGCAGCGCCGCACCCGCGATCGGCTCGTGCCCGACGTTCAGCACGCCGAATCCGTCCAGCACGAACACATCGATGTCGTCGACCAGCTCGCCCAAGTGGGCGCGGTGCACGCTGTGCGACGCACCGGCCGCCCGCGGCAGCCGATCGGCGATGGCCAGGTAGCGCTCGAACGCGCTGCCACCGTCCAAGCCCGGCTCGTTCGCCGCTTCGTCGACCGTTGCGCTCAAGAATCCTTGCTCCAGGTACGTGCGTTGTCGAACAGGCGCTGCCACGGCGATGCGCCCTTCCACTCGGGCGGACACCACGAGAAGTTCACCGCGCGCAGGGTGCGCTCGGGGTGGGGCATCAAGATGGTCACGCGGCCGTCCTCGTTGCACACGCCGGCCACCCCGCAGGGCGAGCCGTTCGGGTTGAGCGGGTAGCGCGTGGTGAGCTCCCCGGCATTGTCGACATAGCCGAGCGCCACGCGCCGGGCGGCGGTGGAACCGGCATCGTCCACCCGCGCCTCGGGCGGGTAGACCGCCCGCCCCTCGCCGTGAGCCACCACCACCGGCAACCGCGAGCCCGCCATGTCACGCAACAGGATGGAGGGCGAGTCGAACACCCGCAAGCTCAGCAGCCGCGATTCGTACTGCTCCGAGAGGTTTCTCTCGAACCGCGGCCATCCCTGGCTTCCCGGTACCAGATCGCTCAGCCGCGACAGCATCTGGCAGCCGTTGCAGACGCCGAACGCGAATCGGTCGGTACGCGCCAGGTAGCGATCGAACAGCTCGCGCAGGCGCTCGCTGTGCAGGATCGAGGTGGCCCAGCCACCGCCCGCACCCAGCACGTCTCCGAAGGAGAAACCGCCGCAGGCGGCGATGCCCGCCATTGCGCCCAGGTCCTCGCGTCCGGCCACCAGATCGCTCATGTGCACATCGATCGGATCGAACCCTGCGGCCCGGAAACCTGCCGCCATCTCCACATGCCCGTTCACGCCCTGCTCGCGCAGGATGGCGATGCGTGGCCTGGACAGGTTGAGCATTGCCGCAGCGTCCAGCACCGACACCGCAGGATCGAACGTCAACTGCGCGCCCAGGCCCGGATCGCTCATGTCCAGCGCATGCGCCGCTTCCGCATCGGCGGTGGCCGGGTTGTCACGCAATCGCTGCATGGCGTGCGTGACCGCCCACCAGCGCTGCTTCAACGCACCGACCGATGCCGTGTGCACCAGCTCGCCACCGCGCACGATCTGCAAGCGTGGCTCGCTGACCGGCTGGCCGATCACGTGCACCAGATCGCCGATGCCGAAGCGTTCGAAGGTCGCCATGACCTGCGCGTAGTCGTCACGTCGCACTTGCAGCACGCCGCCCAGTTCCTCGTTGAACAGCGTGCCGAGCACGTCCGGCGGCAGGCTGTCGAGCGTGATGTCGGCACCGCAGCGTCCCGCGAACGTCATCTCGGCCAGGGTGGTGAACAGTCCGCCATCGGACCGGTCGTGCCAGGCCAGCACCCGCCGCTCGACCAGCAGGGCCTGCATGGCATCGAACAGTCCGGCCAGCAAGCCGGGCTCGTCCACGTCCGGCGCCCGATCACCGAGTTGCGCGAACACCTCGCACAGGATCGAGCCTCCGAGCCGGTTGCGTCCGCCGCCCAGGTCGATCGCCAGCAGGTCGGTTCGGCCGCAATCCAGTCGCAGCATCGGCGTGACGCTCAACGTGACATCGGCCACCGGTGCGAAGGCGGTGACCACCACCGACATCGGCGAGGTGACCGCGTGCGCCCCGCGCTCGTCCTGCCAGGCGGTGCGCATCGACAGCGAGTCCTTGCCTACCGGAATCGCCATGCCGAGTGCCGGGCACAGCCCGGTGCCCAGCGCCTGCACCGCATCGAAGAGCGCGGCGTCCTCGCCGGGGTGTCCGGCGGCGGCCATCCAGTTGGCCGACAGCTTGACGCGCGATCGCGCACCGACCGGTGCGCCGCACAGGTTGGTCAGCGCCTCGCCCAGCGCCAGCCGGGCCGAGGCGGCCGGATCGACCAGCGCTACCGGGCCACGCTCGCCGGTCGCCATCGCCTCACCGCTCAGGCCCTCGAAGTCGGCCAGCGTCACCGCGCAATCGGCCACCGGCACCTGCCAGGGCCCGACCATCTGGTCGCGCACCACCAGCCCACCGACGCTGCGATCGCCGATGGTGACCAGGAACTGCTTGCTGGCCACGGTGGGAGAGCGCAGCACGCGAGCCACCGCCTCCTCCATCGTGATGTCCGCGGTGTCCGGCACCGGCCCGCCGAACGGGCGGCGGCGCGCATCGATCGACAGTTTCGGCGGCTTGCCGAGCAGCACGTCCAGCGGCATGTCGACGGTGTTCTCGTCGAAATGCGCATCGTGCACCCGCAGGCGCTTCTCGGCCGTGGCACGTCCGACGAACGCCACCGGACAGCGTTCGCGCGCGCACATCGCCTCGAACGCCTCGCGTGCGCCATCGCGCAACGCGAGCACGTAACGCTCCTGCGATTCGTTGCACCACAGCGCCAGCGGACTCATGCCCGGTTCGTCGTTGTGGATGGCGCGCAGCGCGAAGTCGCCACCGCGACCCGCATCGGCGACCAGTTCCGGCAGCGCATTGGACAGGCCGCCGGCGCCGACGTCGTGCAGCGACAGGACCGGGCTGTCGTCACCGAGCGCGATGCAGCGATCGATCACTTCCTGGCAGCGCCGCTGCATTTCCGGATTGCCGCGCTGCACCGAGGCGAAGTCCAGCGCCTCGTCGCCGCTGCCGCCGGTCACCGACGAGGCGGCACCGCCGCCCAGCCCGATCTGCATCGACGGCCCACCCAGCACCGCGATCAGCGCGCCCGCCGGCAGGGGCCGCTTGTCGACGTTGACCGGCCGCACGTTGCCGTGGCCGCCGGCGATCATGATCGGCTTGTGATAGCCGCGCACTTCCCGCTGACCGTCGAGCACGACACGCTGGCAGTAGCTGCGAAAGAAGCCGGTCAGGCAGGGGCGGCCGAACTCGTTGTTGAACGCGGCCGCGCCGATCGGCCCCTCCAGCATGATGTCCAGCGCCGAGGCGATGCGCTCGGGCAACGCCACCGCCTGCTCCCACGGCTGCCGGTCGCCGGGCAGGTCCAGGTTGGAGACGCTGAAGCCGACCAGCCCCGCCTTGGGCCGCGCGCCGTTGCCGGTCGCCCCCTCGTCACGGATCTCGCCGCCGGCACCGGTCGCCGCCCCCGGGTGAGGCGAGATGGCGGTCGGGTGGTTGTGGGTCTCGACCTTGATCTGGATGTGGGCCGGCTCATCGAACGTCCGGTAGCGCCCGTCCACGCCGATCAGCAGGCGCTTCGCGGGCTCGCCCCGGATCACCGCCGCGTTGTCGTGATACGCCGACAGCACGCCTTCGGGCGAGGCGGCATGGCTGCGGCGGATCATGTCGAACAGCGAATCGTCAGCGGCCTGACCGTCGACGGTCCAGTCCGCGTTGAAGATCTTGTGGCGACAGTGCTCCGAATTGGCCTGGGCGAACATCATCAACTCCGCATCGGAGGGATCGCGGCCCAGTCTCAGGAAGGCCTCCAGCAGGTAGTCGATCTCGTCGGCCGACAAAGCCAGGCCCAGCGACCGGTTGGCCGCCCTGAGCGCCGCTCGCCCGTCGCCGGTCAGCGCGATCCGTCGCAGCGGGGCAGCGGTGCCTGCCCGAAACGGGGTCAGCAGGGCCTCGGGCGCCACGATCGACTCGGTCATGCGATCGTGCAGCATCGCCAGCACCGAGCCCTGCACGCTCTGCCCGTCGGCCAGCGGCCCGAGCTCATAGCGGATGCCGCGTTCGACCCGTTCCACCGTCTCCAACCCGCAGGCGTGCAGGATGTCGGTCGCCTTGGACGACCAGGGCGAGCGCGTGCCCAGTCTGGGCATGACGTGCACCACGCCGGTCCCGGTGACCGGCTCGTGCAGCCGGTCCGCCTCCAGCACGTGCTCCAGGCGCGTCACCGACGAGGCCGAGACGGCCCCCTCGGCGGTGCGCGAAACGTCGAGCTGAACCAGCAGCACCCACCGGGCGCGCAGCGACTCGACACCGGGCTGGAGCGCGCGTATCGCGCCCAGCAGGCGAGCGTGCCGGAAAGCCGACAACGCGACGCCTCCGTCCAGATGCAGCATGCGTACGCCCGTGTCGCCGGAAAACCGCACAGTTTAACGCCACTGGGCCTCAAGCACGCGGATCGCGAGCCGATCACACCAACCAACTCCGCCTCGCTCCTACCGTGATGGCACGTCCCAACCTGCACACGACCGAAACATCGTCGGTCGCCGGCGACCAACGCCTGCTCCAAGCGCTCGGCCTGCCGTTCGCGCAGGCGGCGGAAACCTCCTCGACAGGGTTCGCGCTGGTCGATGCGGCCGGCACGGTGATCTGGGCCAGCGCCGCGTTCAGCCGTCTGACACGGGTGACCGGTGCGCTGCTCGGCGCACCGCTGCCGCAGCGACTGTCCGAGCGCTTCCGGCTGGCGGACGGCGAAGCCATGTTCGCCTTCAGCGGCGTGAAGGCCTGCACGCTGGAGTTGCTGGAGTCGCGCAGCGGAGCGGCACTGATGATGCACGTGGCGCGGCTGGACGACGATCGACGCATCGTGGTCGCGATCGCCGCCGACCCGGATCGGTCGCAGGGCGCCACCGGCGCGCTGGACGAGATCACCATCGATCCGCTGACCCGGCTGGGCAACCGGCATCTGCTGGAGGCCCGGTTGAACGAGCCGAGCGAGCCCTCGGCCACCTGGGCCCTGATCGTGGTCGGCCTGGACGGCTTCACGGCCCTGAACGAGACCCTGGGCCGGGTCGCCTGCGATGCGGTGCTCGCCCTGATCGCCGATCGGCTGCGCCGCAGCTGCCGCAGTGACGACCTGGTGGTCAGGCTGGGCGGTGACACCTTCGCCATCCTGCACGACGTCTCGCAGGGTGCCGCCTCCACCGGCCGCATCAGCACACGCGTGGCGACCCTGCTCGACGAACCCGTCAGCAACGGCGAGATCACGACCCGCCTGGCGATCAGCATCGGCATCGCCACGCAGGGCAAGGCCACCACCCGCAAGCTCGACCTGATCGAGCACGGGCTGTCCGCGATGGCCGCGGCCAAGCGCGCCGGTGGCGCTACCTGGCGCGAGTACGATCCGGGCAGCGCCGGCGCCGGCTGAGCCCGCAGCGGCGCTATGCCCGCTGCGGTCCCGAATGCCCGGACGCCGGCGCCGCTACGCCTGGTGTCGCCTCAGGACGACCACTTGATGCTGCAGCCTACGCTGGGGCGTTGTGCGCGCGGCGCGGCCTCGCCGGCGACCAGGGCGCTGGCAGCGCGGCGCAGGTCGGCACCGTCCGCCGTCCCCTGACCTGGCCGGCTGGCATCGAACTGACCGCGGTAGTAGAGCCGGTGCCCGGCATCGAACAGATAGGGATCGGGCGTGCACGCCGCCTGGTAGGCCCGCGCCACCGCCTGCGATTGGTCGTACAGGTAAGCAAATTCAAACCCCTTGTCCTTCGCCAGCGCCGCCATGCGCTCGGGGGCATCGGCCGGGTGGGCGGCGACATCGTTGCTGCTGATCGCCACCGTCGCGATGCCCCGCTCGGCCAGCCAGGCCGCGGTATCGACCAGGGCGTCCAGGATATGAACCACGTACGGGCAGTGGTTGCACATGAACAGCACGAACAGCGGTCGACCCGAGAAATCCTCGAGCGCGACCTCCTCGCCGCCGAGCGGGTCGGGCAGGCGGAACGCGGGCGCGGGCGTGCCGACGGCGAGCGGCGTGGATTCGGTACGAGCCATGAGGAACGGACGGGGTCACGGGATGCCGGTCATCCTAGCGCCGATCGGCCCGGACCCTGTGCATCGACCGGTGGAATCGTCCGTTCGCCGCGGATACGGTGCTAGCGTGAGCGAATGACAGCGCCCTTCGATCACGCATGAACGTATCCCCCTCGCCGGCCATCACCGCGGCACGCGCAGGCGAGCCGGTCTGGGCGGCCGGCCTGATGACCGGGACCGTGCTGGACGGCAACATCGATGTCGCCCTGCTGAAGAGCGACGGGGTGAACATCGACTCGTTCGGTCGCTACACCCTGGAACCCTACGATGCCGCTACCCGCGACCTGCTGGAGCGCACGCTGGAGGTGGCGCGCGGCTGGCAGTTCGCACCCGAGGACCCGGCGATCTTCGCCGCGGCCGAGGCGGCGCTGACGGACGCCCAGGGCGAGGCGGTTCGCCGGCTCGTTCTCGATGCGGGATTGAGACTGCAGGACATCGACGTCGTCGGCTTTCACGGCCAGAGCGTCCTGCACCGCGCACCGGATCGACGTACCGGCGCACCCGGGCGAACCCGGCAACTGGGCGATGGCGCGCGGATGGCACGCCGGCTCGGCCTGCCGGTGGCCTACGACTTTCGCTCGGCCGACGTGCGAGCCGGTGGGCAGGGGGCCCCGCTGTCACCGATCTACCACATCGCCCTGCTGCGCGAGCTGGAGGCCCCCGAGGGCACCGCGATACTGAACCTGGGCGGGGTCGCGAACCTGACCTGGTGGGACGGTGCCAAGCGCCTGATCGCGTTCGATACCGGTCCTGCCAACGCGCCGCTCAACGATTTCATCCGCTCGATGGGACTGGGCGACATGGATCGGGACGGCGCATTCGCCGCCGCCGGAACGGTCGACGAGCGACGCCTCGCGACGCTCCTGCAGCATCCGTATCTGGCCGCGCCCTGGCCGAAATCCCTCGACCGTTTCGATTTCACCCGCGCCATGGCTGAGGGCCTGGGCGCCGAGGACGGAGCCGCCCTGCTGACCGCCTTCACCGCCGCGACGATCGGCTGCGCGCTCGACCGGCTGCCGAGCCGGCCGACGCGCCTGATCGCGTGCGGTGGGGGGCGTCACAATCCATCGCTGATGAGCGAGATCGAACGCCGATCCGGCACGCGTGTGATGCCGGCCGAGTCGGTCGGCTGGCGCGGCGACGCGATCGAGGCGGAGTGTTTCGCCTACCTTGCCGTGCGCACGAAACGCGGGCTGCCGATCAGCTTTCCGGACACCACGGGCGTAGCGGAGCCGATGCGCGGCGGACGCATCGCGCTGCCCTGACGCCTGCCCGGACCTGCCCGGGCCAGACCTGCCCGGCCCTGTCTTGACCGGCCCCGTCTTGACCGGCCCCGTCTTGACCGGCCCCGTCTTGACCGGCCCCGTCTTGACCGGCCTTGTCTTGACCGGTCTTGTCTTGACCGGTACGGCCTTGCCCTGTTCGACGTTGGCTGACCAGCGGCGGATCTACGCCTGGAACGGGAACGGTCCGTCGAACTCGTCGATCATCACGGCCGCCCAGGTACCGCCCGGCCCGGTGTCCAGCACCGCACAGCCGGTGGGTCCCGCCATGAAGCCGAGCGGCGCATCGCGGCGTCGGTCCAGGGTGAACGCGCTGCCCATCGACGGCGCGGTCAGTACCGGATGACGGGCGATCATCGCGTGATGGACCCCGTGGACGTGCCCTGCCAGCACGTGCAGCGCGCCCTCGAAGCCCTGCAGCACCTCGGCCAGCTCTGCGATGTTGTCCAGACCGATCGCGTCCATGAAACGGATGCCGGTCATCAGCGGCGGATGATGAAGCGCCACCACGACAGGGCGCGCACCGGCCGATGCGAGCGCGTCTCGCAGGTGCAGGAGGGTGCGGGCGCGCAGCGATCCCCCGTCCCGCCCTTCGATGAGCGTGTCCAGCCCGACCACCAGCGTGCCGTTCACCTCGGCCGACCAGTCGATCGGACCGCGGGCCGGCATGTCGCACCCCGTATCGGCGAAGGCGGCACGCAGGCCGTCGCGCCGATCGTGATTGCCGGGAATCACCAGCAGCGGCAAGCCGAGCCGGACGAGCTCGGCGCGCGCGAACGCATAGCTTTCCTCGCTCCCGTCATCGCTGACGTCCCCGGTGACCAGCACCGCATCGATCGGCCCGATCCCCTCCAGGCGGCCGAGCAGGCGATCGATGCCGGCCCGCAGCAGCGCCGGTGTGTCCAGCACGCCGCCCACGCGCCGACCGGGCGCCACGACGTGCAGGTCCGACAGCTGGAGAATCCTGGCCATCGCCTACTTGATGCCGGCGCGCAGGAAGGCCTGCACGAACTGCCGCTGGAAGATCAGGAACGCGATCAGCAGCGGGGCCACCGACATCAGCGTGGCGGCGGAGATCACCGAGATGTCGACGCCGTTCTCCGGCGCGCCGAAGATCGACAGCCCGACGGTGAGCGGACGGGTGTCCGGTGAATTGGTGACGATCAACGGCCACAGGAAATTGTTCCAGTGCGTGGAGACCGACACCAGCGCGTAGGCCAGGTAGGTGGGCCGGGCGAGCGGCACGTACACCCGCCACAGGATGCCGAACCAGCCGCAGCCCTCGACCCGCGCGGCATCGTGCAGCTCCATCGGGATCGACTTGAAGGCCTGTCGCATCAGGAAGATGCCGAACGCCGAGGCCATGTACGGCATGCCCACCCCCAGGATCGTGTCGAACAGCCCGAGCCTGGACACCATCGCATAGTTCTCCACGATCAGCACCTCGGGCAGGATGAACAGCTGCATCAGCACCAGGATGAACACCACGTCCTTGCCGGGGAACCGTACCCGGGCGAAGGCGAACCCTGCCAGCGTGGTGACGAAGAATTGCCCGATCAGCACCACCGTCACCAGCACGAAGGTGTTCAGGAAATACTGCAACCAGGGCGCCCCTGCCCAGGCGGTGCGAAAGTTGGACAGCGTCCAGGGGGCGGCGATGTTCAGGTTCACCGCATCGGACGTGCTGTGGAAGGCCGCCCAGAAGGCGAACAGCAGCGGCGTGATCCACACGAAGGCGAGCAACAGACCGGCGAAGGCCTCGATGTGGCGGGCCAGGCGACTGCCCTGACGGCTGCCCTGGCCGCGCGCTCCGCCGCTCATTGGTAGTGCGTCCGCTTGTCGAGCCAGGTGAACTTCAGCGCCGCCACCACGCCCAGCACCAGCAGCACCAGCATCGTCAACGCGGCCGCCTGCGGTGCATCGAAGAAGGCGAAGGCCATCTCCCAGATGTAGTAGAGGATCAGCTTGGAGGCATCGTTCGGTCCACCCTTGGTCAGGATGAACAGGTGATCGATCAGCTTCACCGAGTTGATCAGCGCGTTGACCAGGATGAACAGCGTGGTCGGCATCAGCAGAGGGAACACGATGCGCCGGAAGTAGGTCCAGCGGTGCGCGCCCTCGATGTCGGCCGCCTCCTTCAGGTCCTCGGGGATGGTCTGCAGCGCCGCCAGGTAGAAGATCATGAAGAAGCCGGCCTCCTTCCAGATGGTGACGATGATGATCGCCCAGAGCGCGGTTTCCGGCTGGCCCAGCCAGTTCACCGACGGCAGGCCGAACAGCGAGCCGATCTTGTCCAGGATGCCCAGGCCGGGCGTGTAGAAGAACAGCCACAGGTTGGCCGCCGCGATCATCGGCAGCACGGTCGGAGTGAAGTAGGCGGTGCGCGCGAAACCGCGTGCCGGTATCGTCGAGTTGGCCCACAGCGCCATCGCCAGCGCGATGGCGATGGAGACCGGGATGGTGACGCCTGCGTACATCAGGTTGTTCTTCACCACGATCCAGAACGTCGGATCGGCGAACAGGTCGGCGTAGTTCTCGGCGCCCACGAACTCCGAGGGGCGCCGCCGGGTGTGCCGGCTGAACAGGCTCGACCAGAGCGTCGCCAGCGTCGGGTAGATCGCGAACGTGCTCAGCAGGATGGCGGCGGGTGAGAGCAGCAGCCAGCCGTAGATCGCCTGGCGCCGTCGTTCGCGGTTCACGTGCTCGGCCATGGGTCCGTCTTTCGCTGTGTGATTCGCACGCCCGGCCTCCCTGCGGCCTCCCTGCGGCCTCCCTGCCGCCTGTCCTGCCGCCTGCCTGCCGCCTGTCCTGCCGTTCGTTCTCCTACTGGTAGTCGCGAAGCAGGCGCACGGCCGCTTGCTGTGCCTCGGACAAGGCGTCCACCGGCGCCTTGGTGCCGGTCAAGGCCGCCTGGATGGCGTTGTTCAACCCGTCACGAACGCGCGCGGTCTCGAAGGTGGAGAACTCGGCCACCGCGTTCTCCAGCTGGTTGCGCGCCACCAGCGCGGGCGGGAACTCCTCGGTGTAGGCCTGCAGCGCGTCGGTCTCGTAGGCGGCAGGCGATACGCCCATGTAACCGGTGGCGATCGACCAGGCGGCCGCCTGTTCCGGGGACGTCATGAACTTGATCAGCTTCAGGGCGGCCGCGCGCTCCTCGTCGGTGGTGTCCTCGAAGACGTAGAAGTTGCCGCCGCCGGTCGGTGAGCCCGGCCGCACGTTGGCGGGCAGCTCGGCGACACCGAAATCGAACGTGGCCTCGTTCTTGACCGCCGTCAGGTTGCCGGTCGAGTGCCACATCATCGCCGTCTGGCCTTCCAGGAACGCCTGGCGCAGCGTGCCCCACTCGACCGTGCCGCTCGGCATGATGCCGTGCTCGGTGGACAGCGACTGCCAGAACGCCAGCGTCTCGACCACGGCCTCGTCGTCGAAGTAGGTCGTCAGTCCATCGTCGGACATCAGCTCCTTGCCGTTCTGGATCGCCAGCGCCTGGAACATCCAGTACGGATAACCGGTCGAGGGAATCATCAGGCCCGAGGTGCCCTCCCCGGTCAGCGCCTTGCCCATCGACACCAGCTCGTCCCAGGTGCCCGGCGGGCTGTCCGGATCCAGGCCGGCCGCCTCGAACAGGTCCTTGTTGTAGTAGGCGACGATGGTGGAGCGCTGGAACGGGATGCCCCAGGTCTTGCCCTCGATCTTGCCGTTGGCCATCAGGGCCGGATAGAAGCTGTCCAGCCAGGCCGCATCGACGCCCTCGATGTCCTCGAAGGGCACGATGAATTCCTGCTCGATCAGGTCGTACGCATCGATCGAGAACATCACCGCCAGCTGCGCAGGCTCGCCCGAGGCCAGCGCGGACAGCGCCCTGACGCGCGTATCGTCGTAGTTGCCCGAATAGACGGCGTTGACCGTGATGTCCGGATGCGCCGATTCGAACTCGGCGACGATGCCGTCGACCACCTCGGTCAGCGCACCACCGACCGCGATCGGGTAGTACATCGTCAGCTCGGTGTCGGCCGTTGCCTGGCCGGCCAGCAGCGCCGCGGCCACGGCCGACAGGCCCCATGTCTTCAAGGACTTCATTCGTTCAGCTCCGGTTCGGGGTTCGGTTCGGGATCGGATGGAGGGCATCCGGTGAAGGATCGAGGGTCGTCATGACGACGGCATGACGGCGACCGGCGAACCCGATCGCAGCCCGTCCGCATCGAACAGGTGCAGGTGCTCGTCGTCGAAATCGATCGACAGCTCCGCGTCGGGCGGCAGGTGACGCAGCCCCGGCAGGCTGACGATCAGGCCGGTGGCGGCGGCGTGGTCCAGACCGACGAAGGTCTCCGAACCGAGGAACTCGCACTCGGACACCCGGCAGATCAACCGTCCGGCCCCGGGTTCGGCCAGGCGCACGTTCTCGGCCCTGAGGCCGATGCGCGCCGCGCCCTCGAAGCCCGGCAGCGCCGCCCCGTCGATCAGGGCCATCGGCGGTGCGCCGACGAATTCCGCCACGAAGGTATTGGCGGGACGGTAGTACAGGGCCTCGGGTGCGCCGACCTGCTGGATCCTGCCCTCCTTCATCAGCACCACCTGATCGGCCATGCTCATGGCCTCGGTCTGATCGTGGGTCACGTAGACCACGGTCATGCCCAGGTCGATCTGCAGCTTCTTGATGTCCTTGCGCACCGAGGCGCGCAGCTTGGCATCCAGGTTGGACAGCGGCTCGTCCATCAGGCACAGCGGCTGCCCAGCCACGATGGCCCGCGCCAGGGCGACGCGCTGGCGCTGCCCGCCCGACAGCTCGCCGGGCTTGCGTCGCTCGTAGCCCAGCAAAGAGGTGATCTCCAGCGCCCGGTGCAGCTTCTCGGCCCGTTCGGCACGAGCGACCTTGCGCACCTTCAGCCCGAAGACGACGTTCTCGGCAACGCTCAGGTGCGGAAACAGCGCGTAGGACTGGAACACCATCGACAGGTTGCGCTCGGCGGGCGCGGCGGTGGTCACATCGTGGCCGTCGATGCTGATGCGCCCCTGATCGGGCAGTTCCAGACCGGACAGCAGGCGCAGCGTGGTGGACTTACCGCAGCCGGACGGGCCGAGCAGCGCCACGAACGCACCGCGCGGGATGCTCAGGGAGACGTCCTCGACGCCGAGCTCGCCCTTCCACCGCTTGCCGACGCCTTCGAGCAGGACGAAGCGTTCAGTGGCGCTCATTCGATCCGTGCATCTGCATCGAGGGGCCGATCGTCAGGTTCACATCAGATCATAGCGCGCATCGTCAATCGGCTGTCGATCCGCCGCCGGTGCCCGGATCGAACGGCGCACCCACCGTTCGGTACCGGAGCTGCGCTTGTTCCCGGCAGACTTCGATGGCCGCTCGGGTCAGGCTGGACCAGCCAGGCGCTGCTCGAAGGTGCGCCGCAGGCTCTCTGCCGGGGTCACCCCCTCGATTCGCTCGACCAGACGGCCGCGGCCATCGAACAGCAGCAAGGTGACCTTGCCCGCATCGTGTCGATCAGCGAACGCACGCCCTTGCATCGAAGTGAGATCGGCCACCCGGTAGCGGATCGACGGCATGTCGTCCAGGGTAGCGCGCGCGGTGCTCATCAGACGCCGACACAGTGCGCAGGACGGATCGTGCACCTGGACGACCACCGGCGCACCGTCGCCGATCACCGCCAGGTCGTGCAGTTCGCGCGATCGGGCATCGTGCCGAGCGATCGCCACGGCACCGATCGAGGCCAGACCGAGCCCGCCGAGCCATTGCAGCGCACGGCGCCGGCCGCGCCGATCGCTCGTCAGGCGCTGCCATGCCGAGACGGCCGGTTCGACGACGGGTGTCGAGGACGTTGCGGACGGGGCACCCTTGCGGCGCGATCGTTTCCTGCTCATGCGGACGGTTCCCTGAGGTTGAATCGAATGCCGGCACGGGTATCGTTCACGGCGATGTGACCGGGACCTGGAAATCCACGCTTTCGGGGGCCAGGCAGACACGATCGTCGCAGGCCTGCAGCTCCACCGTGACCCTGGCGGTGTTGCCGACACCATCGGCCTCGGGCAGAGCGGCCGAAGCAACCACCCGTCCCTCGTACAGCGACAGGGGCTGCCGCTGGAACGCCAGCGTGCGCACCAGCGGCTCGGGGAAGACCGGATCGGCCAGTGCGTTGCCGGTCCGGTCGTTCACCTGCGTCGGGATCAGATAGTCCTGCAGCGGCGCGTTCGAGTTCAGGTGCCAGCCATCGGCCAGCTCGGCGACGATGCGCACCCGCCCGGGCGCGTCCGGATCGGGGCGGGCGCTCAGGCGCACCTTGCCACGCGCGGCGGTACGCACCGCCCCGGTCTCGCCGTCGATGTGCTCGGCCAGCCCTGCCAGGATGGCGGCGGTGCCGCCACGACGCTCGGCCAGCAACGAGGACAGGCCGATCACCAGCGCATCGGCCCGCTCGCGGTGCCGGCTGTCACCGGTGCGGACCGCCAGCCGCGCCAGCACCTGCAACGCGACGCCGTTGCCCGACGGAGTCGAGGCATCGTGCAGATCCTTCGGACGCACCGCCAGGGGAGTCCCGCCCACCTCGGCGGCACCCAGGAAATATCCGCCGCCGGCCGCGTCCGCGAAGCGCTCGTGCATGGCATCGCTCAGCGTGACCGCCCGATCGAGCCAGCGCCGACGATCGCGGGCGGCGTCCGCATCGTGCAGCGCCAGCAGCCCGTCCGCCAGCCAAGCGTAGTCGGTCTGTCGCGCCGGCACCTCGCTCTTGCCCTCGAAGCGCACCCGCATCAGGCCGGCGGCATCGCTGTAGGCGTGCGCCCACAACGCCTCGGCGGCCCGCCGTGCCGCGTGCAGGTAGCGCGGCTCGTCGAGCAGCACCGATGCATCGGCCAGCGCCGCGATCATCATGCCGTTCCAGCCGGTCAGGATCTTCTCGTCCCGAAGCGGCTTCTCGCGTCGATCGCGAGCCGTGCGCAGGCGTTCGGCCAGCGCGGCCCGCTCGGCCCTGAGCGTCTCGACCGGCACGTCCAGGCGACGCGCGATGTCCGGCAACCGGGCCGCCCGGTTGGGAATCGATGCGCCTTCGAAGTTGCCGAAGCCATCGATGTCCCATAGCGTTCCGGCCCGCTCCGCCTCGCCTTCCGTGCCCAGTGCGGCGAGCAGGGACTCGGGTGTCCAGGTGAAGAACGCCCCTTCGCGCCCTTCCGAATCCGCATCGGTGGCCGAGTAGAACAGGCCGTCCGCATCTCGCATGTCCCGCAGCACGTAGTCCAGGATGCCGCGCGCGGTCTCCGCCAGATCCGCATCCTGGCTCAGCCAGGCCGCCTCGGCGTAGGCGCGCGCCAGTCCGGCCTGGTTGTAGAGCATCTTCTCGAAATGCGGCACCTGCCAGTACCGGTCCACCGCGTAGCGGTGAAACCCGCCACCGATCTGGTCGTGGATGCCGCCGTCGGCCATGCCGTGCAACGTCTGCAGCACCGCCTCCAGCGTCGGTTGATGGCCGCTGCGGCGCGCCTGGTCGAGCAGGAAGCGCAAGGACGACTCCTGCGGGAACTTCGGCGCGTTGCCGAAGCCGCCGGCCTCGGGATCCAGCCGGCTCAGCAACTGCGCTCGCGCCGCGCCGAGCTCGCCCCGTCCGACCTCACGCGCCTCGCCGGCCACCCCGTTGATCCGGGCGATGGCACTGGCGACGCGTCCGGCCTCCTCCAGCAGTTCGGGCCGCTGCTGCTGCCAGGCGGTGCTGACCCGTTCGAGCAGGTCCTTGAACTGCGCCGGGGGGAAGTAGGTGCCGCCGTAGAACGGACGCCCATCGGCGTCGACGAACGAGGACATCGGCCAGCCTCCGGAACCGGTGATCATCTGCACCGCCGCCATGAACAGCGCATCGACATCGGGCAGCTGCTCGCGATCGACCTTGATCGACACGAAATGTCGATTCATCACCTGGGCGATGGCCTCGTTCTCGAAGCTCTCGCGCTCCATCACGTGGCACCAGTGGCAGGTCGCGTAGCCGATCGACAGGAATATCGGCAGATCCAGCTTGCGCGCCCGTTCGAACGCCTCCGCCCCCCAGGGAAACCAGTCGACCGGGTTGTGGGCGTGCTGCAGCAGGTAGGGCGAGGCCTCGTCGATCAGCCGATTGATGAAGCGGGGCGAACCGTCCGCCAGGCGATGCTCGGTGCGCGCCACGTGATCCGGGCCCAGCGCCCGCCAGCGTTCCTGCAGGGCGACACGCCGGCTCGGGGAAGCCGAAGGGGCGACGATGCGCGCCGCCTCGTTCGTCGGCGATTCGTCGGCGGCGTACGCCACGGGCGAGGGTGCGCACAGCGAGCCGAGGAGCAGCAGGCCCACGCCCGGCACACTCCACCGAGACATCGCTCGAGACATCGCTCGAGACATCG
>Ga0115029_1001022_pt1 | contig 22308 bp, 17 predicted proteins | sample SidtaG_3_FD_87297 | JGI IMG/M metagenome (GOLD analysis project Ga0115029, IMG submission 87297) | Marine algal microbial communities from Sidmouth, United Kingdom - Sidmouth_Asex1 metaG | ecosystem: Host-associated > Algae > Red algae > Unclassified | place: Sidmouth, United Kingdom | collected... | reverse complement strand
TAGTGTCCTGTCCCAGAGATACCCTGCCTCCCAGAGGCTGCGTGCGCCCGCCCGGCAAGGCGCCTCGACGAAGGCGTGCTGGAGCACGTCGAGCAGAGGCAACGCGGGCGGGTGGGCGCACACGGCCTCCCGAAGGGCGAGCCTGGCAGCGCCGATTCTTGCGTTGTTCTCCTTCGGAGTACTCCAGTACACCTTCACTCGAACGCCTTGTCCTCGGCGCTGCCAGGCTCGCTGGGAGGCAGGGAATCTCCGGGACAGGACACTAGCGCTCGGACCGAACCTCCAGCCGCGCCCCCAGCCAGAGGGCCAGCACCGCTCCTCCCAGGCCAGAGCCGAGAGTCAGCCAGCCGACGCTGGACCAGCGACCGCTCGCCTCGACCAGCCAGGAGAGGCCCAGCGGTCCGAGCAGCTGGCCGGCGCCCGAGCCCTGCAGCATCAGGCCGATGATCAGGGCCGCCGAGGCCGGCACGCTGGCCGCCCGGGACACGCTGGCGAACAGGGTGCCCGGGATCACGCCGCCGATCATCGAGAACAGCAGAGCCGCCACCGAACGCAGCGGCCAGGGCACCGCCGGCTGGTAGGCGATCGCCGCCGCGCACGAGGACAGCAGCGCCGCTACGCCCAGCACGCGCCCGGTCGGAAGGCCGCGCTGCAGCAGTCGCCCGGCCGCCAGGTTGCCCGACGCGTTGGCGAGGATCACCACCGCGGCGATGCTCGACGCCCGTTCCAGCGACAGTCCGTCCACCTCCACCAGCAGCGTGGGCAGGAACGAGGTCACCGCCAGGAACTGGAACGAATACAGGAAGAAGCTGGCGGCGATGCCGATCGAGGCGGCCGAACGCAGGTCCCGCCACACCGGCGTGCCGGTGGCGCCGGACAGCGGTGCCAGCCTGCCGGCGTGCCGCCGGCAGGTCCACAGCACCGCCGCGGCGGCCAGCAACGAGACGCTGCCCGCCACCGCCCACGACAGCGACCACCCGCCCGCGGCCTGCAGGTACGGCGCGACCAGCAGCATGCTGCCCGCTCCGACCGGCACGAAGGCGCCCCACAGGGCCAACGCCAACGGTCGATCGCGCTCGCTGCTCAGCGTACCGATCAGCGCCGGCAGCGCGATCACCGCGACGATCCAGCCGGCCCCCTCGATGGCGCGGCTGGCCATGAGCACCTCGAAGCGATCGGTGGACGCGCCGAGCAGGCTGCCCGCACCGGCCAGCGCGATGCCGCCGACGGCGAACCGGGCGTAGCCGAACCGGGCGACCAGCGAGCCGAGCAGCACCCCGCCCAGCGCGATCAACGCTGCGTAGACCGATACCAGCGCTCCGGCGGCGGTCAGCGATAACCCGAAATCGCTGCGCAACGCCAGCAGCGCCGGCGGGGCCTTGCCCGAGTGCAGCGCCAGCGTGCAGCCACCGGCGAACAGGGTCAGCACGGCGATCCAGCGGGTCATGCGGCACGCTCCGGGCAAAGGGCGGCTGGCACGTCGCCGAACACGATGACTCAGTGCGCCGGCGCACGCGCGCGACGCTCCAGGTAGGCGTGCCAGATCAGCCGGGCGGCGGCTCCCCGGCAAGGTCTCCAGGCATCGGCCCGACGATCCAGCGACGGATAGTCGGGCACCGCCTCCAGGCCGAACAGCTCGGCGACCCCGAGCGCCAGCGCACGATCCCCGCTCGGCCAGGCGTCGCGACGCCCCAGCGCCATGCTCAGGTAGACGTTCGCGGTCCACGGTCCGATGCCGCGCACGGCGACCAGGGCGGCCAGCGCTTCCTCGTCGCTCTGACGAGCGAGCCTGGTCAGCACCAGGCGCCCGGACACGATCGCCTCGGCGATCGATCGGCAATAGCCGATCTTGGCACCGCTCATGCCGCAGGCGCGCAGCGACCGTTCGGGCAACGACAGGAATCCGGGCGCCGTGAACGGATTGCACAGGGTCTCGACCCGCTCACCGATCGCTCGCGCACTGCTCAGCGATATCTTCTGCTCGTTGACGATCTGCACCAGCGTGCGAAACCCGGCCGGACGGCGCCACAGCGGTGGCGTGCCCAGCCGCTGCAGCACTTGGGCGAACACCGGTTCGATGCTCGCCAGGTGCAGGCAATCGCTGCGCAGGCCGGTGCGGTTCAGCCCTTCGCCACCGGCACCGCAGGACCGGTCGGCCCTGGACACGCCAGGAACGGTGCGTCCGATCAGGCCGCCTGCGTCAGACGGGCGGCCAGCAGCTCGATCGTCACCACCTCGTCGGCAACGATCCGCTCACCGGCCAGCTGACGCGCCGGTCGCTGCTGATCCCCCAGGCAATCGACGACGGCATGCGCCGCTCTGAAATCCTGACCGCCGGCGAAGCCGTTCGGTGTCGCCACCGTGAACAGCCCCGCCGCCACCGCCGACTCGACGCAGGCGCCGGTATCCTCGATCGCCACCACCTCGTCGGTCGACAGGCCCAGCCGATCGAGCGCGACGTGCCAGGCGGCAGGATCCGGCTTGCCCTTCGGCACCAGGTCGCGATGGGTCACGACGTCGAACCGCTCCAGGCGAACCCCGCTGCCCCCCGCCACCAGCGTGGCGCGCACGTTGGCAAGGTCGGTGCTGGTCACCAGACCGATCTTGATGCCCGCCGCGGTGCACTGATCCATCAGGCGCGTCACGCCGGGACGCGGTGCCTGCGGCTCGTTGCACAGCCGCTGCTGGAACAGCTCGCTCTTGCGGGCATGGATGCGTTCGACCAGCGCCTCGTCCGCCGCCTCGCCCTCGCGCTCCCGTAGCACGCGACGCAGGCGCTCCTTTCCGCCGGGACGGTGCAGCAGCGCCTCGTACTCGTCCCGCTCCCAGCGCCAGCCCAGCCCGGCCTCCTCGAAGGCGGTGTTGTAGGCGTCGAACTGCAGATGGGAGGAATCGACGACGACGCCGATGGATCCGAACAGTAGGGCTTTCATGCGAGCTGTCTTCAGGCAGGTGAAGGTGGCCGTCGGGTGTCGGGGCACCGCGATGCCACCGGATGCTGGCGCGAGGGTGCTATCCACGACCCGATCGGCGAAGCCGATCGAAAATTCGACACGCACCGGACCCCGGCGCTGCTACGGTAATCGCCGGGCAGACTCACGATCCGGCGCCATGCCACGCAACAAGCACGGACCCTGCGCGCTGTGCGGGCGCTGCGTACCGCTGACCTTCCACCATCTGATCCCGCGCAAGATGCACCGCCGGCCGCATTTCAGGAAACGCTACTCGCGACAGACGCTGAACGCGGGCATCGATGTCTGCCGGCGTTGCCATACCGGCCTGCACCGCCTGTACGACGAGATGACGCTGGCACGGCAGCTCAACACCCTGCAGGCGTTGCAGGAAGACGATGCGGTCAGCCGGCACGTGGACTGGGTGGCGCGGCAGAAGAGCTGAGCGACGATCCGGCGTCGTTCGCCGTCAGCCCTTGACCGCTCCCGCCGTCAGCCCGCTCACGATATTGCGCTGGAACACCATCACCAGCACGAAAAGCGGCGCGGTGGCGCTGACCACCGAGGCGACGGCGAACATCACGTTGCCCTCGGTCTGCGTGGTGCCGAGGAAGCTGGCGATCTTGGGGATCATGGTCTGGTTCTGCTGGTTCAGGATCGTGGCGGTGACCGCGAAGTCGTTGTAGGCCAGCAGGAAGCTGAACAGCCCGGTGGTGATGACCCCGGGCCACATCACCGGCATGATCACGTGCCAGAACGCCTGGATGCGCGTGCAACCGTCGACCATGGCGCTCTCGTCCAGCTCGCGCGGCACGTTCATGAAGAACGAGCGCAGCATCCACAGCGTGAACGGCTGGTTGATCGCCACCAGCACGATGATCGCGGTGGGCAGGTACCCCCACACGTTCAGCTCGAAGAACGGCAGCAGGTAGCCCGATACCAGCGTGATGTGCGGCATGGCGCGGAAGATCAGCGCCACGATCAGCAACGCGAACGCGTACTTGGCCGTGGAACGCGCCAGCGCGTAACCGCCCAGCGTGCCGAAGGTCAGCGAGATGACCACCACCGAGACGGTGACGATCAGGGAGTTGAGAGCGGCACGCCAGAAGTCTTCCTGTATCCAGGCTCCCTGGTAGGCGGTGCCGGTGAAAGGCTCGCCGTAGCGGGCCTCGGTGCGCACGCCGGTGATGGCGTTGGTCCAGTCGCTCTTGGAGAAGAAGTCCGCCTGGACCTTGAACGAGCCCCACATGGTCCAGAAGAACGGGAAGGCGGCGACCAGCAGCCAGACGATCAGGAACACGCTGGTGACGATCAGCAGCGGCGTCGAGCGGCGCTCCGCCGCGGTGGCATCACTCATGATCCCGGCTTCCCGTGGTCGATGTCATGTCGATCTCGTCGATGAGTCTCACGCGGTCCGGTAGTCCCGCCAGGTGCGCAGGATGACCGGTGCCAGCAGGATCATCACGCCCAGGATGGTCAGCACCGAGGTGGCGCCGGCCGAACCGAACAGCTTGGTCTCCTGCGCCAGGTCGTTGTAGATGATCCACGACAGGCTCTGCGCATTGGCCTCGGCGCTGAAGCCGACGATCGGTTCGAATACCCGGAACGCATCCATCAGGTGGATCAGCGTGACGAACAGCACCAGCGGCGCCAGGTAGGGAATGGTCACGTACTTCGTCCGCTCCCAGCGGGTCGCCCCGTCGATCATCGCCGACTCCAACGTCTCGCCCGGCACCGTCTGCAGGCCGGCGTAGAACACGATGAAGCCGAACGGGGTGGAGTGCCAGATGCCGTACACGATGACGGTGATCCACGTCAGCGTCGGCGAGGCCTTCAGCGACAGGTCCGGATTGTCGAACAGCACCTGCAGCGTCTTGCCGATGATGCCGTCCGCATCGATCATCCAGAACAGCACCAGGGAACCGATCAGCGGCGTGATGATGAACGGCAGCAGGGTGGCGAAGATCACGATGCCCTTCAGCCGGGCGTGCAACGTGTTGATCGCCAGCGCCAGCGCGAAGCCCAGTGCCAGCACGAACGGCGTGGAGACGAAGGTGTAGGTCAGCGTGAACGCCAGCGCCTTGTAGAACGGCAGGTTCATCACGCCGGACAGGAAATCGCCCAGGCCGTCGCGACCGTTCCAGGCGGCGGCCACCTCCTCGAACGCCAGGTGATTGCGGTTGGTGTAGGTGCCCAGGCCGTTGAACCTGCCGAGCGGTCGTTCGGCATTCAGCCGCCGGGTCGCGGCATCGTCGACCTTGACGTTCTCGGTGCAACCGAACGGTCCGCAGGACTCGCTGACGATCAGCACCTTCTCATGCTCGATGTGCAGCGACTGCACGATGACCGAGACGATCGGCAGCGCGATGAACAGCAGCATCGCGATGCCCGAGGGGGCGATGAACAACCAGAACGTGCGATGAGGCATCGGCGCGGGTCCGCGAGCGATCGACGAGGGATAGGGGCCGTCGCGAACGCGGCGGCCGATCATCAATGAACGGCGTCCGGAGCGATGTCGTGGCGATCGTCGCGGTGGACGATCGCCCGCATCGCCCCGGCCCGGGCGCTACAGGAAACCGCCTTCCCTGGCGGCCGCGACGTAGGCCGCCTTAACGTCGGCCAGCGCCGCCTGCGCATCTTCGGAACCCTGCAGGTACTCCACCAGTTCGTTGCCGAGCGCGGTGTGCATCAGCCCGATGTAGGGCAGCATCGGGTACGGCTTCGCCCCGGCCTGAGCGGTGGCCAGCACGCCCTCGGCGGTACCGACCGGTTCGTAGTCGGGAGCGAGCCAGACCGCCGCTTCGGGATTCGCGTTGGCCACCTCGCTGGTGACGCCGGTCGCCAGCGCCTGGAAGCTGGCCGCGGCATCCGCATCGGAGGTGTTCTTCGCGATGGTGAATCCGTCCCACCACAAGGTGGTCGCCGGCGTGGTGCCACCGCCGACGGTCGGCGCGGCGGCGAAGCCGATGTTCTCGACCACGCCTTCCGCCGCGCCCTGCTCGTCGATCACGGAACCGGCGCGCGAGCCCCACATGTTCATGATGGCCGCCTTGCCGCTTTCGAACTCGGCCACCGCCGCGGTCGAATCGAAAGTCAGGTAGTCCGGGTTCATGTACTCGGAGAGCGCCTTGAGCATCTCCAGGGAGGCGACCGCTTCCTCGGTGTCGAGGTTCGGCTCCGCAGTACCCGGCTGGAACATGTCGCCGCCGAAGCCGATGTGCATGTTGACGAATTCCTCGGCCAGGTTCCACCCGGCCTGGAACGTTCCGGTCAGGGGGTATTCCATCAGGCCCTGTTCCTTGATGGCCTTCGCCGCCTCCAGCACTTGCTCGTAGCTGGTCGGCACCTCCAGGCCGGCCTGCTCCAGGATGTCCTTCCTGTACATCAGGTGCTGGGCGTTGGCCATGAAGGCGATCGCCATGACGTCGCCGTCGATGACGATCTTCTGCCGGTCGGGAATGTCCTGACCGTACTGTTCGACCAGCTCGTTGAGCGGTCGCACCAGGCCGTCGTTCATCAACGTCACCAGCGTGCTGTTGGCGACGATCGCCGCGGAATACTCGGACGGGTTCGCGGTCAACGCCGCGGTCTGGATTTCCTTGTGCTCCTTGGTCAGGTTGCCGCTGACCGTCACCGAACCGGTGGCGCACTCGGACGCCTTGGCGAACACCGCCTGGATGGCCGGGAACTCGTTGCCGATCACGCTCACGGTCGCGGACTCGGCCTGGATGCCGCAATCGGCCGCGGCCTGGCCGCTGGCCAGCGTCGCGACGGCGAGCGTCACCGCACCGGCAAGGAAATGCTGATCGAATCTCATGCGCAGGGTCTCTGTATGACGTCGTTGATTACCGCACCGAAGGTATCACAGCACCGACCCGGTTCAGCCTGAACCGAAACCGGTCCGATTCGCGGTGGCCGGCGTTCCGGTCGGAACGGCGCCGGCCTGCCCGGACTGTCGCGCCCACAACTGCGCGTACAGCCCGCCGCCGGTGCTCAGCGAAGCATGGGTGCCCTCCTCGATGATGCGCCCGGCATCCATCACGATGACCCGGTCCATGGCCGCGATGGTGGACAGCCGGTGCGCGATGGCGATCACGGTCTTGCCGTCCATCAGTTCGGCCAGGTTCTCCTGGATGGCGGCCTCCACCTCCGAGTCCAGCGCGCTGGTGGCCTCGTCCAGCACCAGGATCGGGGCATCCTTCAGGAACATGCGGGCGATCGAGATGCGCTGGCGCTGACCGCCGGACAGCTTCACGCCGCGCTCGCCCACGTGCGCCTGCAGGCCGCGCCGCCCGGCCGAATCCTCCAGGTGCTCGATGAACGACCAGGCGTTGGCCCGCCGGGCCGCGCCGATCACCATCTCCTCGGTGGCGTCGCGGCGCCCGTAGGCGATGTTCTCGAACACCGAGCGGTGCAGCAGCGCCGACTCCTGGCTCACCACGCCGACATGGCGGCGCAGCGACTCCTGACGCACGCCGCGGATGTCCTGCCCGTCGATCAGCACCCGGCCCTCCTCCACGTCGTACAGGCGCAGCAGCAGGCTGGTGACGGTGGTCTTGCCCGCCCCCGAGCGCCCCACCAGGCCGATCTTCTCGCCGCCCCGGATGCCCAGGGTCAGCGCATCGATGATGCCCGGCCGCGCGCGCCGAGGAGCGTCGGTCGACGTGTCCGGCGAGGTGTCCGCGGCAGCATCCTCGGAAGCGTCTTCGGCCGCGTCTGCGGCGGCATCCGGCGAATCCGTCGCGCGGCCGTAGTCGAACGAGACGTTCTGGAAATCGATCCGCCCCTCGGGCACGGCCAGCTCGACGGCATCGTCCGCATCCAGCACCTCGCGCCGCTTTGACAGCATGGCCATGCCGTCGTAGATCACGCCCACGCTCTCGAACAGCCCGGACAGCTCCCACATGATCCACTGCGCCATGCCCTGCAGGCGCAGCACCAGGCCGACCCCGACCGCGATCGCCCCGACGCCGACCAGCCCCTTCGACCACAGCAGGATGCCGCCGGCGGCGATGGCGAACAGCAGCGCTCCGTTGAGCAGGTCCAGGCTGGTGTTCAGCAGCGTCACCAGCCGCATCTGCGGATGCACCGTGCCCAGGAAGCGCTGCATGCTGCTGCGCGCATAGCCGGCCTCCTGACCGGCGTGCGCGAACAGCTTGACCGTCATGATGTTGGTGTAGCTGTCGACCACGCGGCCGGTCATGGCCGAGCGGGCATCGGCCTGACGGCGCGATAGCGCCTTCAAACGCGGCATGAAGTAGCGCAGCATCAGCGTGTAGCCGAGCAGCCAGACCAGGAACGGCAGCATCATCCACAGGCTGAACGTGCCCATCAGCCACACCGCGCCACCGAAGTACACCACCACGTACACCAGCACGTCGAGCACCTTGAGCGTGGCGTCGCGCACCGCCAGCGAGGTCTGCATCACCCGGGTGGACACCCGGCCCGCGAACTCGTCCTGGTAGAACGCGTAGCTCTGCCCGAGCATCCAGCGATGCGCCTTCCAGCGGATGGTCATCACGAAATTGCCCAGCACCGCCTGGTGCAGCACCGCCGACTGCACGAACACGAACGACGGCAGCAGCACCAGCACCACGACGCCCATCCACACCAGCTGCCCGCCCTGCTCGCTCAGCACGCGCGAAGGGTCCTGTCCGCCCAGCCAATCGACGATGTTGCCCAGGAAGGCGAACAGCAGCACCTGCAGCACCGAGATCACCGCGGTCAGCACCGACATCAGCGCAAGCCACGGCCACACGTCGCGCGCGTAGTGCCACAGGAACGGCATCAGCCGGTCCGGCGGACGGGTCGGGGCGGTGTCCGGAAACGGCTCGATGCGCCGCTCGAACCAGCCGAGCAGCCGCGCCAGGGGACCGGTACCGGACAGCAGCTTGTCGGGGGCGGATGTCATGGGAGTCTGCCTACCGCTTCGGCGATGCCGCCGATCTCGCTCCAGGCGGTGTACAGCAACCCCAGCAGCAGCACCGCCAGCAGCGAACTGATGACGCCGGTCAGCGGGCGCGCCAGCCAGCCCAGCAGCCCGATCGCGCACACGAACACGAAGAAGGCGACCGTGGCGCCGGTGGTGCCCATCGAGCGGATCCGCCCGACCCGCTCGGCCAGCGCATCGTCCAGGCGCTCCACGCCGGCCAGCTCGATCGCCAGGCGCGTGTCCACGTACAACGCGAGCAGAAAGCACAACGAGGAGAGCAACAGCAGCACGAACACCAGCTGCGCGATCCGGCTCCGGATACCATAGCGCAGCACATGAGCGGCCACCGACAGCGAGAATCCGGACATGAGACCGCTGATGAACGCGACCTGGCCGGTCTGCAACTCGACGAGTTCGCGCATGGAACGAGGGTCACTGAACATCCGACGGGGCACCGATCATACGTGAGCCGCTTCGACTCGGACGCCGGCCGCGGCATGCTGGCGCGCTGGATCCAGGCGCTGGTCTCGCCCACCGCCTCACCGACGATCGAGGCGGCGCTGGCGGCGCGTCGCGAACAGGTACCGGTGCTCTGGCTGCTGGGCAAGACCGGTGCCGGCAAGAGCTCGGTGGTGCAGCGCCTGACCGGCGATTCGCGGGCACGCATCGGCAACGGATTCGAGCCGTGCACCCGAAGTGCCGATCTGTACGACCACCCGGCCGGCGCGCCGGTGATGCGTTTTCTGGACACGCGGGGACTGGGCGAGGCCGGCTACGACCCGCACGAGGACCTGGCCGCCTGCCTGGGAGGCAGCCACGCGCTGCTGATCATGACCCGCGTCGACGACCCGGAACAATCCTCGCTGTGCCGGGCGCTCGAGCGGCTCGGCAGCGCGGCCGACCCGCTGGCCACCCTGCACCTGCATTCCGCGCTGCACACCGTGCAACCGGACGATGCCAGGCGTCGGGCGATCGCTCACAACCGGGACAGCGTGGCCACGGCCCTCGGCCGACCGACGCCCCAGGTATGGATCGATTTCAGCGACCCGGACGACGGCCTGGACGATCCGGACCTGGGCCTGGAGGCGCTGCGCACCGCGCTGATCGATCTGGTGCCGGCCCTGGGCGAGGCGCTGGTCCGACGCGATGCCGACGATGCCGAGCAGAGCGCCTGGCTGGCGGCACGGCGCGAAGTGCTCGGCTACGCCTCGGCGGCCGGGGCGATCGATGCGGTACCGGGCGTCGGCCTGGTCGGCGTGCCCAGCGTGCAGGGCAAGCTGCTGCACGCGCTGGCCGCCCGCTATGCCCACCCCTGGAACCGCACGGTGGCACGCGATTTCGCCGCGGTGCTGGGCAGCAGTTTCCTGTACCGCTACCTGCTCTCGTTCCTGAGCCGCGAGATCGTCAAGTTCGTGCCGGTCTACGGGCAGACCGCCGGCGCCGCCACGGCCGCCGGCATCAGCTTCGCCAGCACCTACGCGCTCGGACGGGCCGCCTGCCTGTATCTGTACCGCCGCTCGGCCGGCGAGTCGGTGGACCGCGAGGACCTGCAGCAGGCGTTTCGCGACGCGTTCAAGCAACCGCCGGACGATCCGGTTGCGGCGCAAGCGCCGAAGCCATGAAGTGGCTGCGCTACCTGGATTCCACCGTCGGCGCCCTGTGGTGGCTGGTGCTGGTCGTCGTGCTGCCGGTGCTCAGCCTGATGATCGCCGGGCTGCTCTGGTTGTGGCGCGACGGCACGCTGCTGGTGGTGCTGGTCGGATGGCTGGCGGTGACGCTGATCGGCTACGGCCTGTTCGTGGCCGGCCCCGGGCGACGCGCCTCGAAGGCGTTGCGCGATGCCGCCGTCACCTCCGACGAGCTGGACGCCGAGACCGATCCCGCATCGGCCGACATCGATCGTGACACGACGACCCTGCCACCGCGCCTGGCCACCGGCGCCGACTGGAGCCCGCGCGATCAGGAGGTGTTCCTGGCGGCCTGCCGCCGGATCGAGACGCTGATCGAAGGCGATACCGACTGGCAACGGCTGCGCGAGCTGGCCATGGGCGTGGTGGCGGACGTGGCGGTCGCCTATCACGGCGAACGAGGCGACACGCGCCTGCGGTTCACCCTGCCCGAAGCGCTGCTGCTGGTGTCCACGGTCAGCGAGCGCTACCGCGAACTGGTGCTGACGCACGTGCCGTTCGCCGATCGCATCCGCCTGTCCACGCTGGCGACCGTCGCCGAGAACCGCGGCAACATCGAGCGCGGCGCTACCTGGATCAACAACGTGCGCCGGGGCGGACGGCTGATCAACCCGGTCGCCGCGGTGGTCGGCGAACTGCGCGATCAGTTCACCGGGCGGGTGTTCACCAGCGTCAGCCGTACCCTGCAGCGCGATCTTATGCGCCTGCTGCTGCAGGAGATCGCCCAGGTGGCCATCGACCTGTACAGCGGGCGGCTGCGCGTGGCCGACAAGGAGCTGGACGGCTACCGGAGCCGAGCGCTGCGTCAGGATTCGCAACGCGCCGCGCAACCGCTGGAACCGTTGCGCATCCTGTTGCTGGGACAGACCGGCGTCGGCAAGTCATCCCTGGTGAACGCCCTGGCGCGCGAACTCCAGGCCGAGACGGACCCGCTGCCGAGCACCGATCGCACCACGGTCCACGCCCTCGCGCTGGAAGGGCTGCCGCCGCTGCATCTGGTGGACACCCCCGGCCTGGACGAGGACGCCGATCACCGGCGTACGCTGACCGACGAGGCGATGCAGGCCGACGTGCTGCTGTGGGTCGCGCGTGCCACCCGACCGGGGCGTGCCGCGGATGCCGCGCTGCACGAGAGCGTGCGTCAACGCTTCGAGGTGCATCCGGAACGCCGCCCTCCGGCCATGGTGCTGGTGCTCACCCACATCGACCAGCTCACGCCGCGCACCCACTGGTCGCCACCCTACTCGCTCGATGCGGACGCCGATCCGTACGCGGATCCGGCGCGCGAGAAGAAGCGTGGCAACCTGATCGCCGCACTGCAGAGCGCGCGGCGCCAGACCGGGCTGGACGAGGCCACGCCATCGATTCCGGTCCGTCTGGACAGCGGCGAGGATAATTACAACCTCGACACCCTGGTGGCCACGCTGGCCCTGCTGACCGAAGCGGCCTCCTCGACCCAGCTGAACCGGCGGCGTGTCGATCGCGCCGAGAGCGGCGGGGGGTGGCGCGCACGGCTCGGTCAGTCACGGCACCTGGCGCAGGGCATCGGCAAGACGTTGCTGCGCTCGGCCGGCGAGGCGAGCCGCTCGAAACTTCCCTGAACGATCGACGATCGTCAGTTCAGGTCCAGCGCGGCGCCGAGCAGTCGCTCGCGCGGTACCAGCCGGGTCGCCGCCGCATCGGTCGCCGCCGCCACGACCGGCGGTGCGCACCCGTCACGATCCGCCTCCAGCCAGCGCGCGGCGCACAGGCACCAGCGATCCCCGGCCTTCAGGCCGGGAAAGCCGTATTCGGGGCGCGGCGTGGACAGATCGTTGCCTTGCGTGGCGGTGTAGGCGAGAAACTCCTCGCTCAGCACCGCGCACACCGTGTGCGAGCCCCGGTCGTCCGGGCCGGTTCGACAGCAGCCGTCACGGTAGAACCCGGTCACGGGATCCAGGCCGCACGGCTGCAACGGTTCGCCCAGCAGGTTCTTCGACGTGGTCAAGCGTGTGCTCCGGTGCGGTGAAGACGGCCCCGACGGGACGCTGTGAAGCATACCGAATGCGACCGCGCGTCACGCCCGACCGGCCGGATCGCGCACGCTGTGCGGTGCGCCCGGATCCGGTTCGCCCAGCGCCTCCAGGATCGGGGCATCGCGCTGGTACGGATCGGGCAACAGCCTGAGCCTGCCCCGCTCGTCCACATCGGCGGTCCAGTACAGCAACGCCACGGTGATCGGCTCGTCGAGCGCCAGCGAAACGTTGTCCCGGTCCCGGCGCAACGCGGCGATGGTGCGCTGATCGATGCCGGCTCGCGATTCGAGCAGCAACGCCTCCAGGTGGTGCGGATGCTGCACGCGGATGCAGCCGTGGCTCATCGTCCGCTCGGTCTCGGAAAAAAGGTGGCGGGCCGGTGTGTCGTGCAGGTACACCGAGTACGGGTTGTCGAACAGGAACTTGACCGAGCCGAGCGCGTTGCCCGGGCCCGGACTCTGCACCACCCAGTAGCGGAACCTGTCGAGTGTCATCGTCGACCAGTCGATGGCGGTCGGATCGTGCATGACCCGTTGCTCGTCACGCAACCGGTAGCCCTTGGCGGCGAAGGCCGCCGGGTCCGCGCGGGCCTCCTCGTAGAGCGATGCCACCACGATGCTGCGCGGCACCGTCCAGGTCGGATCCAGCACCACCGTGTCCAGCTGGCTGGTGAAGATCGGCGTGCGGTTGGCGCGCTTGCCGACGATCACCGAGGTCTGCCACACGACTTGCTGATCCAGGTGCACTCGCAGCCGGTAGTCCGGGATGTTCACCTCGACGCGATCGTCGTCGCCGGTGCTGCGGGCGAACCAGCGAGCGCGTTCCAGGTTGATGCGCAGCGCATCGATGCGCGTTCGGCGCGACAGGTCCAGGCGAGCCAGGGTCCGCCTGCCCACCTTGCCGTCCGCATCCAGCCCGTTGCGCGACTGGAACGCGACCACCGCCGATCGCAGACCGTCATCCCAGCGTGCACCGTCCTCGGCGCTCACCGGCAGCAGATCGCCCTCGGGCAGCAGCCGTGCGCGCAGTCGCGTCACCCGTTCGCCGGCACTGCCCGCCTGCAGCGTGTCGCCCGGCCCGATCGATGCGATCGGCGGTGCGTCCAGTTCGGCGTGCAGCGCACCGCGAAGCCGCGCGTACAGTGGCGTGTCCGGCCGGGCCTCGTCGATCAGCGCCCGGATCCGGCTACGCCGCAGCCGCTGCACGAGCGCCGGCATGTCGATCGCCGCGACGTCGCGCCAGGGGATCGGTTCGCCGACGGCCGGCGAGAGCCCGCGCGCATCGGCCACGCCGTTCGCCAGCCGGTCCAGCAGCACGAACAGGGTGTCGCTCAGGCGCAGCTCGCGCTCGGCGGCGGTGAGCGCGACGCCACCATCGAACGGATCGCGTCGCGCGTCCGGTAGCAGACGGTGTCGAGACAATCCGTCACGCTCGGCGCTCGACACGGCGCGTCGCAGGGCGTCCACCGCTGCCGGTTCGGTCCACAGCGGCTCGAAGCCGCTGGCCGAGTACAGCGCGTCCAGTCGCGCCGGCGCTCGCCAGGCAAGACCCGCGGGCATCGCCCGGTCCAGCCCCCCGACAGCGGCGCGCAGGTCCGCCCCGGAAGGCGGGGTCGGCCCGGTCGGCCACGCCTCGGCCTGCGCCGGCGGCAGGACGGACATCGAACAGATCAGCAGGGCAACGACGAACACGAAAGACGGCATGGAGATCGGCGGACACGGATAGGTGTCCGCTTAGCGGCCGATCGTGCTGGTCCTCGCCGTGCACCGATCTCGTTTCCAGAGGCTGGCACGAGCGCGGACCTTGCACGTGATCGGCGGTCGCGGCTCAGTCCAGCAGTCGCGCCAGTCCGGCCAGCGGCACGCCGATCCAGGACGGTCTGTGGTCGATCTCGTAGCGAAGCTCGTAGATCGCCTTCTCCAGCACGTACAGCTCCAGCAGCGCCTGCCCTCCTTCCACCGGCCACAACGGTACCGGCGATGCGCTCGCCGCGGCATGCCAGCCGCGCAGGAACGCCTGCGCGCTGGCGTCGCGCCAGGACTCGAGCAACGCCGACAGGCGAGGCTCGTCGCCGGGATCGAACTCCAGCGCCCGGGTGCGTGCGCTGGAGGCGGCGTAGTCCAGCGAACGCAGCATGCCGGCCAGGTCCTTGAGCGGCGATACCTTGGCCCGACGCTCCTCCAGCGTCCGGCCCGGCTCGCCCTCGAAATCGATGACGATGAAGTCGTTGCTGTCGATCAGTACCTGACCCAGGTGGTAGTCGCCGTGCACGCGCGTGCCGATCACCTCCGACCCCACGCTCGTGACGCCGGCCTCGATGCGCGCCTGCAGCGCCTGCTCGGCCTGGAGGATGCGTCTGGCCAGGTCGGCGTCCTCCGGTTCGCACGACGGCACGACCGCCCGCAGTTCCTGCAGGGCGGAGCGCAGCGACGCACCGATCGTGGTGCGCATCTCGTCGAGCGCCTGCACACTCATCGTGGCGGGCGTGAACGCCTCGTCCCGATCGTCCAGCAGACCGACGTGCATCGCCCCGGTACGCTCGCCCAGCAGTTCCATCGCCATCAGGAACGACCCGTGCGCACCGGCCGCGTTCCGCGTCTCCGGGTCGACCGACCCGCCCCGGCCGGGACGCTCGTCACTGATGAAGCGTTCCAGGTAGTCCTGCGTCCAGGCCCAGGCATCTCCTTGGTTGGGCGTGTAGCCCTGCAGGCTGGCCAGGGCCGAGACATGCTCATCGTGATTCCACGCGATGGCGCCCGCCAGCGGGGCGATCCGGTCGAACCGCGAGCGCTCCGTCAGGTGTCGCCCGACCTCCAGCTCCGGATTGATGCCGTCACGAAGCCTGCGATACCCCTTGAGAAACACTCGCTGCTCCACCCCGTCCACATCGCGCTTGAGCACGATGGCGGTATTGCTGCCCTGGGCGGCCGCCGGCTCCACCGTCACGTCCGCAAGATCCGAGGTGTCGCCCAGCAACGACTCGAAGGCCTCGGTACGGTAGGCCTGCAGCTGACCGGTGCCCAGCGGCAGTTCGTCCTGACGTCCGATGCGGCCCACCAGCTCGCGACAGAACGCGGCGTCCATGAACGCATCGAACACGATGCCGATGCGTGAATGGTGGCGCGCCCGCGCCAGCGCCGCGCCACCGATCGAGGTGGCCACGTCCTCGGCGATCGCATCCCAGGCCATCGCCAACGGCAGGAAGTAGCGTTGCGAGCCCGGTGCATCGTCCGCTGCACCGCCCCCCCCGTCGAACGCCACCCGCACCCACAGCAGCAGCCACGAGACATCGCTGCCCTGCAGCACTTCCCGCCGCTCTATCGTGATGTCCGACAACGCGGCGCCCTTGGCGGCGAACCAGCGTTGCTGGGGCAGGAAGGCGCGCAACGTGGCATCGAGCTGCCCGTCCAGCGCCCGCGCACGGTCGTTGTCCGACGGATCGTCCAGGAAGGTCTTCCAGCCTTCGCCGAGCACGAACATCGGCAACTCCGCCGAGGCGAGCGCATCGCTGTGCCAGGACGGCACGTCCGCATCCCCGGACAGCGCGAACCAGTAGAAGCCGTGCCCGTTCAGGGTCAGCAGGTACGGCAGCTTGCCGATCGGCGGAAAGACGGCGCGACCGGTCAGCTCGACCGGCACCGCCCCCTCGAACTCGCCCAGGTCCAGCTCCACCGGCTGCGGATTGCGCGACAGGTTGGCCACGCACAGCACGATGTCGCGCCGGCCCCCGTCCGTGTCGATCTCGCGCACGTACGCCAGGATCTTTCGGTTGCCGGGCTTCAGGAAGCGCAACGCGCCTCGACCGAAGGCCGGATGCTGCTTTCTCACCGTGATCATGCGCCGCGTCCAGTTCAGCAGCGAGGCCGGCGTGCGCGCCTGCGCCTCGACGTTGACGGACTCGAAGCCGTAGGTGGGATCCATGACCGGCGGCAGGTACATCGCCTGCGGGTCGGCGCGCGAGAAGCCGCCGTTGCGGTCCGGACTCCACTGCATCGGCGTGCGCACGCCGTTGCGATCGCCCAGGTAGACGTTGTCGCCCATGCCGATCTCGTCACCGTAATACAACACCGGCGTACCCAGAAGCGAGAACAGCAGGCTGTTCATCAGCTTGATCTTGCCGGCATCGTTGTCCAGCAGAGGCGCCAGGCGACGACGTATCCCGACGTTGATGCGCATGCGCGGATCGATCGCGTACTGGCGATACATGAAATCGCGCTCGTGATCGGTGACCATCTCCAGGGTCAGCTCGTCATGGTTTCTCAGGAAGATCGCCCACTGGCAGTTGTCGGGAATGTCGGGCGTCTGCGCCATGATGTCGATGATCGGATGGCGATCCTCCTGGGCCACCGCCATGTACATGCGCGGCATGACCGGGAAGTGGTACGCCATGTGACACTCGTCGCCCTCGCCGAAGTACTCGCGCACGTCCTCGGGCCACTGGTTGGCCTCGGCCAGCAACATGCGGTCGGGGTACTTCTCGTCCAGCGCGGCCCGGATGCGCTTGAGCACGTCGTGCGTCTCGGGCAGGTTCTCGCAGGAGGTGCCCTCGCGCTCGATCAGGTAGGGAATCGCGTCCAGGCGCAACCCGTCCACGCCCAGGTCGAGCCAGAAGTACATGATGTCCAGCACCGCCTCGAGCACCTTCGGATTGTCGAAGTTCAGGTCGGGCTGGTGCGAGAAGAAGCGGTGCCAGTAGTACTGGCCGGCGACCGGATCCCAGGCCCAGTTCGAGGTTTCGGTATCGGTGAAGATGATGCGGCTGTCGCCATAGGGCGTATCGTCGTCGCTCCACACGTAGAAGTCTCGTTCGGGCGAGCCCTTCGGCGCGTGGCGGGCCGCCTGGAACCAGGGGTGCTGGTCGGAGGTATGGTTGATGATCAGCTCGGTGATCACGCGAAGATCGTGCGCGTGCGCCGCCTCGATGAAGCGCTTGGCATCTTCCATGGTGCCGTAGTCGGGGTGAACGGACTTGTATTCCGCGATGTCGTAGCCGTCGTCACGCTGCGGCGACGGGTAGAACGGCAGCAGCCAGATCGCGGTGACGCCCAGATCGCGGATGTAGTCCAGCTTGTCGGTCAGGCCGCGAAAGTCGCCGGTGCCGTCGCCGTTGCTGTCGGAGAACGCCTTGACGTGCGTCTGGTAGATGATCGCGTCCTTGTACCAGTCGTCGCTGGTGGAGTTCGCCGGCCGATCGGCACGGACCGGGGCATCATCGGTCGTCACCGCGTTCACGCCTGATCCGCCCGGATGACGAACACGTGCGCCGGTTGCCGGCCCGGGTGCAGCTGCACGTAGTTGTGGGCGCCCTGCCAGCGATGGCTTTCACCGGACAGCAGGTCCTCCACCGTGAAGCTTGCACCCGGCGGCAGGCCGAGCGCCTCCAGATCGAGCGAGGTCCAGCCGCTTTGGCTGAAACGGTCGTCCAGGTTGACCACGATCAACAGGGTCGGCGCATGTCGGGCGGCACCACGCACCACGCGCTTGCTGAAGCACAGCAGCGCCGGATTGTCGATGCCCTGCACGGTGGCGTTGAAGCTCTCCTGCAACGCCGGCTGCTCGCGGCGGATGCGATTGACCTGACGGATGAGCGGCGCGATCGTGTTCACCCCTTCCAGCTGCCAGCGGCGCAGCTGGTACTTTTCCGAATCCAGGTATTCCTCGCTGCCCGCATGACGCGGGGTCACCTCGCCCAGCTCGAACACCGGTCCGTAGATGCCGGTATTCGACGACATCGTGGCCGCCAGCACGTAGCGATAGGCCGACGCTTCCAGCCCGCCACGCTGCAGCGTCTCGTGCAGGATATCCGGCGTGTTCGGCCAGAAGTTCGGACGAAAATACTCGGCGCCCGGCCCGTTCGACACCTCCTCGAGGTATTCGGTGAGCTCCTCGCGACCGTTGCGCCAGGTGAAGTAGGTGTAGGACTGCGTGAAACCGACCTTCGCCAGCCGGTGCATGACCTTGGGCCGGGTGAACGCCTCGGCCAGGAAGATCGCGTCGGGCCGGGCACGCTTCACCTCGCCGATGCACCACTCCCAGAACGGGTAGGCCTTGGTGTGCGGGTTGTCGACGCGGAACACCCGCACGCCGCGCTCGATCCAATACAGGAACACGTCACGCAACGCAACCCACAACCCCTGCCAGTCCTCGCTCTCGAAATCGATCGGGTAGATGTCCTGATACTTCTTGGGCGGATTCTCGGCGTACTGGATGCTGCCGTCGGGCCGGTGACGGAACCAGGACGGGTGCTCGGTGACCCACGGGTGATCGGGCGAGCACTGGAAGGCGATGTCCAGCGCGATCTGCAGGCTGTGTTCGTCGGCCGCCCGGACGAAGGCGACGAAGTCCGCCTCGGTGCCCAGTGCCGGCAGCACCGAGGTGTGCCCCCCTTCCGGGGCACCGATGGCCCAGCACACGCCGACATCGTCGGGGCCGGGGTCCAGCCGGTTGTTGCGCCCCTTGCGGTGCGCGTTGCCGATCGGATGGATCGGCGGCAGGTACACCACATCGAACCCCAGGTCGGCGATGTAGGGCAATCGCTCGATCGCCTGCTCGAAGGTGCCGTGCGGCACCGGCTCGTCGCCGCCGGGCGCGCGTTCACCGGGCGCCGCCAGCGTGGAGCGCGGGAAGAATTCGTACCAGGTGCTGAAGCCTGCGAGCGCATCGTCGACGCGGATGCTCGACGGTTGCCCCGAGCGCTGCGCGAAGGCTCGATCGCCGTGCGCCAGGGCCAGGCGCCCGATTCCCGGTTCCAGCGCCAGATCACGCCGCTCCAGCACGTCGCGTCCGGTATCGGCCAAGGCCTCGCCGCGCGCGGCCAGCTCGGACGCGCCGTCGCCACCGGCCCGCTCGGCGGCGGCCTTGAACAGCTCGGCCCCTTCCAGCAGGTGCACCGCGATGTCACCGGCATCCTCGCGACGCGACAGATCGTGCCGCCAGGTCTTGAACCGGTCCACCCAGGCCTCGATCATGAACTCGTGCAGGCCCACGCGCGGCAGCGTCAGTTCGGCGAACCAGGCATCGTTGACCTCCGGGTGCAACGGCGTCTCCTGCCAGTCCTGCTCGCCCGGCGCACGGTGCAGCACCACGGCGGCCAGCTGGTCGTGCCCGTCGGTGAAGATGTCGGCGCTGATGCGCACCCGATCACCGACCACCCGCTTGCACGGAAAGCGTCCTCCGTCCACCACCGGTTGCACGTTCTCGATGATCGCCCGGCACCGCCCCTCGGACGGCAGGGCGGGCCCTGCAGGCCCGGATGCCGTATCGGTCGGGGTGAGGGACAGGTCCTGCGTGGAGTCGGAATCGGTAAGCACTGACATCGAGTGGCCCGGTAGCTGGAAAACAAGCACGACCACGCTCCGGCCACGGCTCGGTTCACCGTCGGTGCCGTCGCGTATCGCATCGATAGACCGAATGATGCCCGGCTCGCCGCCCAGCGTCAGCCACCACGGCGGCAAGAGCTGCTCCGGCTGAGGCACAGGGAACAAGTTACAAGGGGTGGACGGCGGGTCGCACGGCGGCTCCGGCCAGCCGAAGCGTCCGCCGGCGATGTCGTGTCATGCCTGCGCGATCGGCCTGCGCGATCGGCCTGCGCGATCGGCCTGCGCGATCGGCCTGCGCGATCGGCCTGCGCGATTGACAGGACCGAAGCGGTAACGCGAGCATCGGCCCATCCTGCCACCTTGGACGCCAGCCTGACGATGGACGAACCGCGCGCCACCCCCGAACGACCGGTCGGCCCCACGCAACGGGCGACGGTGGCAACGCAGGCGTCGCCCGGCCTGCGCGAGGCGGCGGCGGTGTGGTGGCGCATCGGGGTGCTCTCGTTCGGCGGCCCGGCCGCCCAGATCGCCCTGATGCACCGCACGCTGGTGGACGAGCGTCGCTGGTTGAGCGAACGCGAGTTCCTGGATGCGCTGGGATTCTGCATGCTGCTGCCCGGCCCCGAGGCGATGCAACTGGCCACGCTGGCCGGACGCCGGCTGCACGGCGTTCGCGGCGGCCTGATCGCGGGCGGGCTGTTCGTGCTGCCCGGCGCGCTGGTGATCCTGATACTGGCCGCGCTGTACGCGCAACTGGGCGCATTGCCCTGGATGCAGGCACTGTTCAACGGGGTACAGGCCACGGTGGTGGTGATCGTCCTCGATGCCCTGCTCAAGGTCGGCCGGCGTGCGTTGCACGACACGCTGGACCGCACCATCGCCCTGAGCGCCTTCGTCGCGCTGTTCGCGCTGGCGATACCGTTTCCGATCGTCATCGGCGGCGCCGCGCTGCTGGGCGTGCTGCGCGCACGACGCGCGCCCGCGACGCCTGCGACGACCGGCGGACCGGTGCGCCCTCACGAACGCATCACGCTCGTGCGGACCTTGCGCACCGCCGGCATCTGGCTCCTGATCTGGTGGCTGCCGCTGCTGGGCATCGCCGCGCTCGACCTGGAGCCGCTGTGGTGGCAGTTGGGCAGCTACTTCTCCCTGCTGGCGACGCTGAGCTTCGGGGGCGCCTACGCCCTGCTCGCCTGGATGGTGCAGGACGTGGTGCACGGTTTCGGCTGGCTGGATGCCGCCCAGATGCTGGACGCGCTGGGTCTGGCGGAGACTACCCCGGGGCCGCTGATCCTGGTCACCGAATTCGTCGGCTACCTGGCTGCCCATCGCCAGGGCGGCTGGTGGTGGGGGGTGGCCGGCGCCGCCATCACGTTGTGGGCCACCTTCGTGCCGTGCTTCCTGTGGATCTTCGCGCTGGCCCCGTGGATCGATCGCCTGTCCGCCTCGGCCACCGTGCGGGCAGCCCTGTCCGCGATCACCGCCGCGGTGGTCGGGGTGATCCTGAACTTGTCGCTGTGGTTCGCCCTGCAAGTGTTCTTCGGGCAGATCGAACGGCCGTCCATCGGAGCGCTGGTGCCCTGGGTGCCGGTGTGGTCCAGCGTTCAGCCGATCAACCTGGCGCTGGCACTGGGCGCCGCCATGCTGATGCTCCGGTGGCGCTGGTCGCTGCTGCGCACGCTGCCGGTCATGGCGCTGGCCGGACTGGTGTTCACCTGACTTGTGGACCCGTGCCTTGCGGACCCGACGCCGCTCGAGTGGCGTTGACGTGATTGGCGATGTTGGTGAAGAAGATCGCCGCGACCGCCATCGACAGGTCCATGAGCGTGGCATCGTCGATCCGGTTCGCCCGCGCCCGCTCGATCAGGGCATCGGGCAGCGTGCCGGGCGCCTCGAAGAACGCCGAGACGATCGCAGCAACGCGTCCAGGCGCGGCTCGCCGGTTGTCTCACCGGTCGCGATGGCCGCCTGCGTCTGCCGGTTCAGCCCGGCGCGTCGCCCCTTGGCCGCGTGCACGCCCAGACAGAAGCCGCAGTCGTTGATCCGGCTCACGCGCAGCTTGATGGCCTCGATCTCGCGGGCGTCCAGCCCGCCCGCGTCCAGGGCGGCCTCCATGCCCAGGTAGGCGCGCAGCGCCGGCTCGCTGTTGGCGAACTGCAACCACACGTCGGCCAGCGGCCCGCGCGCGATGATCGGCGCCAGCGCTGCGCGCGTCGCGGGTTCCAGCGTGTCCGGTGCTCGGGTCGGCAGACGTGCCACGTCAGGGCCTGTGAAGGAATCAAGGGTACATCCTGTCGCTTCGCAGGGCGTGTCAGCCTAGGCGCGAGGAGCGGAGCTTGGCAGGGCCAAGCGACCGACGAGCAACAACGGATGGCGCGCCCTGCGAAGCGACCCTGCGGGCCG
>Ga0115029_1001017_pt1 | contig 22434 bp, 15 predicted proteins | sample SidtaG_3_FD_87297 | JGI IMG/M metagenome (GOLD analysis project Ga0115029, IMG submission 87297) | Marine algal microbial communities from Sidmouth, United Kingdom - Sidmouth_Asex1 metaG | ecosystem: Host-associated > Algae > Red algae > Unclassified | place: Sidmouth, United Kingdom | collected... | reverse complement strand
TCGTGCATTAGGATTTTAGGTAAATGTTTTTCAGCGATGTAACTGACGCTCAGTCAGGACTATAGGCGATATATCATTAGTATCGTTGGCGTAAGTTTTTGTTACGGGTAAATCTCGTCCATTAGTCTTGAAGTGAGTGGTGTGATATGACTATTGTGCTTTGCTTCTACTGCGAGCCACATCTGCTTCAAGATCAGGTCTTTATCCTCCTCGCCATAGCTCGCTATGCCACGTCAGAGAAACACCTCATCTTATCGCACCTGCGGCTCTCGCTACGAAGCCTAATGCACGAATTGGGTTTAAGCCAATTCGAGCAATCACACAGCTCATATAATCATACTCCTCTACTCTACCCTAATCATCCTTGCACTTGTCTCTTGACCATCCGCATCTACTACTGTGTAGATCAGTACACCCATTTCTGATTGCAAATCTGCCGCGGTGATATTGATTTCATTCTTGCCTTGGTATACAAGCCATGCTTGCTGATACAGCACCTTCCCCGTGGTGTTGTAAATCTGTAACAGCACTTCTTGTTGGCTAGCAGAATTATAACTCACCGTGGTGGCATGGACAAATGGCACAGGATAAGCACTGAGCACTTTTTCTTCCGCTGTGCTCGCATCAGTTCTCCACTCCATTATAGGAGTGAGGATGCGATCATCCTGATCATAAGCTTCTGCAGCAAGGACATCACTGAGTTGGATATCGTCACTTGTCATCACATCTTTACCAGTCAATGATCGGAAGCGCAATCGCGCAAAAGTCTCCGTCGCAGCACGCGAGGCCACATCACTCCAGCTCATACGTAGCTCACCAGCATCCGCTGATTGCGAACCCACGTGATGCTCAGCAACTATACGATCATCCGATTCAGATAGGCCTATATATTCCCACTGCGATGGATCCCATGCAAGACTCATCTGCATACCGAGTAGTTCTGAGAGATCACGAGCCGTCAAGATCAGTTCTACTTCTCCTAGCACGCTCATTTCGCTCTCCGTGAGCAGCGCCAGCGGACCATCATCTGTGCGATCCTCTGTACCAAGTGCATCTGAGGTCTCAGCATCATCCGTCAAGTCACCGATCTTCACAGCTACAAGATTAGGAATTGACTCGGATGTTCCATTCCACTCAGGAAGTGAAAGATATTCTTTCCATCCCCAGGGAGTTGTCACATCATCCCATGACTGATCAGCATCAGCAAATCGCCAAGAAGTATTTTCGGGGAAGTCGGCTATGCTGCCAAGAAGTAGACGACGAATATCTACAATATCCAGTGCTGAAATAGACTCGTTATTATTTACATCAGCAGCGATATAATCCCACTGATCAGTAAATTCTTTGATCCCAAGGATGTGCTTTTGAATCTGGACAATATCTTTAGTCGATAAGCCATTAGCGGGATCGTGATTTCTGAAAGCGCTAACATGATAATCACGACGATATCCGGCATCATCAAATGTATAAGTGCCGTAATCATCTGTCATAGCATCAGCAAGACGAGTTGCGTCCCTGTAGAGTTCTACTTGTGTCTCTTCCATCAGTCGTCCATCAGGTGTCCTCACTACTCCAGCTATCGTACCTACTAGACCATCACATATATTAGCATTATCCTGAATGATGATCGTAGTCCTACAGAAATCTTGATTGCCCGCCTCGTCAGTTACCCATACTTCTATTTCTTGTCTTCCTAGATCATCACAACTAAAAGTCCTATTTATATCAAATACATCATCAGAGAAGCTGAGTTGCACATGACCGCTACAGAGATCATCACTTCCTGCATCAAAGTCACTCGCCCATATCTCTACGGTCCCAGTACTTTCCATAAGCACTGTAGTAATATCACTGAAACACTTAGGGCTCGGCTGCTGGCAGTCTTGTACTTCAAATGTCTGGGCACGCTCTGCAACATTTCCACAACCGTCGCTAGCCATCCAGGTGATGGTGTGTGTGCCTATAGGATATACACCTGTAGCTACTGAGCCTGGAGCGGCTACATCGATATTTCCATCTTGAAATAAATCGAGTTCATAACTGATGGCGGTTACATCACTACAATCATCGATTCCTTCTATCTCTAATTCTACTAGAGCATGGCAGTCCTCCACGTCCGGTATATCTCTGAAACTTCCAAAGTATACATCATCAATAGCTACTTCATTGCGAAATAGCTCAGTAGTTTGATTAACGATACATAGCTCTACAGTTGTCGTAGTAGTGGCTCTCCATATACCCATGTATTCTACCCATTCACATGGATCAGCGACAATCTGGAGACTATCAGTGACGAGTTCGCCGTCTATGGTCATAGTAAATTCTGCCCTGCTAAATGGTGATACATTGGTAATCCATGCACCATACATATACTCTACATCTTGCTCTACGGCAATAGTTTCACACCAGAGCTTTTTACCCACCACAGGATCTCCATTGATTACAAGGTAATTACCACTTCCAGATGTGTGATCACCACAAGCTCTGTAATTTGCATTGACAGATTCTGCATCTGTCGTCACGGTATATGTTCCTTCTTCAAAGATGTCGAGCTCGTTGTAATCAAATTCATTTGTAAAGAACAAATTTCCGCGCTCAAAATCTCCATTGCGTAATAAGTTGCCACCATCATCCGCCATCACATTGCATACGGTAATATCTGGGGCATCAAATATGGTTGGCGGAACACTATTACTGATCTTAATGACTTGAATATCTGTAAATATTCCTGCACCTGTCTCCGAATCAAACTGACACCAATCGAGAATCTTCCAAGTCCTGAAGATCTTGATACAAGCATCTGGATCGCCCGTAAATATCTCATCCTCAAAGCTCACGAGAAGATCACTGCATACATCACCAGAATAAATCGGGATACCACTCACTTCAGGGTCCGTCTGTACATCTTCTACGCATACATCAAAGAGTGTCTGATCGAGTGGCCAGATGATCTGGCTTTCGCCAAATGGATTAAAGGCTTCAAACGTAATAGTCTGAGTACAGCTCGCTGTGCGACCATCAGGATCCGTGGCAGTAAATATGCGCTCAAGTGTCCCACGACCACAATTAATCTTTTTAATAGCGACCATCTTTATTGTCGCTCCACAGTTATCCAGAGCCACACCATCTTGCCCCCACATATAATCATCTGCAAAATCAGGATGACCGTGACCTAGTACGATGACATCTTGGACATCGTCTCTATCTGTCACCATCCTGCCGAAGGTAGGATCACTAGGATCTGTCAATGCTGCATCAGGAATCATAAAATCACATGCCACGGTGATGTCAGGTGGACAACTGATAAATGGTGGTAATTTATCATCCACTTGCACGCTTACCATGACTTCATTATAATTACCCGATAGATCATAGACGCGTAGTACCACCATAATTTCACTGCCTATATCCTCACAGCAAAATCGGACAAAAGATCTGAAACCAGCATTACCTGCATCGCAACCATCCAAGATAAGTCGTCGCACTGCAAAACTGTCGATACCACAGTTGTCATTACTTCCATCGTCAAATGACTCTGCAAATACCTTGGCAGTTCCATCACTCGTGAGACTTACACGAGTATTTTGATCACCGATGGCTGTAGGCACATCATCATCAGAGACAATTATATAGACGCTAGCAGTATCTCGTAGACCGCACTCATCTCTCACTTCTATCTCTATGGTATGCTCACCTACAGGAATCTCATTGATCTGTATGACATCAGCTCCTATGGTGATATCTAGATCCGGATCCAGTGAGCGATACGTGTACTCGCCATTAAGGACGCAGGGATTTTCTATTGTGGGCATCGAGAGCAGAGCTCTTCCTGCGCACATCCATGGCTCGGTACCTATCTCGAGCGTGTCTTGATCAAAGTAAACCAAGAAACCATTATTCTTCACAGTTATAATCTGAGGGCGTTCCACAAACTCACCTGTACACTGATCAAATAATTTCCACTGACGTATGATCTTGTAACTTCCGCCACATAGCGGAAGCACATGATCCTTGTGAGAGGAATAAATGTTGGGACAGCCTGAGCTGACCATCCCTGTAGTAGTCAATGGAGGTAGCCTATATCCGTCATCACCTATTGGCCAATCTGTAGTTTCCATACAGCCAAATGATGGCAGTTCTCTATCGTCATAGTGTGGAGGTATCATGATGCTATCCACATCACCTTTTCTTACATAGATATTTTGCACGCAAGTGCTACTCGCACCACTTACTTTGGTAATAGTCCATGTCCGCTCTACCCGTAAGATGATGCTATCAGCGCAGTCCAGAGGAAACTCGACATCCTCATATCCCATGGTTGTATCTGTACATATAGATCCAAATTCTATTTCAGGATATCCAAGTACTTCTGGAGATATATCTGAGCCACAATCTACAGTGATATCGGGACAGTCTAGCGGTGGTATCAGCTTGTCCTCGATCGTGATGCGTCCCCAGCAGCAATTACCCGTGAGGGGATCACAGACCATGACGAGCAGCGTATCACCTATATGGCTAGCGTCGACTACTGGTGACTCAGGTATAGCCTCACCACTGCCATCCATTTCCATCACAGTGACATCGTAGTCATCATAGCAGTGATGATCATTGCCCTGCAGTATCATTCCCGCTGTGATGGTAGCTTCACAGAATTCATTGAGAGATATATGTAGCATTTCATTACACGCGATCTCTACGAGGGTCGACTCATAGCCAGCGATATCTACCACAAACTCGCAGGTCGCCGAATCACCTACAGCATTGACAAATAGATAGGATATCTCCGTACGACCTATAGGGAAGAAATCACCACTTTCTAGACCGCTTGTATCTTGTTGTATAATCTCGACCGAGTCCATACACGGATCATTAATAGTCCACTCGTAGTTAATATACTTTCCACATAGCCCAGGACCCAGATTGATCAAGACATCATCCATACATTCGACCGAGAGACCTGGAATATCCACAAAGGTGACCTGAGCGGCACAGGTATCCATATTGCCACAGATATCACCCACTATGAGATCTACCACTACGGAACCCTCAGCAAAGTCCTGGCAGTCAAATGTATCTTGACTCAGCTCATAGAACATGATGATGGTATCTGCTAGGGTACGATCATGCACGTCTAGCGGATCTAAGATCACCATGGAGCGATCGCCCACAGAGACAGTGATGTCTTCACAAATAATTTCTAAAGAAGTAGTATCCAGCTGGGTAGCCTTCCCGGACAGAGGGCAGAACACCAGGACTGTGGATACCAATAACAGCCATAGCTGCTTACGGTACGTAGCACACATAATGGTCCTATAATTGGTAGTGAAAAGTGTTCGTCTGAGCCCAGGTTGGGAAGCTCCGTCAGTACAAATATAGAATTTTTATATATGTAAACAAGTGGTTGCAAGAAAATCATGTATATTTTTTTCTCATATATCATTTTATATGCAATTTCCGCGGCACCTACGACATCAATAGGCCTAGCTTCGTACAGATGAAGGGGCGCCATATAGAAATCATAGGAACTTTGCTATTGGCGGCTATCCTCATCTATCAGATAGCCGCACAGCGTAGTGTATTTATAGATGAGGCCAATCTGATCAGGAATATCTATGAGAAGTCTTGGTTTCAACTCCTCCAGCCTCTTGCCTATGAGCAATATTGCCCGCCCTTATACGCTTGGCTCGTCAAGGGAGTGACCATAGTTCTAGGACACTGTGAAGCAGCTTATAGGATAGTCAGCCTATGTGCTGCGGGCTTGACTATATTCAGCTTACGCGGAATCCTGCGCAAGCACACTAGACCCGTAATCTCCCTATCCATCTCTCTACTTCTTATTACTAATCCTTACATGCTACGCTACTTCACAGAATGCAAGCAGTATAGCATGGATGTTGCACTCACGACTCTATGGCTCTATCTCTACCATAGCTCTACTAAGCCAACACACAGTCTCATAGTGCTTGTATTAGCTATCGTATCGCCGTGGCTGAGTATGGCATCAGTCTTCGTCATAGCAGCTGTAGGATTAATTGATCTGTACCAGCGGATAACACATCGCGGATCCATGAGAGAACTATATTATATACCTATTTCTGCACTGAGCTTTGGAATATATTACTGGATCAATCTCAGGCATAGCATAGGCCTCGATTATCTCGAGGACGTGCATGCGAAGTATTTTGTGGAGCTCTTACCTACTACCATGCAAGCACTATCACATGATGGCCGACTAGTCTTGGACTGGCTGGCCATGAGCGGTAATCACACGGTGGTCAGTATGCTTTGCACCATGTGGTTCTTGCTACTTGGGGGTCGAGTGATGCAAGAGAAATCACCAAGACTACTCCTTACACTCGCAGCCCTCATGGGCTTGCTTTGGGTAGCTTGCGGTATGCATCTGTATCTATGGAGACCGCGGACGCTACTGTTCTCTCAGATTGTCTTCTATATCTGCGTGGGATATAGTCTTATCGGGATGCGTGATCGATGGTCCTGGACTCGCTATATGAGTATAGGATGTATGATGATCCTCTTAGTGATCTGTCAGGGACGACAACCGGTATGGAAGGCCATGGAGATTACTGATTACAAGCGAGCTTTCGCCCAAATGGATCAGCGTGACCTTCCCGTCTATGCTGCTGCCAGCGCCTACCCGAGTGTCTACTACTATCTAGAAATCAAGAAATCATACGCCTGGAAAATTGATCTGAGGCATTTAGCTCCATCTGAGCTATCCGAGATAGAGAGGCCGAGCTATGTGCTACGTGGCGCTGATTGGCCTAAGGAATTGGAAGTCTGGAACCGTGCGATGAATGATCTTGATGGTACCTCACTACTATCAGATGATGCTGTGGATCTGTGGCTCATCACCAATCCAGTTTCCGAAATGGATTGATTAAATTTGCCCTATAGCAAAAGCAATAATAACATGGGACTACTAGAAGGAAAACGCGGTATCATATCAGGACCACTGGACGAACAATCCATAGCGTGGAAAGTCGCTCAAAAATGTCATGAACAGGGAGCCAAAATCACATTGACCAATGCTCCCGTCGCCATGCGATTTGGTGAAATCCACAAACTTGCCGACGAGATTGGCGCTGAGATCATACCTGCGGATGCTACATCACTAGACGATATAGCTAATCTATACAGCAAGAGTCAAGAGATTCTAGGTGGCAAGATGGACTTTGTCCTGCACTCGATCGGTATGTCGGTGAACGTGCGGAAAAATCGTGCGTACACAGATCTCAAATACGACTGGATGCAGAAAACCTTTGATGTATCTGCAATCTCCTTCCATAAGTTTATGCAAGTTGCCTATCAGCAAGATGTCATGTCTGACTGGGGCTCTATGCTAGCTCTGAGTTACATCGCCGCACAGCGAGTCTTCCCAGACTATAGCGAGATGGCGGAGAGCAAGGCACTACTGGAATCATTTGCTCGGAGCTTCGGCTACCATTTTGGTAAGAAGAACAATGTAAGAGTGAATACCATATCTCAGTCTCCTACTATGACCACAGCAGGCCAAGGCGTCAAAGGCTTTCAAGAATTCTTTGACTACGCCGATACCATGTCGCCACTTGGTAACGCAACAGCGGATGAATGTGCCGACTACTGCATATTCCTTTTCTCCGACATGAGTAAGAAGATCACCATGCAAAACCTCTATCATGATGGTGGTTTCAGTAACATGGGAATCAATCCTGAGGTAGTGATGCCGACCGAGTAGAAGACTCTACGAATCTTCTTAGCAACTAGCAGACAGAAGCAGGTGACCGTGATCACCTACTTTTATTGCATGAAGCATCTTATCATCAGTATGCTAGCGCTCCTAGTATCCACTACTCTCCTTGCCCAAGAAGAGGCTGTGCTACTCGATCACTGGTCAGATTCGACAATAGTAGGAAGTGCAGTTTATAATAATACTTACAATGAAGTCTGGGGTTATGCTCAGGACGGTCATGAGTACGCAATCATAGGTAGTACTTGGGGCACGCACATCTTTGAAGTGACAGATACTGATTCACTTGTCATGCGAGCTGAGATACCAGGTGTAGTACGAGGTCGTGACATCATCCATCGCGACTATCACGACTATAAGGGACACCTATACACGCTGTCTGATGAGGGTGAAGCTAATCATCTACAGATTATCGATATGACGCATTTGCCCGAAAGGGCTCCCGTAGTCTACTCCGATGATGCAGTGATCGCTCGTGCACATAATATCTTTATCGATACGGCACGGGGAATACTCTATACGCTGATCGGTCGCGGAGGGTCTCCAGGAGAGTTTGATCCACTGCGAGTCTATGATATATCTGAACCTACAGATCCTACTTTTCTGAGGGCTTACAGCGTGATTGACGGTGTAGGATTTGACCAAGTGCATGATGGACATATAGCTGATGGCGTTGCTTATCTCAATTTAGGTCCATGGGGCATGATGATCGCCGACTTCACAGATCCTATGGACGCTACGCTTGTGAGTTATCTCAGTCCTGCAGACTATCCGCAGAGTGGATATAATCACAGCGGATGGCCTACGGTGGATGGTGACTACTACTACTTTGCAGATGAGACTTGGGGTACAGACATCAAAGTGCTTGATGTACGCGACCCTGCGGATCCTGCGGTAGTGGCGACCATCGACGCGGGCAATGACCTGAGTAATAGTATCACGCACAATCAAGTAGTCGCTTGTGATTACCTCTACGTCAGCTACTATTATGATGGCTTACAAGTGTATGACATAAGTAATCCAGAGGCACCAGAGCGCGTCTACTTTTATCAGACCAGTAAGATCCCTCATCGTCGCAACTATGAGGGAGCGTGGGGCATATATCCTCTTCTACCATCGGGCCGGATTCTCGTTTCAGACATGCAAGAGGGCCTCTTCCTCTTTGATGCTATAGATCCTGATTGCGCTGCGACAAGCGTCAGTACAGATGAGCTTGACTTAGCTGTCGCCGACATGAAAGTCAGTCCTAATCCTGTACGACATGGTCTCATCTATATCAATCACGGAGGACAGATAGTAGAGAACCTACAGCTCAGATCTATAGATGGATCAAGCAGGATTCTGCGTCCTACTATGATCAATGGCCAGACGATCTCAGTAGCCGATCTTGCTAGTGGCACCTATCTCCTGACTGCTCTGATCGATGCACTGCCCTATCAGGCTAAAGTGGTCGTACTGCACTAGTAGGTCTTATCCCATCGTTAGTATCGATAAGCTCCACATTACCGATGTGTATAGTGGATTCCATAGATGATACCTTCGCAGACTCATGCCGCTATCCGTACATCGATTAAGATCCCTGATCTGGACTGTGATCAGTCTGACCGTGGTTGCATCTCTGCATGCACAGGATCCACGCAATCCAGTCGGAGCTGAACCACCCGGAGGCATCCCTGACGGCCTAGATAGCACAGTATTTACAGCCCCAGATAGTCTACAGGGAGTATCTTTCTTGGCTTTTCAGTATGATGATAGTCTTGCTCTCACGGAAGTGGGCATCGATGTATCCGATAGACAACTTGATCCGGCTCGATCAGGGCCGCATGACTATGGTTCCCTTGGAAACCTAGGTAGTCCGCTGTATCCACTGGCTTATCAAGGTGTAGATGCACTAGGTATGAGAACTGGTATCACTGCTTTTGATCTATACATGAAGCGCTCAGATGAACTGCGATTTTACAAGACCAATCAGGCCCTGGCAGATTTTCTCTTCGCTCAGACTGGCACACAGAACAACATTCGATTTGATGCCCTATTCGCTAGAGATCTACAGGACGATCTGCACTTTACGATAGACTACCAGCGCATCAACCACTCGGGCTACTATAATCAACATCGCAGTAAGCATAGTTTTCTCAATACAGGACTCTGGTACCACTCGGACGATGGTCGTTACCATACTACGCTGGTCTTCACGACTAATAGTATCAACCAAGAGTCCAATGGCGGTATCACCACCAAAGACTTATTTGATGAAGACGGTTTTGAGCTGAGGGCTAATATACCTGTAGCACTAGATAGGGCTGGCATAATCCTCCAAGATCGCGAGCTCACATGGCATCATGAGTATACCCTGTTGGGTCATGGCAAGTCGGATGCCCTAGTCGGTGATTTCAGCATCAGCTACGCATCGCAGCGAAGCCGATATAGTGATGAGAATATCGCGAATGATAGCAGCTTTTACCGAGTGCTGTGGACAGATCCTCGAGGACTGAGAAGCTTCTACAGCTATCGGAGCTGGAATCAAGAACTGGGACTACGGACTGCCATTGGCAAATCGAATTATAGACAAGAACTGCGTGCTTATGTGCGTGCAGAGCAGCGACTTGAAGATTTGGAGACAGAGGTGCGTACTGTCAACCCTATCTATATTGGAGCAACGCTTGACAGCAGGCTGAGTTCTGCTATATCTCTAGACGCCTATGCTGAGCTGCTGATCGGTGACGATCGTGGCCGCTATAAGCTAGGAGCAGAAATCACAGGTACAGTAGGAAGGGCTCTTGGGCTCACTGCGGGAGCGAGTTCTATCATCTATGATCCAGGGTGGATATACGAGCGTCAAGTTGCCAGTGGAATTGATATAAGAAATCTTGACTTAGCTAATTCACAAGAGGACAAACTCTATGGTGTACTTTCCTTGCTTCAAGATCGCGTCAAGGTCGGCGCTCATCTTTACCGATTAGACAATTACACCTACTTTGACAGTGATTACACTACTCAGGTATCGCGGTCAGCTGTTCTGCTACAGCGACTGCAACTCGATTGGAAATTGCAATGGCGGAGATGGCACTGGGATGGCTCAGCCTTCTTGCAGAACTATGATGAGCCACTCTATGGTATGCCCCGACGCTATGCACGTACATCTCTTTACTATAATGATCTGTGGTTTAATGATGAGCTCGATATTCAACTCGGAGTTCAGCTGCGGATGGCCGATCGATATGCTCTACCTTGGTGGCAACCAGGACTGATGAGCTTTTATCGCAATCCAGTGGAGGACTTTGTCGATTATATACCGCTTGATGTTTTCTTTCAATTTAGAATCGACCGCTTCCGAGTATTTATCAACGCTGAGAATGTGACCGCAGCTCTAGGCGGACCTATCTATTACACCGTAGCTAATCATCCTATGAATGAGCTGCGCATCCGCTTTGGGTTCCGCTGGAGACTGTTAAACTAGGATCTGAGCCTTAAGCCAATGCCGCAGACACCACCGGTATAGTTGCATCCTTGATAGCTCCGTAACCGCCGATTACATCAGAGACATTCTCTATTCCACGTGCTTGCAAGATACTGGCAGCAATCATAGATCTATAACCCCCTGCGCAGTGCAAGATGGGCTGATCGACTGTGCGATACGCTTCTAGTTGACCATGGATATTACTCAGAGGCAAATTGTCCACTTCAAGGATATGGCCATTATCGTACTCCGATGGTTTCCGGATGTCAATGACTCTGCTTGGCGCTGCCCGATAGAGATTTTCTAGTTCGTGGGCAGTGTAGCGAGTGATCGTAGCTGTGGCCTCACCTGCATCTTTCCATGCCTCTACACCACCGTCAAGATATCCTACGCAGTTGTCAAATCCTACACGAGCTAGTCGCTTTACAGCTTCCTCTTCTCTGCCTGGAGGTGCTATCAGAAATATCTTCGTATTGATATCTGCAATCAGTTCACCTACCCATGGAGCAAAGCTTCCATCAAGACCAATAAATATGCTTCCTGGAATGTGTCCAGCGGCAAAATCGTCAGGCGATCTGACATCAAGAAGTAAAGTCTCAGGGTCGGCTTGATAAATCTTAGCATCTGCCGCAGATCTCTTCGTAGTGCCGCGCTGCATCACTTCGTCATGCGTGTCATAACCTCGCTTATTGAGTGACACATTGAGCGGAAAATAAGCTGGTGGAGGTAATAATCCATCGAGCAATTGCTCTGTAAATTGCTCCTTGGTCAGATCTGGTTGAAGAGCGTAGTTCATCGATTTCTGATTACCCAATTTATCTTGGGTAATATTCATCATATTCTTGCCGCATGCGGATCCAGCACCATGCGCTGGATAGACCGTGATGTGGTCGGGCAATGGCATAATCTTATTCCTGAGGCTATCGTATAGCAAGCCTGCGAGGTCTTCAGAGGTCATGTCAGCTCCTTTCTGTGCGAGATCTGGTCGACCGACATCACCAAGGAATAGTGTATCTCCTGTAAATATGGCTTGCTCCTCACCGTTTCCATCAAGAAGCAAGTAACAACTGGACTCTACTGTATGTCCTGGTGTGTGTAGTACACGAAGCGTCAACTCACCAACTTTAAATTCCTCGCCATCTGTCGCGATGTGAGCATCAAAATCAGTCTCTGCTTTGGGACCATATACGATCGTAGCACCAGTCTGCTTGGCTAAGTCGACATGTCCACTTACAAAGTCAGCATGGAAGTGCGTCTCAAAGATGTAGGTAATCTTAGCGCCGTCTGCCTGAGCTCGCTCAAGGTATGGCGCGCTCTCGCGAAGCGGATCTATAATTACCGCTTCTCCTTGGCTCTCTATGTAATATGCGCCTTGTGCAAGGCATCCCGTGTATATCTGTTCTATCGTCATATCTACTTCATTAATCTTTCTCGCCTTGCAATAGTTCTAAGCATAGGAAGATTATGGAATAAGCCAGACCCGAGTCGCACCTGCATCGATGACCGCCCAGCGCTCCACAGATTCATGCTCTCCCATCAGTTGGTGAACCTCTGCTCGCAGGACACCAGCACCTTTGCCGTGGATGACGCGTACTTCACCGAGCCCAGCCTTTTGCGCGACAGCGAGATAATCTCTACACTTCTTGATCTGATAGTGCAGTTCTGATCCAGGCCAGTTGCCAAGCTTCTTCTCATCCTCAGGGCCTATGTGGAGATCAATCTCATCCTTCATTTCTTCCTTTGGCTGTGCCGCTGTCCTTGGACCAAACTTGGCAGGACGCTTAGCTGCACCTGTTGCCATTCTTACGGTAGGCTCCTCCGGTTCTGGAATGGGTTTGCGTATAGGTTCTCGATTAGACCTTGGTTTGGCAGGTGGAGAGGACTTTTGCTCGGGCTGAGTGATAGCATCTGCACCTTCACGCTTGATCAAGGCAGTCTGTATCAGCTCCGCCTCGTCATAGACATTGCGCTCTATGTCATCAGCTGGAACTTTATGCTGCTCACCACGGGCAAACCACAAGATGGCGCCGCTCTCATCTACTCCTTCAAATTTTCCAAATTTTCCCGTGCTCACTCTGCGGAGCACATCTCCGATCCATAGATCTTCAAACCAAGACTCACTCATCTTCTACAAACATGATATTGGTAATTTCAATAGCTCCTGTGGGCAGCCGTTCTATTCTGAAACCGTAGTCGTGTTCACCAAGGCTACTGCGATCTGCATTGCTCTTTCCGCCAGTGCCTTTCACTCCACGGAGCGACAAATCAAGAAATTGTATGAAGCCACTCTCGTCAAATTGTGTAGCGCTGTAGTCTACATAGACTCCATAGGATTGCTGCACTTCAGAAGCCATACGCTCCAGCTCTGAGCGTGTCGTCGATACATTGACTATGAGATCATATATGTCTGCTACTGGCTGGTCTGTCTGCTTAGTCGCAGACTCTTGTTGACAGCTGGCAGAGAGCATGAGCATGCATAGCAAGAAGCTCAGTAAGCTGGCTCGCTGGCATGTAATTGAAGGTATCATCATAGAGTACTTGTGTGCACCTGTAGATTCATTGCTACTAGGCATCACAAAGGTAATCAGCACAAGACTGAAAGTAGACTCTATCACGACAGATAGGACTGTCAACTGTAGTCGAATAATTAGGCACCACCAATCTTACCACCTAGTGCCGCCATGGGTAGATAGGCAAGCAATAGATCTACTGCCATGAACCACATGGGACCGCCCACTTGCAATACCATATATATGGCTCCCAACAGAAAGAACACCCCAATTACAAGCGCCATGGTCATCTTCCTTGTTGCTGCTATACGAGCCGCCAGAATTGCACCTATAAGGGTGCCTAAAGCATGACCTAAGAAGGGCGGAAGAAAATGAATAGGCTCATAGCTATCAATATTGCTTGCGATACTGGCAGCATCACTTACATCTACGCCCGCTGGGGGGTCAATGAGAAGACTTCCTAGTACAATGGCGCCATAGTTGACGATTCCGCCTACGATGATACCTACTACGACGGCAATAATGTTTCTAGCAATTGGGGGCATATCTATAAGATTTTACTTTGAAGATAGGGATTATCCTATACTTTTCTTCATTTCCCTTCAAGCCTGTGATGAGATTCTTGAGTCGTCCGTCAATTTGTCTAGAAGATCAAGTCTTTCTTGGTTAAGCTCAGAGCAGATCTACAGCTGGTAATTTGGTTTGAGCTCATGCTGGCCGATACCGTAGAACTCATTGATGATCTCTACCACCTCCTCAGGCGTATCTACCATAGGGAGAAAATCCATGTCTCCTGGGCTGATGGTAGCGTGCATATCGAGCATCACTTCCTTGACCCACTCACGCAGACCCGACCAGAATGATATACCTACGAGAATGATAGGTACCTTACTGATCTTGTGAGTCTGAGCTAGGGTGATGACCTCAAACAACTCATCCAGTGTCCCAAATCCTCCAGGTAATATCACAAATGCCTGCGCATATTTAACAAACATGACCTTGCGCACAAAGAAGAAGTTAAAATTGAGGTTTTTATCAGGATCGATATAGGGATTGAAATGTTGCTCAAAAGGTAAGTCGATATTGAGTCCCACGCTAGGCGCACCAGCTGCCGCAGCACCTTTGTTGGCAGCTTCCATGATGCCCGGTCCTCCACCCGAGATGACGCCAAATCCTTCCTTACCGAGTCGCTCAGCGGTAGATACAGCTAGCTCGTAGTACTTCTGTCCAGATGGTGTACGAGCGGATCCAAAAATGGATATACACGGGCCTATCTCACTCAATCGCTCAAATCCTTCTACGAATTCTGCGATTACTTTAAACATGGTCCAAGCATTCTCTCCTTTGATTTTGGACCATTTCTTCATACTTGCGTTTTGATCAGCAGTCATATCTTCTTAGCTATTTATATCTTGTTACTCAATTTGCGCGCCAATATTGCACCTGATGCAGGGATGGCTAGCTATAAAGTGCTAAGCTACAACTCCTGTGGAGTCTATCTCGTGCACTTTCGTGCAAATATGCGAGTGTAGTCCAACCCAATTAGTGCATTAGGCAGTGACTGGCTGCAAGAGCGCCAGGTGCTCCGCCGACGAGTCAGAGAAGTACCTCATGTATCGCACCTGCGACTCTCGCTACGAAGCCTAATGCACGAAATGGCTTTAAGCACCTTCCTAAGTAGGAAATGTAGAGATACGATTCAAGTCTCGTTAATGATTCGAGAACTTAGGCGCTCACGAGAGGTGATTTGAACTCATCGATAGGTAGAGTCTCAAGCATAGATTTTATATACGCTACAACTGCATGATGATAACAATTTTATCACATGCCGAATTAGCCATAAAACATCTAGATATCGCCCTATTTCTCTTCTGTAAACTTCTCATATCGACTACTCACAAAATCGATCAATTTATCGACTGTCTCAAACTGTCCAAATAGCTCCTCGAGACCTGCGCTCTGATGCGCTGATGGATAGACGTAATCGAGTACATCGCGCTCACTGACAGTGTCTCCGCAGAGGACGTGGAGGCGCTCTACGACATTGCGCAGCTCGCGGATATTTCCTGTCCAAGGCAGTGATTGCATCGCTTTCATAGCTGATGAGCTGAATTCCTTAGCTTGTACGGAATTCTCTTCGCAGACGAGTGCTTGGAAATGCTCTATCAGAAGAGGAATGTCATCGGCCCGATCAGATAGTCGTGGCACTTGAAATATGATCACAGCTAAGCGATGATAGAGATCTTCTCTAAATCGACCCAGCGCAATCTCTTTCTTCAGGTCCTTATTCGTAGCGGCGATAATGCGCACGTTGACCTTAATTTCTTTTTCACCACCTACCCTAGTGATGCGACTTTCTTGGAGTGCGCGTAGGACTTTGGCCTGTGCAGATAAACTCATGTCACCTATCTCATCGAGAAACAGTGTGCCACCACTGGCTTGCTCAAATTTGCCGATCCGCTGCTTGACTGCGGAGGTAAATGATCCTTTTTCATGACCAAATAGTTCGCTCTCGATCAATTCACTTGGGATCGCCGCACAGTTTACTTCCACAAGAGATTCCTTAGCTCGCTCACTGCGCTCGTGGATAGAGCGAGCGACAAGTTCTTTTCCCGTCCCGTTTTCACCAGTGATGAGCACACGAGCTTCGCTCGGTGCTACCTGATCGATCATATCCTTGATCTTCTGGATGCACTCAGACTGACCTATAATTTCTGTATTCTGACCGCTCTTGACCTTGCGCTGTAGAGTGCGCTTCTCTGAGATGAGTGACTTCTTGTCCATAGCATTGCGCACCGTGATGAGAAGTCGATTGAGATCTGGTGGCTTAGAGATAAAATCAAATGCTCCTAGCTTCACTGCATCCACAGCTGTGTCAATCGTCCCATGACCACTGATCATAATCACTGGCACATCTGGTGCAAGAAGCTGGATACGCTCCAGCGTTTCCATGCCATCTAGATTGGGCATCTTGATATCGAGTATGACTAGATCAAAGGTCTCACGCTTGAGTGCCACAAGACACTGCATACCGTCAGAGGCCTCAGCCACTTCATATTTTTCAAATTCAAGAATTTCACGCAGAGTTTTGAGGATGCTCTTTTCGTCATCCACAATCAGAATCTTAGCCATAGTCGAGTCGAGTTTGTATTACTTGACAAATGTATTAAAGAAAATCATAATAAGTAACAAACTGACTCAAAATAAATTACAAATTATAAAAATTCGTAATATGTTGTACGATTCTCTGTAAGTTGCTTCGTCGCAATAGCTGGATAAAGGCCTTCATACCAAGGGATTACTCCCTTACTGAGCGCAGCTTGAACTGTATATGCCTAGGTGCTCAGTGGATCAGCTCACTACTCCTACGGAAGACATCGCTGTCCTTAAGATCCAAAGATTACTGAGAATTTGCGGTGGAGGTACTCTCTCCATTGCCCTCTTGGAGGCATTGCAGTCATCAATTGACCCGCCAGAAGAATGGTGTGAAGACAATGAGAAATGTAAAGAGCTCAAGCCTACCTATGATCATGAGTACAGTACACAGCCATTTGGCGCTTGACGGCAAGTGTGCAAAGTGATCCATGGGTCCTACGCTTCCTATAGCAGGCCCCACATTACCTAGGGATGTCGCCACGGCACCAATGCTCGTCAAGATCACATCGTCATAGTCTTCAAGTAGAAATGCCATGGTGATACTACCAATCACGAAGATCAGTACATAGAGTAAGAAGAACACCAGTATGTGTGTGAGTACGCGCGGTGGCACAATTTTATCATCGATCTTGATTCGGACCAGGGCATTAGGATGCAGCAAGCGCTTAAACTCGAGCCAGCTATTTCTGAAGAACACATAATGCCTCACGATCTTGATGCCGCCACTTGTACTACCCGCGCATCCACCTGCAAAGAGAAGTAGATAAAACATCATGGCGATACCCGGGGTCCAAGCTGTATAGTCGGCCGTCACATAGCCAGTGGTCGTCACTAGGGATACAATCATGAAGGAAGATTCTCTGAAGGACACTTCCCAAGTATGATCCTCTGTCATCTGCACGAGGACTGTGACGAGTACAATCGCTATACCGAGGAAACCCAGATAGGCTCTAAATTCGTCACTGGACCACACTTTTTTCCATCGTCTAGTCAGTGCAAACCATGTGATGGTATAATTGATACCACCGATCACCATGAAGGCCAGAATTGTATACTGTATCAATGGAGGAAAATAACCTATGCTATCTGAGTGCGTGCTAAACCCGCCGGTGGCTATGCACGTGAGTCCATGATTAATAGCATCAAAGAGCGTCATACCTTCTGCCCATAATATCAAGATCGAGCTCGCAGTGATGCCTGTATATAGTATCCACAGCCGAGTCGCCGCCCCTCTTATGCGCGGGTGAATCTTACTAGATGTGGGACCGGGAGCCTCTGCCACAAACAGCTCCACACCGCCCACTCCAAGGAGTGGAAAGATCGCAATCGTAAGCACGATAAAGCCCATGCCACCGATCCACTGTGTCATACTTCTCCAGAGGAGTAGTGAGCGAGGTGCGTCCTCTATCTGTGTCAGTATCGTTGCACCTGTAGTAGTCAGTCCTGATACACTCTCAAAGACTGCATCTGTCACACCTACGATCGTGCCGCTGACAAAGTAGGGCAAAGCTCCGCACAGTGATATCGTTACCCATGAGATAAGCACGATGAAATACCCTTCTCTCTTACTCAGATCATTAGCTTCTTGGAATCGATAGAACCACGAGATTCCTCCTGCCACAGCCGTAATCGAAGCGCTGATGAGAAGGTACGTCACAGACTCACCATAGATGAGTCCGCAGGGCACGCATAGCAGCATAAACATAGAGAGGCCTAGAAGCGCTACTCCCACTACATTACTTACTGGTCCAGGCCTGATCACTACTTGAAGATTTCTTCGACTTGTTTGATACAGCTTGGCGTAGTGAATACGATCACTCGATCATCATACTCGAGGCGGAAATCTCCCTTAGGGATAAAGCTTTCTTCACCACGTATGATGCCAGCGATAACTGCTCCACCAGGGATATGCAGATCGCGTAGGGGATGCTTTACCAGCCGATTGCGCTTATGCACGACAAATTCGATCATCTCTGCCTCTACACCGTGGAGGCTTCCGATTGCTTCCACTTGGCCCTTGCGCACATGACGAAATACATTGTTAGCTGCGATAAGCTTCTTATTGATTATGGTATCTATACCGATGTTTTGAGAGATACGAGTGTAGATGATATTGTCTACTTGTGCAATCGTCTTTATATCACTGATCTGATCTGCATATAGACAGGTGATGATATTGGTCTCGCTATTCTCGGTGAGAGCGACAAATGCATCCATGCGATCGAGGCCCTCTTCCATGAGTCGGTCGACTTTGCTCGGATCTGCCTTGACAATCATCGTATGCTTGACTTTTTCCAGACCTTTCTTAGCTAGCTCCTTGTCTTTCACTACCAATGTGACTCTGTAGTCATCCTCAAGAGCTTGAGCCGTACGCACACACAGTGCGGAATCGCCGATAAGCATCACACGATCAATCTTAGGCGCTGATTGGCCTAGCTGATTAAGAGTCTCTGATAATTGCGACTTAGTTGTCACAAAGTAGAGATGATCTCGCAGGCGTAATCGCGTGTCAGCCTCTGGCACTATTGTGTTTCCACTGCGTAGGATCGCTACACAGCGAAAGGGTATATCGCCTGCCATAGCACCTACAGCTCTCACGCTCCGATTGATGAGCTCACTATCTACACCGACTGTGATACCTGCTACACTGATCTTGCCATTCTCAAAGTCAAATACATCTGTAAAGCCGCTAGCACTCAGCAATCGCTTGATTTCCTGTGCTGCCAGCAACTCAGGCGAGAAGATATGATCGACACCTAAGGAAGCAAAATTCTCTCGCTGAGATGCATCAAAATATTCTGGGTTGTGCACTCTTGCTACAGTAGTAGTCGCGCCATATTGCTTACCAAGAATACAGACCAGCAGATTGGTAGAGCTATTGGTCGTCACAGCGAGTACCATATCTGATGATTCTACGCGAGCTTCTGCAAGCACTGTAGTGGAACTGGCGTCGCCCTGTAGTGTAATCAGATCGAGATGTGCCGCGGCATCTGTGAGCAGTTCTTGATCTTGATCTATGAGGACCACATTGTGGCCTTCTTGTACCAGTAGAGATGCTAGATGCACACCGACATCACCTGCGCCAGCTATGATAATTGCGAGACTCTTCATGCTTGTCCATGTTTCTGTGAAGCCACTCTCTCTAAGGCGCTGTAAGCGAGCCATGCCATCATACCAGAGCCATGGAGTAGCGCCTGAGGGTCGGCGTCAAATCTTGGATGATGCACTGGATAGATGATGCCTTTACTTTCATTGCGGACACCCAGTCTATAAAACACCGCTGGCACTTCTTGCGAGTAATAAGAAAAATCCTCGGCAGTCATACGCAGCTCTAGCGGTAAGACATGGGCTTTATCTAGGTACTCAGCTGCCGAGTCCATGGCGTAGGCAGACCAAGTTTCATCATTGTGCAGGTAGGGATATCCTCGCACAAGCTTCCACTCAGCTTCGCAGCCATGTGCCAGGGCCGTATGCTCCACGCAGTTCTGTAGATCCGTCTGCAGAGCCGTCCGCATCTCCTCATCTAAGCAGCGGAAGGTTCCTTCCATACGTACGCTTGCGGGTATCACATTGGTCGCGCCACCATCGCTTTGTATCTTTCCTATAGTGAAGACCATAGGCTTTACAGGATTAGCTCTCCGCTGCACCATCTGGTAACATGCACTGATGACCGCCGCCGCCGCAGCTATGGGATCGCGACTAAGGTGTGGCATAGCACCGTGGCCGCCCACGCCCTTGATGGTGATATATATCTCATCTGTAGATGCCATACTCGGCCCTCCACGAAAGGAGCACTTACCCACCTCCAACTCTGGGTGCACGTGCTGTCCTATGATGACGACAGGCACAGGATCTCTGAGCACGCCTGCAGCTATCATCTGCGATGCGCCTCCAGGAAGCTTCTCCTCGCCTGGCTGAAAGATCAGTCGCACACGACCTGGAAGATCTTTCTCGATCTGTAGCAGAGCACTCGCTGCGCCAAGGAGGCAAGTGGTATGGACGTCGTGTCCACAGGCGTGCATCACACCAGCGTGCTTACTCTTATAAGTATGGTCATTCTGCTCCATGATAGGGAGTGCATCGATATCAGCTCGCAGCGCCACACAGGTATCACCACTACCAATCTCCGCCACTATACCCGTATCACATACACCGGCAGTGTAGTTGATGCCAAGATCATCGAGCTGTCGCTGGATGTAAGCACTGGTCGCGTGCTCCTCAAAGGATAGCTCGGGATGCATATGGATATGCTCACGGATACGGATAAGCTCATCGTGCCTTTCGGCCAAATGATCTCTAATGATGCTCGCGATTGCTGTATTCATAGTCGGCGCAAAAGTACTCCGAGATCTCTAGTCCATAGGTAGTCTCTCGCGTAAGCGAGATTGATTCTATATAACTGTGCTTCTGTGCGCGATGACGGCACTCTCGGAGTGTAGATCCCAGGCTTAAGCTCGGGTAAACCTGCTGTAGCTTCCTTACCTACATGGTAGCCCACCCAAGTATGGGAGCCCATAAGCACCCGCAGGCAGCTCCCGAAGTAAGAAGGGTCGCCTTGGCTAGATGTCGTGGAGGAAGTAGTCGCTTGTCCAAACCTACCTGACTTGGCTCGATTGATGAAGCTGTAGAGTAATCCGATGGGGAATAACACCAGCAATAAGATTGCGCTCACTTTGTCCAGTATCCACTTGCTCCGCCGGTGCGATGACTCATCGATCGCTAGGGATAGCTCTAGGGTATAGAGTTCGCCAGGAGAATTTTTGCTTGGGCTGCCTATGATGCTAGTGCTCTCTGGCGCCACGATCTTATAAGAATAGGATGCGCCAAGACGAGTCATCCATCCCGTGATCGTGCTTGCCTCTAGGTCTTGGGCGCAGAAGATGAGTTCGTCGATACGGTGCTGACCTACTAGATCCTGAAGATCTCTCAGGTTGCCGTCGGCTTCCACACTAGAAGAGTCCACTGCGTCGACCGTGATGAGTCGACCACCATCTTTCCCTAGATCTGATAGCAACTCTCTGACTCGCAGAGCTTCTTCATCAGCGCCGATAATGGCAATATTGCTTTGACTTTTGGCCGAAAGGCCCCACCTCCCATACCGCCATCTCGTATAGATGAGTCGCGATAAGATCACCAGTAAGACTGTACTCAGAAAGCCGAGAACCACCAGCATACGACTATTACGCATAAGCAAGGGGAGCATGCCATAGATGGCCATCAGGATCAGCCCACCGATCCCGAGGCTACGCAAGAGTCGACCGAGTCTGATATGCTTATCGTAGCCTGTGCCAAGCCAGATGGCTACTAGCCATACAGCTGTGTAAATAGGAAGATTGAGCCGATATACGCTGTCTGTAAAGAAATCGTACGTTCCAAATCGGTATCGCTGCCACAGTAGACTCATGAGCCACATGCCACCATAGATCATCGCCGCATCTATAATGACGACCAAGTAGCGGAGTAGTGATCGCTTGAGGAAGGAAGCTAGTGCATGAAATATGATGGCCGTATGTATCAGAAAACTATAGATCCTCGCCTGCGCTGGACTGTAATGCTTCTCT
>Ga0115029_1001012_pt1 | contig 22535 bp, 13 predicted proteins | sample SidtaG_3_FD_87297 | JGI IMG/M metagenome (GOLD analysis project Ga0115029, IMG submission 87297) | Marine algal microbial communities from Sidmouth, United Kingdom - Sidmouth_Asex1 metaG | ecosystem: Host-associated > Algae > Red algae > Unclassified | place: Sidmouth, United Kingdom | collected... | reverse complement strand
CAAACAGGTACTGCCCTCTGGGTTCATTTAAAACAAATTTACTCATTGCTGTTCGCTTCTTTAATAGAATAACTATTAGACAAAGCTCACATCGCGATTAAATTCGTTTTAAATTGAATAAAAATTTAACCCTGAAAGATCAACAGACCCTAGTAAAAAGTGTAGTGTTGTATATCCAATCCTTGAAGTGTATTGAGTTTTAAAAAGTATCTTCAATGCTATCGGATATAAGTGATAAATGGTAAAGGTGATTAATGGAAAACTATAGAATGGAACCCGGTCGTGCCTACCCATTAGGTGCAACTGTTAATGAGTCAGGTGTGAATTTTTCTCTTTTTTCTGCACATGCAGAAAAAGTAGAACTGTGTATATTTGACGAGTTAGGTCGTAAAGAGCTGATCCGTTTTGCACTTCCTTCATGTGAGCATAATATTTGGTACGGTTTTTTAAATGGCGCTACTGTAGGTTTAGTGTATGGCTATCGCGTTTACGGAGCATATCATCCCGAAGCAGGACATCGATTTAATCATCATAAATTATTATTAGATCCCTATGCTCGTGCTCTAAAAGGACAGTTTAAATGGTCTGATCGACATTTGGGCTATAAAGCAGACGACATTAAATTAGATTTATCGTTCGATGCTAGAGATAACGCTGACATTATGCTTAAATCTGTTGTCACCGACCCTAAAAAAACTCAAATACAACGTAAACCTATCTCTTGGCAAAACACCATAATTTACGAAGGCCATGTAAAAGGACTCACTCAATTAAATAAAAGAGTTCCACCTGAACTACAAGGTTCTTTTTTAGGTATTAGCCATCCAGCGATGATTGCTCATTATAGAGCTATTGGTATTACCACCATCGAATTATTACCGGTACAACAATTTTTGTCTGAACGGTTTTTAGATGATAAAAATCTCACTAACTACTGGGGATACAATAGTCTCTCATTTTTTGTTCCTCATGCTGATTATTTAAATAGTAATCAAATTATCGAATTTCAACGTATGGTAGATGAGCTTCATAAAGCTGGATTCGAAGTTATAATTGACGTGGTTTACAACCATACTGCAGAGGGTAATGCTTTAGGACCAACCCTTAGTTTTAGAGGTATTGACAACGCCTCTTACTACCGACTAAATCCCTCAGAACCGCGCTATTACATCAATGATACAGGTTGTGGTAACACCGTAAATTTAAATCATCCAAGAGTATTACAGATGGTGATGGATAGTTTACGTTATTGGGTAGAAGTGATGGGGGTTGATGGTTTTAGGTTTGATCTAGCCACTATATTAGCCAGAGAACCACATGGTTTTGATAAAAGTAGTGGTTTTTTAGACGCTATATTACAAGATCCAATATTAAACACTGTAAAAGTTATCGCAGAACCTTGGGACATAGGGCCTGGTGGTTATCAACTCGGCGGTTTTCCAGTGCCTTGGTCTGAATGGAATGATAAATATAGAGATACTGTAAGACGTTTTTGGCGAGGTGATAAAGGTATGTTACCTGAGTTTGCTCGAAGGATTCATGGTTCAAGTGATGTATTTGAGCACAGTGGCAGAAACCCTTATTCAAGTATTAACTTTTTAACAAGTCATGACGGTTATACATTACACGACGTGGTGAGCTACGAACAACGCCATAACGAACGAAATGGTGAGAATAATCGAGACGGTCATACTGAAAATCTATCTAAAAATTATGGTAAAGAAGGGGAAACCAACAACCCTGAAATTCTTGCATTACGTTTACGACAAATAAAAAATATGTTATCCACCATTATGCTATCGCAAGGTGTGCCTATGGTGCTGGCTGGTGACGAATTGGGGCGAAGCCAGCAAGGTAATAATAATGCGTACTGCCAAGATAATGATATAAATTGGATTAACTGGGATAAAAATGCGTTATACGCCGATGAATTAACACCATTTTTAGCCAAATTATCTGAGCTGAGAAAAGCTTTTCCCATGATTTCTTATGAGCGGTTTATTCATAAAAATGATCCAAAGTCTGATGTAGATATAACGTGGTTACATCGTTTGGGCAATCCTATGCAAAAGGAAAATTGGCACTCACATAACGACTCTACCGTAGGTTATTTATTGCAAAGTAAAAAAGGAAAGTTATCTTCTGTACTTTGTATTTTTCACGCAGGCAGTGATATTAAAGAATTTGTGTTATCGCAAATTGTACGTGTATCAAATTGGAAAGTATTTTTGGATACTTCACAAAGCCCAAAAGATCCATTTTTACCTAATGTATCAATAACTGGAAAAATAACTTTACAGCCTTATTCAACGGTCGTGTTAGTAAGTGAAAACTCAAAATAAAACAAACTTTTATATAAGAGTTTATTTTTGATTAAATTATTCATTTAAAACGTAAATTGAATGGGATCTAGTTAAAGCTTTGAAGATTTTTTAATGTTTATTCTAAGACTCAATAGCAAGTAAATAATTCGGAATGAAATTAAAAAGTAGAGAGAAAAATTTTAAAACATTACTGGGAGTAATGTGATTTTAAGTGATCTTATCATCGAGTAGTATCGAGATAAAAAGTGCGAAATAAATAATAGATTCCAATAAAATATAATAATAGGAGGCTCTATGCCTGTACAAGAAAAACGGTATATTAGTAATTTAACTCGAGAAACTTATGCGTTAATTCTAGCCGGGGGGAGAGGTTCAAGACTTCATGAGTTAACAGATTGGCGTGCAAAACCTGCCACATTCTTTGGTGGAAAGTTCCGTATTATTGACTTTCCTTTATCCAATTGTATTAATTCAGGTATTCGCCGTGTAGGTATTGCCACACAGTATAAATCCCACTCATTGATCCGACACGTAAATAGAGCTTGGGGGCATTTTAAGAAAGAATTAGGTGAATCAGTAGAGATATTACCAGCCTCACAAAGACAAGGCGAAGGATGGTATGCGGGTACAGCTGATGCAGTTTTTCAAAATATTGATATTATTCGTCATGAATTACCTAAGTATGTCATGATTTTATCTGGTGATCATGTTTATCGCATGGATTATGGCGAGCTAATTGCGAAACACGTTGAAAATGGTGCTGACATGACCGTATGTTGTGTGGAAGTACCCGTAGAAGATGCCGCAGGATCTTTTGGTGTAATGACCGTTGATGAAGATAATCGTGTTTGTCGCTTTGATGAAAAGCCGGCAGTTCCTTCAGAAGTTCCCGGAAAACCTGGGGTTGCACTCGCTTCCATGGGAAACTATATTTTTAATACCGAATTTTTATTTGACGAATTAGCTAAAGATGCTGCTCAAGACTCTTCAAGTGGCGATTTTGGCAATGATATCATCCCTAAAATTATTAAATCCCACAAAGTTTATGCTTTTCCTTTCAAAGATCCCAATAGTACTAAGCAACCTTATTGGCGTGATGTAGGGACATTAGATTCTTTTTGGGAAGCTAACATGGAATTAGTAAATCCAGAACCACAACTTGATATGTATGATGAAAGCTGGCCTATTTGGACTTATCAAGAACAAACGGCTCCAGCTAAGTTTATTTTTGATGATGATAATAGAAGGGGAGTGGCAATTGACTCTACTGTTTCAGGTGGTGTTATTGTTTCTGGTTCAATGGTGAAGCGATCGGTATTATTTTCAAAAGTAAAAGTGCATTCTTATTGTGAAATTGAAGATGCTGTTATTTTACCTGGTGCTAACATTGGTCGACATTGTAAAATATCTAAAGTGATTATTGATAGAAGCTGTGATATCCCTGAAGGCATGGAAATTGGTATTGATCATGAGGCTGATAAAGCTAATGGATTTAGAGTAACTGATAAGGGGGTTGTATTGGTTACACGAGATATGATCACAGCATTGAGTAGAAATTAAGGGATTAGGGATAAACTAAATGAATAAAAAAGCATTGAGTACTTTGAATGCACATGAAATTCACGCTTTAGTTTCAAGTAGGCATGAAGATGTGTATTCTGTTTTAGGCATACACCAACACCCCGACCAAAGTGGGTTAGTTTTTAGGTGTTTACTACCAAACGCTTTAGCGGTTGATGTTATTGATAGAACAAATCATGAAGTCATTCTATCCTTAGCGCTAGTTGAACCAACCGGTTTCTTTGAAGGATATATTCAAACCAGCAAATCCACAATAGATTACCAACTTAACGTTACTTACCAAAACACGGCGATAATTGTTGAAGATCATTATCGTTTTCCTTCTCTGTTAGGCAATGATGAATTGTATCTTTTTGGTGAAGGAACACACGAACATGCCTATCAATGGATGGGTGCGCATGAAAAAGAAATTGATGGTATTAGTGGTATAAACTTTGTTATTTGGGCACCCGATGCTCGTCGTATATCTGTTGTAGGCGACTTTAACTTCTGGGATGGCCGCCGCCACATGATGCGAAAACATCCAGGTGGTGGTGTGTGGGATATATTTATACCGAGTGTTTCAGGCGATGTAAATTACAAGTATGAAATTATAGGCAAAGATGGAGATGTTTTACCCTTAAAAGCAGATCCTTACGCGTTTAAAATGCAATTAGCTCCACAAAATGCATCTGTTACCGTTTATCAAAATGATTACCCATGGGAAGATGCTAAATGGATGGAACAAAGAGCAGAGCAGTCAAGCCAGTACAATGGACCTGTATCAATTTATGAAGTTCATTTAGGTTCTTGGCGACGTAAAGGAGGAGAATATAACGAGTATTTAAGTTATCGAGATTTAGCCGAACAGTTAGTTCCTTACGTTGCATACATGGGGTTCACCCACATTCAAATGATGCCTGTAAGTGAGTACCCTTTTGATGGTTCATGGGGTTATCAACCTATTGGCATGTTTGCGCCAACGTGTCGATTTGGTTCACCAGAAGATTTTAAGTATCTTATTGATTGTTGCCACAAAAAAAATATAGCGGTATTACTTGATTGGGTTCCTGGTCATTTTCCAACAGATATTCATGGGTTAGGAAAGCTTGATGGTAGTTGTCTTTACGAACATGAAGATTTACGTAAAGGCTTTCATCCCGACTGGAAAACCTTAATTTATAATTACGGTCGTGCTGAAGTCGTTAGCTACCTTATTAGTAATGCCTTATATTGGCTAGATGAATTTCACATTGATGGTTTAAGAGTTGACGCAGTCGCCTCAATGCTCTATCTCGATTACAGTCGAGAAGAAGGTGAATGGATACCCAATATCTATGGTGGTAGAGAAAACCTAGAAGCCATTGAGTTATTAAAACAAGTTAACAGTAGAGCCTATTTTAATTACCCTGGTGTAATGATGGTTGCTGAAGAATCTACCGCTTGGCCAGGTGTTTCAAAACCTGTTAGTGAAGGCGGTTTAGGATTTGGTTTTAAGTGGAATATGGGGTGGATGAATGACACGCTACAATACATGGAAAGAGATCCTTTATACCGACAACATCATCATAATGAACTGACCTTTGGATTAGTTTATGGTTTTAGTGAAAATTTTATTCTCCCATTAAGTCACGACGAAGTTGTACATGGTAAAGGTTCATTGTTAAATAAAATGCCAGGCGATGATTGGCAAAAGTTTGCTAATTTACGTGCATATTATGGCTTTATGTGGACCCATCCAGGTAAGAAGTTATTGTTTATGGGGTGTGAATTTGCTCAACGCGATGAATGGAACCATGACCAAAGTTTAGATTGGCATCTGCTAGAGCATGATTCGCATAAAGGCTTACAGACTCTAGTTAGAGACTTAAATAAACTGTATAAAAAATTACCTGCGTTACATCAGTTAGATTGTGATGGTAATGGTTTTGAATGGCTGGTTTCTGAAAATGCTTTACAATCTTTACTGGTTTATTTACGAAAAAGTGATAAAGGCGAAACCGCTGCACTCGTGGTTGTTAACATGACACCAGCCACCTATAACGGTTATAAAATAGGTGTGCCTATTGTAGGATCCTATGTTGAAAAATTAAATAGTGATAATGCTATTTATGGTGGCAGTCATGTGACCAATGTGACTAATGTTGAATCACAACTAGGTAATTTTAATGGTCATAAAAATTTCATTCAAGTTGAAATCCCACCGCTTTCAACTGTAATATTTGAAATTATAAAAGACTAATATCTGTTGTTATAGATCTGTTAGGGCTTATGCTAATAAGCTTTAAAAGGTTTTTATTTATTCAAATTATAATCACAAGTAAACAGCAAGTGGTTATCAATCAAGTTACAAGGTGATTCATGAATATTTTAATGGTGTCTGCTGAAAATGATGCATTGCCTGGCGGCAAGGTCGGTGGGATTGCCGATGTCGTTAGAGACATGCCAAAAGCGCTAGCAGCAGAGGGGCAACAAGTAAATGTTGTAATGCCTAACTATGGTTTATTACATGAAGTAAATAGTACTAAATTTGTTCAAAATATTACCGTGATGTTCGCGGGTCAACCCCAACAAATTGGTTTTTATCAATGTACAGTTAAAAACTGTAATGCAAAAGTTATTCAATGGGTTGCGCACCATCATTTGTTTTCAAGCTGCGGGTTGGGAAGTATATATTGTGATGATCCTAATAACCGCCCATTTGCAACTGATGCAACCAAGTTCGCTTTGTTTAATGCCGCTGTAGGTAAAGCTATTTTGCAAGGTGTTTTTGGTAAAGTAGATGTACTACATTTACACGACTGGCATACAGCGGTTTTAGCTGTTTTAAGAGCTTATGATCCTGAATATCAACCTTTACAACATATAAAAACAGCTTATACAATCCACAACCTTGCATTACAAGGTATACGGCCTTTGTGGGGTGACGAGTCATCACTGCAATCTTGGTTTCCACACTTAAATTATGATGTTAATCAAATTAACGATCCTACATATAGCCATTGTTTTAATCCCATGAGGGCAGCTATAAACTTGTGTGATAAATTGCACGCGGTGTCTCCAAATTATACTCAAGAAATCTTAAAGCCAAGTAATTTAGAGCAGGGATACTTTGGGGGCGAAGGTTTGGAAAGTGATTTGCAAAGAGCATCGGCAGAAGGTCGGTTGTTTGGAATTTTAAATGGTTGTGAATATAGTGAAGTCAGTAAAAAACCTTTATCTTTAAATGCTTTTTTTACATTATGTGAAAACGAAGTACTTAAATGGGCAGGTAAAGAAACTACTTTAGCCAGTGCTCATTTTATTGCCTCTTCTCGTTTGACTAAGCTTACCAATAAAAAGCTAGATAAACGCCCTTTTTTAGTAACTTCAGTAGGGCGTATCACCAATCAAAAAGTTCTATTATTACAACAAAAAATGCCAGATGGGCAAACTGCATTACAACATGTGTTAAATGAATTAGGAAGCACCGGCATATTTTTATTGTTAGGTAGTGGGGATCCTAGCTTTGAAAATTTTTTAACACAAACGGCAGGTAATAATACTAATTTTATCTTTTTAAAAGGCTATTCAGAGTCATTATCAGAACCTATTTATAACACAGGTGACCTATTTATGATGCCTAGCTCCTTTGAGCCTTGTGGAATAAGCCAAATGCTAGCCATGCGAGCAGGACAACCTTGTATAGCACATAGTGTCGGCGGTTTAACCGATACCATCAAAGATAACGAAAATGGCTTCTTATTTTCTGGCGATACTCAACTTAATCAAGCAACCAATATGATTGAATGCTTTACAAAGACGCTGGCTGTTTACCTAGACGATCGAAAAAAATATACACAAATATCAGAAAATGCACATAAAACACGGTTTTTATGGAGTCATTCAGCTAAACAATATATCTCAGACTTATATCAGTAAACGTACAGGAAAAATATGAGTAAACTCATTTTAATTATTATAATTTTAGTCATAGTGGTGTTACTTTATTTTCGTTCTAGTGCTAATAAAGAAGCAGCGAGTAAAAATAAAATGGCAGGCGCTACCTTTTTAAATACTAATAAACAGCAAGTAGGCGTTGTTGAAACTGATTCTGGTTTACAATATTTAGTACTAACTAAAGGTGAAGGTAATTTACACCCCAAAAATACAGACACAGTAAAGGTACATTACCACGGCACATTATTAGATGGCAGCGTGTTTGACAGTTCAGTTGAACGTGGTCAGTCTATTAGCTTTGGTTTACATCAAGTTATAAAAGGCTGGGCTGAAGGTGTGCAATTAATGGTAGTTGGAGATAAATTTAGGTTTTTTATTCCTGCATATTTAGCTTATGGTGATAAATCTGCAGGTAAAATAACACCAGCATCTACTCTTATATTTGATGTTGAATTACTCGCAATAAATTAATTGATAGCGCTCAAGTATTCTAAAATAAGTCACTGATGAGTAATGTATATAAATTGATAACGTGTATAAATAACTTAAGTAAAATTAACCCATAAAAAAGGGGGCACTTTAAGTAGTGATCCCTTTTTATTGATTGTTAACTCACAAGCATTACTTGTTACTTGTTAATTGTTTTGATTAACCATTTTTTAAATCAGTAAAGTCAATATCTTCTATATTTTGACCCGCATGCATGTTGTTATATAGTGCCTCATCGAATTGATTTTCAGATTTACCAACAATAATCGTTACCATACTATCGCCGGTAACATTTACTGCTGTTCTGGTCATATCTAATAATCGGTCAACACCAATAATCAAACCAATACCCTCTACAGGCAAGCCAACTTGGTCGAGTACCATTGCAAGCATAATTAAACCAACTCCGGGTACACCCGCAGTACCTATAGACGCTAAAGTAGCGGTTAAAACAACTAATAAATAGTCTGTCAGGCTTAAGTCTACGTTAAATACCTGAGCGATAAATACCGTCGCTACCCCTTGCATAATAGCTGTGCCATCCATGTTTATTGTAGCACCTAAAGGTACGGTAAATGAGGCAATAGAATTTTTAACCCCCATTTTTTTAGTCGCGGTTTCCATAGTAATAGGTAGAGTGGCATTACTGCTTGATGTTGAAAACGCAAATATCGTGGTATTGCGCATTTTTTTTAGGAAAATTATCGGATTCAGACCCGTCAATAACTTCAATAATACCGGATAAGTAATAGTTGCATGTAATACCAAAGCCACAAAAACAACCAAAAAGTATTTAATTAAATTCCCAAAGGTTTCAATCGAAACATCGGTAAATAAACTCGCTAGCAAACAAAATACACCATAAGGCGCTATATTCATTAACACGGTAACTAAACGCATTATTACCACACTAAAGTCTTCAAATAAGCTAGCAACTCTTTCTCCTGGCTTTCCTGACAAAGCAATGGCAATACCAAAGAGTAAGGCAAATACAATAACTTGTAACATATTACCTTGAGCAAATGCTTCAAAAGGGTTACTCGGAAACATTTGTATTAATACTTGAGCAAGAGAAGGAGCCTCTCTGCTTTCAAATGTTGTATTTGCTAGCATATTAACGCCTTCACCAGGGTTAATAAATAACGCAAGCGACATGGCAAAACTAATAGCAACGGCGGTAGTTACTAAATATAAGCTAATCGCTTTACCACCAATACGCCCAAGCTTTGTTGTGTCTTTAAGTGAGCAAGTACCACAAATAAGTGATACAAACACTAAAGGCACAACGAGCATTTGTAAGCTGGCAACAAAAATTTTACCTACCACTTCAAATACGCCGTCAACCAATAAACCTCTTATGGATAGGTCAAATAGATAAAAAGGGATCACAATGTCAGATTGATCAGGCATTAGCCATTGTAAAAATGCGCCCACTGAAATACCAGCAATCATAGCAATAACAATACGGGTAGTAAGACTCGCTGAAGGTTTTTTATTCATAGTGAAAATTATGTTTTTAAAGAAAATATATTATTTTATAAGACTAACAGCAAAAGTTACTATTAAAAAGATAACAATTAACAGTTTTTTTAGTAAGTAAGTCACCATTTTTTTAATTTTGAGTTAAGATAATATAAATGATAATAAAAATTTACCAAGGAGATGTTTTTTATGGCGCTACTTCAACGCTTTAGTTTAATTGTATTACTTTTTACGTTAGTAGCCTGTGGGGGTGGAGAAGGTGGTTTTGGAACTACAGCTCCAGATCCCGATAAGGACCCTGAGAAAAAAGACATTTATACAATCAATTTGGTTATTTCAGAGCCAAATATATCAAACGAAAATCCAACAACTTTAAGTGCTACCGTATTAAAAAATGGGGAAGCTGTAAAAGCGGAAGTTGTTAACTTTAGTATAAACGAAGAGGCTCAAGATTCAGCTAGCTTTAGCCCAGAATCAGGCACAAGTATAACGGATGACAATGGCGTTGCTACCATGAAACTTAGCGCAGGTGGAACTGCAGGCGCTGGTAAAGTAACAGCCCAAGTAACCTTGTTTGATGCAGAGGTTATTATTAGTAACCCCGTCTCGTTTGACAGTGCTGGCGATACAAATACCGGCACTACGCCTGATGTTTCTAGTATTGCGTTATTTGCAAGTAGCCAACAAATAGCTTCAAGTGGGGCGCAAGAAATAACGCTTTCTGCAATTGCCAAAGACGACAATAATAACTTATTAGAAGATGTTCAAGTAACTTTTGCTGCTACCTCCGGACAAATTGAAGTTGTTAAAGCGTTAACTGGAGCAGATGGCAAAGCGTTAGCAACATTTAAAACAGCTAATGAACCTTCCAATCGTATTGTCAAAGTTACAGCATCTACAGCAAAATTTTCAGATTCTGTTGATATTCAAGTTGTCGGAACAACTGTTCAATTAACTGGATCTTCTTCGTTGGCAATTAATGACTCTAACAATTTTATTGTTAGAGTCTTAGATTCGGATGGCAATGGAATTGCAAAGACTTTAGTTAACCTATCTACTGGTGGTGTTCTAAATTCAGGCAATGTTGCAACGATCAATATCCCTGAAAGTGTTACTACAGATTTCACCGGTCAAGCTACAGTTTCTGTCGTTGGAACTACAGGAGGGAAAAACTCACTTTTAGCTAACGCTTTGGGCGCATCGGCTAACCAAGTTGTAAATGTTCAAGCTGATTCATTTTTATTTTCTACTTTTAATGACGGTAACCAAACAAATGTTAATTTAGGAACTCAAAGCTTAACGGCAATTCCTGATGTTTTATTATCTAAAACTGCTACCATCACATTAACGTGGTTACGAAATGGTGTAGCTGTGCCTGATGGAACACGCGTTAATTTTACTGCAACAAGAGGGGATTTACCTCAAAGTTTTGGACTAACATCCAATGGCAAAGTGTCTACAATGTTATCTTCAACTAATGCGGGAAAATCATTAGTGACGTTTAGCGGTGTTGATGGAAGTGTTGCATTAAATAACCAATTAGAGTTTGAGTTTGTTGCTGAAACGGCGGCAACAATCGTTGCTCAAGCCTCTCCACATTCAATTGGTCCTAATGGTCAAAAATCAACCATAAGTATTGTTGTTAAAGATTCAACTGGCAATTTAGTTAAAAATAAATTAATAGATTTTACGTTAACCGATACAAGTAGTGGATCTATTTTTCCTGCTAGCGCCGTTACTGACAGCAATGGTACTGCATCAACGGTTTATACTTCAAATACGGTATCTGCGCAAAATTCAGTTTCAATTAAAGCAATCGTTCGAGAAACGCCAATTGTAAATGATGTTGTAGCGCTTACAGTCGCTGATAGAGAGTTATTTATTTCGCTCGGAACAGGTAACGAAATTGAAGAGATTGACACAACAAACTACAACAAAAAATTTAGTGTATTTGTTACTGATGTAGACTCTACTCCAGTGAAAAATGTCGAGTTAACTGTTTCTGCTGTACCTAAAACATACTACAAGGGTTTTTGGACTCGTATTTATGATGCCGCAGGAACTTTTTTAAGCTGGCAAACAGTCGGTGGAGTAACTACAGATACCATACCTACCGAAGTATCTTCACCCCATCAATGTATAAATGAAGATATAAATACCAATGGTATTTTAGATAAATCTGAAGATTTAAATAATAATGGTTTATTAGATTTAAATTTAAATGAAGACTTAGATGGTGATGGAAGATTAGATATAGCAGAGGATTTTAATAATAATAATGTGCTAGATACTAATTTAAATGAAGATTTAAATCCTAATGGCATATTAGAAGTATCGTTATCTGAAGATTTTAATCGAAATGGTATTTTAGATATTTCTATCAACGAAGATAAAAATAACGATAGTATTTTGGATGAGGGAGAAGATTTAAATAGAAATGGAGTTTTAGATACAGCTTTAAATGAAGATTTAAATAGAAATGGAGTTTTAGATACGTCACTAAACGAAGATCTTAATAGAAATGGAAGATTAGATACCAATTTTAGTGAAGATTTAGATAATGATGGACGGTTAGACACAAAAGAAGATCTTAATAATAATAATATTTTAGATACTGCCCTTAATGAAGATTTAAACGGTAATAATGTATTAGATTTCTTTGTCACCGAGGATAAAAATAACAACGGCATTTTAGATTTTGGCGAAGACTTAAATGAAAATAATCAATTAGATGATTATACCGATGAAGACTTCAATGGAGATGGGGCATTAACTCCAGGAAATGTTGTAGCAGCACTAGGTAATCTTATTACTGATGATGAAGGCAAAGCTGTCATTGATATTAGATATCCACAAAGCTATGGGAGTTGGGTAAATATTGAGTTAATAGTATCAGCCAAGGTAACAGGCACTGAAAGTACAATACGCACTGTGTTTACTTTAAGTACTTTATCTAGTGACATTTTAGATGAGGATATCTCACCTCCAACATCAAGTATTGGTTTAAATGGTCCATTTGGTGCAGCACAAGATTGTGCAAACTCCAACTAAAATTTATAAAATGGTTTTACAAAAAAAGCTCCTGCGGGAGCTTTTTTATCGCAGGTTTTCACAATCAATCCATGCCAGCAGGCACTATTGTTTCTTTCAAAGCTAGTGTTGGCTCTGTTGTTGGTACAAGTAGCTTTACTTGGCCAAGTGATGGAAGTAATGGGGGGGTACCTTTTCTGTAGCTATAAAAGGTGAATCAGAAACTAAAAGTGGTGTTTTAGAAATATCGGTTGAACACCAAGAGGTTTAACTACAATAAATAACTCTGTAAATATAAATATCCAATAATATTTAGCTGGCTATATAATATTGCAAAACTACTTTTTACTCATCTCACCAATCAAAAATGCTGATATTTCCGCACACGCCGTCAATGTTTTATGTCTACTTTCTTCGCCAAGCCCTGAACTATCAGTAAATGGAGCAATCTCCATCATATCAGCACCCGTAATGGGATATTTTTGGCTAAGTGTACGCAGTATCTGCATGGTTTCTTTCATATCCATACCGTCAGGCTCTGGCGTACCAGTTGCTGAGGCTATTGACGCATCAAGGGCGTCTATGTCAAAACTCACGTATAGTTCATCAATATTTTCATTGCTTAATTGTTGTAAAATATTTTCAATAATGGGCTCAACACCCTTTTCTTTTATTTCGTGTGACCAATGTTGTCTTACACCAAAAGTATTTTCCCAATGTGATTTTGGTTTTCCGCTAGAGCGAATGCCTACTTGAATTAAATGATGTTTTTCATGCAAATCGTCAAGGATATGAGTACACCAAGAGCCAAAACATAAATCTATACCTAAACGTTCTACAAGTAAGTCTGTATGGGCATCAAAATGAATAATTGCAGCTCTTATACCTTGTTTCTTTTTTGCCTGTAAATAAGCTTTAGTAAGCGGATAACTCACCGAGTGATCACCACCAATCCCAAAAATACCTTTGTTAGGGAATTCAGCATAAAAATCGTGTAATACATCTTCTGTTATCGTTAATGGACTAACTGGAAGATTGCTGTTTTCATCTTTATATAAGGCTTTGCGGCAATTTGAGATGGTAGCGTCATTTAAGTATTTATCATGTAATAGATGAGGAATAACGCGAACATCACCTAAATCAAAAGCATTTAATCCATTGTATTGCTCTAAAAGGGTTGAGCGAACAAATAATGGTCCCCAGTTAGCTCCTCTTAAAATACCACCACCGCAATCAGAGGCTATGCCTAAAATAACTGCTTTTGAGGCATTTGGTATCTCATCAAGTGATGTTGCCCATAACTCTTCAATGTTATTCGTTTGCCCAAAAAGAGCTTGATGAAGTTGTTCTTTTCTTTCTTTTGCAGTGTTTACAGTAAACACTCCATTTCCTGGAGGACATAAACATTGCATTAATTTATTTTTTAAATTTAGCCATGAATCAGTCATATAATATTTTACTCCATTGATTTAAAAGGTAAGTTAGGTGATCCGGCAATTCATTTTTAAAGGGCTGAAATTAAAGATGAATCAATGAAAGTTTTTTATTAGCCCTTATTTTTTTTACTAAAGTCTATTATGATTACGCCAGAATTTACGTCGCTATTATAGCTAAAAGCAGTATTGTAGGCGAATATAATAATAATATTTGCTTGTTACTTTACAAAATTACAGATATATCTAATAGTAAATAGCATGTTGATCATCTAATTTATCATAAATTGTTCTCATATATTGGTTGTTCGCCCAATTGTTGAACAGTTTTAACTCTCTATAAAAATATCTGACTGGCTTATTGTCGTTAGTGACTAGGAATGTGAAATCATATGGGAAAATCTCTGGTAATTGTCGAATCACCAGCCAAAGCGAAGACAATTAACAAATATCTTGGTAAAGATTTTATTGTAAAATCAAGCGTAGGGCATGTTCGTGATTTACCTCATGCAAGTACAGGTAAAAAAGTCCCAGCCAAATCCCCAGCAGAAGTGCGTAAAATGGCACCTGCCGCCAAAGCAAAATACAAAGCCAAAAGAGATAAAGAAGCACTTGTAAATAGAATGGGGATCAACCCAGATAAAGACTGGGAAGCTAATTATCAGATACTCCCAGGAAAAGAAAAAGTTGTCAGTGAACTTACAAAGCTTGCCAGCACTGCTGATACTATCTATCTCGCAACCGATTTGGATCGCGAGGGAGAAGCAATTGCATGGCACTTAAAAGAAATTATTGGTGGAAGTGACGACAAGTTTAAGCGTGTTGTTTTTAACGAAATAACTGAAAACGCCATACAACAAGCTTTTTCAACACCGGGTGAATTAAGTATGCCCGGCGTAAATGCACAACAAGCACGACGCTTTTTAGATCGTGTTGTGGGCTTTATGGTAAGTCCCTTACTTTGGAAAAAAGTAGCTCGTGGTCTTTCAGCAGGTCGGGTTCAATCAGTTGCTGTTAAGCTTGTGGTTGAAAAAGAACGCGAAATTAAAGCCTTTGATCCAAAAGAGTTTTGGGAAATAACGGTAGATACTAAAACAAAAACTCATCTAGATTTTGTTTTAGATGTTACTCACAACAACGGCAAAGCTTTTAAACCTACAAATAAAGCCGATACTGATAAAGCCTTAAGTGTTTTACAAGATGCCACGTATAAAGTTGATAAGCGTGAAGATAAACCTTCAAAAAGCACGCCATCAGCACCTTTTATTACTTCTACATTACAACAAGCAGCCAGCACTAAATTAGGCTTTGGTGTAAAACGCACCATGGGTCTTGCTCAACGTTTATATGAAGCCGGTCATATTACCTACATGCGTACCGATTCTACCAATTTAAGCAAAGATGCTGTTGAAATGTGTAGAACATACATTGCCAAAAGTTTTGGTGAAAATTATTTGCCTGAAAATGCCAAAACATACAGCAGTAAAGGTAATGCTCAAGAGGCGCATGAAGCCATACGTCCGTCAAACGTTAAAATGGAATCAGCCTTCATGGAAGGTATTGAAGCGGATGCTAAAAAGCTTTACGACCTAATTTGGCGTCAATTTGTCGCTTGTCAAATGACGGCAGCGCGATATACAGTTAGTACATTAACTATTGGTGCAGAAACCTTTGATTTAAAAGCAAAAGGTCGAGTTATGCAATTTGATGGCTGGACGCGTGTTCATCCTCAACTATCAAAAGGTGATGATAAACACCTGCCAGATCTTTCTGTTGGTGAAGTGCTTACCCTTGAAAAGCTTAATCCATCTCAACACTTTACTAAACCACCAGCACGTTTTGGTGAAGCCTCACTTGTTAAAGAATTAGAAAAACGCTCTATTGGCCGACCTTCAACGTATGCTTCAATCATTTCAACTATTCAAGACCGTGGTTATGTTCGATTAGATAAAAAACGTTTTTACGCTGAAAAAATGGGCGAAATTGTTACTGATAGCTTATCTGCAAGTTTTGAAAAGTTAATGAGTTACGATTTTACTGCCAATATGGAGCAAGAGCTTGATGAAGTTGCAGGTGGTAAAACAAACTGGAAAGATGTACTAAATAACTTTTACAGTAATTTTACTAAGCAATTAAGTTTAGCCGATATGCCTACTGAAGAAGGCGGAATGCGTAACAATGAACCCGTACTTACTGATATTGAATGCCCAACATGTCAACGTAAAATGGGTATAAGAACGGCCTCTACTGGTGTATTCTTGGGTTGTTCGGGTTATGCCTTGCCTCCTAAAGAACGTTGCACAACAACTATGAATCTTATTGCTGGCGAAGAAGCGGTTAGTGTTTTAGCCGAAGATCAAGAAACCGATGCTTTACGTGCCATGCATCGCTGTAAAAAATGTAATACAGCAATGGATAGCTACCTCATTGATGAAACGCGCAAGTTACATGTTTGTGGTAATAACCCTGTATGTGACGGTATTGAAGTTGAAAAGGGCGAGTTTAAAATTAAGGGTTATGAAGGACCTATTTTAGAATGTGATCGTTGTGAATCTGAAATGGAACTTAAATCAGGTCGATTTGGTAAATATTTTGATTGTACCAATAGCGAATGTAAAAATACTCGTAAGCTACTAGCAAGCGGAGAGGCTGCTCCACCTAAAGAAGATCCTGTTCAACTGCCTGAACTAGCATGCGAAAAATCAGATGCTCATTTTGTGTTAAGAGATGGTGCAGCCGGTATATTTTTAGCAGCGAATACTTTTCCTAAATCTCGTGAAACCCGAGCTCCAAAAGTGGAAGAGTTATTGAAATTTAGGGATAGAATATCATCTAAATTTTATTACCTTGCTGACGCGCCTGTTAAAGACCCTGATGGCAATTTATCTATTGTTCGATTTAGTCGTAAAACGAAAGAGCAGTACGTAATGACTGAAGTTGAAGGGAAAGCTACAGGCTGGACTGCAAAATACATTGATGGAAAATGGGTTGAAGAGGCTAAAAAGAAAGTAGTAAAAGCTAAGGCAAAGCCTAAAGCCAAGAAAACAGTTAAAGCGTAATTTTTATCTTTGATTTAACGTAGAACAATTGATTGCATTAAAGATTAATGAACTAAAAAGCGCCTAAGTGGCGTTTTTTTTGTGCTAAGAATCAATTTTAAGCATTTGTAAGATTTGCTTACAACTAATGATTATATTTTCAACAGTTTTTAATGGATTATTTAAAGCGTATCAGTAAATTATTATAACTTATGCGAAAAAAACCATGTTTATATGTTTATTGCAGCGCTAAGCTTGTTAATATATAAAATGTTAGCTTTATCTAGGTTCAAAATTCATACAATAATTTGCTGTTGATACTTTAATAAAAATTCTAATAACAAGAAGTTTTTATTTAATGTGGAAGTTTACTTCTAAAAATATATTTTTGAGCATTAAGAGTGACTACATTATTGTAACTAGCTTCTAAAAGACAGATTGTAAAATATTTTGGGCCTAAGTAGGTTAATTTTCTGAGTACTATGTGTGACCTAGCGTGACTTAATTTTGAACACTCTTTAAATATATTAGTGGTATTTAACGTGTGATTTTTTATCAAAATCAAGTCAGCTTAATTGGTATAGTGCTTTATTAAAATTTTTAGACTAAATTTAAATTTATTACTAGCTTATAAATCTTTAGTGGATCTCAAATTAAAAAAGGAAATAAAAATGTTAATATTAACACGCCGTGTAGGTGAAACTCTTATGATTGGTGATGAAGTTACCGTGACTGTTTTAGGAGTAAAAGGTAATCAAGTTAGAATAGGTGTTAATGCGCCTAAAGAAATCTCAGTACACCGAGAAGAAATTTACATGAGAATTCAATCTGAAAAAGGCTATATTGAGCCAACAGAGAGTTAATTTTAACCCCCCTTTTAAGCCGACAATAGTCGGCTTTTTGATTATTTATGTTTGAAAATTAGTCGTCTTGCCTGAAATCTCATCAAACAGTAAAAAATTTATAAAAAAAGTTTGACTTATTTTTTATATCCATTAGTATTCGCAGCCATTGGAGAGGTGGCCGAGTGGCCGAAGGCGCTCCCCTGCTAAGGGAGTATCTGGTTTATCCCGGATCGAGGGTTCGAATCCCTCCCTCTCCGCCATTATTTTATTAATGGTTGTGAAGAAAAATATCTTTTAACTAGATATCAAACAAGTTAATAAGGACGCGTAGCTCAGCTGGATAGAGTACCTGGCTACGAACCAGGCGGTCGCAGGTTCGACTCCTGCCGCGTCCGCCACTTTTCTTTTAAGTGGTTAAACATAAAAGATCGTAAACACGATTAACATTTATCTTTTAACGTAGATACAAAACAAGTTTATTGCGGACGCGTAGCTCAGCTGGATAGAGTACCTGGCTACGAACCAGGCGGTCGCAGGTTCGACTCCTGCCGCGTCCGCCACATAAAATTAACCAGTCATCTGACTGGTTTTTTTTCGCCAATTTTTTAACGCTAATTTTTTATAATCTGAATTATATCCTCACTCCACTTGTTGAATTTATTACAAATGAATTTTTATTCAGTAGGTTGCTCAAATTTCAACCTTTATTTATCAAATTTTTATAATCAAATATACATGCCCCTAAAGATAGCTAAAAGGTTAGTCCTATTTATTTTTAATTATTATAAAATTATCTTTTCATACGATATTCTGAATAAATATCAAAAATAATGAATAATAAGGTTTTAGTACTATTGACTAACTATTATTTTTCTGAAAAGAGTAAAAACAGTTTGTTTTTACTTATTGGAGTCATTATTCTAATTGCCATATAGGGTGATCTAAGGTTCTTAAATGGAACAATTAAACGAATTATTTATTGAAGCAGGCACATTAATGCTTGCAGGTATGGTTTTTGTTTTTGTTTTTCTGGGTTTATTAGTTGTTTTTATTAACATCGTATTAGCCAAGCTAGCAATCAAATTTCCAGACCCTAAACCTCAAATCAAACCATCGAGAGCCACTAAAGCTTCGAATAAGCCTACGGGCAGTGTTTCACCAAGTGTAGTTGCGGCTATTTCTTCGGCTGTTGCAAAGTATCGTAGTCAACATAATTAAATAGGAGCTTTCTCATGACAAAGCCATTAGGTATTACCGAAGTAGTCCTTCGTGACGGCCATCAATCACTATTAGCAACAAGATTACGCCTTGAAGATATGTTACCCATTGCATCAACATTAGATGAAATAGGTTATTGGTCTATTGAGTCTTGGGGTGGAGCAACATTTGATTCATGTATTCGTTATTTAGGTGAAGATCCTTGGGAACGTATTCGTGCACTAAAAAAAGCCATGCCAAAAACTAAGCAGCAAATGTTATTTCGTGGTCAAAATATTTTAGGGTATCGCCACTACGCAGATGATGTAGTAGAAAAATTTGTAGAGCGTGCACATATTAATGGCGTAGACGTTTTTCGTATTTTTGATGCCATGAATGACGTAAGAAATTTAGAAACATCGATTAAAGCCGCGGTTAAAGTTGGCGCTCATGCGCAAGGTACATTGAGTTACACAGAAAGCCCAGTGCACACGCTTGAAGGCTGGCTTACTATGGCTAAAAAATTAGAAGGTATGGGCGCGCATTCTTTATGTATTAAAGATATGTCAGGCTTACTTAAGCCTTATTTTGCTGCGGAATTAATTGGTAAATTAAAAGAAACAGTAGCTTTACCTATTTCGTTGCATTGTCATGCTACTACCGGTTTAAGTGTTGCAACCCACATGAAAGCTATTGATGCTGATGTTGATGTAATTGATACTTCAATTTCATCAATGAGTCAAACCTATGGACACTCTCCAACAGAAACCATTGCTTCCATAGTTGAAGGCACTAAACGTGATACCGGACTTGATGTTGTTAAAATGGCAGAGGTTGCCGCTTACTTTAGAGGTGTACGCGAAAAGTACGCTAAATTTGAAGGTAGCTTAAAAGGTGTTGATGCTCGGATATTGCTAGCTCAAGTGCCTGGTGGCATGCTAACAAATATGGAAAGCCAATTAAAAGAGCAGGGCGCTTCAGACAAATTTGATGAAGTACTAAAAGAAATTCCTCGCGTACGCAAAGAGTTAGGTAATATTCCATTAGTAACGCCTACTTCTCAAATTGTGGGAACACAAGCAGTATTAAATGTTTTAACGGGTGAGCGTTACAAATCCATTACCAAAGAAACCGCTGGTATTTTAAAAGGTGAATACGGCGCAACAGCATCTCCTGTTGATGCTAAGTTACAAGCTCGTGTATTAGACGGCGCAGAGGCTATTACCTGTCGTCCGGCTGATTTACTTGCTCCTGAATTAGATAACTTATCGGTTGAACTAACAAATTTAGCTAAAGAAAAATCAATTACATTAGCTGATGACGTAATCGATGATGTGTTAACTTATGCCTTATTTCCACAAATAGGTTTAAAGTTTCTAGAAAATCGTAACAATCCTTCTGCATTTGAGCCGGTCCCAACAAAAGAATCTAGCAAATCCACCTCTGAAACTAAAACAAATACAGCCACTGAAAACTATGCCATTAGTGTTGATGGTAAAGTGTATGAAGTGGTGGTTGCTCCAAGTGGTAGCCTTGAGAGTATATCTCATACTCCTGGTGGAGAAATGCTTAAACAATCAACTTCGGTTAATGCCGCTGAAACGTTAAATGCACCCTTAGCAGGAAACGTATTTAAAGTTTTAGTAAATGAAGGTGAAACTGTAGAAGCAGGTGAGGTTGTGATCGTGATGGAAGCCATGAAGATGGAAACAGAAATCCGCGCCGTAAGCGCAGGCGAAATTGTTGCAATACACGTTAAAGAGGGTGACTCTGTAACAGTTGGCGACACCTTACTTAGCTTAACATAGGTGAACTAATGGACGCTTTACATACATTATGGTTATCTACAGGTTTAGCTAACTTTGAAATTAGCCAAGTGGTAATGATGTTGGTAGGTTGTGGCTTGTTATATTTAGCCGTTGCGCGCAACTTTGAACCTTTATTGTTACTCCCAATGGGCTTTGGTGCAATATTAACTAATATCCCTATTTCAGGGTTCTCTGAAGTAGGTGGGTTACTCCACTATATTTACTATGCTGGCATTGATACGGGGATATTCCCTCTCATTATCTTTATGGGTGTAGGTGCGATGACCGATTTTGGGGCGCTTATCGCTAATCCTAAAATGTTGTTTTTGGGTGCCGCAGCTCAGTTTGGTATTTTTGCTACATTGTTTGGCGCCATAGCTTTAAATGCTGTTCCAGGTATTGAATTTACTTTAAAAGACGCTTCTGCAATTGCTATTATTGGCGGTGCCGATGGTCCAACCGCTATATTTTTAGCCTCTAAACTTGCCCCTGAGTTATTAGGTGCTATAGCGGTAGCCGCCTATTCTTACATGGCGCTTGTTCCAATTATTCAACCACCGATCATGCGTGCATTAACCAGTGTTGATGAACGTAAGATTGAAATGGCGCAATTACGTCACGTAACTAAAATAGAAAAAATTATTTTTCCGTTAGGTGTATTACTTATGGCAATTTTCTTTCTACCGTCAGCTACTCCATTAGTAGGGATGTTTTGTTTAGGTAATTTGATGCGTGAGTCTGGTGTAGTTGAACGTTTAAGCAGTACCGCTCAAAATGAACTTATCAATATTACCACTATATTTTTAGGTTTAGGTGTTGGATCTAAATTAAGTGCTAAGGCATTCTTAAATGTCGAAACGTTAGGTATTTTAGGATTAGGTGCCGTAGCGTTTTCAATTGGTACCGCCTCAGGCGTTTTAATGGCTAAGTTTATGAATAAAGTCAGTAAAGACCCTATCAACCCATTAATAGGTGCTGCTGGAGTTTCTGCTGTGCCTATGGCGGCTCGTGTTGCTAATAAAGTAGGTTTAGAAGCTAATCCCCATAATTTCTTATTAATGCACGCTATGGGGCCTAATGTGGCGGGTGTATTGGGTTCTGCTGTGGCAGCCGGTATTTTATTAGCGCTAGTGGGCTAATTTATACAGATTAATTCAATTGGTATTATACCTTATTTAAGGAATATCTCCTTAAAAGTAAAAGGCGCAAACATAAATGTTTGCGCCTTTTTTTTGGGGGGAAGTAACTAGGGTCTGTTGATCTTTCTAGGTTGTTTTTACAGCAAGGTGTTTGATATTTAGACAAGGCAGAGTATGTGAAGTGTAGCTAGCTACTCGAACATACGATAACGACGTATAAATTTCAAACAGGTACTGCCCTCTGGGTTCAT
>Ga0115029_1001003_pt1 | contig 22693 bp, 17 predicted proteins | sample SidtaG_3_FD_87297 | JGI IMG/M metagenome (GOLD analysis project Ga0115029, IMG submission 87297) | Marine algal microbial communities from Sidmouth, United Kingdom - Sidmouth_Asex1 metaG | ecosystem: Host-associated > Algae > Red algae > Unclassified | place: Sidmouth, United Kingdom | collected... | reverse complement strand
TTGGCCAGTATCTGACGATTGAATTTCTGAAGGCACAGCAGGCGGATTTCGATGCCGCCTATGCACGCCGTCCGTTATTGGCACTGGGCGGATTTTTCCTTCTTTATGTGGCAACGACGGCGCTGTCATTGCCCGGCGCTGCGATCCTTACATTGGCGGCGGGCGCATTGTTCGGTTTGGTAACAGGCGCTATCCTCGCCTCTTTCGCATCGACCATTGGCGCGACGCTGGCGTTTTTATCGTCGCGTTTCCTGCTTCGTGATTGGGTGCAGGGCAAATTCGGGTCGCGGCTGGCCGGGTTGAACGACGGGCTGGAACGCGACGGCGCCTTTTATCTCTTCACGATCCGGATGATCCCGGCCTTCCCGTTTTTCGTCGTCAATCTGTTGATGGGGCTGACGAAAATCAGGACATTCACTTACTACTGGGTCAGCCAGATTGGAATGCTGGCCGGCACGTTTGTATATGTGAATGCCGGCACGCAGATCGCGGCGCTTGAACCCGGCGAGACGATATTCACGCCTGCTGTGATTGGATCATTCGCGGCTCTGGCGATCTTTCCCTGGATAGCAAAGGCCGTCATCGCCATCATCAAACGCCGCCGTGTGTATAAGGGGTGGGCCAAGCCGAAACGTTTTGAACGCAATCTGATCGTGATCGGCGCAGGTGCAGCGGGGCTGGTCTCATCCTATATTGCCGCACTGGCAAAGGCGAAAGTGACGTTGATAGAGGCCGGGGATATGGGCGGCGATTGCCTGAACACCGGATGCGTGCCGAGCAAGGCGCTGATTAAAAGCGCGCATATTGCCGATAATATCCGGCATGCCGACCGCTACGGATTGAAAGCCGCCCCGCCGCAGCTTGATTTTGCCGAAGTGATGGCGCGCGTTAAAAATGTCATTGCCGATATTGAACCGCACGACAGCGCCGAACGATATACCGGACTGGGTGTCGATGTGATCAAGGGCTATGCAAAATTTGTTGATCCATGGACCGTTGAAATTGGTGGCGATAGCGAAGGCGCCGGGCCGCAGCGGCTTACTGCGCGTCAATTCATTGTGGCCACTGGCGCAGCGCCCGTTATCCCGCCGCTGCCGGGGATTGCGGATAGCGGCTATCTGACCAGCGAGACTTTATGGGATGCTCTGTCCGGGCGCAACGAAGCACCTGCGCGCATGACGATCATGGGCGGCGGGCCGATCGGCTGCGAATTGGCGCAAAGTTTTCAGCGGTTGGGATCGCAGGTGACACTCGTTGAAATGGCGAGCCGCCTCCTCGGCAAGGAAGATGCAGACGCCGCCGATATTGTCGCCAAACATTTGCGCGCCGAAGGCATCGATGTGCGCACCGAGCATAAGGCAATGCGGGTTGATGGCAAAAAGATGATCGTCGAAGGCCCCGGCGGCGAGCATGCGATACCGCATGACGAACTGATCATAGCCATCGGCCGCCGCGCGCGCGTTGACGGTTTCGGGTTGGAGGAATTGGGCCTGCTCGATGATGATGGCAAGTTGGCCGTTGATGACACGCTGGCTTCGCGCATGCCGCATATTCATGTCGCAGGCGATGTTGCTGGCAATCAGCAATTGACCCACGGCGCTTCGCATGAGGCATGGTATGCGGCGGTCAATGCGCTGGCCAGCCCGTTCAAAAGCTACCGCGCGGATTACCGGGTTTTGCCGCGCGTTACCTTTACCGATCCGGAGGTAGCGAGTGTCGGGCTGACTGAAGCGCAGGCGCGTGAGCAGGATACGGATTATGAAATCACCCGCTATGATCTCGATGATCTTGACCGCGCGATTGCCGAAAGCGAAACGGCAGGTTTTGTCAAAGTGCTGACTGCGCCGGGCAGTGAGCAAATTCTGGGCGTCACCATCGTTGCCGCCCACGCTGGCGAAATGATCGCGCAGTATATTCTGGCGATGCGGCATAACATGAAACTAGGCAAGCTGGCCGCGCCGATCATGCCGTATCCGACCTGGAACGAGGCGAATAAATATGCAGTGGGCGTGTATAAAAAGGCGCGGCAGCCAGAGCGGTTGCAGGCAATAGCCGCGCGGTATTTCGCGTGGCGGCGGGGGTAGCTTTCCTGCCTTATCGCAAAGTTTTCACCGCGAGCCAGCTGCGTTGCAGGACAGTGACAATACAAAGCACCACGAAAATATACGCCAGCACGGCAAAGGTGCCGGGCGCCAGACAGAATGCCGTGAAGAACAGTATCGTCTCGCCGCCCTCCATTATTCCGGTACTGTACAAAAATGCCTTTGGCCCGTGCGCGCCATTGGTAATCTGCGTATTTGCCGCTGCTGCTGCGTATGCCAGAAAGCTGATCCCCGTTAGCGTGAATGCTGCGATCAACAGCATGGCGGGCAGCAAATTTTCCGGCGATGCCAAACCAAAGCCCACTGGCACAGCGACGTAGAAGGCAAAATCTGCCAGAATATCCAGATATCCGCCAAGCGCGCTGGGGCCATTCATCCGCGCCACCATGCCGTCCAGCCCGTCCATCAACCGGTTTACGATTATCATCGCGAGCGCGGCGATATAAGCCTCTGCCGAGATGAAATAACACGCCGCCGCCGCAGGCAAGAGCGCGGCCAGAGTAATCAGATTTGCTGAAATGCCCGCACGCGACAGCGCGGATGCAAGCGGCTTTAATACAGGATCAATAACCGGGCGGATTGCTGCATCAAACATCCTTTTCCAGCTTGGCCTTCAAATCGGCGAGCGCACCGAATGGCCCCGCTTCCTCCTCATTCTTCACACCGGCATGTTTCAACGTGTCAGCCGCATCGCTGCTGCGCGGATAAGGATCAAGCGCGAGTGCAAACGATTGCGCAACCGCTTCGCCAATATCGATATTCGCGCCATCGTAGAACATCACATCGCATGCGCTGTCATCGAGTTCAATTTCGGCATCGGGGGCATGATCGGGCTGCGGTATGAAATCAATACGCAGCGGTTCGGCTATTTCCGCCATCACCGGCGCGCCTGTTGCTGTGCAGCTTTGTACCGCGCGGGCCTGCATCTCGCCGATCAATTCGATGCGGTGATCGCGGCGCGCGATCGAAAGCTGCGCGCCAAGCATGTCAATCGCCTGCAAACCGAAACGAACGGCCAGCGCCGCGCGTTCTTCTGTATCGGCGGTGAGCGCAAGCGACTGTCCGTGGATCTGGTCAAGCCGCAGCAGGTGGCTGAATTCATTTTCATTGCCGTCATTCATTACCACGCTACTTTTCCGCTCAACAATTTTTGCGTTGCTACGGCATCCATGGCGTCTTTCTCCGCGAAAAATTCCTGCGTCAGATAATCGAGCGCCAGATCGCCGGATGCCGCGCCCTTATCGCCGGCTGCGGTTTGGCTCTTGTCCAACGTGTCAATATTGCGGGCAATGGCGGCGCGCATTTCTGATTTATTGGACAGGCCCTTTCGATACGCGGTCAGCCGTCCGCCCAGCGCGGACATCAGCTTGCCGATATGTTTGCCCACCAGCATATCGCCAATGCCAATTTCGCGCAGTTGCCCATCCATATCATCGACGAAAATTTCAGTCAGATAGACGCCGTATTTGGCATCGCCATCTGCCTGTTCCAGACGGATCAGCAAAAGCGACAGGATCGCCGCGACCATTTCGAACCGGCCGTCCAGAGTGTCGGGAACATGGCCGTCCCGGTACCAATGCGGCGCACGCGCCTTTTCCACGATCCGGTCATACAAAGGCAGCAGCGCCGCCTTCTCAGGATCGGTTTTCGGTCCGAAAATACGGTCTAGGAAGGACATGTCAGACACTCACTTTTCTACCAACGCTCAGCGCGGGTTCATTTTTGCGGGCATATTTGCATATTGATATTGCCCGCCAAGGATGCAATGGCAAGCGTCTAAGCGGCATTCAATCCCTATGGAGATAGAAATGACAATCCGGTCAAAAAGGCAGTATGCAGGGCGCATCGCATGTATCGCCGCATTGGGCGCGATGGCGGTTGGCATGTCCGGCTGCACCCGGCTGAAATCGCATCAGGGCTATGTCGGTGATCAGGCGCTTATTGATTCAGTGCAAGTCGGCATTGATAATAAACAATCGGTGCAAACGACACTGGGCCGCCCGACATTTGAAGGCCAGTTCGACAAGAATGACTGGTATTACTACGCCCGCGATACGCGGCAGCTCGCCTTTGCACAGCCAAAGCCGACCGAACAAAATGTGCTGCACATCCGCTTTGACACTGCCGGAAATGTGGCGTCGATCAACAAATCGGGCCTCGAAAAAATCGCGAAGATAAATCCGGAGGGCGACAAAACCCCGACGCTGGGCCGCAACACCGGATTTTTTGAAGAGCTGTTCGGCAATGTCGGATCAGTGGGCGCACCTATGGGCGGCGGCGGCGGACGTTAACCGCTGCTCCCGATGAATTACGGCCTGGCTGGGCTGGCTTGCCCGCCTAATCCACAATTCCCGCAGCCGCCAGCACGGCGAGCGTTACCAGTTCAGACGAGCTGGATGACATCGTAGCGATCTGAACCGGCCTTTCCATGCCGGTCAGCATAGGGCCAATCACCTGATCCCCGCCAAGTTCGCGCAGCAATTTCGCGCTGAGATTGGCCGATTGCAGCCCCGGCATGATGAGCACATTTGCCGGACCGGACAGGCGGCAGAAAGGATATTGGCTCATCAGGCTGCTATTCAGTGCAACGTCGGGCGCCATTTCACCTTCATATTCAAAACCGGGCTGGCGTTCATCCAATAAGGCTACCGCGCCGCGGATTGGCTCCAGCCAAGTGCCCGAAGGATTGCCGAAGGTTGAATAGGACAGAAATCCGATACGCGGATCATGCCCCATGCGTTTCGCAACCGCCGCTGTCTGCTCTGCAATATAGGCAAGCTCGACCGAAGTCGGGCGTTCATTCACGGTGGTATCAGCGATAAAGACCGTGTGGCTTTTGCCGACCATGACATGGATGCCAAAGGGGGTATGATCCTTTTTCGGATCAAGCACCCGGCGAAGTTCACGGATGCTTTGCGAAAATGTGCGGGTGACGCCGGTAATCATCGCATCCGCCTGACCCATTTTCAGCAGCAGCGCGCCGAACACGTTACGATCGCGGTTCACCATACGCTGCACATCGCGGCGCAGATAGCCGCGCCGTTGCAGCCGCTGATATAGCTGTTCAACCATATCGTCGACCAGCGGGCTGGACAGGCTGTTCTGTATTTCAAAGCTGTCGGGATCATCGACGCCCATTTCCAGAAGCTGCGCGCGAACCGAATCGTCACGGCCGATCAGCACAGGCTCGCCATATCCATCCTGCCGAAACTGGATCGCGGCGCGCAGCACGACCTCTTCTTCGGCCTCGGCAAAAATGACCCGCTTGGGTGATTGCTGCGCCTGCGCGTAAACCTGTGTTAGCACCGAGGTTGTAGGGTTCAGCCTGCCGCGCAGATGCGCACGATAGGCATCCATATCGTCGATGTTTTTCTGCGCCACGCCGCTGTCCATTGCGGCCTGCGCAACGGCGGCGGATACGATCTCCATCAATCGCGGATCGAAGGGCGCGGGGATGATATAATCGCGCCCGAATTTAGGCACAACGCCGCCATAGGCTGCTGCCACCTCTTCAGGAACGGTCGCGCGCGCCAACTGCGCCAATGCTTCGGCAGCGGCGATTTTCATTTCTTCATTGATGGTCGTGGCTCGCACATCCAATGCGCCGCGGAAAATAAACGGGAAGCCAAGGACGTTGTTCACCTGATTGGGAAAATCGGAACGGCCCGTGGCTATAATCGCATCGGGGCGGGCGGAGCGGGCCTCGGGCGGCGAGATTTCCGGCACGGGATTGGCCATGGCAAAAATGATCGGCTGCGGCGCCATATCCTTCACCATTTCAGGCGTTACTGCCCCTGCCACCGAAAGCCCCAAAAACACATCGGCACCCTTTAACGCATCTTTCAGATCGCGTGCTTCGGTGGGAACGGCATGGGCCGATTTCCACTGATCCATATTGTCATGACGGCCCTGAAAGATAACGCCTTTACGGTCACACATGATCACATTTTCATGCCGCACGCCCATTGCCTTGATCAATTCGGTACAGGCGATTGCCGCGGCACCTGCGCCGTTGCATACCACTTTGATATCCTGCATCGCCCGTCCCGTCAGCTGGCATGCGTTGATAATGCCTGCCGCTGCGATGATGGCCGTGCCATGCTGATCATCATGGAACACCGGGATATTCATCCGTTCGCGCAATGTCTGTTCAATGATAAAGCAGGCAGGCGCCGCAATATCTTCCAGATTTATCCCGCCAAAAGTCGGCTCAAGCAGCTCGACAGCGTCGATGAATTTGTCGGTATCCTCGGTGTTCACCTCGATATCAATGGAATCGACATCGGCAAAGCGTTTGAACAGAACCGCCTTTCCTTCCATCACCGGCTTTGATGCTAGCGCGCCCAGATTGCCAAGGCCAAGGATCGCCGTACCGTTGGAAATAACGGCGACCAGATTGCCCTTCGCGGTATAATCATACGCCGCGCCTGGCACAGCAGCGATGGCTTCCACCGGCACAGCAACACCGGGCGAATAGGCAAGCGATAGATCGCGCTGCGTCGCCATAGGCTTGGTGGCGATAATTTCGATCTTGCCGGGCCGACCGTCAGAATGAAAATTCAGGGCTTCTTCGGGGGTGAATGGTACGCTGCTGTCGCTCATTTTTTGGCAATGCTCATTTCGTTGGTAAGGCGGATGATGTTCACCTTCGCTTAGCGGCATTGGCTGCTATGGGCAATCATGCAAGTCAGATGCCGTCCGGTGCCGGTGCTTTGCCCTTTGATACCGGCGAAACATCACGACATAGCTCGCAGAATTGTCCGCGCAGTTTTTTCCACCACATCTTGGCGCTAGCAGTTGGCACATGCGCGGATGAACCCGTATGGCGTTCGGGTGACCACAGCGAAACGCAAATCTGCCGCCGGGAAGAAGAACGGCCCCACGCCCATGATGGCGCAGTTTCTGGAGCTGAAAAAACAGGCTGATGACTGCCTGTTATTTTACCGGATGGGCGATTTTTTCGAACTGTTTTTCGATGACGCAAAATCGGCTGCCAAAACGCTGGACATCGCGCTCACGTCGCGCGGCGAACATAACGGCGCACCGATCCCGATGTGCGGTGTGCCGGTGCATGCAGCCGAAAGCTATCTGGCAAAGCTGATCCGGGCGGGCCACCGCGTGGCAATAGCCGAACAGACAGAAACGCCTGCAGAAGCCAAAGAGCGCGCGGGATCAAAGGCGTTGGTGGCGCGTGATATTATCCGTTTCGTAACATCGGGCACGTTGACAGAGGATAGCCTGCTGGAGGCGGGCGCGCATAACATGCTGGTTGCGATTGCGCCGGTTGCAGGGGGCGTCGGGATTGCCGCAACGGATATTTCAACCGGGCATTTCGAGCTGATGGAAGTGCGCCCCGACGCGGTGGCGGCAGAACTTTCGCGGATCAGGCCCAGCGAGCTGATCGCGCCGGATTCCGCGCTTACGGGAAGTTACGAGACGATCATTCGTGATAGGGAACATTTCGATAGCGAGGCGGGGCGCGCGCGAATTTCAGAACAGTTTACCGATATCGACGCAGGCGGCTTTACCCGCGCGGAATATGCCGCGGCTGGCGGATTGCTGCACTATCTGGCGCATGTCGGGCGCGGGAACATGCCGTTCCTGAATGCGCCGCGCCGTCATGAAGTGACGCAGCATTTGCTGATTGATCAGGCCACGCGCGAAAGTCTTGAAATAGCGGTTGCCAATACCGGTGGCCGCGCCGGATCCTTGCTTGGTGATATCGACCGGACCATTACCTCAGGTGGCGCGCGGCAGCTGGCATTGGATCTTGCTGCGCCTTTGATGGACATTGACGAGATTGAGGCGCGGCTGGCGTTGGTGCGGTATTTCCATGACAGCCAGCTGCTGCGCGAAACATTGCGGGATGCGTTGAAAAAATTGCCCGACATCGCCCGCGCGCTGGGCCGGATTGCGGCAGGGCGGGGCAGCCCGCGCGATCTTGGCCAATTACGCGACGGGCTGAACGGTGCCCATATTCTGCGCGAACAATTGTCACGGCAGGAGGAAAGGCCCGCGCTGCTGGACAGGCTGTTGCCCGCATTCGATGGCCATGGCGGCCTGGTGCAGACATTGACGCGCGCCTTGATCGAAACACCGCCCACCGAAAGCAGCCAGGGCGGTTTTATCGCCGATGGATATGATTCCGCGCTTGACGATCTGCGGCGCACATCGCGTGATGGCAGGCAGGCGATTGCTGCGCTGGAGGCGCGGTACCGCGATGCCACCGGGATCAGCAGCCTGAAGATCAAGCATAATGCGGTGCTCGGCTATTTTGTCGAAGTGCCAGCGCGGCACGGCGATGCATTGATGGCGGAAGATTCCGGCTTCACGCATCGGCAGACAATGGCGGGTGCCGTGCGGTTCAATTCTACCGAGCTGCATGAAGCGGCGATGCGCATCGTGCAGGCAGGCGGGCACAGCGTGGCCGCAGAAGCCGCGCATCTCGAAGAATTGATGGCAGCGGTGATGGAAAACCGCACAGCTATCGCAGCGACAGCGGATGCATTGGCGCGCATTGATGTCGCGGCTGCACTGGCGCAGCGCAGTGCGGAAGGCGGATGGTGCGAGCCTGCCTTTGTCGATCAGCCCTGCCTGGATATTACGGCGGGCCGCCACCCCGTTGTGGAAAGCGCGTTGGCGAAAGCGGGCGAGCGTTTCATTGCCAATGATTGCGCCTTGAAACCGGAGGAAAGGCTATGGCTGATCAGCGGGCCGAACATGGGCGGCAAATCCACCTTTCTGCGGCAGAATGCGCTTATCGTCCTGCTCGCCCAATCGGGCAGCTATGTTCCTGCAAAATCCGCGCGGCTCGGCATTGTCGACCGATTGTTCAGCCGTGTCGGGGCATCTGACAATCTGGCGAAGGGCCGCTCTACCTTCATGGTTGAAATGGTGGAGACAGCAGCGATCCTTGCGCAAGCGACATCGCGCAGTTTCGTGATACTTGACGAAGTTGGGCGCGGCACATCGACCTATGACGGGCTGGCGATAGCATGGGCCGTGGTGGAGGGGATTCACGAAACGAACCAATGCCGCTGCCTGTTCGCCACGCATTATCACGAGCTCACGCGGCTTTCCGAAAGCCTTGAAGCGCTCGCGCTGCATCATGTGCGCGCAAAGGAATATAAGGGCGATCTGGTGCTGCTGCATGAATTGGGCAAGGGCCCCGCGGACCGCAGCTACGGCATCGCTGTGGCAAAGCTGGCGGGATTGCCGCCGCAGGTGCTGGCGCGCGCGAAAGACGTGCTTGCCCGGTTGGAAGAGGGCCGCGCCCAAACCGGCGGGTTGGCCGCCGGGCTGGGCGATTTGCCTTTGTTCAGCGCCGCGCTTGATGCCGCAGAGGCGAAGGTTGATGCGCTGCGTGATAAGTTGACCGATCTGGATATCGATGCGCTGTCGCCGCGCGATGCGCTTGATTTGCTGTATGATCTGAAGCGTGAAGCCGGGGAGGAATAGACGCTATTCGCTTGCGCAACATCGGCGCCGCAGCTACCCCGCAGCGCATTATGACTGACACGACGCCAAATCTTGCCCTGCTTGCCAAAGCCGAAACGCTTACCGAGGCACTGCCCTATTTGCAGCGGTATGCCGGCAAGACATTCGTTGTGAAATATGGCGGCCATGCAATGGGCGATCCGGCCTTGGCACAGGATTTTGCCGCAGACATCGTGTTGTTGAAAGCGTGCGGGATCAATCCGGTTGTTGTGCATGGCGGCGGTCCGCAAATTGGCGCTATGCTGAAAAAAGTCGGCGTCGAAAGCGAATTTGTCGATGGCCTGCGCGTCACCGATAAAGAAACCGCGCGGATTGCCGAAATGGTGCTGTCGGGTTCGATCAACAAAGAACTGGTAAGCTGGATCAATCTGGCAGGCGGACGCGCGATCGGCATATCGGGCAAGGACGCCGGCTTTGTGAAAGCCAGCAAGCTGCGCCGCACGCTTCAGGACCCCGACAGCAATATCGAACGCATTCTTGATCTGGGCTTTGTCGGCGAGCCTGATACGGTGGACCGCAGCTTAATCGATACGATGAGCGATGCTGGATTGATCCCCGTGATTGCGCCGGTCGCAATGGGGCATGATGGCCACAGCTATAACATCAATGCCGATACCATGGCCGGCGCGGTTGCAGCGGCATTGGGGGCGGCGCGGCTGTTTCTGCTAACCGATGTGGCGGGTGTGCTGGATAAGCATGGTGAACTGTTGACCGATCTCGATCCGTCTGCAGTAAAACGGTTACAGGATGACGGCACGATTTCCGGCGGCATGATCCCCAAACTGGAAACATGTGTGCAGGCTGTGGAGGACGGCGTGCGCGCAGCGGTTATCCTTGATGGCCGGGTGCCGCACGCGATGCTGATCGAAATGTTCACGAATCAGGGCGCCGGTACGCTGATCCGCGCCTAGAATAGTCCCGCCGTCTGCCCAATCGCCACTTGCGGGCAGCGGCGATATTGTTATCTAGGATCATAGATCTTTTCCCGCCCACTTCTATCAGACCGGAAGCGCCCCTAAAATGCTCCTCGCCCTCATCAATATCATCGGGTATGTTATCAACATCATCATCGTGATTGTCATTGTGCAATTTGTGATCAGCCTGCTGTTCATGTTTAATGTTATCAGCCCGCAGAACCAGTTTGCCTCTGGCATGTATCAATCGCTCAATATGATACTCGACCCGCTGCTGCGCCCTATCAAACGGATATTGCCCGACACGGGTATGATCGATTTCTCGCCCATTGTTCTGATTATCGGATTGAATATCCTGCAGCAGCTGCTCGGCGGCCTGTATAATGATTACTATCTCGCCTGATATGACAGACCACAGCATCATCGATGGTAAAGCCTTCGCAGCGGATTTGCGCGCGAAGATAGCGGATGAGGTTCCTGCATTCGTCGCTGGAACGGGGCGCGCGCCGGGGCTGGCCGTCGTGCTGGTCGGTGATGATCCGGCAAGTGCGGTCTATGTTGGATCGAAAGGCAAGGCGACGCGCGCTGCTGGCATGGAAAGTTTTGAACACAGGCTGCCCGCTGATGCGACTCAGGAACAAATCGAGGCGTTGTTGATGCAGTTGAACCGCGATAAAGCGGTGGATGGTATCCTGCTGCAACTGCCTTTGCCGCAACAGCTGGACGAACAGGCGGCCGTCGCGGTGATTGATCCGGCGAAGGATGTTGACGGGCTTACCCCGATCAGCACGGGGCGTCTGGCGCTGGGATTACCTGCGATGGTTCCATGCACGCCTTATGGCTGCCTGCTGCTGCTGCGGGATCGGCTGGGCGATCTTTCTGGCAAGGATGCGATCGTCATCGGGCGCTCGATTCTGGTGGGCAAGCCTATGGCGCAGCTGTTGCTCGCCGATAACTGCACGGTCACGATCGCGCATAGCCGCACAGCCGATTTGCAGGCGCGCGTGAAACAGGCCGATATCGTTGTCGCTGCCGTTGGCCGCGCGCAAATGGTGAAGGGCGACTGGATAAAGAAAGGCGCGGTCGTGATTGACGTGGGCATCAACCGTTTGGCACCCGTCGATGGCGAGGCAAAGGGCAGGCTGGTCGGCGATGTCGATTTTGCCGATACGTTGCCGCATGCCAGCGCGATTACGCCTGTTCCGGGCGGTGTCGGCCCAATGACGATAGCCTGCCTGCTGCGCAATACTTTGGTTGCGGCATATCGCCGTGCGGGCTTGCCGGATCCGCAGGGTCTGTAAACGGGGGAATGTGATGCGCAATATGATCATAACGATGGCAGCGGCGTTGGTGCTGGCGTCATGTGCCAGCGGCCCTGCGCAGCCCGGTCGCGGCGATCGGCCTGCGCCATTTGCCAAAAATCCTACGGTTATACTCGCGCTGGATATTGCGCAAAGCCGCGAAGCGCAGCAAAAGGGCGCGTGGCAGGCACTGGCCGATACAGCGGCGCAAAGTGCTATTGTGTTCACGCCTGCTCCGGTAAACGCGCTGGAATGGATTGATGGCCGCAAATCCGCATCGGACGAAGGCGCCAAATGGCAGCCGCACCGCGTCTACATATCCTGCGACGGGAAGACAGGCGTGACAACGGGCGCCTTCCAGCAATTGGCCGGCACCAAAACCGGTTTCTATACAACGGTATGGCAATATTTTGAAAATAGCCGCGGCGATGGGGAATGGCGCTGGTTGCTGCGTCATGGTTCGCCGCTCGATGAACCCAGAGTGGAGCCGGAGATACTGCAAACGCGTTCGGCAAGCTGCAAAGGCGAACCAACCGCCAGCGTGGTCGCGCCAGCGGAAGGCGTAGAGATGAAACAAGGCTTTTCGCGCGATCAATCGCTCAGCTGGACATGGCAGTATCGGCCTGATCGATCACGGTATCTAGCGGTAAATATCTGGAACGGCAGCAGCTGGGAAAAAGTTTTCGCTGACAGCGTGAAAGCGCCGTAAGCGCCGTTACTGAAGCGTCACACGGTTGTCATCGCCGTCATGCCGACCGAAAAACTGCATCAGCTGAACAACCAGATCGCATCTCTCGTTCAATTCACGCGCTTCAAGCAACGCCTGTTTTGCCGCAGAATCAAATGGCGCGATCTGCGCGATAGCATTGACAAGCGAGCAATCATCCAGCTGCGTCACGCTGTCCCAATCTACGTCATATCCCTGGGCTTCGGCAAATTCGCGCGCCTCGGCTTCCAACTCGCCGCGTTCGGCAATCGACAGCGGGGCATCCAGACCGGTTTCGTCCCACAGCTCGGCATCAATCTGCCGAAATTCGCTGGTGACATCGGCCTCGGCAGTCAGGGTAAAACGCTGCAGCCCGTCCAACACGATATTGTAGCGGCCATCCTCCATCGCCTCGACATCCTCGATCTGCCCAAGACATCCGACTTTATACAGCGGCGGATTCTGGCCGCGGCCTGTCGGCTGTATCATGCCAATCATCCGATCACGCGTGAGCGCATGGCCCACAAGGGCGCGGTATCGCGGCTCGAAAATATGCAGCGGCAATTGCATTCCGGGAAACAGAATGGCGCCCGGCAACGGGAAGATAGGGATACGTTTGTCGGTCAAGATACCGCAATCACTACTACAGGAATTATCATCCGAACAATATGGCCGAAAGGCGGCGTCGGGTCGCCGACACCCACGGATCGGCCAGCCCGATCATTTCAAATATTTCAAGCAAACGTGTCCGCGCCGCCGAATCGTTCCATTCGGCATCCTCGGCAATTATGTGCAGCAGATTATCCGCCGCCATATCGCGTTCCCCGGCAGCAACCTGTGCATTCGCCAGATCGAACCGGGCCTGATGATCGCCGGGGTTGTTTTCCGCTGCCGATGTCAGCGCAGCCAGCTCTGCCGGGTCTTTTTGTTCTGCCGCAATGGCCAGCGCCGCCTTCGCGCGCTCTATCGCGGTATCGCCCTGTATCTCCGGCGTCAGGCTGTCATATATCGCTTGCGCCTGTTCGCGGTCCCCGATCGCCAGCAGCGCACGGATCAATCCGGAAAGCGCGCTGGTATTTTCCGGTGCCGCCGACAGCGCCTGCGCAAACAGGTTATGCGCCTGTTCTGCGCCATTTTCTGCCAGCAATTCCTCGCCCGCCGCAATCATCGGCTCTACGTCGGCAGCTGCGTTGTTGGCTGTGCTATCTTGCAACGGTAATTTTTCCAAAAGCTGGTCAAGCATTTGAGTCAGCTGCGGCTCGGTGCGCGCTGGCGTAAGATCGGCGACAGGCTGCCCCTGAAACATGGCGTATACCGTGGGAATTGAACGGACCTGAAATTGCGAAGCAATAAATTTATTTTCATCGACATTCACTTTGGCGAGTATGACATTCTTGTCGGCGTAATCGCCTGCAACCTTTTCCAATACCGGCGTTAATTCCTTGCACGGCCCGCACCATTCGGCCCAGAAATCCAGGATCACCAGCTTGTCCATTGAAGGCGTTACGATGTCGCGCTGGAATGCTTCCACGGCCTGTTGCTCTTCGGTCGTCAGGCCTGCCGGTGCCCCCGGTGTTGCCCCTGGTGTTGCCCCTGATGATGCCAAAGCTAATCTCCGTCGTTGATAGATATTGGCGGGCGCTTATCCTGCAAATCCGCCCGCATATATAATGCGCTATGCCCTATGTGGGATGCGCGGGCAAATTGCCAAGGCTTTTCGCCGCCCGCCCCGCCCGCGCGCAGGTTAACAACTGGTTGCGGCAGGCCAATTTCCTGCTTGCCGATGCCGCACACCCATGCTAACCGCGCGCTTCATCTGCCGGGGATACCTGCCCCGGCCGCCGAGCGGGCGTAGCTCAGGGGTAGAGCACAACCTTGCCAAGGTTGGGGTCGAGAGTTCGAATCTCTTCGCCCGCTCCAGTTTTTCCTTTAGTGTCGAGATTTTCATCTCTGCGGGGCAGCCAGTCGCCGTTGCAGGCATATTGACGTTCGATCCCGAAAGCGGGCCTGTACTGACATTATACTCCTAGCTTTCTTGCGGATAGTCGCTTCTGTCAAACTGCGGTAGATTTCCTTTGAAACCTTGGGGAGACTGCCGGATGCCTATGATATTCTATGATTGCAGCACAGCGCCTAGCCCGCGACGCGCGCGAATATTGTTGGCGGAAAAAAATGTGCCGCATGAAGTGATCAATATCGATATGACAAAGGGCGAACAGATGAGCCCTACCTTCCGCGATATCAATCCGGGGCAGACCATACCCGCGCTGAAACTGGATGATGGCCATGTGCTTACCGACAATGCCGGGATCGCCGCGTATTTGGAGGCGGCATATCCCGATCCGCCGTTGCTGGGCACCACTCCCACCGAGAAGGGCGATATCGCATCGTGGCAATCGCGCATCGAAGGCGGGCTTGGGATGGCGATTGCCAATGCTTTTCGCAACTCGCACCCGTCGATGAAAGGCCGCGCGTTGCCGGGGCCGGAAAATTACGAACAGATCCCGCAGCTCGCCGAACGCGGCCTTGCGCAGATCGAGGCGTTTTTCCGAACGTTTGAAAGCCACCTGATAAACCGCGAATTTATCGTCGGTGATCAACTGTCAATTGCGGACATTTCCGCAGGCGTCACTATGGATTTTGCCCGCGTGGTGGGTAAGAAGCCGGGCGATGATATGCCCAATATAAATCGTTGGCATGACGGGTTGAAGGCTCGGCCGAGTTTCAGCCTGTAGGCCAAGGCCTATCTCCCAACGGGCATAGATTGCCCCGATATTACAAGGACGCACCCATATGCTGGCGCTTGAGCAAAATGAGCAGCTGAAATCTATCAAGGATTCGATCGACAGGATTTGCGCGCGCTATGGCGATGAATACTGGCGCGATATCGACGGGCGCGGCGTGTTTCCAGAGGCGTTTGTGAAGGACATTGCCGCTGGCGGTTGGTTCGGCATTGCCATGCCGGAAGAGGTCGGCGGCGCGGGGCTGGGGTTAACCGAAGCGTCGGTCATGATGCAGGCTATCGCCGAATCAGGGGCTGGATTTTCCGGCGCTTCGGCGGTGCATCTCAATATCTTTGGTGTCATGCCGCTCGCCAAATATGGAAACGAGATGCAGCGGCGCGAACATTTGCCGCGTATTATATCGGGTGAGGACCGCGCCTGCTTCGGCGTCACCGAACCCGATAGCGGGCTCGATACCTCCAGCCTGAAAACGCGTGCGGAGAAAAACGGATCGGGCTGGACCATCAATGGCCGCAAAATCTGGACCACCACGGCGCAGAGCGCGAACAAGATCCTGATTATCGTGCGCACAACGCCGCAGGATCAATGCGCAAAGCCCTATCATGGCCTGTCCTTGTTCTACACCGATCTCAATCCGCGCTATTGCGATGTGCAGGTTATACCCAAAATGGGCCGCGCGGGCGTCGATTCGAATATGGTGTTTATCGATGGCTTGCCGGTAAAGGATGAGGATATGGTGGGCGAGGAAGGGGCAGGCTTCAAATATCTGCTCCATGGGTTGAACCCCGAACGCGTGTTATTTGCAGCAGAAGCCGTAGGGTTGGGCCGCGCTGCGCTGCGTAAAGCGACGGCCTATGCGCGGGAGCGTGAAGTCTTTGGCCGCCCCATCGGGCAAAATCAGGGGATTCAGCAGCCGCTGGCCAAGGCATGGGCATCGTTGGAGGCCGCCAACCTTATGGCGTTTGACGGCGCTGCCCGGTTTGACGCAGGCGAAGAATGCGGGGCGCAGGCCAATGCCGCCAAATATCTTGGCGCAGAAGCGGGCTTTGAAGCATGCGAAGCCGCGGTCCTGACGCATGGGGGCATGGGCTATGCCAAGGAATATGACGTCGAACGATATTTCCGCGAAGCCATGCTGGCCCGTCTGATCCCCGTCAGCCGGGAGATGATATTGAACTATATCTCCGAACGCGTGCTGGGCTTGCCCAAAAGCTACTAGGCCGCCTTCGCCTTCGCCGCTTCTTCAGATGCAGCGCGAACCGATTCAATCATCGACTGGCGCAGCAGATATTTATGCCGGGCATCATCATCATTGGTCAGCTTCTCCATGGCTTCTTTACGCTTTTCATGCGCCTGCGAAGCGCCGCCGCGCATCATTTCCATGTTCGATTTGGTCTGCTGCTGAACGAAATCATGCGTTTCGGTGCGCCGGATATGATCAAATTCGGATAGCAACGCATCGGCGTCGCCATTCCCCTTCACGATCTCAACCAGTTTCGGGCAGAGATTAAACGCATCATGCACGCCGCTATTCATACCGAATCCGCCCAACGGATTGTTCAGATGCGCGGCATCGCCGATGATGCATACCCGGCCTTCGCGGAAACTTTTTGCCACGCGCTGATGCACGCGATAAATCGTGCGATGCTGCGTTTCCACTTCGGGCTTGTCGATCAGCCCTTTGAAAACCAGCTCCTTCTTTTCATCAGACTTCAGATAATCATCGCTGTCATTTTCGTCGGCAGGAACCAGCACCCGCCAAAGCGATGGAACGCGCAATAGCACCGTCCATTCATCAGGATCGGACACATAATTCACATGCGCCAAATTGGGCAGATGATCTTCCAACGGTTCTTCGGTGGTCAGGCAAAGGAATTTTTCAGGATATGTGAACCCGTCAAATTCGACGCCCATAAGTTTGCGCACTACGCTGTTTGCGCCATCGGCACCAATCAGATAATCGGCCTTTATCTCGCGGATATCATATGGCGATTCCAGCGAGATTTCGATGCCGTCCTCAACCTCGGTATACCCGAGCATCCGGTGGTTGAACAGAACCTGCGCATTTTCCTGCGCTTCCATTTTTTCGGCCAGCATGCGGGCGAGGTGATATTGCTCGCACTGGATACGGTACGGATATTTCGTTTCGCCTTCGATTTCAGCCAAGTCGAATTCAAAAGTTTCGCCCGTCTTGCGTTCGCGCCAATGGAAGATCGGTGCTTTTAGGCCCTTCGCAATCAGCTCATCCGTAATGCCCAACTCGTCCAGCATTTCGAGCGTTGGCGGGTGGAAGGTGGAGGCGCGCAAATCCTGCGCACAATCCGGCCCGGCTTCCGCCACGATCACGTTCAGCCCGTGCGTCGCGAGATAATATGCCGCAACACAGCCAACCGGCCCGGCACCAATAATTACTACATTTGTGCTTTCCATTATACCATCCCGCTTTATGTTATCTATTTGCTACTAAGTCAGAAAGCCGGCTTGTTTCCGACTTCACTATGTAATTTTCTCGTCTAGTGAAAAAACTGATCCGCGAACCGCACAGCCATTACTTGCTACCCAGCTTTGGCAGCGTGAGTGGATCTTGCGGTATCAGCGTCGTTTTTTCTTCGGTAAATAGTTCGATTGATCCGGGCAGTCCATCGCGGCCAATTCCCGATTGTTTGTAACCACCAAACGGCGCGCGCAGATCGCGGGTCATCGGCGTATTGACCCACACGGTTCCCGCCTGCAATTCGCGCCGCGCCCGCATGACAGAGGGCAGATCGTCAGACCAGATATAGCTCGCCAATCCGAAATCGCTGTCATTCGCGCGGGTCAGCGCATCATCTAGCGAATCGATACGCTGTATCGTCACGAAGGGGCCAAACAATTCCTGCTGGCACAGATCGGTGCTGTTATTCTCCGCCTCAACGACCGTTGGCGCGAAATAATAGCCAGCGTCAAAACCCGGAGCCGCGCCAGCACCGGCCAGCACTTTATAGGCCGGATCGGATTGCGCTTTATCAGCAAATTTCAACAGATTTTCATAATGCGCCTTGAACGCCATCGGCCCGATTTCGGTGTTAGCGTCGAATGGATCGCCAACGCGCAGCTGTTTCGTGCGCTGCGTGAATTCGGCGATAAACTCGTCCGCTATCGCGCCTTCCACCATGATCCGGGAACCCGCCAGACATTGTTCGCCATTGCCGGCAAAGATACCCAGAAGCGAGCCATCGATCGCCCGGCCAATGTCGGCGGAATTCAAAATAATGTTGGCCGATTTTCCGCCAAGTTCCAATCCGACCTTTTTCAAGGTTCGTGACGCATCCGCCATAATATTCTTGCCGGTCTGCGTGCCGCCGATGAAGCCGACAATATCAATGCCGGGATGTTGCACAAGTGCGCGTCCAGCTTCCAGCCCGCTGCCGCACACCACTTGCACGACGCCATCTGGCACACCTGCCTCGCGGATCAGTTCGCAGAGCCGCAGCACGGCGAGCGGCGCATATTCGGACGGTTTGATAATCATGCTGTTGCCCAGCGAAATTCCGGCAGCCAACTTCATCGACGCGAGTACAAGCGGCGCATTCCAAGGAGAGATGAGCAGCCCGACGCCCACTGGCTCGCGCGTTACAATCGCCAGATACCGCCCTGTCTGTTCGTAGCTTTCGCCCGACAATCCGGCGAGCACGTCGGCAAAGAATGTGAAATTTTCAGCCGTGCGGCCCACATGCATCATACGCGATTGATCGATTGGTATGGATGTCTCCAGCGTTTGCAGCACTGCCAGCTCTTCGGCATGTTCGCGCACCAGCCGCGATACTTCGCGCAGCGTTTCGGCGCGCTGTGCTGCGGGCAATTTGCGCCATGGCCCGGTTTCAAACGCCGCGCGCGCCTTGGCGACGGCATCGTTTACTTCGGCCTCATCGGCGTTAGGCACCACCGCAAACGGCTCTTCACTGGCAGCGTAGATCAGCGTTTGGGCATTGGCGTTGTCACTGCCGTCTGCTTTACGGGCAGGTTGCGGAAGGCGCACATTATGGGCGGACATGATATCGGCCACATTGGATTTGGGATTGCTCATAAACAGTGTCTATATCACAGTTTTTTCGGGGGAAGGCAGTGGCCGTGCGATATTCGCCTCCCGAATAAATTGGCGCGGTACAAATCGCGCCATGACACGCCAGATGAACATATGCGATTTTACATTGATGCCGCGACGCGCTGGCTTAATTGCCCCAATGGCTCCAGATATTTCTGCACCGCCTCCTCCATAGTCATGGCATTGGCGAAAAAGATCAGCGTCAATGTCGCTACCAATTTGCCATCGTGGAAAACCGGAACCGCCATTGCGGATGTTTTGCCCGGCAGCTCGGTAAACCGCGTCCGCGCCATCGTGGCATAGCCATCGCCTTTAATCTGTTCCAGCAGCCCGCCTTCGCACATGATCTGCAGGCCCATGCTGTCGGTCTCCGCCCGGCTGTCCTGTAGCCCGCTCAACACAGTTGCGCGTTCTTCGTCGTCACAAAAGGCAAGCATCGCGCGCCCCGATGCACAATCCAAAAGCGGCATTGTATCGCCGGGGAAATAGTTGATGAACGTCTGCGATGTCATCTTATGCGTAGCGTGCTTTATCATCATGCGGTTGCCGACCCGGACGCTGAGCGCCAGCGGCCACAGGTGTTCCGCGGTAAAGGATTGCATATTTGCCTGCGCCGCCGCCACCAGCCTGTCATCATCCTGAAAGCCCGATGCCAGCGATCTCACCAGCTCTGTCGGCCGGTATCGTTTGCGGAAACGCTCCTGCTCGATCACGCCCTCATGCACCAACGTCTGAACGATCCGGAAAGCGGTGGGATATGGCAGGTCGGTGGCGCGCGCAATTTCGGTCAGGGTCGGCGCGCGCATCCGGTTTATAACTCTCAGAATTTCCAAAGCGCGGCGCACGGACCGAATGGGTGGGGCCTTTTCCATATCAGGATAATGGCAGACAATTGCCAAGCTGTCGATTGGCGCGCCGCCGCTGAACTTAAAAATTCGTTAAGCGAATAAAGGCGGCAAGCAGTTTGCAGTTAGCCCTTTATTTGCCAAGTTAGCTGGGCGATAGAGAAGCAACTGCGTTAATTGCGATCACTGAAATTTTATCCGGCTGTTGCTCGGGAGGGAAAAAAATGAAAAAGATTTTATTTGCGACCACGGCGTTGTCACTGGCCATCACGGCCTCACCACAAATGGCGGTGGCTCAGTCCGCTGCTGCACCGCAAGCCAGCGATGAAGAATTTGACGACGTGATTATCGTGTCAGCACGCCGCCGCGATGAATCGGTACAGGACGTGCCGATTGTAATCGAAGCCATCTCTTCAGAACAAATTGCACAACGCGGCATTGCGGATGTTTCGGATATTGCGAAATACACGCCCGGCCTGACATTCGATCAGGGTATCAGTTTGCAGGATACACGCCCCGTGATCCGCGGGCTTCCGGCGACACGCGGACGGCCACCGGTTGGCGTTTTGCTTGACGGTATTGATACCTCCACAGAAGCTTTGGGCAATGCGGGCGGCGGTTCGCTGCTCAACACGCGCCTTCTTGATCTGGAGCGGATTGAGGTTGTGAAGGGGCCGCAATCGGCGCTTTATGGCCGTGCTGCCTTTGCCGGTGCGGTAAACTATATCACGAAACGCCCGACGGCCGATTTTTCCGGTGAAGTCAGCGGATCATATGCAAGCTTTGACACTTGGGATATTGGCGGCGCGATTGGCGGGCCAGTATCCCAGAAGCTGGGTTTCCGGTTAAGCGGGCGTCATGCGCAATCGGACGGCGATTATGATAATCCGGTAACCGGCGGTGATCTGAACGCTTATGAAAGCACTGGTGGTTCGCTTGGACTGGAATTTGACGATGGTCTCGGCGTTAACATTTATGGCCGTGTCTCCTATGTCGAAAGCGAAGCATCGCAAGGCGCTATTCAAAATATCGGCGGTTTCACACCGGGCAACGTATCACGCCCCGCCGCTGGCACTCCGGAATTTGATGCAGTGCAGGTCGGTATTGCTGGCGGCGCGCTTGTGGGAGGTTTTGGCCCGGTTCGGCCGAGCAATGTTCCTCCGCGCGGAGAGTTGCAGTTTACGGGCGTAACCGGACTGTCAATCGACCCGCGCACGGGCGAGGACTTCGCCGGTTCAGACGGATCGACTTTCACTGCCACGCTTAATCTTGAGGCTGATCTTGGGCCGTTTGAATTTGTGTATAATGGCGGCTACATCCGGCAGAAAGAAAACCTGACCTATGATGGCGATTTCTTCGGCTTGCCACTTGCAACCTTAGTTGACGGCGAAGCAGAGCCGCTCAACTTGTCCGACATTGTCGATTTTGATAATGATCTGACACTGATCAGCCAGGAGCTGCGTTTCCAGAGCTTGGACACTGATCCTTTCCGTTGGGCCGTTGGCGGCCTTTACTGGCATTCGGATATGGATCAGGACAGCCGTTCGATCCGTGCCGCCTCCGGCTTCCCGTTTACCAACAGCCCCCAATTTGCAGGCTTCTCGCCGACTTCGATTATCGGTGCCTCTACCGTCAATCCTTCGCCATTCGGGCGCAAGATTGACAGCTTCTCCGTCTATGGATTGGCTGAGTTTGATATTACCGAGCGTCTGACTGTTGGCGCAGAGGCGCGATATATCAGCGAGAAAACAACCGTAACGCGGTCTGATTTCCTGCAGGCCAATTTTGCGCCCGTCGGTGCGAATTTCCAGAATCCGGTGCAGCGTGCAAGCATCTCGGATGACGATATCGTGCCGCGTTTCAGCATCAATTATGATGTCTCTGACGATGTGCTGTTGTATGCGTCCGCGGCCAAAGGCTTTAAACCTGCGGGCATCAGCGAACTTGATTTCGGTTCGGACCTTGTCGATTCGCGGTTCAAGGCAGAAACTGTCTGGAACTATGAAGCCGGTATCAAAACGAGCCTTGCCGATCGGCAGATTACGCTGAACGCCGCTGCCTTCTTTATGAACTGGAGTGACAAGCAGGTATCGCAGCTGGTTGAAGATCCAAACGCGCCCAGCGGATTCCGCGCCACGGTTCGTAACGCAGGTGAAGCCGAAGTGTTCGGGATTGATGCGTCATTCGCGGTTCGCCCGAATTTCGCGCCGGGCCTTACCTTCGATGTCGGCTACACCTATCTTGACACCGAATATACCGATTTCACCGTGGCGACGAACAGTGCGTTTACTGTAACCGAAGGTGCCAACTGCACGATCGGCACAGTCGGCCCGCAAACGGTATGTCTGGTTAGCTATAACGGAAACCGGCTGGAACGTGCGCCAAAGCATCAGCTGGTCACCAATCTGGATTACCGCGCTGAATTGAGCGACGATCTTGCGCTGATCTTCGGCGGATCTTTGCAGTATCAGTCGTCGCGTTTCCTGACAGAAAGCAACCG
>Ga0115029_1000997_pt1 | contig 22843 bp, 20 predicted proteins | sample SidtaG_3_FD_87297 | JGI IMG/M metagenome (GOLD analysis project Ga0115029, IMG submission 87297) | Marine algal microbial communities from Sidmouth, United Kingdom - Sidmouth_Asex1 metaG | ecosystem: Host-associated > Algae > Red algae > Unclassified | place: Sidmouth, United Kingdom | collected... | reverse complement strand
TTCGGACCACCACGTCGAGGCCGGCGATCGCTTCGGTGAACTCGATGGTGGGCTCGCCGCCGGTGAGCGTGTCGATCACCGTCGCGCCGTCGCCCTCGACCACCACGCCAGCATTGGGGTGGCCTGAGTCGGCTCGATCCGACAGCCAGGCGTACACCCCCGCTGCCACTGGTTCGAGCTGCCCCATCGCCCCGACCCTATCGGGGGTGGATCGGTGGCCGGTGCCCACCTGGTTGGTCGGATCGCCCTGGACGCTTCGGCGTGTTACTGGCGGGTAACAACATCTATGATGACGAGTGTGACCTCATATCGTGCCCCCATCCGTGATTTCCAGTGGGTCCTCGAATCGATCTGCGATCTCGAGACCCTGTCGAAGATCGAGGAGTTCTCCCACGCCGACCCCGAGACGTCGATCGGTGCGCTCGAGGAACTCGGACGCTTGATGTCGGAGGTCTGGGCCCCGACCAACGTGATCGGTGACACCCAGCACCTGGTGCTCGAGGATGGTGTCGTCACCCATCCCGACGGGCTGCCCCAGGCATATGAGAAGCTGGTCGAAGCGGGCTGGCACGGGCTTCCGTTCCCGGCTGAGTACGGGGGTGGGAGCTTCCCGCTCACCGTCGCGACGTGCATGTCGGAGATGATGATCTCGGCGAACCTCGGTCTCGCCATGTGCCCGGGTCTCACCTGGGGCGCCGTGGACGCCATCCTCGCCCACGGCAGTGAGGAGCAGAAGGAGGTCTATCTGCCCAAGATGGTCTCCGGTGAATGGGGCGGGACCATGAACCTGACCGAGCCTCAGGCGGGGTCCGACGTGGGTGCACTGACCACCAAGGCCACTCCGGCCGACGATGGTTCCTGGCGGATCAAGGGAACCAAGATCTACATCTCGTTCGGCGAACACGAGATGACCGAGAACATCATCCACCTCGTCCTGGCTCGCACCCCGGGCGGCAAGCCCGGCACCAAGGGCATCTCGCTGTTCATCGTCCCCAAGTTCTTGGTGAACGAGGACGGCTCCCTCGGCGAGCGCAACGAGGTCACCTGCGTCTCGATCGAGCACAAGATGGGTATCCACTGCAGCCCGACCTGTGTGCTCGCCTACGGCGACGACCAAGGTGCCGTCGGCTATCTCCTCGGTGAGGAGTTCCAGGGCATGGAAGCCATGTTCACCATGATGAACGCCGCCCGGATCCTCGTGGGTCTCCAAGGCGTCGGTGTGGCCGAGATGGCCTGCCAGGCAGCGCTGGAGTACGCCCAGGAACGCCGTCAGGGTCACGCGATCGGGACCGAGCGCGATCCGGCCGGCTCACCGATCATCGAGCACCCCGACGTGCGTCGGAACCTGATGACGATGCGGGCCTTGACCGAGGCCACTCGCGGCGTTGCATTCCTGAACTCCGAGGCGTTCGATCTCGCCCACCACCACCCGGATCCCGACATCCGCGCCACCGCGAACGAACGGTGTGACATCCTCACACCCATCACCAAGTCCTGGGGCACCGACGCAGCGGTCGAGGTCACCTCGCTCGGCGTGCAGGTGCATGGGGGCATGGGCTACATCGAGGAGGCAGGCGTTGCCCAGTACTTCCGAGATGCCCGAATCGCCCCGATCTACGAGGGCACCAACGGCATCCAGGCGATGGACCTGGTGGGTCGCAAGCTCGCCATCCGTATGGGTGGAGCCATCGAGGACCTCTACGGCGAGATCGACGCCACCATCGCGGGGCTCGACGGTCTGGGCGGCACCATGGCCGACGCCTCGGCTGAGCTGACCGCCCAGCTTGCCGAGCTGAGGACTTCCACCACCTGGGTGATGGAGCACGGCATCGCCGATCCCATCGATGCCCTGTCGGGTGCGACCCCCTTCCTCAATCAGATGGCATATGTGGTGGGCGGTTGGGTCATGGCCCGCAGCGCGATCGCGGCCCACACACAGCTGGCCGGTGGCGAGGACGACTTCCTCGAGGCCAGGGTCACCGTGGCCCGCTTCTACCTCGAGCAGATCCTGCCCCGAGCGGGTGGACTCGCTCACTCGGTGCGGGCCGGTAAGGGCGACCTGTTCGCCCTCACTGCTGGGCAGATGGGCTCCAGCTGATTCTCGACTCGCTCGACCGGGCGCCGCCTCGCTGGTGGCCCTGAGCGCAGCCCTTGCGCAGCGCGCACCACCAGAGCAGGGTGTTGCCCACTGTGCTGACCGTTCTTGCCTCCATCCCGAGCCCCCCGTGGCGTTCGCTCGGCCCCTTCCAGGCCTACGGCCTGATGATCGCCATCGGGGTGCTGCTCGGGGTCGAGCTCGCTCGCCGTCGATTCGCCGGCAAGGGCGGTGATCCGGACGACTTCTCCAACATCGCCGTGTGGGCGGTGCCCGCCGGTCTGGTCGGCTCGCGGGTGTATCACGTGGTCACCGACTACCAACGCTTCACCGACGACTGGGTCGACGTCTTCAGGATCCGCGAAGGCGGTCTCGGCATTCCCGGTGGACTTCTGTTCGGGGTCGCGGTCGGGGTGTTCATGGGCCGCCGCAAGGGGATCAGCCTGCCGGTGGGGCTCGACTGCGTGGCCCCCGGGCTCGCCGTTGCCCAAGCGGTGGGTCGCCTGGGCAACTGGTTCAACCAGGAGCTCTACGGGTCGGCATCGAGTTTGCCCTGGGCGGTGGAGATCGACGCCCAGTACGCCCCCGACAACGTTGCGGGGACCTTCCACCCGGTGTTTCTCTACGAGGGACTCTGGAACCTGACCCTCGCATGGGTCTTGATCAAGCTCGACAACCGCAAGGTCCTGCGTCCGGGTTCGATATTCGCCCTGTACGTCATGGGGTACGCGATGATCCGCTTCATCCTCGAGTTCGTCAGGGTCGACGAAGCCACCCAGCTCTTGGGTCTGAGGGTCAACATCTGGGTGTCGGGCGTGGCGTTCGGGCTCGCTCTGCTCGCCCTCGTGCTGCGCCGGGGCGAACGAAGCTCTGAGGAGCGTGAGCCCTACCCAGGACGAGATCACACGAGCCTCGACGACGACTTGGCCGAGCCCGAGCCGCGCCGTGTCAGTCGAGGCGGCTGAGCCCCTCGGAGCGGAGCGCTTCGTTGGCTCCGGGCCAGTGCTCGATGGCCCACTGGCCGAACTCTCGGTCGGTCAGGATCACCCCCGCCAGGCCGAGTGCAGGCTCAACCCACAACAGGGTGCCGGCCCGTCCGAAGTGCCCGAAGGCGTCGGGTGCGGCCGAGGGAGCGGTCCAGTGGGGCGATTTCGTGCCCTTGATCTCCACCCCGAGGCCCCAAGTGTTGGGTGCTTGGCGTCCGTAGCCGGGAAGCACTCCGTCGAGGTCGGGCCAGGCAGGTGTGGCGACCTGCGCCAGTGTGCTCCGATGGACGAGCCGAGGGCTCAGGAGCTCTCTGGCCAAGGCGAGCAGGTCGGTCAGGCAGGAATGGGCGCCGTGGGCTGCTGTGCCGTGGAGTCGGGTCCAGGTCATGCCGAGCGGTTGGGTCACCGCCTCGTACAGGTACTGGGAGAAGTCCATTTCCGCCGCAGCCGACACGTGGGAGGCCAACAGTTCGAAACCGGCGTTGGAGTAGATGCGCCTCGTGCCGGGATCGGCCAAGACGATTTCGGAGTCTGGGCCCAGTCCCGAGGCGTGTGCGAGGAGGTGAGCGACGGTGGAACCAGGCGGGCCCAGGGGTTCTTCGAGGGCGATGGTCTCCTCTTCCACCGCGACCCAGAAGGCCACAGCTGCGAGCACCTTGGTGACGGATGCAAGTTCGAAGACGGTCTCACCGTTACCCTGCGTGGCAAGGGTCCGAGAGTGACTCGTGACTCCCATCGCGACTTTTGTCGCTCCCCAATGCTCCACTGATGTGATGTCGACCATCGACCGTGAATCTACTTCGCCGCTGCTTGCCAGCCTGTTCGCCGATGCTCTGGCCCTTCCGTCGGGTCCAGAGGTGAGGCTTCCCTCCCCGAGCGCCGGGCGCAGGGTCGATCGCGCCTTCGCGTTCGTCGACCTCTCCGGTTTCACCGCCCTCACCAACCACGAGGGTGACGATCGCGCTGTGGCCGAGCTGAGCGTCTTTCGCTGGGCCCTGCGTGAGATCGCCGGGAAGTACGGGGTTCGAGTGGCCAAGTGGCTCGGTGACGGCGCCATGCTCGTCGGCGTCCAACCGGTGGAATTGGTCGAGGCGGTCATCGACTTGGTCATGCACATCCAAGAGCATCAGCTGAGCCTGCCGTTGCGAGGCGGCTTGGCTGGCGGCCCGACCCTGCTGTTCGAGGGCGACGACTACATCGGCTCGGCGGTCAACCTCGCGGCGCGCCTGTGCGACGAGGCCGACGACCACCAGCTCTTGGCCACCACCGAGATCGCCAGCCTCCTCGGGGCGACCGACAGCCAGGCCACACCGATGAGGATCCGCGGGTTCGACGAGGTGATCGACGTCGTCGATCTCTCACCCCAGTTCGGGCCCGGTCGCTGAGGCTTGGTGGAGCCTGACTTCACCGAGCTGGTGTGTGACGCAGTGGCGGCGCTCGAGCGCGGTGAGGTGGTCAGCTACGGGGAGATCGCCGCCCAGGTCGGGCGGCCCGGTGCAGCGAGAGCGGTCGGACGGATCCTGTCGGGCTCCGATGGGACCCTGCCCTGGTGGCGGGTGGTGACCAGCACCGGACGGCTCGTCCCAGGGCACGAAACCGAGCATGCCGCATTGCTCGAAGCCGAAGGGGTCGAGGTGCGCTCTGGGCGCGTGGTGGCTGCCTCCTGAGCACTGTGACCGTTGAAATCACAAGCGTGGTCTAGGCTCATCGCTTGGAGCTGGCACCCGACTTCGGTGCGCTCCAGGGGCAAGTTCGTCGCTGTTGAGAGAACCGTCACGGCGTTTCTGGCCCACCCGTGACTCAACATCGACGTACCAATGGAGTACCCATGCCCACCACTTTCGCCGACCTCGGCGTGTCCGACGACATCGTCTCGGCCATGGCCGACAAGGGCATCACCGAGCCCTTCCCCATCCAGGCGATGACCATCCCCGACGCCCTCGCCGGCCGAGACGTCTGTGGCAAGGCCAAGACCGGCTCGGGCAAGACCCTGGCGTTCGGCCTTCCCGTGCTGGAGCGCATCTCCCAAGCAGAGCCCCGTCGTCCCAAGGCGCTCGCCCTCGTGCCCACCCGTGAGCTGGCAACCCAGGTCTGCGACGAGTTGGCCGCGCTCGGCGAATCCAGGGACCTGAGGGTCATGGCCGTCTATGGCGGCACCAACATCGAGACCCAGATCGATCAGCTCGCCGATGGCGTCGACTTCGTGGTGGCCACTCCCGGCCGCATGATCGATCTGCTCGAACGTGACGAGGTGTCGGTGGCCGAGTGCGAGATCGTCGTGATCGACGAGGCCGACCGGATGGCCGACATGGGCTTCATGCCCCAGGTCCAGTGGATCCTGCGTCGCATCGAGATCGAGCACCAGACCCTTCTGTTCTCCGCCACGCTTGACGGGGCGGTCTCGGGCCTGATCAAGAGCTACACCACCGACGCCGCGATGCACGAGGTCGAGTCCGACCAGATCACCGTCGATCAGATGATCCACCGCTTCATCGCCGTGCATCAGATGGACAAGGTCAAGGTGACCGCTCGCATTGCGGACAACTCCCAACGGACCCTGGTGTTCGTGCGGACCAAGATGGGCGCCGATCGGCTGGTGACCAATCTGGCGAAGGAAGGGGTGCGGGTGGCGGCCATCCACGGGGACCTGCGCCAGACCGCACGCGAGAAGTCACTGGCCCGCTTCTCCGACGGCAAGCTCGATGTGATGGTGGCCACCGATGTGGCCGCTCGCGGCATCCACGTCGATGAGATCGACACCGTCATCCACTTCGATCCCCCCGAGGATCACAAGACCTACCTGCATCGCTCCGGCCGCACGGCGCGTGCGGGGTCCGAAGGGCTCGTGGTCAGCCTCATGCTGTGGGACCAAGAGATGTTGATCAAGGTGCTCCAGAAGCGGATCGGGGTGAAGATCCCCGTGGTCGAGATGTTCTCCAACGACGACCGCCTGGACGACCTGGCCGGGTGGGATCCGGAGGCCGACTCGGCCTGAGGGTCTGGTGAGCCTCGACCCGACCGACCGTTGGATCGATCGCCTCTTCGCGGCGAACGCCGGAGCGTCGGGTCTCGACACCCACCGAGAGGTGCTCATCTCGGTCGCATCCTCGATGGCCGAGCGCGTCGGGCTCGATCCGAGCCTGATGACGCTGCTCGGCGGGCGTCGGGCCGGCAACCACGAGCCTCGACCGTCATGTCCGATCGATCTCGATGACGAGCTGGACCATCCGAGGTTGCTCGGTCGGCTGAGGGAGAGGTTGCTCGGTCCCGGTCTGCGCCGCTCGACCGGTTCCCACTACACACCCGCCGTTGTGGCACAGGGCCTGTGGGAACTGGCTGCGACCCCTGGCTTCGTCCGACCCCCGAGAATTCTCGATCCCTCGTGCGGGGGTGGATCGATGCTGCTTGCGGGTCTTGACGGCTTGATCGACCGAGGAGTCTCGCCAGAGGAGGGAGCGGGCCTGGTCTGGGGGCGAGATGTGGATCAGTTGGCCGTAGAGGTGGCAGACGCGAGCATCCGACTCTGGGCGGCGGCTCGAGGGGTCCAGGCGGTTCCCGACATCGCCGTGGCCGACGGCACACTCGACGAGTGGGAGGCGAGGGTCGACCGACCCAAGCTCCTGCTGACCAACCCGCCATTCGGAAATCAGCTCTCGGCCCGGACCCGGCGATCGGCCGAATCTCGGGCGATGCTGCTCGAGCGGTTCGGTGCCGACGCCGGTGGATATCTCGACACCGCAGGGGTCTTCGTGCTCCGAGCGTTGACCGAGCTGGGGCCGGGCGACCGGATCGCCACCCTCGCGCCCGGTTCGCTCGCCTCGGCTCGGGACGCTGCCGGGATGCGCGAGCGCCTTCTCGAAGCCGCAGACCTCAGGCATTTCTGGGTGCTGGGTCGCAAGGCCTTCTCGGCCTCGGTGGACGTCATCGGGATCGTGGCCGACGTGACCGAGACCCGGCCCAAGTCGGCGCGGGTCGGGGCCGAGGTGTGGACCGGTACGCCCCGGACGAGTGTGGGAACGGTCGCAGGAGCGCTGGCGGGGACGTCTTGGTCGCCCCTGCTCGCCGCCGCACACGGGGTGCCCGAGGTGCGGGTGAGGGGCGAGAGAACCATCGGTGATCTCGCCACCGCAACGGCAGGTTTCCGGCGTCACTACTACGGGCTGGTCGAGCATCTGATCGAGGCCGACGATCAGACCGACGGTCGATGGGCGCCCTTGCTCACCTCGGGTTTGATCGACCCTTTTGCGCAGCACTGGGGCCGGCGATCCTCGCGAGTGGCTCGTCGGAAGTGGAATGCGGTGGGGGTGGACCTCGATGGGCTCTGGGCGCGGGAGCACACCGAAGGGGTCGCTGCGTGGGTGAACGAGCGCCTGCGCCCGAAGCTCGTCGTCGCCGCCCAGACCCGCGTGATCGAGGTCGTGGCAGACCCCGAGGGCCGGTTCATCCCCGCCGTGCCGACGGTGTCGGTCGAGCCGGCTTCGTCCGACGACCTCTGGTTGCTCGCAGCTGCCTTGGGAGCGCCGGTGACAAGCGCCTTGGGCTGCCAGCGCACCGCAGGATCCGCGATGGACGCCTCTGCGCTGAAACTCGCAGCGAGAGAGCTCCTCGAGTTGCCGCTGCCGAGTGACACCGACTCGTGGATCCTGGGCGCGAGCCTGGCTCGCAGACTGCACCACACCCCATCCGAGGACCTGTGGGACGAGTTCGTCGAGGTGATGGCCGCCGCCTACGGCCAGATGAGCGCCACACCGACTGCCTCGGGCGTGTACTCCGAGCGAAGAGGGGAGCCAGGCTCGATCGACGCCTGGTGGAACGCCCGACGCCCGCGACGCTCGCTCGGCAAGTGACGTCGACGACGATCGGGCAGCCACGCCAGCTCGATGCGGCCGGTGCCACCCCAGCCGGACCGGTGCGGTTTCATTCCCTGGCTCGGCCGGGAAGCTCGCCGACCATGTCGTCTGGAACGACGATCTCGTCGAACTCCTCGGCGCTCAGGTGCCCGAGGGCGACTGCCTCCTCGCCCAACGTCGTTCCGTTGGCGTGCGCGGCCTGGGCGATCTCGGCGGCCTTGGCGTAGCCGATCTTGGTGTTGAGTGCGGTCACGAGCATGAGGCTCTTGCCCAGCAGCTCTTCGATGCGGGCCCGGTTCGGCTCGATCCCGGCGACACAGTTGCGGTCGAAGCTCTCGCACGCGTCACCGAGGAGTTGAGCGCTCGTCAACACGTTGTAGGCCATCACGGGCTTGAAGACGTTGAGCTGGAAGTGACCCTGGGTGCCCGAGACGGCGACCGCCGTGTCGTTGCCGATCACCTGGACGCACACCATGGTCAGGGCCTCGCACTGGGTGGGGTTGACCTTCCCGGGCATGATCGATGATCCGGGCTCGTTGGCGGGGAGAACGATCTCACCGATCGCTGTCCGAGGGCCGGAAGCGAGCGCTCGGATGTTGTTGGCGATGTGCATCAGGCTGACCGCCAGGCGTCGCAAGGACCCGCTGATCTCGACCATCGCATCGTGAGCGCTCAGACTCTCGAACTTGTTCTCGGCGGTCACGAAGGGATGACCGGTCAGGACGGCGATCTCGGCCGCCACAGCTTCGTCGTATCCGTCGGGTGTGTTGAGCCCGGTGCCGACCGCCGTCCCGCCGAGAGCGAGTTCACGGACGCGTACGAGACTGTCCTCGATCGCCTCACACCCTCTCTGGAGTTGCATCGCGTAGCCACTGAACTCCTGGCCGAGGGTGAGCGGCGTGGCATCCATCAGATGGGTGCGGCCGGTCTTGACCAAGGCCATGTGTTCGTCGGCCTTCGCAGCCAGCGCCGCCTGGAGAGCCCGTACCTTGGGCAGGGTCTGCTCGACGATCTCTCGCTGTGTTGCGATGTGCATGGCGGTCGGGAAGGTGTCGTTCGAGCTCTGGCTCATGTTGACGTCATCGTTGGCGCCGACGAGCTTCTCCGATCGGAAATCGCCACCCATGAGCTCGGTCGCCCGGTTCGCCACGACTTCGTTGACGTTCATGTTGCTCTGGGTTCCCGAGCCGGTCTGCCAGACAACGAGGGGAAACTGGTCGTCGTGACGTCCGTCGAGGATCTCGTCGCACGCGGCCTTGATGGCCTCGGCCTTGTCGGCGCTGAGCCCCCCGGAATCTGCGTTCACGATTGCTGCGGCCTTCTTGAGCTGAGCAAAGGCCCGGATGATCTGGATCGGCATCTGATGACCGCCGATGTCGAAGTTCTGGATGCTCCGCTGGGTCTGGGCGCCCCAGTACTTGTCGGCCGGCACCTCGACCTCACCCAAGGTGTCGCGTTCGATTCGGACTTCACTCACGACCGGCATCCTCCGACTCAACTGTTCGGTGCATCGTTCATCGATGGGGGCACCTCGCCGCACTGTACGGGCCCTCGGGGCCTGGTGACTTGACCGGTGGTGGGGCAGCGTGCTCGGATGTCACGGTCATCTGGAGAGGCCCTGCGGGGCCCGGCAACCTGGGGCGGACACCCAAGGTGCTCACCCACTTCGGTGGGGATGTGGCCTGAGAAGGCAAGCAAGTGTCCACAGCGATCGCCGCCGTGTGTTCGCACCCCGGGTACGGAGGAAGTTCGTGCCCACCCGAGATCGAGAGCCCGAACGAAGCGGCGTGGACACTTCGGCGCGCGCCACGGGAGCCTGGCTCGAGGGCGACGACCTGGGGGAGCGCCGCCTGGTCGAGGTGGCCAGCGGACGACCCTTCTCACTCGAGGCGGGGGGCAGGCTGTCCACGGTGGAGGTCGCCTGCGAGACCTGGGGCACCCTGGCCGAGGACGGGTCCAACGCGATCCTGGTGTGTCATGCCCTCACCGGGGACTCTCACGCAGCCTCGGCGCAGCAACCGCTCGCGGCCCAGCGCGGCTGGTGGCACGGGCTGATCGGTCCGGGTCTCGCCATCGACACCGATCGTTGGTTCGTGGTGTGCTCCAACGTCCTCGGTGGATGTCAGGGAACCACCGGCCCCGCGTCGCTCGATCCCGAGACGGGGATGCGGTACGGGTCGAGCTTCCCGCTGGTCACGATCAGGGACATGGTGAGGGCCCAGGCAGGGATGGCGGCTGAGCTCGGCATCAACCGGTGGGCGGCCGTGGTCGGCGGGTCGATGGGCGGCATGCAGGCCCTCGAGTGGGCGATCATGTTCCCCCAGCGGGTGGGGGCACTCGTGGCCATCGCGACCGCTGGTCTGGCCTCGGCTCAACAGATCGCGTGGAGCCGAGTGGGGCGTCAAGCCATCCGGCTCGATCCGGCATTCGCCGATGGCGACTACTACGAGGGCCACGGCCGGGGTCCGGTCGATGGGTTGGGTCTGGCTCGCGAGATCGGGATGATCCACTACCGGAGCGGCGCCGATTTCGACCAGCGCTTCGGCCGCAAGGGGCTTGAGCGAGTGGAGGGTTTCGGACTGTGGGACGAGTTCGAGGTGGCCCGCTACCTCGGGCATCACGGGGCCAAGATCGGCCAGCGTTTCGACGCCAACAGCTATCTGGTGCTGAACCGGGCGATGGATCTCCACGATCTGGGCCGAGGTAGGGGTCTCGAGCGAGCGATGATCCGGCTCGAGGCGCCGGCGTTGATCGGTTCCATCGACTCCGACATCTTGTACCCGCCTCACCAACAGGCGGTCTTGGTCGAACTGCTCTCCTCGCTCGACCACGACGTCAGGTCGTTCCTGATCAACAGTTCGGCCGGCCATGACGCTTTCCTGATCGAGATCGACCAGGTGGCCGCCGCAGTAGGACCGTTTCTGGATCAACGAGCCGGTTGCGGGTCTGCCTCGCGCCATCTGCAACCCATGGAGGTCACCGGTGACATCTGAACAACGACCCGAGACGCGGGTCGTCCGAAGCGGCCGCAAGCACAACGGCGGCGCCCTCGCTCCGGTGCTGTGGGCCTCGTCCACCTTCGTGACCTCGACGGTCGAGGAAGGTCGTCGCATGGCGACGGTGACCGACTCCACCCAGTTCTACAGCCGTTACGGCAACCCGACCGTCGCCGGATTCGAAGACGCGATCGCCGAACTCGAAGGGGCTGAAGCCGCTCGCGCGTTCGCGTCGGGAATGGGAGCGATCAGCGCCGTGGTGCTCGGCTTGTGTTCCAGCGGCGATCACATCGTGGCCCAGCGCCAGCTCTACGCCGGCACCCAGCTCCTCCTCCAGGGAGCGTGCGCCCGATTCGGGATCGACGTCACCTTCGTCGACGGCACCGAACCCGGAGCGTTCGAGGCGGCGGTGATCCCCGGCAAGACCATGCTCGTGTTCGCCGAGACGCCCGCCAACCCCCAGCTCGACGTGATCGATCTGGCCGCCCTCGGTGCGATCAAGGGACCGATGACGGTCGTCGACTCCACCTTCGCCACCCCGCTCGGCCAGCAACCTCTTGGCCACGGTGTCGATCTGGTGATCCACTCGGCCACCAAGGCGATCGCCGGCCACAACGACGCCACCCTCGGGGTGGTTGCGGGGTCTCGTGAGTTGCTCGACTGGCTCTGGGGTTTCGCCGTGCTCCAAGGCGCCAATGCCAGCCCCTTCGATGCGCTCAACGGGCTGAGGGGCTTGAGGACCCTGGCGGTCCGCCTCGCTCGTCAGTCCGAGACGGCCGAAGCGCTCGCCAGGGTGATGGAAGCGCATCCGGCGTGCGCACAGGTGCGTCACCCGGGCCTCGAGTCGCACCCCCAGCACGAACTCGCTGCCTCCCAGATGTCCTCGATGGGAGGCCTCGTCACCATCGAGCTCGGCGGAGGGCTCGAAGCGGGGCGCGCCTTCGTCGAACAGACAGAGCTGTGTCAGCTCGCCACCTCGTTGGGTGGCCCCGAGACCTTGGTCACCCACCCGGCTTCGACCACCCACGTGGGCCTGAGCCCCGATGAGATGAGCGAAACCGGCATCACCGAAGGCACGGTCAGGATGTCGGTCGGCCTCGAACACCTCGACGACCTGACCGCAGACGTGGTCGGCACCCTCGACGGGCTCCTCGCTCCCTCGATTTGACCGACAGCCAGGTTCAGCCCGAGATCATGGCTGCGACGAGGCGTTCGAACGCAGCGTCTTCGCGTCGGCGTGCCTGGGTGGTCGCCTCCAGGCGGCCGGCGAGGAGGAGCCGTTTGGTCTCGACGAGGGGGCCGAGCGCGTGCTGGGCGATCGAGTCCGCCAAGGCCATGGTCTCCTCCAACAGCGTGTCGTCGGGACACACCCTGAGCGCGAGGCCGTCGGCCACTGCCTGGTGAGCGTCGATCCATGGTTCGGTGAAGATGATCTCGGCGGCGCGCTGGCTCCCCACGAGGCTGGGCAGCAGGAGACTCGAAGACGCCTCGGTGGTCACCCCCAGGCTCATGAAGGGCACCTTGAGCCGGGCTGATTCGCCGATGAGGGCGAGATCGCAATGGAGGAGCACCGTCAGGCCGAACCCCACGCCCAAGCCGTTGACGCCGGCAACCAGGGGCTTCTCGAACGCCTCGAGCACCGGCATGAGGCGCTGGAAACCGGGAATCTCACCGTCGGGGAGCCTGTCGTCGCCGGTGAGCAGGCCGAGATCCTGACCAGCGGTGAATGCCCGACCCGATCCGGTGATGACCACACAGTGCACAGTGGGGTCGTCGGTGGCGGCCTCGAGGGCATCGGCCAGGCCACACCACAAGGCCTGGTCGAAGGCGTTCATCTTGTCGGGCCGATGGAAGGTGAGGAGGCGGACCGCTCCTCTGTTCTCGGTCAGCAGCACGTCCTGGCTCACAGTTCCCCCTTCGGACCGCCGGCCGGCGGCGCCGGACCAGAGTGTCGCGCGGGCGGGCAGGGCGTCGATCTTCGTCCTGGCGTCGGTTCCGGCGATGATGTGTGCGTGGGCTGGCGCGGCCGGTGTGGGTGACGATCGCCACGAGTGCTCGTCGCCGACCGGGGCGGGCGAACACCCAGGTGAGAGGACGAAGGTGCCCGAGATCATCGAGGCCGAGCTCTACCGCTCGGCAGCCGAAGCCGCCGTGGGTCGCCCCGTCGTCGAGCTGCACATGCCCGACGATCGGGCGGTCCGGGGCGAACGCGATGCCCAGCAGGCTCGCCGCGAGTTGAGCGCCGCCCTCATCGGATCGAGCTTCGTCGCGGCAGGACGTCACGGCAAGGTCGTGCTCCTCCACACCGAACGAGGGGGTTGTCTCGGCATGCGCTTCGGGATGACCGGACGATTGCTGGTCGACGGGAAGGCGCCCATCGAGCAGCTGCTCTACGCCGGCCATGGGGACCGACACGCCTGGCATCGATTCACCGTCGTCTTCGATGATGGCGGGAGCCTGGTGCTGAGCGACCAGCGGCGTCTCGGGGGCGTGACCCTCGACCCAGACCTCAGCGCCCTCGGGCCCGATGCCTGGACTCCGACCACCGCCGACCTCGAGGCTGTCGCCGCCGGATCGGTGGCGGTCAAAACCCGGCTGCTCGATCAGACCCGTTTGGCCGGTCTGGGGAACTTGTTGACCGATGAGATCCTGTGGCGTGTGGGGATCTCACCCCTTCGTCGTTCGTGCGAGCTCTCGACGGTCGAGCTCGAGTCGTTGGCGGCCACGGTCGGGCGGACCGTCGACGAACTCCACACCAGGGGTGGGTCACACACCGGTGACCTCCAAGCGGTCAGGCATTCGGAGCACCCCGAGTGTCCGACCGACGGCGAACCCCTGTCGCGTCGAGCCGTCGGCGGACGAACCACCGTGTGGTGTCCGGCCCACCAGAGGTGAGCGTCAACCCGTCCGGGCTCGGTCCGAAGTAACCTGCTCGCGCCGTGAGACCCGCCAACCCGCCCCGCCGGATGTCCCGGCGTCGTTCTCGTCGCTCGACCGCTGCGCCGGGTCGCTCAGGCACGACGATGCCCCCGGACGCTCCCGAAGCGACTGCGAGCTGTGGCTCGGAAGCGAGGGCGACAGGGGGCGGCCGATCCCGCCTACCGGTGGCCCTGCTGATGTTGCTCGCGAGCCTGCTCTGCCTGAGTGAGTTGGCGGCTGCGCAGACCACCACGGTGGTGGTGCCCACCACGACGGTCCCCGCACCACAGACGACTGCCCCGACCACGCTCGCCCCCGTTGCCTCGACCACCCAACCCTCGCCCGTCACCCCCGCTCCACCGGTGGGCACCGACCCGCCCCAATTGACCGTGCCGCCGTTCCAGCCGGGCACCACCCTTCCCGGGAACCAGCTCGGGAGTTCCACGAGTCTCGGCTTCGGCAGCACGAGTTCCACCTCGACCAGTCTTCCGTTCGTTTCGACCTCGTCCGCCTCGTCGAGCAGCTCGTCGACCTCGACCCTCGTCGACACCACCTTGCCGCCTCCGCGGCTGTTGGAGGACACGACCACCACCAGCGACCCGAGCGACACGACGATGGTCGATTCGTTCGAGGAGCAGACACGAGACGCCGACTTCGTGGCCGCGGAGGACACCAGCGCTCGACTCTCGCTCATCATCTACGGCCTGCTCGCCCTCGCCACGCTCTTCGCCGTGCTGACCTGGTTCTACTGGCGGTGGACCACACCGGGCCACGAGGCCGCCGAGGCGACCTGATTCGACAACCCGAAGCCCCGGGGCGGTCCCACTAGCGTTGGGGCATGGCAGAACTCGACACCGAGTCAATGATCCAGCGCTTCGTGGAGCGGGCGGAAGCGGTCAAGAAACGCAACCTACCCCCAGTGGGGGGCGACGAGCGCAAGATGTTCCTCCAACAGATGCAGTTCGACTACCAGGACTTCGCGATCATCGCCGACGCCGACGCCTCGATCGAGGACGGCTTCTTGGTCCTGCGGGTCGACCTGCGTCCCGACGATCAGAAGGCGGGTGAGGGCTCGTGACCGAACGCCTCGACTCGGCGATCGCCGGGATCGACGCGGCGAACGCCGCAGACCCCAACTCGGCGGCGGGGCCCGACGGGATCCCCGGTCCGAAGGAACTCGTGCACAGCAGGGTGGCGACCGATTGGATCCATCGCCTCACCGACGAGCCGAGTGAAGCCCAACTGATCGCGGCCCGGGCCCATCACCTACGTCGCTGGGAGGTGCCCCGGACCACCTACCCCGAGGGCCGAGCCGGCTACCTGAAGTGGCGACGGGACCGAAAGATCGCCCACGCCGAACAGGTGGGTTCGATCATGGCGGGCGTCGGCTACGGCGAGGATCTCGTGGACCGGGTGGGCCAGATCGTCCGCAAGGAAGGCCTGGGAAGCGACGTCGAGGTCCAGCACCACGAGGACGCCCTCTGTCTGACCTTCCTCCAACTCCAGTCGACCGAGGTGGTGGCGGAGCTCGGTCACGAGCGTGCCGTGCCCATCCTCGCCAAGACGTGGTCGAAGATGAGCGAGGCCGGTCATTCCTTCGCCGGGGAACTCGACCTCGATCCCTTGGTCTCATCCGCTCTCCAGGCAGCGCTCGCCACCTGAGAGGTCCGGACAGGGCCTTGGCCACCGCGAATCGGTCAATTGCGCTCAGCGGGGGGAGAGGTATACTCACCGGACCCGTGCGGGCGTAGCTCAGCTGGTAGAGCATTACCTTGCCAAGGTAAAGGTCGCGGGTTCGAATCTCGTCGCCCGCTCAGTACAGAAGAGGAGGCCCGACAAAGGCCTCCTCTTCTTCGTTTTTCGAGTACGGCTTCTCACCGGACCGGCGACCCCGGCTGAGCCCCAAGAGGGAGTTGTTCGGCCGTCGGGCCTGCGGCGGGCCAGCGGACCAAGAGCGACCGAGCGGCCTCGGCCGAAACGACCGCAGCTGCTATGGTGCACCGCTCCGGGGCCGTTAGCTCAGTTGGCTAGAGCACCTCCATGACGTGGAGGGGGTCGGGGGTTCGAGTCCCTCACGGCCCACGGAAACCCTCCAGCTCAGCCTTCGCACTCTCCGGCTGGATAGGCCGGGTTTGCTCGCCAGGGGCCTGTCTGCCATTCGGGCTGGGGTTGGACTGGGTAACGGGTTGCGATGTCGGCGATGAGGCGTTCGGTGAGCGCCAACGCTCCGTCCTGGCAGATGTGGAGCCCGTCGGGGTTCCGGAGGAGTCGGCCGGTGGCGGGGGAGCGAAGGGCGTAGCGACCTTCGGGATCGGTGAGCGACGGGACGCTCTCGATCACCGTGGATCGCTCGCCGGAGCCGATCGAGCGCCATGCTTCGTTCAGCGCGCCGATCTGGGTGGTCCGAAGTTCGTGATCGACCGGGGGCATCGTCACCCAGATCAGTTCGCCTCCGCCGCTGGTCACCAGCTGACGCCATGGCTCGACGGCGATCGACCGGTAGCGATCCATCCAGTCGGCCTGGTCGGGATGCATCGACAGCAGGTTCGAGTGGAGGCGGTAGTTCTCCCACCATCCCATCAAGAAGATCGAGACGTGCGGGTCGTAGTCGGCGATGATCTGACGCCATTGGTCGAACGCCTCGGGGTTCTCCACGATCGCGGGAGTGAGGAAGTACTCCACCTGGATCGGGCGGCCGAGTTGGGTCTCCAGAGCGCCTTCGAGCGCCGGGTACAGCCCACCCATCATCGAGTCGCCCGACATGGCGATCCTCAGCGGTTCGGGTGCCGGTGTGGTGGGAGGGACCGTGATGACCGGGGGACTGGTGGGCGGTGGTCCGGCCGGGGTCGGGTTCTGCGCCGGAGCTGGAGCGGACGGTTGGGTCGTCTGCGTTGTCGGCTTGGTGGTGTTGGGAGGCGTCTGTTGGGCCGGCGTCGTGCTCGCTGTCGGAAGCGCCACGGTGCTCGAGGGCGGCGTCACGGTGTCGCCACCAGTGGTGGGTGTTGTTGCCTCGGTGTCGGCGGGGCTCGAGCTCGCGGTTGTCGAATGGTTGGTGGTCGTGCGGGGCGAGGTGGGCGACTCGATCGACAGGGTCGAGCGCCCGGGTTGGAGGTCGGACGATTCCCGGGCCGCTGCCTGATCCTCGGTGGCGCGGGCCTCGATGGCGCGAGCCTCGCTGGTGTCGGCCCCGCTGGTGTCGGCCTCGATGGTGTCGGCCCCGCTGGTGTCCGCCTCGATGGTGGACTCGACCGAGGCCGCCATCACCGACGCCTGGCCCTCACCTGATGCGCACGAAGCCGTCAGGGCGAGCAACACGGCGCAGACGAGCCACGCGCCGACCCGTCGTCGGACCCCCATCGACGCTCTGCGAGGCTGGGATCCCCGAGCGTCGGCGGATGGTTCCGGGAAACAGGAGGGCTCGAGGCGCTGGTTGGTGTCGTCGGTGTGCAGCGCCCTTCCTCCCTCTCGGTGGCGAGCCCGAGGCGGCCAGCGAACCGTAGAGTGCCAGCTTTTGTGCCCCTGTGACAGCCGCGCCACGTTCGGTGACCGCCGAACGGACCATCCGGACCACGTCCGTGGGCTCGCCGGACACGTCCGGACCCGGGTCCCGAGGCGTCGTCGCTCGTTTGGTGTTGGAACAGCTGAGCAGCTCCGCGACTGTGCGGATGGTCGGTGCGTCCCAGGCCTGATGCGTCCCTTCACCGGAGTCGTCGTGTGGTGCGCGGCAGTGGCGCTGATCTGCGTGCTCGCAGTGGGCTACGTCCGTGACGCCGCTCCGGCACCGGACACCGAGCCGGTTGCTGAGATCGGTGGCCCCAAAGCGGCGGGCAGAGGAACCGGCCCGAGTGCGGTCGGACCCTCCTCGACCGCCGAGTAGGGCTTCTCTGCGCCAGACCCCTGTGGACAACTTCGCCAATCCACAGGGTTGCACCCCTTGTACCTCACAGCATTCGGGGCGCACGCTGGAGCGGTGAGGCTGGCGCTCGCCGGCACACCTGGTCATCGGGAGGACCCTAATGGAGAGTTTCCTAGTCACACTCGACGACGGCACCGTCGAGATCATCAGCGGAGCCGACGCCTACCAAGCGGAAGGTCCCCTGACGACCTTCTTCCTCACCGATGGGTCGAACCGGTCGATCAATTCCTGGTCGGAGCGGCTCGGATCGGTGCGAACCGCCGAGATCCGGTCGATCCGCAGGATCCAGGCCGCAGGCCCCGAAGATTCCCCCGAACCCGACGGACGCCACCCGGACCCGGTCCGCCCGGCGGCGACGTGCCGTCAGTCCAACCTCGACAGCGGTCGGCGGGCGCTCGCGAGCTGACCCGCCCCGGAACAGGGCACAGAGGCAGCTGAGCTCAGAGGTTGGTGGGGACGACCCGGCCGAGCTCATCGTGGGTGTGGGGAGCGAACAGGGCGCTGGCATCGGGCATGCCCCCGTCCAACCAGGTGGTCGCTGCGCCCCGGGCCCGCTCGATCAACTCCTCGGTCTGGGAGAAGTCGATCGGGGTGACCTCGATCGGACACGGGGGCGGGATGAGGCGAACCGGAACATCGAAGTTCTGGGCGGCGATCTCGAGTTCGAGCCTGAGTTGGATGAGCTGGCTGATCGAGACCATCGCCAGGCCGAGCGCACTGGTCGGCGCTTCGGGCAGGTCGCACGACCAGCCCGTGCTCAGTACCCAGACCTCGCTCGCACCGGCATCGATCGCAGTGGTGATCGGGGTGTTGTTGACGATGCCCCCATCGATCAGGAACTCCCCTTCCCACTCCACCGGCGGGTAGATCCCCGGGATGGCCGCGCTGGCCAGCACGGCGTCGAGGGCGGGCCCGCTGCTCAACTGCACCTCTGCCCCGGTCCGGGCGTTCGCCGTGATGACGGTCAGGGGCAGTGCGGCGTCTTCGAGACGGTCGAAGGTGAGGTGCTCCTCCAAGATCGCCCTCAGTCCGTCGGAGGGCACCAGATGAGTGCTCTGGCCGATGATTCCCTTGAGGACATCGAACGGACGGATGGGGAACAGTCTCCCGGCACTCAGACCCCGCCAGAGTCCGGCCAGGTCGTCGATCGAACCCTGGTTCGCGAGCCAGGCGCCGTTCACCGCTCCGACCGAGGTGCCGAAGATCATGTCGGGCGCCATGTCGGCCGCCTCGAGGGCTTGGAGCATGCCGACCTGGATCGAGCCGAGGCTGGCTCCACCCGACAACACGTAGGCGACGGTCACGTTGATCTCCTCGGGCACTGAACTGGCGATGGCGCTTGCCAGGCTGTCAGATCCACGCCCGGCCGTCGGCCAAGGTGCCGGGCGGGCCGCCAGCGGTGCTCAGAGTTGGTTCGGGCCCACCGCTGCCTTCGGGCAGTGCACGATGTCGCCGAACCCTCCGCTCGCCATGAGCACGACCAGGTCCTGGGCGAGCAGTGGCTTGGAGAAGATCCAGCCTTGCCCGATGTCGCAGCCGATCGCGATCAGGGCTTGGAGCTCGGCCTGTGTCTCGATGCCCTCGCCGACGGTCTCGGCGTCCATTCCCCGGGCCAGGTCGATGATGCTGCGTACCACGTGCACATCCTCGGGATCGGTGTCGAGTGGGGTGACGAAGGAGCGGTCGATCTTGAGGATGTCGAATCCAGTGCCCTGCACCGCCTGGAGAGAGGAATAGCCGGTTCCGAAGTCGTCGATGGCGATGGGGGTGCCGAGACACCTGAGCGCGTCCAGCTGCTGAGCGGCGCGGCCCCCGGCCTCCAGCGCCACGCTTTCGGTGATCTCGAGATGTAGGTCGCCGGGGTCGATGGAATGCTCGGCCATGAGCTGTTCGACGAAGGCGGCCACGTTGTCGTCCTCGAGCTGACGCACGCTCAGGTTGACGCTCATGCTCAGGTTGGATGCGTTGGGGAGGGCCTTCCACTTCGCCAGAGTGCCGATCGCTTCGCTCAAGACCCAGCGTCCGAGTTCAAGGATCAGTCCTGTCTCCTCGGCCAAGGGGATGAAGGCGTCGGGGGGTACCAGGCCCCGTTCGGGGTGGGTCCAACGCAACAGGGCTTCGACGCCCCGGACGTCTCCCGTTCGCAGGTCCACCAGGGGCTGGTGCACGAGGTGGAACTCGCCGCGTCCGATCGCACCGACGAGTGCCGACTTGAGTTCGAAGCGGTCGACGGTGTTGGCATACAGGGTCTGGTCGAACACCGAGAGGCGCCCCTTGCCCTCACTCTTGGCCTGGTTCATCGCGCTGTCGGCGTTGCGCAGGAGTCGCTTGCCGTCGATCTGGGACGGCCAACCGAAGGCGGCACCGATACTGACCGCCGGCGTCACCTCTCGGCCGTTCAGGGTCACGGGCTCTCCGACGATCTCCAGTACCCGCTCGGCCACTGCGACCGCTTCGTCCTCACTGGTGAGATCCTTGAGCAGCACGCCGAACTCGTCGCCGCCGATTCGAGCGATGCCATCGGAGACCCTGACCAGCTGTCCGAGGCGCTCGGCGATCGACCCGAGGAGCTCATCGCCGACGTCGTGGCCGAGCGTGTCATTGACCGACTTGAAGTCGTCCAGGTCGATCACGAGCACGCCGATCTGTCCCCAGCCGCCGTTGGACGCTGCTGCTGCGTCGACTCGCTTGCCGAAGGCGAATCGGTTTGGGAGCCCGGTCAGCTCGTCGTGGGTCGCTTGATGGACGAGGTCGTGTTCGAGGTTCCGCTCGACGCTGATGTCGCGTGCGTTGAGCACGATGCCGCTGATCTCGGGTCGGGACCTGTGGTCGGTGACCGATGCCTGGAGCGTTCGCGGCGTTCCGTCGGCGTGCAGCACCTGGATCTCGGCGGATCGGGGCTCGAAGGTCGTGCTGGCGAGTGCCCTGAAGCTCTCCCCGAGTTGTTGTTGCTGGTCGGGGAGCCCGAGGGTGGCGACCTCGACTCCGATCAGGCTGTCGGAGTCATGACCCAGGACCGAGCCCATCGCCGGTGACACGTAGTGGAAGCGGCCGCCTTCGTCGAGGACGGCAACGATGTCGAGGGACTGCTCGATCAGGGCCTGGAACCGTCGGTTGGAACGTTGCTCCGCCACTTGGCGCCGCAAGGCGGATGACTCGATCGCCCACTCGGCTTCTCGGAGCATCATCGTCGAGGAGCGAATCGCCATGGGGCGCACGATTTGCTTCCCACTCGCAAGTACCCCCATACGTCGACGATCCGATGCCTCGATGAACACGACGTCGTCGCCCTCGTCGGCGTTGGCCAGGGCCCGGAGCTGGGTGTCGGGCGCTTCGACATAGATCGCGCCCGCCAACACTGGATGGGCCTTGTTGGCCTTCAGCAGTCGGTCTGTCGGGGCGATCTCGTCACCCTGGAACAACTTGATACGGCTGGGATCCACGTGCAGGAGAGCAGCGGTGGACTCGACGATGAGCGTGTTGGCCCAGGCGTCGTCGGTGTGGTCATGATCCTCGGCTGCGAGGAGCGCCACGCCGGTCTGATGGATGATCTGGTCGTCGTGGTTGAGCTCGCGCTGTTCGGCCACGAGCTGACGGAGTCGCCATGCCACGACCGCCGTGACGAGCAGGCTTCCGACTGCCAAGTCGATGGCCCTCGGTCCGAGACCGCCGACGGTCGCGAGGATGAAGGCGGTGGGCAAGAGGCCCATGGCGAGCTGGCGGAGCAGGACCCTGGAGGCAGCGAGCCCGGAGGTCTCGAGGGAAAGGAGGGGTTCCTGGCGCGCTGAAGGATGGACCACCGCAGCGAGACCGGCTGCGTGAGGAATGATCAGCAGCCCTGGAGGCACCGACACCATGGCGCCCATCTCCGACAGGCTCGCGAGGACGTCGATGAGCACGAGTGAAAGGCCCATCAAGGCGGTGAAGCGGTGGCTCACATTGCTGAGCCCGCTGAGCAGGCCCACCCTCGCGACGAAGGCGATCACCAGGGTCGCCAGACTCAGGAACCCGACAGCCGCCCAGTACACGGCTGGGTCTGCGTCGAACTTCGCTGCCGCCGGCCCGTAGGCGACGAGGTTGATGGTGGCCGCAGCAGCCACAGCGATGATGGCTGCATCCCTCAGGTCGCCGCCGTGCTGGATCTGGCGTGCGTCCTTCAGGTAGCGCCAGCCGCCGACCCCGGCGATCGAGTACCCGAGCAGGTAGAGGATCGGGGCGACGGGGAGATCGGCGGCCACGGCAAGACTTGCCACTGCGCAGAGCGCCCCTCCCATTGCGAACGCCGACCAGCCTCGTCCGGGTATCCGGAGCCGCCGGATGGCGTAGAAGAGGGTTGCGTCTATTGCGAGGGTGACGCCCGTTGCCACGTAGAGCCCGGTGGATGCGCCCGGCGCAGCCGAGATGGCACATGCGAGTACCACGGAGAGGAGGAAGCCCGAGATGGCGGTGCGGCGCATGCACAGGAATCGACGCTTGGCCCGTCTGGCTTGAACCTGCGGTGTGCAATCTGGGGCAATTGGGCTGAATGACCCATCAACTTACAGCGGCGGTGTCGACAACCCGTTCGGGTCCTGATCCCAACCCACGGTGAGGAAATGAGCGATCACGAGTGCGCAGGTTCCCTTACCAGCGCACACTCCGCCGACGACGTGAGCGCCCCGCTCGCTGAGCTCGACCTCGGGTCGGCGGGCGATCAGTTCGTCGAGCGAGTCAGCGATCTCTCCGGTGACCTTGGTTTCGCTGCGGCCCTCGTGCTCGACCATCACGCCGGCCCCTGTGCTGGGGTCGATCGCCCAGCCCACCCCGGCCCAGACCTCGGTGTGGATCTCCTCGGTGCGTTCGTTGGCCATCACCACATAGGTACGGTCCCCCCACCGACCCGGGGGGTCGATGCGATCGACCTCGGCAATGGTGGAAGCGGGCGGGATCACCGACGACAGGTTGATCATGTTGCGGTTGGCCAGGCCGCAGAGGTGGAGTGCGTCGTCGAAGGCCGAGAGACCGTTGGCTCCATGACCGACCGCCCCGGCCACCTCGATCTCGAGGCCTGCTATGTGGTTCGGGTGCACAGCGTGGTTCGG
>Ga0115029_1000996_pt1 | contig 22854 bp, 12 predicted proteins | sample SidtaG_3_FD_87297 | JGI IMG/M metagenome (GOLD analysis project Ga0115029, IMG submission 87297) | Marine algal microbial communities from Sidmouth, United Kingdom - Sidmouth_Asex1 metaG | ecosystem: Host-associated > Algae > Red algae > Unclassified | place: Sidmouth, United Kingdom | collected... | reverse complement strand
TATGAAGATATTGAACTGGCCGATTGTTTTTTGATTGCAGGAGCCAATCCGGCTTGGTGCCATCCGATTTTGTATCGCCGTTTAGAACAACGGAAAACCGATAATTCCGAAGTAAAAGTTATCGTAGTCGACCCGCGAAAAACGCAAACTGCGGCCGCAGCGGATCTGCATTTACAAATTCTGCCCGGTACCGATGTGATTTTGTTCAATGCCATTGCACGTTGGTTGATCGAAAAACGAAAGACCGACAAGTCGTTCATCAAAAAGCATACAACGAACTATGAGGCGGTAAAGGAAATGGCCTTTTCACTTTCCATACGGCAAGCGGCTGAAAAGTGCGGTATTTCGTCTTCCGAGATCCGTAAAGCGGCCCAATATATAGGGGAGGCCAGTAAGTTTCTCAGTATGTGGACGATGGGGCTTAACCAGAGTGTAATCGGAGTTTCCAAAAATGTATCCCTTTTAAATATATCGCTATTAACCGGACAAATCGGGAAACCCGGTTGTGGTCCGTTTTCACTAACCGGTCAACCCAACGCAATGGGCGGTCGTGAAGTAGGTGGAATGGCGAATCTACTAGCGGCCCATAAAGACCTGGGCAATCCCATCCATAGAAAAGAAGTATCAGACTTTTGGGGCGGAAAGGAAATCAAAGGCGAACCGGGCTACACGGCGACCGAAATGTTCGATGCCCTAGAAAGCGGAAAACTAAAAGCCATTTGGATAATCTGTACGAACCCCGCAGTAAGTATGCCCAACGTGCATAAGGTGGAACGCGCTTTAAAAAATGCAGCTTTTGTTGTAGTACAAGATATTTCGCACAATTCGGAAACTACAAAATTTGCAGACCTGCTTCTGCCGGCTGCCGGCTGGTTGGAGAAAGAAGGTACAATGACGAATTCCGAACGTCGCATTAGCTATTTACCGAAGGTAGTCGACCCGCCAGAAGAAGCTTTGCCCGATGTAGAAATTCTATGGCGTTTTGCACAGGCGATGGGTTTTCAAGGTTTTGACTATAAAAATGCCAGTGAAGTATACGACGAGCATTGCCTATTGACCAAAGGCACCAACATTGATATTTCGGGCCTATCATACGAGCGACTACAAAATGAAGGTAGTTTTCAATGGCCCGTGCCGCACCCGACCCATCCGGGGACACCGCGTTTGTTTACTGATTTCGAATTTCATACCAATGATAAAAAGGCACATTTTAATGCGCCTCGGAGACTGTATAATTCATCGGAAGCTACCAATATCGATTTTCCGTTAATCCTGAATACGGGTAGAGTTCGTGACCAATGGCATACGAGAACGAAGACAGGCAAGGTTAAACGGTTATTGACCCACATTCCAGAACCTTATCTCGAAATAAATACCGTAGATGCCTATCTACGAAAGCTTAAGGAAGGTGATATTGCCGTGATTAAGAGTCGAAGGGGAGAAGTTCAGGTAAAAGTAAAGGTCAATCTTGATATTCGTGAAGGCGTAGTTTTTCTTCCGATGCACTGGGGGAAAATTCTGAACAATGATTTTGGTCGTGCGAACAACATTACCAACGATTTGGTAGACCCGGTTTCCAAAGAACCCGACTTTAAGTACTGTGCGGTACAAGTGGAGAAATTCGTAAAAACTGGACAGAAAATAGTAGTCGTTGGGGCTGGTGCAGCGGCGTATCGCTTTATACAATCCTATCGTGAAAAGAACAAGAAAGACGAGCTGCATGTGTTCTCTAAAGAGAAAGACCCTTTTTACAATCGCGTGCTACTTCCGGAATATGTGAGTGATGAACTTTCTTGGGAATCCTTGGAAAAATTAAAGAACGGAGAGCTGCAAAAGCTGAATGTTACGCTACATCCCGGAATAGGAATTACAAAAATCGACGAGCAAGAAAAAACAGTAACGGATACCGATGGTATTGAACATTCGTACGACTTGCTAATCATGGCTACGGGCAGTCGAGCCTTTGTGCCTAGCGGTGTGAAAATGGATGTGCCTGGTCGTTTTACCATGCGCGAACGAGGCGATGCCGATAAACTAAAGCAGTATTTACAGAAAACAGGCCTGCCCGCCGAAGAGCAACATGTTGTCATCGTCGGTGGAGGATTGCTGGGATTGGAACTGGCCGCAGCCCTAAAAAAAATCAATATCAACATAAGTATCGTACAACGTGCACCACGTTTGATGGAACGCCAATTAGATAATATTGCAAGCCGTTTGTTGGCTGAAGATGTGATCGAAAGAGGTATCAACATCTATTTTGACAATGAAGTAAGTACGGTTTTTGAAGAAAAGGAAAGTGCGAATTCATTGTTGGTCAATCTTAAAACGGGCCGCACCATACAATGCAATGCGATTGTCTATGCAATCGGTACCCGACCCAATATTGAATTGGCGAAACGTGCGAATTTGAAGACACGGCGTGGGGTAGTAGTAAATTCGTATCTGCAAACGAGCGACCCTTCTATTTTTGGGCTGGGTGAAATTGCGGAGTTCGAAAATTCCCTTTTCGGAATTACCTCCGCTGCGGAACAACAAGCGGATATTGCCGCCAATTATATTCTGGGTGATTTCAGCAGTATGTACAATGGCTCCGTTTTGATGAATATTCTGAAGTTTGAAAATCTGGACCTGTGCAGTATCGGCATGGTAAACGCTCCGAAAGACGATAGCACGTATGAGGAAATAATTCTAATGGATGTCAGCAAGCGTTTCTATAAAAAGTGTATCGTAAAGGGCGACACTTTGAAGGGGGCCATTCTGATGGGTGACAAAAATGAGTTTGCCGAGTTCAAGCGATTGATCGAAGAAGAAATTGAACTCTCGGAAAAGCGAAATGAACTACTAAGAGGTGCTTCGAACAGCGTTCCTTTAAAAGGGAAATTGATATGCTCATGCAGCCAAGTAGGTGAAGGAAATGTAATCGATGCTATTGTAGGTGGATGCTCTGATTTTAATAAACTATGCGCAGAAACTGGTGCTGGCTTGGGTTGTGGCAGTTGTAAGCCCGAGGTTAAAATATTGTTGGATAGTCAGTTACAGTTAAATTGAGATATGGCTTATGGTTTATGAAAAAATGTCACATTGAGCGCACCTATCAGCTAGAGGCTACAGTATGGCAATATCTCTAATAATATGGTGAGAGACAGCTCCTCCCTTTAGATAAAGGGAGGTGGATTCGCTTGCGGAGACGGAGGGATTGAACCGCAAACTTGCTCAGGTAATCTTGCGAACCAAGCATACTATAACAGTACGTTAGCAAGTTTGCGGTTCAATCTCCCCGTCACGCCAAAGGCGTGACACCCCTCTTTAATAAAGAGGGGTGCCAAAAAAACCTCCGCAGAGGTGTTCTTACGGTAATCGCCGGGGCAAGCAGAGTCAAAAGGTTTAATGAACCAAAAATAAAAAAATGAACGACGACTTACATCGCATATTGTTAAAAGGAGGTGTAACCTCTCCCGGAGAGCTAAAAGATATTATTCTTATGCTCGAATCGGCGGGTTTGAAAGAGGTGTATTTTGGTTCACGGCAAGATTTGTTGTTTCCCCTAAAAGATGCCAAAGAAGAGGCACAATTGGAACGGTTGTCTGAATTCAATACCGACATTATGGCAAACAGAAGCTATCAGAATATCGTTAGTTCCTATGTTTCCGCAGATGTTTTTGACATGACCCATTGGCTAAAAGGTTCTACCTATCTTTATATTTTAGAGGGCTTTGACTACCTGCCACAATTGAAAATCAATATCACAGACCCTAAACAGCGCCTAGTACCTCTTTTTAGCGGAAATCTAAACTTTATCGCTTCCGAAAATGAAGATTATTGGTATTTGAACGTAAAACTTCCGCATTGGAAAACGTCGGCCTTTTATCCGGTTCTGATCTACAGTTGGGATATTACGGCCATCTCAAAAACCATTGAGGATATCTATGAGGACATCTCAGATGTAGACGAGCTCTTTTTTGTGGTCAATAAAAAGATAGACACGAACAATAAAACCATAGAAAAAGAACTGAAAGTACCCTACCTCACTTTTCCCTATTATGAGGGAATGAACCGTATGGGAATAGACCAATATTGGTTGGGCCTGTACTGGCGAAATAACAGATATGATCTTTCGTTCTTAAAAGAGTTCTGTGGATTTTGCTTGGATAATAGTATCGGTAAGATGTGTATCACCCCGTGGAAATCTTTTATCGTAAAAGGAATCAAACAAAAAAGCAGGTCCGAACTGGAACGTTTTTTAGGACAGTGGGGAATCAATGTTCGACACTCTCAACTGGAAATGAACTGGCATGTACCCGTAGATGACATGGATGCACTGGAACTTAAAAAATTCTTGGTCCGCAGTTTCGACCAGAATGATATCAGCACCTACGGACTTACTTTCGGCATAAGTAATGACGTAGGCAAACGAGCACATTTTTCTTCTGTCATTATCGAAAAAAACCCGGCACCAGCAATCGTAAAAGATTTTGAAGTACGGCCTACGTATAATGTGCTGCACTTCGAAAATTTTGACCCCAATACCCAGAAATATTTGGCCTACGCACAAGACGTTGACAAAATAGAACTTCCGGGGCTTCTCATGGAATTGAGTAAAAAATATTTTGAACAGTTGGGCAAAGTCCATGTGAAGGAAGAAGAAATCAAGAAAACCCGTGAAAATGCTGCACAAGAAGTGCATCAATGCCAATCTTGTTTTACGGTTTATGATAAACTGTTCGGCGACACAAAAGCAGCAGCACCAGCAGGTACAGTCTTTAAAGATCTTCCAGAAGATTATGTTTGCCCTGTTTGTGCTTCCCCTAAGTCGCAGTTTAAAAAAATGGTCTTTGAGTATAGTAGATGATTAACCAATAAAATTATCTCGAGAATGACCAAAGACCAAGACCAAAGTGAGCCGTATTTTGGAGATTGAAATTAGACAAATATGAAATTCCCGAAATGAGTTAAGGTTTAGTGAGGCAACTATTTTAAGTATTCTTTTTCTGCTAGTTCTCTATTATGAAATTTGTTTTCAGTTGTAGCATTCATTGACAAAAAAGATCTTGCCTCCGAAACTATTTTATTGATATACTTTTTTTGCTTATTATTTTCCAGATTGTCTAAGTAAAATGGGGTGGAATCTTTCTCCGAAATTAGCCATCTAATAGAAAAATGCCAAAAATTCCATTTCATTGGTGTGTGGAAAACTTTACAAACAGCAGTAAACGATTTAGAATTTTTATTTACACTTGGATATTCTATCTGTAAGCGCTGTATATCGTCCACTAAAACATGCCAAAATAACCTTTGATTATCGAGGATAAAATCTTTTTGAAACTTAGGAATATTTGGCTCAAAATCAGGTGCGCAAGAACTATTATAATAGTGAAAATCATCACCTAAGATTTTTATTTTCCCCTCATCGTAACCAAAAACACCTAATAAATTTGTTGATAGGTCGCTAACGTTTGATCGGGGGTGCAATAAATAAACTTGATTAATTATTTTGGAAGGGCCTTCTAAAATTGGCACTTGCGGTATTTCATGGAAATGTCTAATTAATACACATTCGGATATATCTGTAGTGATTAACTTTTTATTAAAGGATGGTAAAATGTGTTTAGGGTATTGCAATTGTTTGTCGGAAAATACCTTTTTCAACCATTTTTTAAAAGAATCGATTTTTTTTGTTAGAAGCCCCAATAAATCTCATTTTCCTTTGGATGGGTAATCGTTCTTAAATGATCTAATATAAAGTTTAAATAATCTGCTATCGAGGGCTGTTTTTCATTATTCTTATAAGTCATAAGTATTGCTTCTTCCTCAAATTCATTTTTGCCACCTTCGTTAAAAAAATAATTTAAATGAAATTCAAATTCATTTTTTTGCAAGACAAAAAATATACTATCCTCATGTGTTAACGAGTAGGATATATTTTCAAATGGTAGGGAGACTAATTCAGATATTACTTTATTGAACTTATATTTCAGATTTTTATGAGTATAATTTGGATTTAATCTACACAACTCTCGAAACTTATTCAAATGGACAACTAAATTCTTTGTTTCATGTAAATATAAACTGTGATGGATACTTGGGCGTATATGATTATAGTTGTCAGCTGGAACGGTAGAATGTAGAAAGTCATTGAAAACAAAATAATATGAGCCATGGCGATTTTTGGCCGCTATTTGTTTATCGTAGTTTTCCTTTCTTGATTTTGCTAAAGTTCTGTCTATGGTTGCTGCCATCTTAGTATTCAGGATTGAGAGTTGATAAAAAGTCTTCTCTAATTATTGAAAAAAACACTTCTTTTTGTTTGTCGTGAACAGAGTCGATTATTTTAATAAATTCATTCAAATCTTTTGTCTTCAAATCTTTTTTAAGTACGTCAATGTCTACTATAGATATTGAAATGGAACGTTCCTCGTCTTCACTATCTATTTCTACACTATTTTGTAAATTTAAGAAAACATCCATGTTATCTTGAGAAAATTCTGACCTAAATGTATATTTATCAGACTGTACGTGCGGCATACCATATGTAAAATCAAACTTAAAAGCCTCTCCTAAATTAATTTCTTGGTATTCGCTTATGTATCTAACACTCGCACGAATAAATTCAATTGGTTCAGTTTGTTCTATTAGGGACTCTAAAAATTTTCTTATCTCTTTCGAATATTCCTCCCAACCTATATACTCGTCTAAAAAATTAAAAATAAAAGAGTTAGGTCTTAATAAGACTTTAATCTTTTCATTAAATATCAAGGAAGCTTGTGTTTGGGGGTATTTTGAACTTAAAACTTTTCTGTTTAATCGAACGGGTGTGGTGGTATAATTATAGCTGTCATCCAGAGCTTTAAACGTCAATCCAGGGATTAATTCGGAAGGTAGGAAATCAGCATAATGTATTTCTACAATAGCATCCTTCAATCTGTCTGGCATTATTTTTTTTGGAAGCTTCACCTTATCTTTTATAGTTTCAGTGCTTTTTTATAGAATAAAATAAAACTGTAAACTATCCTAAGTTAACTAATAAACACTAAAACACTTCTTAACAAAATACTAAACGTAAATGTTTTGTTTCTATTGGGTACCACGTTCGAAAGTTAAGTATTGTAAAACGTTAATAAAAATTTTATTGATTAGAATGTTTTTCGAAGTGTTGATAATTCTTTTTCTATAACATAAAATGTCCCCAAAAAATTTTGTGCGAGACATACTTGTAAAACACATAAATACAAAACATGAAATCGAAAAAAAATCTTAATAAAAACAACACTCCAATTTATTTTCAGCCCTTACTAAGTCTATCGCTATCTTTGTTTAAATCCAAACATGCTATCCGATGAAAGTCCGTGAACAGTTTATTATTATCTCGATTGTTGTGGTCATTGCCATTATCGGTCTTTCTTTTTTTTGGCCATCTACTCTGTGGTTTTTTCTATTTATAGGGCCTTTAATCTTGATGGGCGTGTTTGATATTGTTCAAAAGCAGCACACCATTCGGCGTAATTTTCCATTGCTCGGGCGGTTCAGATACCTTTTGGAATCTATTCGGCCTGAGATTATGCAGTATTTTGTTGAAACGGATACCGAAGGAAGGCCTTTGAACCGTATTTTAAGGTCTCTGATTTACCGAAGGGCAAAAGGCGCGAACGACACCGAACCTTTTGGCACCCAGATGGATCTTTACCATTCCGGCTACGAATGGATGGAACATTCGATGTATGCCAAGCACAACCCTAAAGAGCTCGGTCAAATTCCACGTTTATTAATCGGGGGAAAGGATTGTAAACAGCCCTATTCTTCAAGCCTCTTAAATATATCGGCCATGAGTTTTGGGTCGTTGAGCAAAAATGCCATTTTGGCCCTGAACAAAGGCGCAAAAATGGGAAATTTCGCCCATAATACCGGCGAGGGGGCCATAAGCGATTACCACTTAGAACACGGTGGCGATTTGATATGGCAGATTGGTACGGGCTATTTTGGTTGCAGAAAAGAAGACGGCACTTTTAATGAAGAGACGTTTCGAAAGAATGCCCTTCGACCAGAGGTAAAAATGATTGAGATCAAACTATCCCAAGGTGCAAAACCGGGCCACGGCGGTATTTTACCCGCGATAAAGAACACCGAAGAAATCGCAAAAATCAGGCACGTAAAACCGGGTATCGCGGTACATTCACCTCCTTCACATTCTGCATTTTACGACCCGATACAATTCATGAACTTCATCAAAAAACTGCGTGATTTGTCCGATGGAAAACCTGTCGGATTCAAATTATGCGTCGGTAGAAAACAAGAGTTTATGGATTTTTGTGAGGCCATGATCTATACAGGAATCCAGCCTGATTTTATTACGGTCGATGGTGGGGAAGGCGGCACGGGTGCCGCACCGGTCGAATTCTCCAACACCATGGGCATGCCAATGCGAGAGGGCCTGATTTTTGTGCATGATACCTTGGTAGGCTTTGGGTTAAGAAAAGATATCAAGGTTATCGTCGCGGGTAAGATAATCACCGGTTTTCATATGGCAAGGGCAATTGCACTCGGAGCCGATGGCTGCAATAGTGCCCGTGCGATGATGTTGTCCATCGGATGTATCCAGGCCTTACAGTGTAATTCCAATACCTGTCCGGTTGGGGTGGCTACTCAGAACAAATCGCTCGTAAAGGGACTCGTAGTTGAAGACAAGGCACCAAGGGCCAAAAACTACCACGAGGCAACTATTCAAAGCTTTTTAGAATTGGTTGCCGCCGCCGGACTCGATGGCCCTTGGAATTTACGCCGTGAGCATATCAGCAAGCGTATTGGCATGTATACTATTAAGACTTATGAGGAAATGTACCCCTATATGAAAGAAGGCTGTTTATTAGAAATATCCGACATTCCCGAAAACTATAAGAAGTTCTTTCAGCTGACGCGTATTATGAAGTAGTTGCTATTTTAAAAAGGCCTCCCCGCCCGTACAGTTCGTGCGGGCCTTTATCTATGCATTCCTCTCACTCCAAAGTCGCTCGTCGGATGCAAGAGGAGGAGCTGTTGCGGAAAATGGAAAAATATATTAGGTTCCTTATTATTCTAGTTTATACCTCTCCTTGGGAGAGGTCGCAATCGCCAGAGCGATTGCGGGTGAGGACTTTTTGTCGAAATTTCACACTTTTCTCGTTACCTTTTTAGACCGCCCTCAACTACTTCATTCAAAGCAAAGGATAACGTACGGGCATATTACGCACCACTTCGGGAGTATCGAAATCGGCGTTCAGCGATTTCCAGAGTTCGAGATAAGAGTTTTTTTGTAACGCAGTTCCACCAAAAAGAAAAGAGGGGTGCCGAACGGGCCATTCGTCCCAATACATCACATCTTTTTTAAAGGGCCAGCTACTTTTATCGGCCACATACGGGTAAAGGAATTCAAGTCCCTTACCGATACTTTTTCCATCGGAAGTGCTGAACGCGAAAAGGTCGTCTTCGGGAGAAGAGAGTACTTGACAGAGTGCAGTCAGTACATCTAAGTTAAAAAGGGAATACCCATAGGGTTTTGTACGTTTAAGTTCTAAGGGAAAACTACCGTTCTCGGCCATCTGATCGGGAAGCAGAACGGTTTTGTACATGTTGACACAATAGGCTTCCACCTCTTCGTTTCCCACAAGTTCGCCAAAAACGGAAGCCTGAAGTGCCCAGCAAACGCTGTGGTTATTGCCATTGTCTCGTTCAGCGATTCCATAGGGGTGGGTAAAGATCCAGTCCAAATAGGCACTGAACCAATCTTTAAATTTGGCCATATCGGAGGCTTGAACAACTTCCGAATTTTGGATTGCTGCGATTGCCTTGGCCACTTCCATCAAATGTATGGTATCGATAATGCCTATACCTCTTCCGGTGACCCTACCCATTATAGCCTGTCCGTACAACAGATTCGGATTCATCAAAGTGGCCTCGTCAACAAACCACGCCTTCAAGTGGGGCAGTAATTGAGAAACATAACTGTCTTCATTCGTAATAATATAGGCCGATGCCAAAGCACCTGAAATCTGGCTCAGGCGTATCATAGCCTCTCGGTGCGCGGTAAAATTTTCAGGGTTTGTCATGCCGTCCTTACGAATATATGGCCCATCAGGATTTTCAGGATCCGGCCACCAATAATCACCTTCCGAATAGAAATCGTGAACACCACCAGTACTTCTTGGGCAAGTTTCGGCGGTTACCGTAATAGGGGTAACGTTCATATAGGCCTTGGCATTTTTTAGCTCTCGTTCTTTTTCTTCGGCAAGAACGAAATCGTTCTGAGGAGTTTGGCTTTTTACTGTGCCGGAGGAGTATATTAAGAAAACGAGAGGTATGAGATATTTCATAAAAGTCTATTTTTAAAAATTGTTCTAAGGGTAATGAATTTGATCGTGGAATTTGCTTTTGCCTAAAACTAACTTAATCAAACCAATAAACCAATCGATTGAATTATTTGATGTATTCAGTCACTCGATACTGCCCGTTCCGTTCAGACGGGGGTTTATGCAAAGGAGACAATGGTTTAACTTATAAATTTCCCTGCCGCCAATCAGCAATGGTGTAACCTTATTTTTTTGGCTCCTTCCCCATGCAGGGGAAGGTGGGCCATCCGCCGTAGGCGGATAGGCTCGGAAGGGGTTGAGCCCGACCCATTGAGAATACCCCGACCTATCCTTCTGCGTACCCCCCCCTTGTTCTTTTTCTCTTTCCGAAGGTATAGGCAGCAAGACGTTGGCCTGCGTTCTACCCCTTCCGTCTTGCTGTCCGCGGAAAAGCGGACGCAATCCACCTTCCCCTACATGAGGAAGGAACACTTAGAGAAACCTCAATTTTGTGGATACACGATAGCTGCCAGCAGGAAGGTTTGTGAATTTTTCGCTTCTGTTTCTTACTAGTTAGGTTTATAAGGGTTACAAACCAAAAGCCAAATACGAATCCCCTGACTTAGTTCCGCCCTTCCCACCACCACAGGCAATAACCACATACTGTTTGCCATCAATCTGATAAATACTCGGTGTAGCATAGCCCGCCGCAGGTAACTTGTATTTCCAGACTTCTTCGCCAGTTGCTTTATCGAAAGCCCTAAAATATTCATCGATGGTCGATGCAATAAAAATCAGTCCTCCGGCAGTTACCACGGGCCCGCCATAATTAGCGGTACCTGTTTTGGGTATGCCCCTTTTGGTCAATTCTTCGTATTCGCCCAAAGGAACCTGCCACGCTAGCGTTCCTTTATTTAAATCGATGGCGGTCAGGGTACCCCAAGGCGGTTTTATTGCAGGATAGCCTTCGGGATCATAAAAGCGGTTGTACCCCGTATGGTTGTATTTGGAGATTCTCTCGTTGGCTTCTTTTCCAAATTCGTGCATATCCTCCACGGTGTTTTCCAGTCCGAAAACGTAATTGACGACCGCAGTTTTTTCCGCTTCGGAGATATGCTTAAAACCGGGCATAAAACCACGTCCGTTATTTATAATTTCCATAGCGTTTGCTACCGAACTTCTTTCCGCGATACCTTTTAGGGAAGGGTAGGTGCCCGAAGCATCCCCTTCCATGGTCTTGCCATGGCACATCACACAACGCGATTGGTATACAAATGCACCCGGATTCTTAATATCACCATCTTCAGCAGTTTCCTTTTCCTCCATGGTAATAACACAGGGAATTTCTTTGGCGTTGACGAACAACAATCCGCTTTCGGGATCAAAGGCTGCGCCGCCCCAGCCGCCTCCACCATCAAAACCCGGGAAGACGACCGTACCCTGTTCGCTAGGCGGAATAAAAGGTTCGCCGGTGCGCAAGGTCGTCAAGCGTTTGGCAACGGAATCGTGCGAGGCTTGGGAAATATCGGTGACATCGGCCATGGTAAAAGCTTGTCGTGTAAAAGGAGGCGGTTTTACGGGAAAAGGTTGTGTCAACGAAGCGAGTTCCCCTTTCAGGTCGGAAGGCTGAACTTGCCGTTCCTCAATAGGAAACAAAGGTTCGCCACTTTCCCTATCCAGTAAAAAGAGAAATCCCGCTTTGGTATGCTGCGCAACGGCATCGATTTGTTTTCCATCATGTGCTACGGTTACCAAAGCAGGTGGTGCCGGTACATCACGGTCTTGTATATCGTGGTGTACGGTCTGAAAATGCCAAATACGTTCGCCAGTATTGGCGTTTAAGGCCAGAATACAATTGGCAAAGAGATTATCGCCTAAACGGTTACCGCCCCAAAAATCGAAAGATGCCGATCCGGTCGGGATGTAAACCATTCCGCGTTCTTCGTCCAAACTCATTCCGGACCAAGCATTGGCCCCGCCAACGTTTTTATAGGCTTCTTTTGGCCAAGTCTCGTAGCCCATTTCTTCGGGTTGCGGAATGGTATTGAACGTCCATTCGAGCACTCCGGTGTTAACGTTGAAGGCCTGTATGGTACCCGGTGCCGCATCGGCATTTTCTGAAACCCGGGTTCCGAATATGATTTTGTCTTGGTAAATGGTGCCAGGTGAAGTTGAGACTACGAAACGTTCTTTTGCCACTTCACCCAAACCTGTTTTGAGCGATGCTTTGCCGTTGGTTCCAAAACTTTCGACCAAGTTACCCGTTTTTGCATTTACGCAGAACAACATTTCTCCGGCAGTAAAATATATCCGCCCTTCATTGCCATCGTCATGATAGGTTACACCACGGCTGAAATTCATTCCAAAATTGATTTCTGCATTCGGGTCGTGCATCCATAGTTGTTCGCCCGTAGCGGCATTTAAGGCGAAAATCTTCAATTTGGGCGAACTGCCATATAAAACGCCATCGACGATTATGGGGTTGCATTGCATCTGCGACTTCCCGCCAGGTTCTGCATCACCGGTTGAAAATTCCCAAGCTACTTTTAGTTCGCTTACGTTTTCTTTGGTGATTTGGTCAACTGGGGAATATTGCGAACTGCTATTTCCGCCCATATAAACCGGCCAATCATTTCCGGCCTCTTTTACCGAAGAAGTTTCGTTTTTACAATTGGTGAAAAGACATAGAGCGAGAAAAACAAAGCAATATCTGCCGATGCAAGACATATATCGTAGTGCTATTTTGATTACAGTCATAATCTGGAGATATTCCGGTAAAGCTTCCCTTAAATAGGTGCTTATTCCGTTTTAAGAATAAATATAGTAAACTATCGGGTGGGAACGTTCGGATTTACTAGGCTAATAATAATCCCAAAAGTCGAATTTTTATCCTTCGACACTTTCTTTGGTGTCACCTAATTCGATGGCTTTTGCTTTCATTTCCTTCTGCATTGTTTTGAGAAGTTTTGCGTTATCCGGAAAAAAAGATAAATCATAGACTTCCCAAGGGTCTTCTTTGATGTTAAAGAGTTGTGTAACCCGGGAACCTCTAATACTTTCACCATCATTTTTCGACCAATCCTTAGCACGCACATATTCAATAAGTTTAAAATCGCCTTTGCGATATGCCCTTTGGAATTGTCTGTACACATGAAAAGTAAAATCTCGGACTTCCGCTGCCTCTTTATTCAGGATAGGAAGTAAACTATTACCCGTAACCGACTCGGGAATTTGAACTCCTGCGATAGCGCAGAGCGTCGGAAAAATATCGAAGTTGTAAACAAAGGCGTCACTCTTACTTCCTTTATTTTTTATCAAGTTACCTGAAAAAATTAGGGGAATATGAACGCCGTCTTCATCGTAAATATTCTGTTTGCCCATTAGCCCATGGTTGCCGACTGCCAATCCGCTATCCCCGGCAAAAACGATTAGGGTGTTTTCATAGGTTCCACTTTCCTTCAGCGCTTCGACTACTTTTCCGATCTGTGCATCTAGATGGGTAATGATGGCATAATAATCGGCTAATTCTTGTTTTACAATTTCAGGAGTTCTTGGCCAAGGTGCCAAGGCTTCGTCACGTAGTACCATATGACCATTATCAAAAGGATGTTGGGCCATGTAGGAGGGTGGGAGTTCAATGTCTTCCGCAGGGTACATATCCTTATATTTTTGGGGTACCTGTCGGGGATCATGGGGCGTGGGAAAGGCCAGATACATGAAAAAAGGTTCTTTTCCATTATATTTCTGGACAAAACCCTTAGCCTCATCGGCCAGTACTTCCGAAACATGTGGCCCTGTTTTTTCTGTTCCCGTAGGTCCGCGTTTGTCATCTTCGGTAAGTGGGCGGCGAACTACCTTGCCTTTTTCATTGTATTCCAACAGGCAGCTATTTTCTGAAGTATAGTTTCCATCTGCCTGCCAATCGCTATAGGGCATTCTAAACTGGTCTGTTAAATAGCGTGGTTTTCCCGAAACCTTTGTGCCGTCGTCAAAAGACCTTGCCAAAGACTCAAAATCTTGATGCCATTTTCCAACATGGTAGGCGTAGTAACCGGTATTCATAAATGCTTCGCCCATGGTCGAATGTGCTGATGGAAGGGCATGTCCCTGTCCTTGAAGTTCGAACAGATTTCTGCCTGTCAATAGCATCGCCCTACTAGGAACACAGGTCGCACCTGAGAACGAGCCCATTAAATAGGCATTTGAAAAGGCTACTCCGTTTTCTGCCAAAGCATCCATATTCGGAGTCTGAACCTGCGTTCCGCCTTGTGAATGCACTCCCGTGTAACGGTGATCGTCGGTGTAGATGACCAAAACATTGGGTTTTTGTTGTGCTTTGATATGGAAAACACAGAAGACCGATACTACCAAAAACACAAAATAGTTTTGTCTATAAACCATTGCTATTTCTATCATAAATTAGTTATTTCGGTTCGATGGCCACCCCACGCTCGGCTTCGCTATCGGCGGTATAGCGCAGTACTTTCGGAACTTCGTTTCCTCTGGCGAATTTGATTTCTTTTTTCCAGACCTCCCGCATTTTTTGCAGAACCGCTCGGTTCGAAGCCTCATCGATTAAGTTGGTAACCTCTTGCGGGTCATTTTTCAAGTTGTACAATTCTTCATGTACAGCAGGTTCACCCTGTAACGGACCTTCAACAAAGGAACGGTATAATGCTAACTGCTTATCGTAAACTTGATAAAGCAAGTTTTTCGTTGGAATATTCATTGCCTTGGCCGTTGCTATCTGCTGCGTAGCAGACGGACTTTCGTTTTTGTAATAGCGAATGTACTTCCATTCCATATCCTGTACGGCTTCGCAACGTGGATTGCCAAAAGAAGTAGACCACAGATTTTCGGTATATAAGTAGTCGCGAACAGTACTCTCTTCTTGTTTCAAAATGCTTGACAAATCCTTTCCTTGGTAACTTTTTGGGGCGGTTATACCTGCTAACGAAAGTATGGTCGGGGCCAAATCAATAGTCTGAACTAAAGCATTCGAGGTTTTATTTCTATTTTGCTTTTTTGCCTTTGGATTATGGATAATCATGGGTACGTGGGTCGTAACTTCATAACACAAAGCTTTTCCACCTAGACCAAATTGCCCTCCAAAAAGTCCATGGTCGGAAGTGAAAACGATTATGGTGTTCTTATTGAGTTTTTGTTTTTTCAGCGTCTCGCGAAGTAGACCGACTAAACGGTCGATACCTGTCATGGCCTGCATTTGCCGAATCGTACGTTCTTTATATTTTTCAGGAGTATCTACCCAATCATAGCTTGCTTGGCGGTCTTCTGTATGATGTATTTCTAAAGGTAACTTTGGAGTTGTAATATCCGCTTTTGCGACATAATTTTCTGGTAGCGGTATTTCTTGGTCACGATATAAGCTGCGATAAATCTCATCGTCCGAATCGCGCAGTTCCATGCTAGAGGTTCCTGCGCCATGCGGGAGGTTGAAACAAACCGAAAGCATAAAGGGTTTGTCGCTTGGCCTTTGATCAATAAATTTGACCGCTCCTTCCATTTTTTGTTCGTTTGAAAGAAAATCTTGAACGCCTTCGTTTATGACCTCCGCCTGAGTGTCGAATTTGGCTTCTTTGAAAATATCGTGTACCTCCTTCGGGTAAAATCGTAAGTGGCCATGACCTGCGTACCAATAGTCAAAGCTTTTTTCCATAATACCGCTGCCATAACCACCATCGCCCACAGGAACATGATTTTTGCCGATCCACCCCGTATAATACCCATTTTCACGCATGACCATGGGGTAGGTATTTGCCCAACCTTCCTCTGACATACTAGTGCCCGAATTGAAATTGACCCCATGTTTCCGTTCGAATTGACTTGTCAATATACTGGCCCGACTCGGGGTACAGATGGCACTGGTGACATGGGCATTGGTGAAAAGCACGCCATCGGCAGCGAGTTTGTCCAAGTTCGGAGTCTTCACGATTTCATTGCCCGTACAACCCATTAATCCATATTGCTGGTCGTCCGTAAGGATAAAAATAAAATTGGGTTGCTCTTGTGCCGCTACACTCAAAACCATCATCTGAAGAATTAGACAAGCCCCTAATTTAGTAAGCGAGCTCAAGGCGCGATATCGATTTGCTTTAGAATTTATTTCGAATACCATCTGATCGGGTTTGGGTTATGCATCGAATACTTTATGTGTTTTAATATAATCGGGATCTATGGTAACCCCTAGCCCTGAACCCAAGGGTACCTGAATAATACCGTCTTTGCTTTCAAAAGGTTCCGATTTACTTTCAATGGGGATTTCAATTCCATCGGAATCCAAGGTTGCAAACTTTTTGAATTCGTGATATTGGTAGGCGGCCGGACATACGGAGACCATTTGAAGCATATATAGAAATCCAAGACCACCCCCTGAAATATGGGGCGTAATCTGCAATCCTGCCGCGGCAACCATATTGGCCACCTGCATGGTGCGTATCATTCCCCCGAAGTAAAAAAGATCAGGCTGTAGTATTTGAAAGACCCCATTGCCGATAAGATAGCGAAACGCATGGAGGCCAAATTCTTCTTCGCCGCCGGCCATCGGAATGTTAAGGGATCGTTCTACGGTTTTCTGTTCCTCGTACCAATCCCACGGAACCGGTTCTTCATAAAATTCATAGTTGTACTCTTCGATCAGCTTACCGATACGTACCGCCTCTTTTACTGAATACGAACCGTTTCCGTCAATGGAAATTATCATATCGTCACCGAATTTTTCCCGTGCCATTTTTATCAGTTTCTCGGTTCTTCCGGGAGCATTATCTTCATCCGTTCCCAAGTTGGTTCCCACACCTGCCCTAAGCTTCACATGTTTCGCACCCGTTTCGGCTACGTCTTGTGCCACTAGTTCAAGTGATTCTTCTGGCTCCGTTAATCGAAGTGCAGACAACCGGTTGCCCAAATATATCGGCACCTCTTTGTTGATTAATTTTCCGACGAGTTGTCCGGCCGGTTTATCGATGCGGTTTCCCATCATATCGAGAATAGCAAATTCTATCGCCGCTACATGTACACAAAGGGGTATGCCTTGTCTTTTTACGTTAAGTTCGATAGCGTTGTAGATCAGCTGGTCGAGATTGCGGGCATCCTTACCAACAAAATGATGACGCAACACTTTCGGAACCATGGGGTAACTGACTTCGGCAATAAAAGGATGGCCTACCGAAATACCCTCGGCCCCGTCTTTGGACCTGACCCGGTAGAGGCAGTTATTTCCTCTCAAGAGCAGTTCCAAAGATTCAATAATCACAGCATCGGAAAACAGTTCTTTCCGGAAGACCGGTTTTTTTAGGGCAGCATCCAGTTTACTGTAATCGGTGACCGATTGCATTGCATTCCTTTGATTGCCATATGCCCCAAAAGGCAAGAGTGCAGATCCCCCTGCGGCCAATGCCGCTGAGGTCAAAAATTTGCGCCTCGATGGTTTCATTTTGATGGATTTTTTTATGGTAAGTTTTAGCTATCGGTCATCTTCAGAATAATTTTCCTCATCTCAGCTTTTGAAGGCCGTGGACGCTTTCTGAAGTCGTTCGATTTACCTGTTATTCGGTCGAATTCGTCGGGTGTTCTAAAAGCCGGCAGGCTATCGTTGGTTTTTTGTCTTATGCTTTTCAATGCTGTTCTAAAATTTTCTAAAGTGGACAAATGGTCCGAATCGTTTGCAAGATTTTTTATCTCGTAAGGGTCGTTGACAACATCGTATAGCTCTTCATCAGGTCTGGTAGCACGAAAACAGGCAAGTTGTGGTTCTGTGAGCTTACCTTTTTCTTTTAGTTCTAGCATAGATTGGAAGCTGCCGCCTACAAAGGCATCCGCAGAAGGTGTATTTGGCAAATCGGGGTAAAAATTTCGAATGTATTTGTACGTTTTGGTACGAACGGCACGCGTGTAATCTTCATAATCATGCCAATGGTCTTCGGCGTAGATATTATTTCGAATGCTCTTTTCTGGGCTGGTGAGCAGTGGCGAAAAATCCCTTCCCTCGAAAGTGGGCAGTGCGTCGAGACTTGCCAACTCGAAAAAGGTCGGGGCAATATCTATGGCACTTACCAAGCTATTACATACCGTGCCCGCTTCTACTTTCTTGGGCCATTTTACGATCCAGGGGGTTTTAATGCCTCCATCATAGAGGGTTGTTTTATCCCTTGGAAAGGGCCTGCCATTATCACTGATAAATAGAATCATGGTATTTTCAGAAATCCCTTGGTTTTCCAATTCGGAGACAACCTTACCGACATAATCATCAAGCCTAGTAATCTCGTTATAATAGTGTGCAAAATCTTTACGCACTTCTTCGGTATCGGGAAAATAGGGGGGTAGTATCACATCTTCGGTCGAATGGGGGTTATCGATGATTCCTTCCACATAGGGTCGGTGCGGATCCACGGCGGCCAGCCAAAGAAAAAAGGGTTTGTCTTTTGGTCTTTGTTCTAGAACCGGCACCCAGTTTTCACAACCGCTACCATCGCCTTTTTGTCTGGTCTTTTCACCTGTCGGCGACAGTTGAAAACCTGAAGTTCCGACATCGGCTACCAAGTCGAAGCGATTTTTGATCGAATCACCGAGATGCCATTTGCCTGCTTGGGCTGTCCAGTAGCCCGAGGCGCGAAGTTTTTCTACAAACGTTATTTTTTCGGAAGGTAGCGGCCAATGCAATTGTTCGGCATCGGTGTTATGTGGATATAGCCCTGTGATAATACTTGTTCGACTGGGGCTACAAGAGCTAGTGGTCAAAAAAGCATTGTTGAAACGCATACCATCTTGAGCCAGTTTGTCAATATTCGGAGTTTGAATATGCGGATGTCCATAGGCACCGCTATCGTCCCATGCCATGTCATCGGCAATGATAAATACAATATTGGGGCGCTCATCGATAGGTTTTTCGGCGTCCTTTTTGGAAGTACAAGCAAGTGCCAAGCAAAGAAGAAGAAACGTATAAGTTCGTTTATCCATAATTTTAATTTCTTTTAGTAGATATGGTTTCCGAGTAGCGAAATTCACCCGTTCTGCCGTCATAGAATTGAAAGATGACTTGCGGGTGCTCATAGGCCACCCAGCGTTCCCCTCCCAATCGTTTTGGATTGTTGAAAACATTATTAATCTGCACCACACAGTAGTGGGGATACATACGTTGCGGTCTGGGGATATCATCCAACACGAAACTTGACCATCGAATATCCATTTCGCGTTGGTCGAATTTATAAAGGCCGGATTTGGGGCGATTGCCCTCATCGGATAGCCTATGGTTAACGGAGTTATGAGGTCCTGAGCAGAACTCCCAAATCTGATCGGTAATCTTTACGGCAAAACTGTTGTGCAGGTCGCCGGTGAGCACGAAAACAGGCTTGTCCAATTCTTCCCAAAAGGTGATTAGTTTTTCGCGTTCATCTAAAAAGACCGTCCATGATTCATCTTTGTTCCCTGCCGTTGTGTGCCCCCCTGCACCGATATGGGGTATCATAAAAGGTACCGATGAGAACAGGAAAAAGAAATCGGCGTCGCTATTTTTCATTTCCTCCTTCAGCCATTCGCGTTGATCCTTGCCTAAAATTGTCAGTCCGGGTGTATCCCTTTGTTGGGTATCGTGCCATTCACGGTGCGTTCTGGTATCCAACAGAAAATAATCACAATTGCCGACTGTAAATTTTGAGTATGATTTTCTGCCAATGGAGTAGTTTCCTGAACCGTTAGCAACGGCCGGGGGCGAAATACGCAGTTTATTTTTATCGATGACCTCTACAACATCGTACACTTTTGAATTCGGGTTTCCGTCATCGATTGAATCCAGGGCGATGTCATCGACTCCGGCTGTGGAGGTTCCCCAATGCACATGCAGATTGCCCATTTGAGATAGGTCAAGATTAGTAAAATCAGCCTTGGAGTCCACTAAAATATCCGAATTCCTTTTGAATTTACCTTTACCAAAATGGATATCCTGTTTAAAATCAACTGGATTGGCCCAACCAAGGTAGTCGTACCAAGCAGCAGTGCCAATATCTCGAAAAACCGTTCGCCTGTCCCTTCGACCGGCCGTACCTGCACCCCAGAGGTCATTGACCAATTCGTGATCGTCGAAGGTGAAATAAGAAGGAACATTTCGATGCCATTCGGCCAAATTCCCACCCCTGTCAAGATACGACTTGTAGTTCTCCCAGACCCCTACCACCGTTGGAGCGTGGGTCACTACTTTTGGTTGGTCACCTTTTTTTAGTCCGTTTGTTTTGAGCCAATCCGACGGAGGATATTCACGTTTTTCCTCATATAACCAATCGCCGTTCATTACGGCAAAGTTGATATCGTCTTTTATCTCTTTCAGCATTGTGGTGTAAGTAGGCAAACTTGGGCCTATACCGCTGGCAGGGTTCTGTGTGGCACACGACCCGTATTCAAAACGAAAATTGAACAGCCCTTTTGGGTTGTGTTCTTTGTTAATAAAGTCTTTGGGGTCGGGCAAAGTTTTAAAACTACCGGTTTTGCTCTTTTCGCCATTCAATTGCAGATAATACAAATATTTAGTGTCGGGCTCTAAATCGGTCAAAGTACCCCAACCCGTATTATCATCGGATAATGCGGTGTTGACTTTAACTTTAGTAGAAACGTCAGATGAATCTTCCTTTTGAAACACCACTTCGAAGCTATCCGGAGAAGAAGTCCTGCCCCAAATTCTAATAGAGTTATGGGTCAGATGACCTAAAATGGGCCCATGTGTGATTTCATTCAGTTCTTGGCCTGTCGTCTCTAAAAATAGGAAACAAAGTAGTATTGCGAACTTGTATTGAAACGGCATATCCTTTTATTTCGAGCTTTTTTTCTGAGGATTGCTACTAATGTAACCATAATTCCTAAAACAAAAGGAGCCTTACTTTTGGTAAGACCCCTCTCAAACTAACTAACTCAACTCTATTTTAGCGATATTGTAATATGCTTTTGAGCTATCCGAATTTTGTACTCATGGATTTCCCGAACATTTTAATATCCTGTATTTTGTTGTAGGGAAGGTGCTTTCTCTATTTCCGTCAATGGAATAGGAAGGTAATACTGACGGTCGAACCACGGCCGCTCGATCACCGTATACTCTTCATTCACGACACTACCATCGGCTAACTTTGTCCATTTTAGGCCTTTAATATCAAAACCTAAATGTTCAGGAATCATCCATCGGCGTTCATCAAAGAAGCTATGGCCTTCGAAAGCAAGCTCTACACGTCTTTCTCTACGTATGGCATCTAAAAGCTCGTCTCCGCTTGCAGTAATTTCTGGTTGCAACGCTCTTGTAGAGACTTTACTGACATATTCACGGGCTATATCTTCGTTGCCGGAGTGAAATGATGCTTCCGCATAATTGAGAAAAATTTCTGGAAGTCCATATAGAATAAAAGGACGATTAGGCGAAGTCTCGGTCAGACCTACACTTTCATCTTGAAATTTACGAATGTTATATCCTGTCTTTGAGGAATGTAACGTATTTCCTAGGCCCTCTGGTGAGTCTAATCCATGAGGATTCATATCTACATCCTCTGACAAGAAATACTCGACTTGGCGACCACGGTATTCCGCTCCGTTAAAATTGAGATTCGCATAATATCGCATCTCTCTATCGGCATTAGGATCGGCGGGGTCATATGCACCATCTTGCGTAGTGGAGCCGTCGGCCATGTTGTATTGCAAAACATAATTTAAGGTTGGCGAAGACAAGGCCCATCCGCCAAACCCACTTGGTGCTTGCGTCTGGTTCCAGAGCGAGTTCACATCGGTTCCGAAATCATATAGGTCTGACCCATAAGGCCGTGCAAAAAGGATATCTTCGTTCGGACCTAAAAATAGGTTTTGGTAATCGGCAGCGTTACCGACGGCAATCAAATCGCGGTTGCCGACCAAATCGATAACCTCTTTTGCTGCAGCTGCGGCGTCTTGCCATTTTGAAGATTTCGCGTAGTCATATAATGGCCCACTGGGTTCTGTACTTGGGTCGTGCAAATCACTTGCCGCATACAATAAGGTTCTGGACTTTACCGCTAATGCAGCCAATTTTGTAGCCCTTCCGAATTCGTTGGGATCACGGGTTTCTGGTAGAACGGCAGCGGCGGCATTTAATTCACTAACGATATAATCTACACACTCTTCGTAACTATTTCTAGGGATATCGAAAGTTGCGCTCTCAATACTTACGGCCTCTTTGATAAGCGGTACAGCACCGTATAATCGCAATAACTTACTGTACAGGTTGGCTCTTAAGAACTGCATTTCTGCTTTAAGGCCCGCTATTTTTTCAGGGTCTAAGCTATTTGCCTCGGAATCATCCACTTTTTCGAAAAAGAGGTTTATTTCTCGTATATAGCTCCAATAGTTTGCCCACTTATCTCTGAAATCACCTACATTTTCTGGGTTCCATCCTCTGCGCAATCCTAACCTGTCCAGATCTCGAAAGTTGAACTTAGATTCGAAGGATCCATTCTCGATATTATATCTGCGCGACCACCAGATGAATTTGTTCAGACCCCAGCCCTCTGTACTATTG
>Ga0115029_1000994_pt1 | contig 22875 bp, 18 predicted proteins | sample SidtaG_3_FD_87297 | JGI IMG/M metagenome (GOLD analysis project Ga0115029, IMG submission 87297) | Marine algal microbial communities from Sidmouth, United Kingdom - Sidmouth_Asex1 metaG | ecosystem: Host-associated > Algae > Red algae > Unclassified | place: Sidmouth, United Kingdom | collected... | reverse complement strand
GAAAAAGCGACCCTACTGCGGCAACGATGTTAGTCTTTTCCACGGATAAGGAAACCTATAATGTGAACGAAACGGCTACGGTAACTTTTCCGAGTTCAGAAGGTGGGCGAGCCTTGGTTACCGTTGAAAACGGCACCGAGGTTTTGGAAAGTTTTTGGGTGGAAACGGTTAAGGGCGAAACGAAATTCCAGTTGCCGATGACCGAACTGTACACGCCCAATGTATTTGTTCATATTTCGTTGTTGCAACCGCATGCGAGTACGTTGAACGATAATCCGATTCGGTTGTACGGGGTTGTGCCGGTCTCGGTTGAAAATCCCGCGACCAAAATAGAACCTTTGATTGCCATGCCCGAGGTCTTACGGCCAGAAGAGACGATTTCGGTCAAAGTGAGCGAAAAGAGTAAAAAGGCCATGACCTATAGCATCGCAATTGTGGATGAAGGTCTGTTAGATTTGACTCGTTTTAAAACTCCCGACCCATGGAATACCTTCTACGCCAACGAAGCTTTGGGCGTAAAAACCTGGGACGTGTTCGATGCTATTATTGGTGCCTTTGGGGGTAAGATCGACCAAGTCTTTGCCATCGGTGGCGACGGACAATTAGCAGGGGCCAAAAACAAAAAAGCGAACCGTTTTGAACCGATGGTCGTGCATTTGGGGCCGTTCAGTTTGAAAGATGGTGAGACAAAATCTCACAAAATAAAAATTCCAAAATATGTGGGTTCGGTACGTACGATGGTCGTTGCCGGAAACCTTGAAAAAGAAGCCTACGGAATGGCAGAAAAAACAACGCCAGTTCGCAAACCCCTAATGGTATTGGCCTCATTGCCCAGAAAAATTACACCGGGCGAAAAAGTAACCTTGCCGGTTACGGTATTTGCCATGGAAAAGAAGGTCAAGAATGTTACCTTAAAATTAAAACCAGACCCTTCGTTCAAAATTTCAGGGGAGGCTACGCAATCGCTTACTTTTTCACAACCTGATGAGAAAATGGCTTATTTCGAATTGGAAGTTGCCGATTTTAAAGGGATAGGAAAAGTTATTGTTGAAGCATCCGGTAATGGAGAAACTGCTTCCTTTGAAATTCCCATCGATGTGGTGAATCCGAATCCGATGACTTCGGAAATGCAGGAAGTGGTTTTGGAACCAAATTCCACCCAAACCATAAATCTAGAAACTTTTGGAATCTTAGGAAGCAATTCGGCACAGATTGAATTGTCGACCCTGCCGCCAATGAACTTTAATGGGCGTATGCAATATTTAATCCAGTATCCCCATGGCTGTGTAGAACAAACTACTTCGGCCGCCTTTCCCCAATTGTATCTTTCCGATATTTTTGATTTGGATGGAAACAAGAAGAAGAGCATCCAACAGAACATGGATAGAGCCATCAAAATCTTGGGCGGTTATCAAAATGCTACGGGCGGGTTCTCCTATTGGCCCGGCCAAAACTATTCCAATGATTGGGGCACTAGCTATGCCGGACACTTTTTGTTGGAAGCTGAAAAGAAAGGTTACGTGCTGCCTATTGGTTTTAAGACAAGTTGGGTAAAATATCAGCAGAACGTGGCCAAGCAATGGCGTTCGGGTAGCGCTATTTCCGACTTGGCGCAAGCGTACCGATTGTACACGTTAGCTCTTTCGGGCAATGCCGATGTTGCTAGTATGAACCGTCTCCGCGAATCAAGCGGACTTTCCGACGAGGCAAAGTTCCGCCTCGGGGCCACTTATGCACTTATCGGGCAGGCCAACGTCGCGAAGGACATTATAAGTAAAGCCCGTTTAAATTTTGAAGGGTACAAGTATAATTATTACACTTACGGCTCACCGGACCGAAACCGCGCCATGGCCCTAGAAACCTATGTATTATTAAAGGACAAGGCAAAAGCACAGGACTTGGCCAAAACAATCGCCAAACGCCTTTCCGAGCGCAAGTGGATGAGTACGCAAAGTACGGCCTATAGCCTTTTGGCTATGGCTAAATTTGCTGAAATGGTCGGTGGAAAAGGCATCAAGGCTATGATGACGGTCAACGGAAAATCCGAGAATGTAAGTGCGACGAAAACTTTGGCGAACCGTGAATTGTCCATTAAAAGGGGAAGTAATTCCATCGAACTGAAAAATCAAGAAGGCAATACTTTGTTCGTAAGCATTGTAAACAGCGGTATTTTGCCAGTTGGCGAAGAGAAAACCCTTACAAAGAACCTTTCCGCACAAATGGTCTTTAAAGGAAGAAATGGTTCCGTGCTCGACGTTTCCCAAATGGCACAGGGCACTGATTTTGTGGCCGAAGTTATTTTGACCAACACGACTTCCAAAGAAATCAGGGATATGGCCCTAACGGAAATCTTCCCCACCGGTTGGGAAATCGTCAACACCCGCTTTACCGATTTCGGGGAATTTGCCGATAACAAAGTAACCTATACCGACATTCGCGATGACCGCAGCAATTTCTATTTTGATATGAAAAAGAACGAGACAAAAACATTTCGAGTGCTGTTGAATGCGAGTTATTTAGGCCGATATTATTTGCCCGGTATTCAAGCAGAAGCCATGTACGATAATGATTATGTGGTACGGACGAATGGTAGATGGGTTGAGGTTGTACAGTAGTCAAGTTCAAGTGTCAAGTTCAAAAATTTATGGGTTATTAAAAAAAAATTTATTCATGCGATTCCCCCTTTGAAAGGGGAGTAAGGGGGATGTTCTTGTGGTCGCGGAAGTTGACTGATGCTTATTATTGAGAAGATGATAATTGCTTTTAATTTTGTAATGCTTAAGGTCGTGAAATACAACAATTGTAAATTAGCAGCATTTAATCAGACAAAAAATATAATGAAATGATTGCATATGCTTACGGCAATATTAAAGAGAAAGAAAAAGAGAAATTTATTTACAGAATTATACCATATAATGGATTCATTCAAATACTTAAAACGAATCGTTTTGCTTTTTTAAACCCTAACAAATGGGACGATCCCTATGAAGCGATACTATTAAGACAAAAGTTTAAGACTAATGATGATAAGATGGTTTCTTTTGAAAAAATCATATCCCATATATACGGATCTTGTTGGACATTTAACTATAATACTGATTTTTCATGGAGAGTTTATGCACCTAAGAAAGATGGCGTACAAATCAAAATTAAAATTGCCAAACTCTATGAAAACTATGATTATCTAAAACAAAATAGGGATTTAGTCAGTTTTCAAATTGGCAAGGTTAAATATTTAAAATTTAGAAAATTGAGAGAACATTATAGTGGTGAAAGAAAATTAAATCTTCTAAATTTTTACACATCAGGAGATTTATTTGTGAAAAGGTATAATTATCGCCACGAAAAGGAAGTCAGGCTATTATTAAATACAAAATCAATTTCAAAAACTGGGGTTTATTCTCTTCCATTTGATTTTAACAAATTAATTGAATCGATTATGCTAGACCCTCGCCTAAACAGCTGGGAAATAAAGAATATGAAGAGGGAAATACATGAAAGGGGATTTAATAAAAGGATTTATAGATCTTCTCTTTACACACCTCCAAAATTTGATTTAAAATTTACAAATATAAATTTTGAAAAAAATTTGAACTCCAGTTCAGAGAACTAAGTGATTTTCATTCTGGTTTTAGCAGGGTGCCTTCTCACCCAAGTACCAAGTTTTTACCCAAGACATACTACAAGTCAATAATGAAACCGCAGAGAAACCACAATAATTCTTTGCCGTTCTTCATCGACCCCATACACCAAGCGATGCTCCTGAGTAATCCGTCGACTCCAGTAACCCGATAAATTTACCCTGAGTATTTCAGGCTTACCAATACCGTGATACGGGTCGGCCTCGATAGCATTCAACAAAGCCGAGATTCGTTTCTGGACCGTCTTATTACCTGATTTTTTCCAATAATTACGTTCTTTCAGAGCCCTCTTGGTATAGACTATTTCCAAAGGTCGTCGGTCTTTAATGCTTTTACCTTACCGGTTTCGGCCTCTTTAATCGATGCCTCCAAATTTGCTCGGTTGGCTTTTGTAGATTGTAAATAAAGCGTTTCTTTCCAAGAATTGTATTCCGATAGCGGTAGCATCACGATATCTTCCTGACCTGATCTATGTATGATTACCGTTTCTTTATCTTCTGAAATTGCATCAAGTTTGCGCTTCAGGTTTTTCCGAAGTTCTGTGGCGTTAGTAGTTTCCATAGAAGTTTTATTTAATACAAGTAAATGTACAATATAACGTACATATAGCCTATTTATTTTAGTTATAGGCTAGAAAATCACTTCTATTACTTAAAAATCAAAAACAGAATAGGATATTCATTTAAAGGTTTCCTGGTTCCAGAAGGACCTTATACTCTTTTTTAAGTTCCCAAGCCACATGTCAAAGCACAGTAAACATTCCGAGAATACAGAGACCCAGACGCCTCCATGACGATAAATTTATTTTATGATGATTTAGCCCCGTATTGCACTAAGCCCTTAAATCGCTGGCATCTTCTGGCTCAGGTGTAGTTTCTTCTTTTTCTTTAAGTACCGTGCTGAAAACGAATGCCCCAATTTCTTTAATGGGTTCATATAGAATCGACCCTTGCATCGTTTCGTTTTTGACCATTCCGGCGGAATCGTTCACCCGTTCAAAAAACACCAATAGGGCTCCGAGAATAACGGCCACCTTAACGACCCCAAAAATGCCGCCGGCGATTTTATTGAGCAATCCGATCATCGCAAAATCTGCAATTTTGGTCAAAAGTTTCCCTGCAATATGAACGATAAACACAATACCAATAAAAGTGATGACAAAGGCGGTTATGTTAATATATCGTTCTTCCCATTCCATGTTTTGTGAGAGATAGTCCCCAGCGTAATATGAAAAGTGAATGGCTCCATAAATACCTGCAATTAGGGCAATAATCGAAGCGATTTCAACGAAAAGTCCGTTTTTAAGGCCTTTCCAAAGTCCCCAAAGGAGTAATAATCCCAAAATAATATCCAAGAAGCTCATAAGCGATGTCTTAGTGCAAAAGTAGTATTTTGATTTGTACCTTTGAACACCTCCCTCAATCCCTCATTATAAGGAGGGAAGTTCAGTTTCCCTTTAAAAAGGGGGATCAATAAAAGGATTGTCCCCTTGAGGGGACTTTAGGGGTGTAAAACCGAAGCCTAAATAAATATGTCCCAGCAATGGCAAGAGACGAACAATTAAAAAAAAACTGGGAAGAACTGGTAGAAAAACTCTCCGGCCAGTTCACCGATGGCGACCCCTTGGAACTCGATGCCATCATTTACTTGGTGGGTGTGCAAGAGTTGGGCCAATACCACAGAAAATATAAGAAAGACGATAAGCTCGACCTCATGCATATCGCCATTTGTCGCCTGTTAGAACCCTATGGCTATTATGAGTTTTCACATTTCGATGAAGAGAGCTGGCCGCATTATACTATCAAAGAAGAATTACCACCTTTAAAAGCCGGGGAGCAATCGGTATTGATGAAAGAGGCGATTGTCGGGTATTTTTTGGAGAAGGAGTATATAAGTTAAAACTTTTTTTCATTCCCGTGCAGGCGGGAATCTGTTAAGTGACATCACGAAAGTTTAGACAGATTGCCGCGCCCCGAAAACGGGCTCGCAATGACGAATAAAAAATGAAAACCAAAGCATTGGATTGTATCGAATAACATCAGGAGATTCCCGCCTTCGCGGGAATGACAAAAAATGGAAAATCAATACTACGCCGTAATCTTCACCTCCACCCGTACCGACGGTGACAATGGCTACACAGAAATGGCCCAACAAATGGAAAATTTAGCGAAACAACAACGGGGCTATTTGGGTATTGAAAGTGCACGAGGCGAAATTGGCATAACGGTCAGTTATTGGGAGAGTTTGGAAGCTATCGCCAATTGGAAAGCCAATACCGACCATCTTTTTGCCCAACAAAAGGGAAAAAGCGATTGGTATAAATGGTATAAGGTTAGAATTTGTTTGGTGGAGCGCGAGTATGAGGCCCGCTCTGGGAGATTTTAGCATATTAAGGTATGAGTCTCACGCAAACACACCCTTGATCGGCAAAGCCGATCTTTCCCCTCTCTAGAGGGGATGCTTTCTGCGAAGGAGGGGGGTGAGAAATCCCCTCTTGAGAGGGGAAAGAAAAACTTTAGTTTTTCAGGGGTGTGTCTGCGCAAGCCACCATCTCATAACCTGCACACCAGTAAAACCCCTGACCAATAAAAAATGAAACGCCGAAAAATATTCCCGTACAATCCCAAATTAAAAGAACTAGCACGTCAGCTTAGAAACAACTCCACAAAAGCAGAAGTCCGTCTCTGGCAGAAAATCAAAAGAAAACAGTATTATGGATACGACTTTCACCGACAAAAGCCTATCGATAATTATATTCTTGATTTCTTTTGTCATGAACTGATGCTCGGTATCGAAATCGATGGGTATTCGCATCAGATTGTTGAGGTTTATAAAAAGGATGTAATCAAAGAAGGGAAAATCAAATCCTTTGGAATTTCGCTACTATGGTTTACCGATAATCAGGTTTTTAATGATATAGAAAATGTGCTTAGGGCAATAGAAGCTTTTATTTTGGAGTTTGAAGAGGTGAATGGGCGGCATATTGATTGAGGAAGCCTGCTCTGGGAGAATTCGAAGATATTGGAAAAAACGTCTCACAAAAACACACCCCTGATCGGCAAAGCCAATCTTTCCCCTCTCAAGAGGGGATGGTGGAAATCCCCCTCCTCTGGAGGGGCTAGGGAAGGACTTTTCGGGGATTACAATGACCTACAGGATGTTACATTAAAGTCGAAAGACCGGTCAGGTTTTCAAAATCTGACAGGTCTAAAACGATTGCTGAAAAAACATCCCAAAAAACTGATTTTAGCCGTTATTCTACTAATCACCTATTACTTCTGCTTACCCAAAAACCTATTCGACGAACCCACTGCAACAGTCATAGAAAGTAAGAAAGGCACCATACTTGGAGCCATGATTGCCGACGACGGCCAATGGCGTTTTCCACTGGTCGATAGTGTGCCGCAGAAATTCAAATTCTGTTTACTACAATTCGAGGATGCCCATTTTTACCAGCATCCGGGGTTTAATCCGATTTCGATGGCGAAGGCGATCGGGGCGAATTTTTCCGCAGGAAAAACTGTTCGCGGTGGAAGTACACTGACGCAACAGGTCATCCGACTTTCACGGGACGGAAAAAAACGTTCCTATTTCGAAAAGTTTATTGAGCTGATTTTAGCAACACGGCTGGAATTACGTGACTCCAAAGAAGACATCTTAAAACTATATGCCAGCCATGCTCCTTTCGGAGGAAATGTCGTCGGATTGGATGTCGCAGCCTGGCGGTATTTCGGTCTACAATCCTATCAATTATCCTGGGCAGAATCCGCGACCTTGGCCGTGCTACCGAATGCGCCCAGTCTAATCTATCCCGGAAAAAACCAGGAAAGACTTTTGGCGAAGCGCAACCGATTGTTAAAAAAACTGTTGGACGGTCAAATCATCGACAGTACTACGTATAAACTTTCCCTTTTGGAAGAGCTGCCCCAGAAACCGTATTCACTTCCAAGAATTGCCCCACATTTGGTACAGTATATGGCAAAGAAGCAGAAGGGAAAACGCATTACCACTACTTTGGACGACAACTTACAGCGCAACATCAATTCCATTGTAGAAAAACATCATCAAAACCTGAAGCAGAACCAGGTACATAATGCTGCCGTATTGGTATTGGATGTCAATACAAGGGAGGTGCTTTCGTATGTGGGCAACACCCAAACCACAGGAGACCATCAAAAAGATGTCGATATGGTACAGGCGAACCGAAGTACGGGTAGTGTTATCAAACCTTTACTTTATGCGGCCATGTTAGATGCCGGGGAATTGCTTCCTGATATACTCGTGCCCGATGTGCCTACCCAAATTGCGGGTTACACCCCGGAAAACTTTAATGAGGATTATAGCGGCGCAGTAGAAGCTAAAAAAGCATTGGCGCGTTCGCTGAATATTCCTGCGGTTCGGTTATTGCAGCAATACGGGTTGGAGAAATTCCGAGATCAACTTGACAATTTTCAACTGGGCGGCATCAACAAATCCGCCGACCACTATGGGCTGACCTTAATCTTAGGCGGAGCCGAAAGTAATCTTTGGGACTTGTGCAAAACCTACGCAAATCTTGCTTCTACCGTAAACCATTTCAACGCAACTTCCAGCGAATATTTCGAAAAGGAGTTCACTGATTTGGTTCTTGAAACCGACCAAGCGGTCGATTTTGGCAAAAAATCCATTGAAAAGACCGTTTTCGACGCGGGTAGCATTTACCTTACTTTTGAGGCTATGAAAGAGGTTAACCGACCTGAAGGCGATGAATCTTGGCAGTTCTTCGATAGCAGTAAAGAAATCGCTTGGAAAACCGGCACCAGTTTCGGCAACAAGGACGCATGGGCCATAGGGGTAACGGCAGACCAAGTGGTCGGTATTTGGGTGGGTAATGCCGATGGCGAAGGGCGACCGAACGTAACCGGAGTTTCGAGTGCGGCCCCTATACTTTTCGATGTTTTTGATGTGCTTCCGAGAAGCAATTGGTTTGAAAAACCGTTGGATGAGTTCATCGATATTGAGGTCTGCGCTGAAAGCGGATATTTAGCTACGGCAGTTTGTCCGATCAAAACGATTTCCATCCCAAATAAGCAGAATTATGTGAAACCTTGTTCGTTTCACCGGACAGTTCACTTAGATGCACGGCGTCAATTTCGGGTCAATTCGTCTTGCGCTGATTTATCCGCTGCTGCTTCGACCTCTTGGTTTTCTTTACCGCCTATAATGGAGTTCTATTATAAACGAACCCATCCTTCGTATAAGGCCTTACCGCCATTTCGGCAAGATTGTCAAAATACGAATGCCCCTCCAATGGAATTCATATATCCCAAAAACGGAAGCCGTATCGGCTTGACCAAGAATTTCGATGGCAAAACCAATGAGGTAGTGCTCAAGCTAGCACATACCAAACCGGAAACCGAGGTGTATTGGTATTTGGATGAGACATTTTTGCAACTGACCCAAAACTTCCATGAAATTGGGTTAATTCCCTCAGGGGGGAAGCATAAAATTACGGCCATCGATGCCCTTGGAAATGAAGTTTACGTTACGATAACGATAGAGTAGTTTTCTCCCTTTGAATTAGAAACTTTAAGCCCTATATTTAACGGTCGACTAAGAAAAGGAACAAGACAAAATCCATGGAATACGCTCTAGTTCAAGGCGAAATAAAGTCGGGTTATGGCGTTGCATCTGGAAAACGTAAGGATGAGCGGTATCCCGAAGGAACTCTAAAACAACAATTTAAATATTTTTTAGATCGTGGTCTTGATTTGAGCATCTATTTCATGGGTACTATCAATTTAGATATTTCACCAAATACCTATGAAATAAAGACCCCAAAACATTTTTTTAAAAATATAGATTGGTCGGATTACATTCCTCCAGAGAATTTTTATTTTTTTGATGTTTCGCTGTACCATATCAATAAAACTTATCAAGGATTGATTTACATGCCCGATCCGGAAACTAAAGAAGATCATGTTCAAAAACCGAATATACTCGAACTTATACTTCCAAAAATAAATGGCTTGGAATATGGTCATATGGTAGACATAGCGATAAAAAAAGCTCAACTTAATATAGTTCCCATTCGACCAACGGAAAACCAATTTTAGCCCCTAGTAGAAATTAGAATTAGAAAAATAGAACAGTATGAAATGAGCCATAACAATTCTTGATACCAACCGAGATTTTGAATGGCGAATTACAGCTGACCTTTAAAAAATAATAAAATTCAAACAGATGAAATATATCATTTCCCTAGACCAAGGTACTACAAGCTCCCGCGCCCTTCTTGTTGACGAAAAGGGCACTATCAAGGGTATGGTACAAAAGGAATTCAAACAGATCTTTCCGAAATCGGGTTGGGTAGAACATGATGCCAATGAGATATTGGAGTCCCAAATGGGCGTACTATCCGAATTGCTAAAAAAGGAAAAGGTAAATGCGGCCGACATCAAGGCTATTGGGATAACCAACCAACGGGAGACTGCCGTTGTCTGGGATAAAACAACTGGCGAGCCAGTTTATAATGCGATTGTCTGGCAAGATAAACGTACCGCTGATATTTGCGAACACTTGAAAAAAATCGGATTGACCGAACATGTCCGTAAAACGACAGGTCTGGTTATCGACTCTTATTTTGCCGGCACCAAGGTAAAATGGATTTTAGACAATGTAAAGGGGGCGAAGGCAAAGGCGGAAAATGGTGATTTGTTGATGGGCACTATTGATTCGTGGTTGGTCTGGAATATGACTAACAAAAAAAACCATGTAACCGATTATACGAATGCATCTCGAACCATGATCTACGATATCGTAAATCTGAAGTGGGACGAAAAGATGCTCAAGGCATTGGGTATTCCAAAACTGATGTTGCCCGAGGTAAAACCTTCTGCACATCATTTCGGGGATTACGAGATCGATGGAACGAAGATTCCTATTGCAGGTATAGCTGGCGATCAACAAGCTGCCCTCTTCGGTCAGGCCTGTTTCAAAAAAGGTACTGCTAAGAATACTTACGGTACGGGCTGTTTTATGTTAATGAATACAGGAACCGAGCCTCAATTCTCTAAAAACGGATTACTGACCACAATTGCCTATGGACTCGATGGAAAGGTAAACTACGCTTTGGAAGGCAGTATTTTCATCGCCGGTGCCGCCATACAATGGCTTCGCGATGGACTGGAACTGATTGAGGATGCTAAGGAAACAGAGGCCTTGGCCGATTCGGTGGAAGGTGAGAACCCTGTTTATGTAGTGCCTGCTTTTGCCGGATTGGGCGCACCTTATTGGGATATGTATGCCAGAGGAGCTGTTTTCGGATTGACCCGAGACACCGGCAAAGCACATCTAGCCAAAGCTACCTTAGAATCGTTGGCCTATCAAACGAAAGATATCTTAAAGGCGATGGAAGACGATTCTGGAATACAATTAAAAAACCTTCGTGTCGATGGTGGGGCTTGTGCCAATAATCATTTGATGCAGTTTCAGGCCGATATTTTGGATTCAGAAGTCCATCGTCCCGAAGTCATCGAATCCACTGCAATGGGAGCCGCTTTTTTAGCCGGAATTCAAGTAGGGCTTTGGAAACAAGAAGATGTAGATCAAAACAGACCCATGAACCGTATCTTCAAACCGACCTTTGACCGTGTAAAACGGAAACGATTGTATGAAAAGTGGCAGAAGGCAGTGGAACGCGTGAAGGGTTGGGAGGAGCAGTAGAAAGCCCCATCCCAACCTTCCTCTTAAGGAAAGAGGTAATATACGTTTTGGGAAAAGGCCAACGGGAAATGATGCGGAAAACTTCTTTGACTTAGAGACTGTTTTGAAATATGTCGTTAGAATTATTATGGCCTATTTTTGATGCAGAACAAGGCAAAATTTTCAAGCATAGCATCGCTACGGTTTACAATTTTAACGCAGTAATGCGCAAAAAGAGGTTATAAGAAAATAATCGAGATATTTCAAAATAGTCTCTTAGAAGGGTTAACAAATTAATTGACAAAAGCTCCTCCCCTCAGATGAGAGGAGGTGGATTCGCTTTAGCGAAGACGGAGGGGCTGTCAACCTCTCCTTTCTTGAGCTAAAGCTCAATTCATTCCCCTCCTCATCTGAGGTGGGGAGGCTATAAAAGTAAAATTACAATTGAAGACAGTTTCCCGCCTTCGCGGGAAAGAAAAATAAAATAAGCTATTCGTGAAAAACATAAAATTCTCAAACCTAGACAGAACAAAAACTATAAAAAAACTCGCCAATGAAGAATACGACCTCGTCGTTATCGGAGGTGGAATCACTGGAGGTGGAATCGCACTAGATGCCGCATCGCGCGGACTAAAAGTCGCATTGGTCGAAAAGAACGATTTTGCCTCGGGCACCAGTAGTAAGAGTACAAAACTAATTCACGGTGGGCTACGGTATCTAAAACAATTTGATTTTTGGCTGGTGAAAGAAGTCGGCTCTGAACGTGCCATAGTACACAAGTTGGCACCACATCTGGTGCTTCCCGAAAAGATGTTGCTGCCATTGATAGAAAATGGTTCTTACGGAAAGTGGTTGACTTCTATCGGGTTAAAAGTGTATGATATTCTGGCACAGGTAACAGGAGAAGACAAACGGCAAATGTTGGAAAAGAAGGAAGCAATGAAATTAGAGCCTTTGCTTCCGAAGAAAATATTAAAAGGGGCCGGATATTATGCCGAATACCGCACAGACGATGCTCGTTTGACCATCGAGAATATAAAGACCAGTCTCGTTTTTGGGGCACAGGCCTTGAACTATGCTTCCGTGGAAGATTTTATTTATAAGGATGAGAAAGTCGCCGGTGTTACCGTTAAGGATGTAATTTCAGGAAAGGAATTCAAGATTAAGTCAAAGTACGTTATTAGTGCCGCTGGCCCTTGGGTAGACGAACTTCGCAGTACGAACAATTCCAAAAAGGGCAAGCAATTGCATTTGACTAAAGGAGTACATTTGGTATTTCCGAAGGAAAAACTACCTATAAAACAATCGGTGTATTTTGATGTTCCCGATGGGCGTATGATGTTCGCCATCCCCCGTGGAAAGGTGACTTACGTTGGTACTACGGACACCAATTTCAACAAAGACAAGGATAATGTGGGTATCGACTTGGCAGATGCTATCTACCTGATTTCAGCTGTAAACAATATGTTTCCAAAGATTAATTTAGAGATGGAAGATATTGTATCATCTTGGGCAGGCTTACGGCCACTTATTCACGAGGAAGGGAAATCGGCATCTGAACTTTCCCGAAAAGATGAAATATTTACTTCCGCTACGGGTCTGATAAGCATTGCAGGTGGCAAATTAACGGGTTACCGTAAAATGGCCGAACGCGTCGTTAACCGTATTGCCGAAAAAATGGAGGAAGACGATGATACGAAGCTCAAAGAATGTTATACTGAAAGTATTTCGCTTTGTGGTAATGATGACTTTAAGAAATTCAAGCATGTCGAAAAGTACATCGCCGAAATTTATGGGCGTATTAAGGGCGACGGTTTTACGCAACACGATGCTTGGTTTTTGGTCACGAATTATGGAAAACAGACCGAAAGCATATTAGAAAGCTATGAGTCCTTAAAAGATACCGATAAGTATGTTCGTATGGCCAAGGCCGAGCTACGTTTTGGTATCGACTACGAAATGGTTCAGAATCCAATGGACTTCTTTATACGAAGAACGGGGCGGTTGTATTTTGATATTGATAGCGTGCGTGATTTGATAGAACCTATTTTACAAGAGTTCAAGGCAATCTATAAGGTTGATGATGCCCAGATTTTAGCTTGGCGGGAAACGTTGCAAACAGAATTGGAAGAACATTCTAACTTTTCATTGGAGCGGGTTTAATCAAAGCCGTCATTGCAAGAAGCGAGACGAAATAGTGAGGAATCTAGTATTTTAAAAGCGACGTAGCAATCTGTTGATTTGGTGTTTCAGACTCCCAGATTGCTTCTTTCCTTCATAAACTGTAGCAATAATCAGTGTTCTCACATTTTTTAAAGAATATTTTGATTCTTCATTGGATTGGGTTTGATAAATTCCATTCAATGGGAGTCCTTTCAGTACTACATGCTATATTGGGTTTCTGAAAAGGATTATTTATAAAATCTTCGGTGATTTGAAAAAAACATGGACTAATAAATTCATGGCTTTCATCTGGGAAAACTACTACGTAACCATTTTTTAAATGTTTTAAAGCTATTCTGGTGTTGCTTGGGGGAGTGACCGGATCTAAGGCACCGGATACCAAAAGCGTGGGGATATCTGAAGTTACAGGTTGGTTTTCAAGAGCTGGTGCTCTGTATTGGTGCCAATCTGATAGGGAGTTAAATCCCTCAAAAGTAGCAACGTCAAATCCTAATTGAGATTTTTTCAGGATTTTATTCATATCAGAACTGCCGAAAAAGGGTAGTTCTTCGTATGCCATGACTGAATTGTTCATTGGCCAATTAACAAGATTATATATAAATTCAACACGTTTCAATGCGATGCCGATGGGTTCGGATTTACCTTTCTCCAAAGCATCTATAATTTTGGGTGCCTCAGCAATTGAATATCGACTATAAAGCGACTGGTGCAATATTAGCAGTGCATCCCGGCGATTAAGAACTAAAGGTTTTGAATCATAGTCTAAAATCAAAGGCTCCGATTGTAATTTTTTTAGGGTTTTTATTAAACGTTCTTTAAGATTCGGATAAAGACTATTGCAGTCCGCATTTTCCTCACAACGCTCCAGAACTTCAAAAAGCGAATTTTCAAAATTGCCGATCAGTTCTCCGAATAATTGAGTTTCGGGAGGAAAAACACCTGCAAATACGGCACTTCGAACACCTTTTGGAAAATCTCTCATTATCGTCAAGCCTAGTCGAGTACCATAAGAGGCTCCAAATAGATTCCATTTTTTATACCCCAAAACTTTTCGTAAATCTTCGAAATCAGCCGCATTCTCTTTACTGGTATATCCGGCCAGATCAATTCTTTTTTGATCAAGGTTCACCTTACAGTCGTTAAAAATGGAGTCCAAAGCCCTTAATTCTTTTTCATAGCTCAAGTCTCGTCTTACAATGGCAAATATAGCGTCGCCCATATCAGTACAATTTGCTTCAGATACACCGGTTCCGCGTTGGTCCATTAATACAATATCCCTATCGTTTCTTAACGGATGATTTTTCCAAAACTCCTCGGTAATCAAGGTTGCCCCTCCCGGGCCACCCTGTAAATAAACGATGGGTGCTTTGCCAGAGGTGGTGTCTTTTGCCCTTAAGACCTTATAGACTAATTTGAGGGTTCGAGAATTCGGGTTTTGACGGTTTTCAAGCACTTCTAGAACGCCATCAATAGTTTCATATTTTGGAGCCGTGGTACAGGCACATAAGAGTGTGGCAAAAATTAATAGTATCCATGAACGCATAATTATACGGATTGATTATTCTAAGATAGGGATACTTTACAAGCTGAACTAAAGGAACATTCGAGTTTTTCGTTGGAGTGTGTCTGACCTGCAAGGTGTTGCCGACGATAGGAGGCCTCCTTGTAGGTCTAGAACGGAATGGCGAATCAAACCTACAAGGTTCCCCGCCCGAGGCGGGGGAAACCTTGCAGGTTAATCCAACTTATCGGTCAATCCCAAAAATACCTTCTTCGCATTTTTCCCCTCATAAAGCACCTCATACACCGCATCAATAATCGGGGTTCTCACCTTTTTCTTAAATTTCGATTTGATTTCATAGGCGCTTTTGGCCGCGTAATAGCCCTCGGCAACCATACTCATCTCCATCTGGGCACTTTTAACCGTGTAACCTTTACCAACCATATTGCCGAACATACGGTTACGGCTAAAAGTGGAATAGCCCGTAACCAAAAGATCGCCTAAATATGCCGATTGGTTTATATTTCTATCGATTTTATGGATGCGTTTCGTAAACCGTTTCATTTCGCGAATGGCATTGCTCATTAGAACTGCCTGAAAGTTGTCACCATAGCCCAACCCGTGGGCGATACCTGCGGCTATGGCGTAAATATTCTTGAGCATGGCGGCATATTCGGTGCCGATAATATCTTTGGTAACCTTGGTCTTTATATAACTACTGCTTAGATTTTTGGCGATGTAATCGGCCTTTTCGGTATCCGCACAGGCGATAGTCAGATACGAAAGACGCTCCAAAGCAACTTCCTCTGCATGGCAGGGGCCGGTAATCACACCGATATTTTCAAAGGGAATATTGTATTTCTCATGAAAGTGCTCGCCAACGATTAATCCCGTTTCAGGCACGATTCCCTTTATGGCGGAGAATATGATTTTATTTTTCAGGGAAACTTTCAGCTTTTTGAGTTCGCTTCCCAAGAATGCAGAAGGAATTGCAAAAATCAGGATATTTCCTTTTTCTATGGCTGTATTGATATTATCGGTCAGATCCAATTTCTCCGTATCAAATGAAACTGAAGTCAAGTAGTTCGGATTGTGTTTTTGGATGTTGATAAAGCCGACCGCATCTGAATTCCGCATATACCAACCTACTTTTTCTTGGTTTACACAAAGCATCTTTACGATGGCCGTGGCCCAGCTTCCACCACCTAGCACTGTGAATTTTTTGATCATTTATTTAATTTTCTATCATTCCCGCCCTTCGACGAAGTTTATATTGAGCCAAGTCGAAATGCTCAGGATAAACTGCGGCGGGAATCTGTTTGTTACTATTTTTATTTTTTAAAGGCTCCCCTCTTCAGACGAAGAGGGGAAATCCCGACTTTAGTCGGGATGGGGAGTTTGACCCGCAAACTAACTAACATACTGCTAAGTCAAGGTGCTATTCGGCCGAGGCTTGCGCTTTCTAACCCTCCGTCCCGATAAATCGGGACACCTCCCTTTGTCAAAAGGGAGGAGCCGTTACATTTCTTCATTTTAAATCCCTCCTCAAAATTAATCAATTAAAAAATCGAATCCTTATTCATTGATTATCAATACATTAAAAATCATGGCACGGCTCTTGTTTTATACTATCGAATTTTAATACCAGAACTTATGAAAACTGCAAAACTACTTTTCGGACTTATTCTAGCAGGAACTTTACTGACCTCTTGTTATCACGAGACCATCATTGAAGATGAATTTATCGAAGAATCGGCCTTTAACACGGATCAAGTTTTGCAATCGTATGACTTGTGGTATGTAGATATCAATGCCACCAAGGGCAACGGTGAAGTACCGTTCTTGCAACGGGCATTCACTATTTCTTTTGATAATGGAACGGTATATGCCAACAATAATATTGTCGGAATCGGTAAAACTGGGAATGGTTTCGGTATCGATGTTGGTTATTACGGCACTTTAAACGGTGCTGTAGATATTGACCACGATATTGATGGGCCATGGTTGCTAGATGTTTTTGCGGTCAACAGAAACACCATCGAACTATATGATTCAAACTCTGATACCTCATATTACTTGCACGGGTATCAACTCAACAACTTCGATTATGACTTTGTGTTCTATGATAACATCAACTATTTTCTTCAAGAATATGATGCTTGGGAAAAAACCTTTACAAGTGAAGAAGGCGCGTTGAACGATTTTGACGATGAGAACTTTTTACAGTTCAATCCTGATTTCTTTCGCTCTTCAATCGATGTTCCCGGAACAACTACTGGTAACCTTCAATGGGATTTTGAGGGCGATTATCAGGTGTACGACATAGAAAACGATGAAACGCTCAAAACTTTAACACTCGACTACCATTCGTCGAGCAATGATTACTTCGAACTCTACGTTATTAATGACAGTACTATCGAACTGTATCATCCATCTAGTGAAACGGTGTATGAATTTAAGGGAAGGGGATATCAGCAGTACTTAAAATCGAGCAAAGGTTCGGTTACCAAGAAAAGAACAAAGACTTCGAATCCTATTATGAAAGTAGAGCGAAAGAGAAGTAAATAGAAATATTAAATTAGGCCTACGGTCATTGAGCGTAGCCGAAATGAAGATTTTTTGGTTGGTTATTTAGTTAGAGACCGCCCCGGTGCGAAAAGCCGGGGCGGTTTTGTTTTTAAAGGCTCTAGTTTAAAATGGCTATCATGATTAAAATTTTGAATTTTCGGCATTTTGTCACCCTTTAGGGCACGGGCAAGAACGAAATGCCAAAAATCCGATAATTTTTTACCCTGACCCTAAAGGGAATAATCGGATTTTCTAACTCCGGTACGACTTCAAACCTTTGAGATTTTTATTTGATCCCAAATATCAACACTCAATTAAACTAGAGCCTTTTTAAATAATATGGGTCAAGGCTTTACATCGTGCATTATTATCTTGTCAATGGCAATATCATCTTCGGTATGAAGCACAGAGATATCGCCGGTCGTTTCGAAAACTACTGCCTTTACCTGTGAAAGTTGGAGTACGTTCGCTTCCCGTAGTTTTCCCATAAGATCTGCCCTGCTCACCAAAGATTTTTTTAGGTTTTCCTCGAATATTTTCCCGTCTTTCATTAACAGAATCGGCGTGTTCGTTGTTAATTTTTCAATGGTATCGGAAGACGATAATATTTTAGAGAATAGCACTTGTAGCCCCGCCAAAAGGGCTAACGATACAAAAGCGGGCATCAGGCTAGAAACTGGTTTGTTTACCGCATCGGCCAAAATAGAGCCCATAGCAATGGTAACCGCAAAATCGAAGCTGGTCATTTTCGCAAAGGTTCGTTTGCCCGCAATTCGGGTTATGAACATGATATATAGATAGATACAAAGGGCGGCGATGCACATCTGTACGACCGTCCATGGTTTTAGGGAGGAGAAAATTTCCATAAAATTAATTTTAGGGGTTTGAGCTTACTTGTTCAGCGATTGGTAAATTAAACCTTTAGCTTTATCAAGGTAACTGCAAACCGTTTTCTTTATAGCTCAAAAACCATTTTACCTGTAGGGGCCGAAAGTCTCTTTTTGAACGCAGACGGATTTTCCCCCGTCACTTTCTTGAACGTCCGGTTAAAATAGGATAAACTTTCAAAGCCGCATTCATAACAGGTCTCGCCCACATTCTTGCCTGTTAAAAGCAAGCGTTTGGCCTGACTGATACGGTATTGGTTCAAAAATGAGATAAAAGTACTGCCCGTAGCCTTTTTGAAGTACCGACAGAAGGCGGGCTTGCTCAAATGGCAGAGATCGGCCACTTCTTCCACAGGTATTTTCCCTTGATATCGTTCATCGATAAGGGCATAGATCTGTCGAATACGTTCTTGTTCCTTCTTACTATATTTATTGATGAAGGGTTTCGTATGTAGCATTTCGAACGCATTGCTCTGCGAAAGCAACCTTAGAATATGCATCACCTCCATAAAAAATTCAAAGGGAGGCAGTAGGTGCAGTCGTTTCATTAATTGGCCCACCTTGGTCTTCGTGTTTCCTGAAAATGCCAGTCCGTATTTCGATAGTTCCAAAAGCCGTTCTATAGATTGTAGTTCGGGCGTTTTGGCTACAAAATTATTTTTAAATGCAGGTTTTATATGTAGTACTTCCTTGCGATAGTTGCTAGTAACCCCATGGTCGAAATTCAAATGCGGAATGTTCGACCCGATAAGCACGAGGTCATTTTCCGTAAATGTCGAAATATGGTCGCCAACGTGCCGGGTAGCAGTTGCGCCCTCGATATAGACCAACTCGAATTCCGGATGAAAATGCCAATAAAAAAGATGGTTCAGCTTGGGGTCGTGCAAAAGCCGGAACGGACTTTTTGAATCGGGACTTATGGTCTCTAGCTGAATTTTCATCCTGAAATATAACAAAATTGCGCTATATTTTACTTTTTATAAAATATAATATCAATATTGTTCAAATTATGGTCAATATCAAGGTGGATTTTGATTAGGGATGAAAGTAGTTTTATCCTATCGATTTATGACTATTTTAAAATCTATATATCATGCAACAAACGAAAGAAAAAGTGGAAATGGCCAACAAGGCCCATAAAGCGATTCCCGGAAACCCTTCGACTGCCACCAGTAGCAAACAGAAATTGAACGACCGCTCAAACGGAAAAGCATTACGTGTTTTAAACGAAGAAGATTGGGCTTTCTGGTTGCATAACGGCTATATCGTCATCAAAAATGCGATTCCAAAGGAACAGGCAAAAGCTACCGCAGATTTTATTTGGGAATTCGATGAAAAAAGCCCGAACGATTCGAAGACTTGGTATGCCCCTCCGCGAGCAGAAATGAAAATGAAAGAGTTAACGGGTACGGGTATGGTAGAAGTTTACAACAACCAATACCTTTGGAACAACCGTCAGATGCAGCGTGTCTACGACGCTTTTGTTGATGTATGGGGAACAGAAAAACTGTGGGTCACCATAGACCGGGCGAATTTGAATTTTCCGTTACCTCCCGGAGTTGATAAAAAGGGTTTTATACATTGGGATTATGACCCCGAAACCCGACCACAAAATGTGCAAGGCGTATTGGCCCTTGCCGATCAGACCGACACAACTATGGGTGGATTTCAATGTATTCCGTGGTTATACCGCAATTATGATACTTGGAAATTGACCCAACCCGAAGACCGTGACCGTTTTCAACCCGATATTTCAGACTTGGAAGATAAAATCGTGAAAGTGAAGATGGAGGCTGGTGACCTGCTCATTTTCAACAGTACCGAGCCCCATGGTATTCGGCCCAATAAGTCGAAGGATAAAATGCGCATTGCGCAATACATTTCAATGATGCCCGCCGAAGAGGATAACAAAGAGCTGCGCGACTGGCGTATCAATTCTTGGAAAAATCGAATTGCTCCAGAAGGTTACGCCTTCCCCGGTGACCCACGAAACTGGGAGCAGACAAAATATGATACTGCGGTATTGACCGAGTTGGGCGAGAAGTTGTTGGGGTTGCGAGATTGGTAAGACAGAAAGTTTAGTAGCTCCCCTCCTTTTTCAAGGAGGGGAATGAATCCGCTTGCTGAGAAAGGGATGGTAAAGCCCAAGCGATTGGTTTAGTCCCGAACTCCGCATTCAAAGATTAAGGCTTGCGCTTTCAACCCCTCCGTCATCTTTCCCGCCTATGGCGGGTCGATGCCACCTCCCCTCGTCTGAGGGGAGGAGCTTTTGTCTATCGCCTTTGCGAAGAGCATTACCAAAGAATAAACTTTCTAGAAACTCAAAACGACGAAGCAATCTGCTACTTTCGCGCACAAATCCAAAAGGTTGCCGCGTCGCTATTAGTTACTAGCTATACTCACCATTTCTTTAGCTTCTCGCAATGACTGCCAGATTTTACCTTCATAACTATGGCTTAAAAAGGATTTAGCCCTACTTTTGCCCCCTTAAAAACCAAACCGTGAAGAAGTATCTCAACCTTTTCGATTTCAAGCAGAAAGTTGATTATAAGACCGAAATCCTATCGGGGTTGACGGTCGCTCTCGCACTTGTTCCAGAAGCTATCGCCTTTGCCCTGATTCCCGGATTTTCTCCTTTGACCGGTTTATACGCAGCCTTCATATTGTGTTTGATAACCTCTGTTTTAGGGGGTAGACCAGGCATGATTTCCGGTGCGACAGGTGCCGTGGCCGTAATTTTTGTGGGATTGATTTTAGAGCTGAAACGAAATATTCCTGGTATCGAGCCTGAGACGATTTTGAATTACGTTTTTGCCACAGTCATTATCGCGGGAATTCTTCAGATTTTAGCTGGTCTACTGCGGTTGGGTAAGTTTATACGGCTAGTGCCGCATCCTGTAATGTTCGGTTTCGTAAACGGGCTCGCGATTATCATATTTATGGCGCAGTTTCCTAATTTTTACGAAAAGGGGACTGATAATTTGTTGGCAACATCTCCCTTTTTAATAATGTTGGGGCTTACGCTTTTGACAATGGTGATTATTTGGGGTTTGCCAAAACTAACAAAGACGATTCCGTCCTCACTGGTAGCCATTGTATTTGTTTCCGCTATCGTAATCGGTTTTGGAATCGATACTTTGACCGTGGCAGGCACAATGGGGGAGGGCGAGAGCATCAAAGGTGGTCTTCCTCCCATATCCATTCCTCAAATTCCGTTTACGTTTGAAACCTTTAAGATTATTTTCCCGTATGCCGCTATTGTTGCCGGTGTCGGATTGATAGAAAGTCTTTTGACCTTGAATATTATCGACGAGATTACTGAAACCCGTGGTAGTGGTAACCGAGAATGTGTCGCACAGGGAACCGCAAATATCTTTTCAGGCTTTCTTTCAGGTATGGGGGGGTGTGCCATGATCGGGCAGAGCTTGATCAATACTTCTTCAGGTGCCCGTGCAAGATTGTCGGGTATTACCGCCGCAGTTATGCTACTCGTTTTTATCATGTTCGGTTCAAGCCTGATCGAACGTTTACCGATGGCCGCATTGGTAGGCTTAATGTTTATGGTCGCTATTGGTACCTTTGAATGGGCCAGTTTTAAGACCTTTCGAAAAATGCCGAATTCGGATGTTATCGTGATGGTATTGGTTACATTGATTACGGCCGTTACCCATAATTTGGCGGTTGCCGTGTTATTGGGTGTAATCATTTCGGCCTTGGCCTATTCTTGGGAGAACGCCAAGCGTATTCGTGCCCGAAAGCATATCGATGAAAATGGCGTAAAGCACTACGAAATTTATGGTCCGTTATTTTTTGGTTCAACGACCTTGTTCGCGGAAAAATTCGATGTTCAAAACGACCCCGACGAGGTCATTATCGATTTTAAGGAAAGCCGGGTAGCCGATATGTCCGGTATCGAAGCTTTAAATTCGATTACGGAACGCTATCGAAAATTGGGTAAAAAGATTCATTTACGCCATCTGAGTAAAGATTGTATTCAACTCTTGGAGGACGCTGAGGATATTATCGATGTCAATGTTTTGGAAGATCCTACCTATAAGGTCGTTGTTGATAGGGTAAAGAAAGGAAACGATTCAGAAGTTGAACGCCCATTTAATATTTGGGAATTGTAGGAGAATTTTTCAATTATTCTTTTTTGAACGGCCATAACCTCCGGCCCATCCAAACCAATATTTCTGCGTGATTTTTGTGCGTACTTCCTGTAATTTGTTTTCTTCGTCTTTTTGGTCTTCTATTGTCAACATACCATCTTTCATAATAGGTTCGTTTAGAAGTGATTTAAACTTTTTTTGGATCGAAAGAAAGGGTTGCGGATATTTGTGTTGCGAAACATAAATAACTCCAAAACAACCCTTTATGTACAAAGTACTTGACAAAGATATGATAGAAAACG
>Ga0115029_1000990_pt1 | contig 23020 bp, 17 predicted proteins | sample SidtaG_3_FD_87297 | JGI IMG/M metagenome (GOLD analysis project Ga0115029, IMG submission 87297) | Marine algal microbial communities from Sidmouth, United Kingdom - Sidmouth_Asex1 metaG | ecosystem: Host-associated > Algae > Red algae > Unclassified | place: Sidmouth, United Kingdom | collected... | reverse complement strand
TTTGAAATTTATACGTCGTTATCGTATGTTCGAGTAGCTAGCTACACTTCACATACTCTGCCTTGTCTAAATATCAAACACCTTGCTGTAAAAATAACCTCGAAAGATCAACAGACCCTAAAGCATCGCAATTGACGTGTGATTATTACCCGTAAAATAATGGTAATGCTATAGAAAGACCAAACTTATAGTGTCCAAGGGTTAATTTAGAAGCTATTTAGTTTTTGTTACACGTTTTTACATAGAGTTACTATATGATAGTCGGTTGACTTACCTGCACCTACGATAGTACCGAGTTTTGTTTGGCACGTAAAAACGGTGATTAAAGCGCTATTAAATTGAACGAGAATCATAGTCCAAAGATCAATAGCCGCTAATATAAAGTAATTTAAAATGAGTATATTGTATGGGTAGTTTTAACAAAACAAAGCAGTATAAAGTCGTTACTTGCGCTTAAAAGTTCTTTATAAAAAAGGTAATACATAATTTTTAGCTATAAACCTAGATCCCTCTATTGTTAAATGACCATAATCAAAAGCTAATAAAGTTTCCCCCACTTTTACCCTGCAGCTGAGTTCATCTAATTTATTAACAAAACATAAATTACCTATTACATCAATAAATATAAAATTGTCATTTTTAGATTGTAAATCAATCAAATAATCATTACTTGCAAGTATTGACTGAGTAAAAGTATGGTCCGATATAAACTTTTTTCCCATGTGTCTTTTTACATAAATTATAGGCAAGGAAGGTTGCCATTGCGGGAAAGGACCTATAATAATTACCTTAGAAACCCCCATTTCATGTAATTTAGTTACTGTTTCTTCCCAATCCACATTTTCATGTTTAGAAGAAACCCCTAATATTACAACGCTAGGTTGAGTGTTTAAAATGGCTTCATAAGCGATATTGTTTGAAAAATCACAGCCTATATCAGATCGATCTGAACCATTTCTTTTCATAGTAAAAGATGGAGCACATCCAGATGAGGTTAATTGGCTAAATGGGGTGTTTTTCATTATTTCATATCGTAACCCCGTAGATAATGACCCCATATGCGAATCACCCCACAAAAAAACACCACCAACTTCTGAACTAATACACTTTTCGTCTACGTTAGGTTCTCCGTTATCATCCATTTGCAAGGATGCATTACATTTTCTGAACAACCCTGTGGGATCCATATTATAGTTTTTATAATTATTTAAAATATCATTGCTGCTGTCTTGGGATTTTTTTCTAGCATCAAAATTACCGTTATTAACATAAACGATAGAAGCAAAAGCAAGTGTTATCAACCATAATAATATAGCTTTTTTTCCTGACAATTTTCGTTCAATAAATATAGCTGATAGCATACCCAATATTATTGATAAACTAATAAATAAATAAATATTTACTTTGTTAATGGTCATATACGTGTACATATAAACAACCAGAGGCCAATGCCACAAATAAATTGAATAAGACCATTCCCCTATTTTTTGGAAAAAAATATTATTAGTAACAATGCTATCATTTCGATGTGCTTGAAGGACTAAAAACGTGCCTAATACAGGTAATATTGCTAAATAACCAGGCCAAGGATTATCGCCGGAAATGAAGAAATACGTAGCAATAATTAATAATAAACCAAGCCACTCTACTATCTTTTTTTGTTTTTCTTTTAAAGCTATGGGATAAAAGTAAGCAACACCACCTACCATCATTTCCCAGCCTCTTGTTGGTAACAAATAATATGATGGGTTAGGCCAATAATAAGTGGCGATAACACTCAAAATAAAGCCAATAATTGTTCCAACTAAAACAGTGGCTTTTACAGACTTTATTGACATAAACTTTCGCATAGCGACAAGTATTAGCGGATATATTACATAAAACTGCCATTCAGCAGATAATGACCACGTATGAAGTAGCCATTTTTCATGTGCCCCACCATCAAAGTAATCAGACTCTTTCCAATAAGTAATATTAGAAATAAAGCCTAATGAGGAAAAAGTATGCTTGGAAATGGTTTCATACACCGCATCAAGCTCATAAAACCAACCGAATATTAATAAAACTAAACAGAGCACTGTTAATGCAGGAATAATCCTACTTGCTCGTGAAGTGTAAAACTTCAAAATAGAAAAATTTTCTTGCTCCATTCCTCTAAATATTATTCCAGTCATTAAAAAGCCTGAAATAACAAAAAACACATCTACCCCAGCAAAACCACCGGGCATCCAGGTTGCATTAAAGTGAAATAGCACAACAGCTATAACAGCAATAGCTCTTAGTCCGTTAATGTCGTTTCTAAATTGCAACGTATTATACTCGTTAAGGTAGATTAAAAAAATTATGTTATGAGTATGTTATAAGAATGTAAGGGAAATATATATATGAATAGTTTTTAATTTGCAGAAAAACGCTTATTCTGTTGTCAATAAGGCTTTTAAAATTTGCTACCTGAGGAATAATACGGATTTGAAGCGCTATACTTGAAAAAAACAGCTTTTTTATGCGATGTAATAGTTAATGGCCGATCATCAGTGCTTGAGTTCTATGAGGTATATTTATTTTCATGATAAATATCATTTTTTTCTTCTAAAACTTTTACTTATTACTTGACCTATCTCACCATCATCTAAACCAAGTTATTTTACCCAAGGTATCAACTTCTTGTTTTAATTTTAGTATAAATCATTACTAATCTGAGTTACTGCGTTAGCATAACATTCACACATTTTAGGTGTTTCAGCATTCTTTGTTATATCTGCTAGCAGGCGGTACAACAAAGGTACTATGTTAGAAGATAAAAAGAACAGAAAACTAAAAGATGTTGATACACTCAAAACTCATATGCTTAACAACAACATAACACTGCCGATAAGCACGTATAAAGTGTTAAAGTAAGAACAAATAGCTAGGGAAGTTTAGAAGTGAGTTAGAACGAAATATTTACTAGAGAGCTATTATCAAAAAATTATTAACATACGTTTTAATGGTACCCGAGGACGGACTTGAACCGTCACTTCCGAAGAAAATGGATTTTGAATCCATCGTGTCTACCAATTCCACCACTCGGGCATTAAAACTGCGTTACTTTATTAGTATTTTAATTCTTTACTATAAAAATAGGATAAATAAATATCTCACACTAAATCTAAAAGATTTCTCATTATAAAAACTTAGCTCTTTGTAAGCGGTTTTAAATATCTTATTTTGAGTACCTTAAATAAACAGCAAATGAATACTTAAGAGGTCGGCATTATACGAAAAAACACAGTGTTAGCAACCGTTTTTATAAAACTATGCTGTTAGGTGTTGTTTATTTAACCACAAATAAATATTACTTAAAAATAATGCGACTTAATAACGCTCTTTGGTAAACTATTGGAAATATTTAAAGGTATTCTTATGACTTCAATTAATTATAACAACTTCCCCCGTGCTGGCTTTAGGCGACGTATGGCTTGTTGGATGTATGACTTTTTAACTTCAATTGCTGTGTATATGATTGCAGGAGCAATTGGATTTGCGTTATTTAGTTTTTTTGCCAAGTTAGGTTTTATTAATATGGGCGCAAATAAACACTTAATTGATGTGCAACAAGGCTCTTTAATTTTTAGCGGCTTAATTTATGGCTGGAACTTGTTTTGGGTGGCTTTTTTCTTTATATGGTTTTGGACAAAAAGCGGTCAAACTATTGGTATGAGAGCTTGGCGTTTACGAGTACAAAATCAAAACGGAACATTACTTTCTAAAAAAACAGCAATAAAACGGTTATTACCCAGCTTGCTAGGATTAGGAAATTTAGCGCTTATTTTGGATAGAAAAAACAAATTAAGCTTGCAAGATCGGGTTACTCAAACTGAAGTGGTTTTACTCCCTATTGACGTTAGCAGAGCTAGATTAAACTAGGCTAAGCTAGCGTCAACTAAAGATGATAAGGTAGGCTAAGTAGCTTTTCGCTGCATTAAAAACAATGCTATGTTTACAAATATAATGCTTGGCATGGTTGCCCCTAGAATTGGCGGAAGCTGGTAAACCAAGCTCATAGAACCTATTACTTCGTTACTAATATAAAATAATATCCCCGTTGCAACCCCCATCATTATGCGCGCGCCCATAGACACTGACCGTAATGGACCAAATATGAAAGATAATGCAACCAGTAACATAACCGCAACAGTAAGCGGCTGAACAATTTTTCGCCAAAATGCAAGTTCGTAGCGACTTGCATCTTGTTCGTTATCTTCTAAATATTGTAGATAGTCTGATAAACCACTTATTGATAAAGACTCTGGGGTAATTACCCCTAACTTGTCTGGTGTCAAAGACGATTCCCATGCTTTAGTCGCTAGTTTTTCAGATGTTATTTTATTTTTAGTCACAAAGGTTTCAACAACGCCACGTAGTTGCCATGTTTCAGTTTTATATATTGCTTTTTCAGCCGCTATCCAGCTAGAAAGTTTAAGCTGGCTATTAAACTTATATATTTGAATATTTGAAAGTTCGCCGTGCTCTTTAATCTCACCTATGTGAACAAAAAAATCACCGTCTTTAGCCCACACTCCATTTTTAGAAGAAACTAGACTACCACCTGATATTGCTTCGGCTCTAATTTCACGGGCAGCAGCTTCTCCTTGTGGAGCTAACCATTCCCCTATAGCCATACTTATTAAAATCATAAAAACAGCACTTTTCATCACCGATTTTATAATATCTAATCGCGACCAACCCGCTGATTGCATTACCACCAGCTCACTATTACTTGCAAGCATACCAATGCCAATTAAGCCTCCGATAAGCGTCGACATAGGGAAGAATATTTCAATATCACGCGGGATCGCATATAACACATAGAGTGCAGCGTGCGATAAATCATAATTACCGCGTCCTACCGCCTTCATTTGCTCAACAAATTTTATAATGCCACTTAAACTAACAAATACAGCAAGTGTTGTGGCTGTGGTTGAAGCGATAATTTTACCAATATATACGTCAAGAATTTTCATTACATCGCTGCTTTTTTACGTAAAAATGAAGGTAACGAAGATTTTAGTTTTAATCCCGACGATCTGTTTTGAAGCAATAAAATAACACCTAAAACTAACGCCAAAATATGTACCGGCCATAATCCTACAATACTAATTATTGCACCACTCTCAATCGCTGAACGCGATGCTGTTAACAATAAAAAGTAACTTAAAAATAAAATTAATGCTGGCAACATTTTACCAAATTTCCCTTGTCGGGGGTTCACCTTACTTAATGGCACTGCAATAAGGGTAACGACTAGGCAAACCAGAGGAAACGCCATACGCCACTGAAGCTCAGCGCTATATTCTTTTTTAAATTCTGATTCGTCAGAAGTAAGTAACTTATTAGTCGGGATTGCACTTAATTTACGCCGTTTATGCTCAACTTTTTGATCTTGAATTTGAATATAATATTTACTAAAAGTGACTTCTCTAAATTCATTATTTTTTATGTCATTTTGATAACGTATACCGTCGGTTAATACTAACCTTTGCGAGCCAGTTTCTTCTTCAATGACTTGCCCTTTTGCTGCGTAAACTAAACTAGAGTTAATAATACTTTCTGAGGTATGCTCTTGATCAGGTAATTGCGCCACAAACACTTTCTTTAAGGTGGCTGAATCGCGGTCTTTATCATGAATAAAAACAACCGCATTCTCGTTACCTGTTTTTTGAAATCGTCCTGCCATCAATGAACTTAAACCAGAATCCGCGGCTAAATCTTCTTTAACTTGATACTCATACTCAGAAGCCAAAGGCGCCAAATAAAGTGTAAATACACCTGTAGTCACAGCGGTAACTAACGCTAAAATAAGGGTAACTCGCACCACATACCATTCACTTACACCACAAGCATGTAACACTGCCATTTCGTTATCGGCATAAATTCTCCCAAAGGCAAGTAAAATACCTAAAAATAAGCTTAATGGTAAAATCATTCCAGCAAGGTCGGGCACTTTTAAAGCAATAAAAGTCATCACTAAGTGACCCGGTATTCCACCCTCAGATGCATCGTCTAGTACGCGTACAAATTTATTGCTAATAAATATCGCCATCAGCACAAAAAACACAGCAAGCTGTGTTTTAGCCACTTCTTTTAATAAATAGCGAAAAATAATCACAAAGAGATCCTATAAAAACGTCGTTTTTTTCTGACAATCGCACTATTTTTAAGTAAACTCGATGTTTTGATAAGTAAATAATAGATGCGTTAATGGCGTAAAGTTGTTGAAACCAGCGACGATTATAGCCTTTAGCCGAATAGATTTAAAAGTAATCTTATTTATTATTTGATGTTTTAAGCAACTTAAACGCTAATTTTTTAGAAAAATATCGTTTATAAATGCCAATTAGGAGAACTCATGGAGTTCAGTGTAAAAAGTGGTAGCCCAGAAAAACAACGCAGTGCATGTATTGTAGTTGGCGTATTTGAGCCACGTCGTTTGTCTGCAATAGCTGAACAACTTGACGACATAAGTGAAGGTTATATTAGCAATTTACTACGCAAGGGCGATCTTGAAGGTAAATCGGGCCAGATGCTACTACTTCATCATGTTCCTAATGTGTTGAGTGAGCGTGTACTGTTAGTGGGTTGTGGTAAAGAGCGTGAATTAGATGAACGCCAATACCGACAAATTATCAGTAAAACCATTAATACCTTAAATGAAACAGGTTCAATGGAAGCGGTATGCTTTTTATCTGAACTTCACGTAAAAGGCCGCGACACTTATTGGAAAGTACGCCAAGCAATTGAAGCAACCCAAGATTGTTTGTATAGCTTTAATAGTTTAAAAACCCGAAAAGTTGAAGCACGTCGCCCGTTACGTAAAATAGTATTTAACGTACCTACTCGTCGTGAGCTTACTTTGGGTGAACGCGCTGTAGCTCATGGTTTAGCTGTTTCGGAAGGTGTTTCAACCTGTAAAAATGTTGCTAATATGCCACCTAATATCTGTAATCCTGCCTACTTAGCTGAGCAAGCTCGCATACTAGACAATGATTATGAAAACATTACCACCTCAATCGTTGATGAAAAAGAAATGGAATCGCTTGGCATGGGTTCATATCTTGCAGTTGGCCGTGGTTCAGCAAACGAATCTTTCATGAGTATTATTAATTACAATGGAGCAAATAACGACTCAGCCCCCATTGTATTAGTAGGTAAAGGTTTAACCTTTGACAGTGGCGGTATTTCACTAAAACCTGGCGCAGGCATGGATGAAATGAAATACGATATGGGAGGTGCCGCAGGTGTTTTAGGCGCAATGCATTCTCTTGCCGAACTCAACTTACCTATTAACGTTATAGGTATATTAGCTGGTTGTGAAAACATGCCGGGTAGTAATGCTTATCGCCCAGGCGACATAATTACAACCATGTCAGGGCAAACGGTCGAAGTGTTAAATACCGATGCTGAAGGTCGTTTAGTATTGTGTGATGCATTAACTTATGTTGAACGATTTGAACCTGAAGCCGTTATTGACGTTGCAACCTTAACTGGTGCTTGTGTTGTTGCTTTAGGTAAAAATGCAACCGGATTAATGAGCACTCATAACCCTTTAGCGCATGAACTACTTAATGCCTCAGAGCAAAGTGGCGACCGAGCATGGCGCTTACCTCTATGGGAAGAGTATTACGATCAACTAGAAAGCCCATTTGCTGACCTTGCCAATATTGGTGGCAAGGGAGCTGGAGCTATCACCGCAGGTTGTTTCTTATCGCGCTTTACTAAAAAATATAACTGGGCTCATTTAGATATTGCCGGCACTGCATGGCGTAGTGGCGGTAAAGACAAAGGGTCAACAGGCAGACCGGTAAGTTTATTAACTCAATACTTATTAAACAAATCGGGTACTGAACAAGGCGAATAAAAGTAACTGACCGTTTAAAACGGTCAGTTACTTTTATTCATAGTAATGCGGTAAATAAAATGCAAACAAAAGTTATGTTTTATGTTTTAACTGATGATGAAAGCACCTCAGATGAAGCTGGATTAGCCCTACTTATTCATCAAGCTTGTTTGCAAGCAGCTTATTTTTATAGACAAAATCAAAAAGTTTTTATTTATACGCAAGATCAAAATCAAGCACACAATATTGACGAAATATTATGGTCATTTGAACCAGACTCTTTCGTCGCGCATAATTTAGCTGGTGAAGGTCCAAGATCCGGTTCACCGGTTGAAATTAGTTGGCATAATCCAACCACAAAACGTGCAGTTCTTATCAATTTAACGTCTACAGTACCTAATTTTGCTAACAACTTTTCAACTATTATTGATTTTGTACCTAGTAAAACTTTATTAAAACAACAAGCTCGAGATAAATACAGAACTTGTAAGCAATGGGGTTTTTTGGTTGAAAGCCAACCTACCCCAGCTATTACTTAAATCAATTATTAACTCATACGCGTCAACACACGCTTCTACGGAAAATCTGATGGAAAAAACTTTTACTCCTTCTGACATCGAACAACCTTTATACAAAAGCTGGGAAGAACAAGGTTACTTTAGCCCAACGGGCCAAGGTGACGGTTATTGTATTGCTATTCCACCTCCAAATGTTACTGGCAGCTTGCATATGGGGCATGCTTTTCAACAAACCATTATGGATACCTTAATTCGTTATCAGCGTATGCAGGGTAAAAATACCCTTTGGCAAGCTGGGTGTGATCACGCCGGTATTGCTACTCAGATGGTAGTAGAGCGAAAAATAGCCGCAGAAGAAGATAAAACCCGCCACGATTATGGTCGGGAAGCTTTTATAAATAAAGTATGGGAATGGAAAGAAGAGTCTGGTGGCACTATTGGCAAGCAAATGCGTCGTTTAGGTAATTCTATTGATTGGACACGCGAACGCTTTACCATGGATGACGGAATGTCTGAAGCAGTACAAGAAGTCTTTGTCCGCTTGTTTGAAGATAACTTAATATATCGTGGTAAACGTTTGGTTAACTGGGATCCTAAATTTCATACCGCCATCTCAGATTTAGAAGTAGAAAACAAAGATAAAAAAGGTCACATGTGGCATTTACGCTACCCGTTAGCCAATGGTGCCAAAACTGCGGAAGGTAAAGATCACTTAGTAGTAGCAACAACCCGACCAGAAACCATGCTGGGCGATACCGGTGTTGCGGTTAACCCCAAAGACGACCGCTACAAAGACCTTATTGGCAAACACATACTGTTACCTTTGGTTAATCGTTTAATCCCAATAGTGGGTGATGATCATGCCGATATGGAAAAAGGGACTGGTTGTGTAAAAATAACCCCTGCACATGATTTTAATGATAATGAAGTAGGTAAACGTCATGATTTACCACTAATCAATATTTTAGATAAAAATGCAGCAATATTAGCCGAAGCTGAAGTATACAATGGTACTGGCGAAATAAGTAATGCATACGATACAGCACTGCCCAAAGAATTTGCCGGATTAGATCGTTTTGTAGCGCGTAAAGCAATTGTTGCAAAGTGTGATGAGCTAAATTTACTGGTAGAAGTTAAAGAACACGATTTAGTTGCGCCATATGGCGATCGTTCTGGTGTTATTATTGAACCCTTGTTAACCGATCAATGGTATGTAAGAGCAGCACCTCTAGCCGAACCAGCTATCGATGCTGTAGCAAATGGTCAAATTGAATTTGTACCTAAGCAATATGAAAATATGTATTTTTCGTGGATGAAAGACATTCAAGACTGGTGTATTTCGCGCCAGCTTTGGTGGGGGCATAGAATTCCAGCTTGGTATGATGAGAATGGACAGGTTTATGTTGGCAGAACTGAAGCAGAAGTAAGGGCTAAATACAGTATTGATAGCAACATAAGTTTAAAGCAAGATGATGATGTACTCGATACTTGGTTTTCATCCGCGTTATGGACCTTTTCAACGCTTGGTTGGCCAAATAAAACTGAAGATTTAAAAAACTTTCACCCTACCGATGTATTAGTCACAGGCTTTGATATTATTTTCTTCTGGGTTGCTCGTATGATCATGATGACCATGCATTTCAACAAAGATGAAAAAGGCATACCACAAGTTCCTTTCAAAAAAGTTTATGTTACAGGGCTTATTCGCGACGAAAATGGCGATAAAATGAGTAAATCTAAAGGAAATGTGATTGATCCTTTAGACATGATTGACGGCATCTCTTTAGACGATTTACTAGAGAAACGTACTGGCAATATGATGCAGCCTAAGCTGGCAGCAAAAATAACCAAACTCACCAAAAAAGAATTTCCAGAAGGAATTGAAGCACACGGTACTGATGCCTTACGCTTCACACTCACATCTGTTGCAACTACGGGTCGCGACATTAGCTGGGACATGAAACGCCTTGAAGGTTACCGTAATTTTACCAATAAATTATGGAACGCCAGCCGTTATGTATTAATGAATACTGAAGAGCATGACTGTGGCAAAAACACCTCTGCTGAAATGGAGTTTTCTTTAGCGGATCGTTGGATCTTAGGTCAATTTCAACAAACCGTTAAAACAGTACATGAAGCTTTCGATACATTTAGATTTGACTTAGCTTCACAAGCTTTATACGAATTTACATGGAATCAATTTTGCGATTGGTATTTGGAACTTACTAAACCTGTATTTTTTAAAGGTAGCGAAGCTCAGCAGCGAGCAACCCGTCATACCTTAGTTAATGTATTAGAAAGCCTACTACGTTTAATGCACCCTATTATGCCTTATATTACAGAAACTATATGGCAACGAGTTGTACCATTAACTCACTTTATTGAAACCAATGGTAGCAAGTTGGGTAATAGCATTATGGTTCAATCTTTCCCTGCGTTTGATGAAAACCAATACGATCAACAAGCTATTGATGATTTAGAATGGGTTAAGCAATTCATTGTAGCTATTCGAAATATTCGTGGTGAAATGGATATTTCCCCTAGCAAAGCGTTACCAGTGCTACTTAAAAATGTAAGTAATGAAGATCAGCGCCGCATTAACGATAATCAACAATTTTTAAGCGCGTTAGCTAAATTGGAAAGTATTAAAGTTTTAGCTGACAACGATGAAGCCCCATTATCAGCCACGGCTGTCGTTGGTGATTTATCAGTTCTTATACCAATGGCAGGTTTAATTGATAAAAATGCTGAAATAGCTCGTTTAAATAAATCGATTGAAAAACTAGATAAAGAGGCAGATAGAACTCGGGGAAAACTCAACAACGAAAAATTTGTTGGTAAAGCCCCACAAGCTGTAATTGACAAAGAAAAGACTAAATTAGCCGAATCAGAATCTGCTCTTAAAAAACTTCAAGAGCAAGTCATTCAAATTCAAGCTTTATAAGCTACTTTAGTGTTTTTACCTTACGGTAAAAATTATTAGAAACTTGTTAAATGCCAGCAGTTTAGCTGGCTTTTTTTTGTCAAAAAAAAGAAAGATTAATATGAACCATTATGATAGTATGTTGTCGCGTTGAGTTTTTGCGTTTCGGGAGAAGGAGAGATTGGCTAGTTATAGTTAATTGTCCTAAACGCTGTTATTGTGTTGTTGGAAACCTTTCTCTGTCTGTACTTTAAGGTAGAGAGCATTTACTCCGTATGTGGCCATTTGGCTGTTTTTAATCTATTTTTGTGAGAAATGTAAGTATGTCTGACTCAGTAACTGGTAAAGTAAAATTTTTTAATGAATCTAAAGGATTTGGTTTCATCGAGCAAGAAAGTGGACCTGACGTTTTTGTTCATTTTAGCGCTATCCAAGGTGACGGTTTCCGCACTTTAACTGATGGTCAAGCAGTTTCTTTTACTGTTAAGCAAGGACAAAAAGGTCCTGAAGCTGAAAACGTAAATGCTATTTAAGTTTTAATACTTAAAACATATATCGAAAAAGGCGATTCATTTATTTGTGTCGCCTTTTTTATTTTTTGCTTATACCAATTGAAATAATACACAAAATACTATCAGGTAAAGTGAGCTTTTTTAACTACCTTTGGGGTGTAAGCTTACTTTATTTCTTCCGTTTTCCTTTGAGCGATACAAAGCTTGATCTGCATGCTCAATCCATTCTTCATAAGACTTCATACTAGGTTCTACTTCGGCTATTCCCAAACTTACTGTATAAGATAAATCTATATCATTATGCTTAACAATCGATGCGGCAATTTCCTTACGTAATCGTTCTGCAAAGATTTGGGCATTATCTATGGGGGTATCGGCTAATAAAATCGCAAACTCTTCACCACCATAGCGCCCTGAAATATCAGTTTCACGAACATGTTTTCTTATTAAATCAGAGAGGTGGCGAATAACATCATCACCTACAGTATGTCCATAAGTGTCATTAACATTTTTAAAGTGGTCAATATCTAAAATAACTAAGCTGCTCACACTTTTACTTCGACTCCAACGCTTAAACTCAGCATTTAAACAACTTTCCCAATGACCTCTATTAAACAGTTTAGTTAAACCATCTGTTTGGCTTAAAATGGCTAGCTCTGCGTTAAGTCTTTCTAGGTTTTTTTTATTGGTGGCATTGTCGGTTACATCATAAATAAGCAAACACAAATGAGTCACGAGACCTGTCGACGATATTAATGGGATAAACGTCGTATTTTGATACATATGATGAGCAGAACCGGTAATAGGTCGATAATTTTGAAATTTGAATAAATAAGGCCTTTGCTCCCAAATAGTAAAAGCTTTATTTTTAAGTAAAAATACAGATTCCGCTTTACGCTTAAACCAATTTTTGGGTATTTCATCAAATAAGGAAAACAATTCTTTATCTTTAACTTCTCTGGGGAGCAAACCACTATGGTTTTCCATAAAACCATTCCATATCTGAATTTTGTACTGTCGATCAAGTACAACCAGCCCTACATCAATGGTATGAAGCATCTCCATAAGCCAATGTAATTCATTTATTTGTTCGGTTTCAAGAGACATAGTTAATCCAATAAGTAAGAAATTTTATTATTAAGAGTTTGCATTGAATCTTCTGTGAATAGTAATAATAAATCACATTTGATCGGGTAGTTTTCAATATTGTAACTAATTTCAATAGCTAGGGTTTTTCTCCAGCGATTTGAATTAGAGGCAATTAATTCTGAAATTTTTCTATGTTGCCCTAAGACTACAGGGTGACCTTGGCTAAAATTCATGTCTAACTGTTCTGATACACCACTCAAGCAAGCCCCTATCAGAACATTCGCCATATCCATTAACAGCTCTAGTTCAGTGTTTTGATCTAATTCTTGCTCATAATGCATCAAGGTAGCTATATCTTTAAAGCTAGAATCATTTAAAATAAGTAGAGCTTCACCTGAAATACCAGCGCCAATAAAACCTTGGCATACTCCTGAAGTGCTCTCGTTAACCTCCACTGCTGATAAAGCCATGCTTAATTCGCTAACTTCTATTAAATTAACATTGGGTATAGGCAATACAACAAATACATCAAGCAAACGCGCCAATAAATCTCCAGCTCGCCCCATAGCTACGTTAGCAATTTCTTGGTAACAATCTCTTAAATCAGATTCTAGTGAATCAATTTGAGTTTTTTCATTAGGCGAAGTTTCAATAAATTTTTCGTTAGCGTTTGATACTGGCGGTAAATTTATGGACGAGTCGGTGCTGGGTTTACTTTCAGGTGTAACATCTGATTTTTTAGAAATAGTTGGTGCGGTATATACCCCATAAGCGGAAAGTATTTCAGTAAGTTTTTCTTTACTCACCGGTTTTTGAATAAAATCTAACGCACCTAAACTAGTGACTCTTTGATGAGCTTCAGGTTGAATATCGCCAGATATAACAATAACTAAGGTAGGTAAGTCTTGCTCAACTATTGTTTGTAGGACACCATAACCGTCCATTACGGGCATATTTAAATCTAAAAGAAGTATGTCACCTTTGCCTTCTTTAATCGCTTCAATACCTTCAAGTCCATTGGTGGCGAAGCTTATATCAACATCCCAACCGTCAGGTAAAGAACGTGCAACTTGCTTACGCGCCATATTTGAATCATCACAAATTAATAACGGAATTGACATACACGTTTTTTTCCTTGGGTAATTGACATTAATATAAAATAAAAGCTTAAAATAGTAGTACTAATAAACTAGTCAACTTAACAATAGATAATAATTAGGAAAACTGCATATTTTTTCTCAAAAAAATTAATAAATACGTTAAACTATGAGTATTTTTTTGGGTACATACACTTAATGAAATTATTTATATTAATTGCCTCAATCTTAATGGCTTCACCTAACTTTGTATTTGCACACGAAACCTCATTTGATGAGAATAATTCATTGGTTAAGGCAGGGGGGAAATACGTAACTTTATTGGGCACTCAAATAAATGTGGGTGATATTGCACCTAATTTTAAAGTAGTGGATCATAGTTTTTCACCGATTGAACTAAAAAAATTTGAAGGAAAAAATGTTTTAATTTCAGTTGTACCGAGTCTAGACACAGGCATATGCTCTGTGCAAACAAAAAAATTCAATCAAAAAATAACCTCCCTACCAGCTGATACTGTTTTCATTACAATTAGTAACGATTTACCTTTTGCTCAAAAGAGATTTTGCACAACAGAAAACATTAATAGTATTGAAGTACTCTCAGATGCTGTTTGGCGAGATTTTGGCACAAAATATGGGCTAGTCATAAAAGATATGGGATTATTGACGCGTGCTATTTTTATTATAAACACTGCGAACGAAGTTATTTATAAAGAACTGGTGAGTGAAGTTTCTAAGCAACCAAATTATGATGAAGCGTTTAAACAGATTTCTGCTTTATCAGCATCAAAAATCAAATAAAAATAAGATTATTTACAATTAAAATTCAACAACTTAAGTTTAACTGCAAATAAATTTTAAGTTTGTTCTTGAAAAACATATCATTAGTACCATCTCTTATAGTGTAGTCGCCGATAGGGTCTACATTAACCGCCTGTTCAATTTGAAAGGCACATTTATCTAAAAACAGTATGTTTGAAAAAATTGTTAATTCGCAGTTTACCTGGTGTTAACTTTATATGTTTTGACTCAAATAACCGTTTTTAGATACAGCATATTGCTAACTAATTATAGGATATGAATATTATGCGTACAGCAACAGATTTTAGCCCACTTTACCGTTCATTTATTGGTTTTGATCACTTAGCAGGATTAATAGATAAAGCTTCAAGAGCTGATAAACAATCATCTTACCCTCCATATAATGTAGAGTTACTCGAAGAAGACAAATACAGAATCACCATGGCGATTGCTGGCTTTGCTGAAGATGAACTTGAAATTGAGTCGAAAGAAAACACCTTGATTGTTACAGGTTTGAAGCAAAACAATAGTGATAAAGACCAACAAAAATTTTTACATCAAGGCATTGCCGAGCGAAATTTTGAAAGAAAATTCCAATTAGGTGACCACGTTAAAATTAATGGCGCTTCAATGGAACACGGTCTTTTGCATATTGATCTCGAAAGAGAAATTCCTGAAGCACTCAAACCTCGTAAAATTCAAATTAATGATACAAGCCATAATGAAAAACGCATAGCTAATCTTCAGGAGGCTAAAGCTTCATAATAAGGTTTATTGAATAACCTGTATTTCCCCGATTTATTTTGCCCAGCTACTCGCTGGGCTTTTTTTTACTATTAACTTTTTTAAGTTTAAGCTTTACACAGGATTAACTCATTACAGTACAGCCAGTTTAAATAATTAGACTCCATGCACTCTTTTAATAAATTTTGCAATTTCACTTTGTATAACATCCGCGCAACTAATCGGTCCCATATGTCCTGTATTAAAACTAACTTCATGTACATTACTTAGGTAACTACAAATTAAATTTGCGAGGTTTACGCTTAATTTAGGGCTGTTTCTACCTGTCATCATTAATACAGGCGAGGTGATTTTACTGATTTCTTTAGCTCCGTAGGTTTCAGAAGTTAAACCGATAAAATCTAAATGTACTTTTATCATCTCGTTGGCTAGTAAAGGTTGTATCCGCTGAGGTAGTTTTTTAAAAAAGTCTTTTTCATTCCAATAGTCGGTAAATTTTTCTGCTGCTATATGTAGATCATCAAGTTCTAAGCTTTTGGCAAACTCGTGGGCTTCAATCCAATCATTACTTTTAGGCGCCAATAAATGAAAGGCAACAGGCTCATACAAAGATAAACTAAGCACGTGAGTTGGATCTTCTACTGCTAATTTTAACGCGACAGCACCACCGCAGGAATGCCCAACGATATGATAAGACTCGTGAGGAATAATTTGCTCTAAAGCAGCTTTAATCCTGACTAACTCAACAGAAAAATTATAGTTTATTGAGTCAATTACTCTTGGTGCATCACCGTACCCTAACAGATCAAAATTAATAATTTTATAATGGGCTTTTAAATCATGCACTAATGGCAACCATTGTTTAGCACTACTTAGCGAACTATGTAGCATTACAATCGCAGGGCCTTGCCCTGCAACATGTATTCCTTTATCTAATTCTGTCATCTATATTCTACTTACCAAGGTAATATTTGGCCTTTAGCGTGCTTAAATACTCCAGTTTCTTTTAAAGTTAATTTATCAATTAAAGCAATAATTTTTTCAGCAGCTTCACTAGCAGAAACATCTCCCTTATGATTAACCATACCGGTTTGTACATAACCAGGATGATATATACCCACAGAAATACCTTGTGGACTAAGATCTATACTTAACGACTTAGCCGCGGCATTTAAAGCCGCCTTAGACATTCGGTAACCGTAACGTCCGCCTGAACTGTTATCTGCTATCGAGCCCATTCTAGAGGTGATCATTGCTACCTTTGCATCAGGATTCAAATTGTATTGTAAGGTTTCTACTATTTTTAGTGGTGCTAAGGCATTAACGTCAAATTGCTGTTTGATAGTGTCTATATTAAGGTCTGATAAGCTTTCATTTTTTAAAATACCGGCATTGCAAATCAATACATCAACCCCTACCCCACTTAACGCTTTTTTCATATTTTTAATACCTTGCGTTGTTGCAACATCAACGTCTTTAACTACATGAACACCCAGTTGGTCCAATTCAGGTGATGAGTTTCTACATAAGGCATATACTAAATGTCCTTGGGCTTTAAATATTGTTGTCATTGCTAAGCCTATACCACGATTAGCGCCTGTAATTACAATGGTGTTTTTCATTATGTTCCCTTAATATTTATACCCATTACCATTCAAGGTGCATGTTTCAGAGTACTTTGATTGGTAACGGGTATATGTAAAAGCGATAGCTTAAACAATGGTTGTTAAAAAGATTATTAAATTTAAATGATCATTTTTTATCGTGCTATTTAGTTGCCTACTCATTGCCAATTAACATGCTCATTTTAGAGCACTTAAACATCAATATTTGTAATAAAAAATCAAGGCAATACTTTGTTGTAATGATCGCTCCGTTATAAAAGTATTGTTCATAAAGTCATTTTTAAAAAATAAGCGTTCTTTAATGGGTTTAGATGAGTTTAAACAGCTTGTAAACTATAAAAAATAACATATTTAATTACAAAATATCAATACGTTAACTTACTTCAAAAGGTTTATTTCAAAAAGTTTGCTTCAAATAATATTAAGCATTATTTTTATACATTTGAATTTTCCTTTATAAAATTTAAGTAAGAATATGGTATAAATAAAACAGTAGATTCTTCTCGACTTACAGTGCAAAGCTTAATTTTTTTAGCATGTATTATTTACCGTAAAATTTAATCTACTACATGAATTTAAGTCCCCATATAAAGTATAGAGTAGAGAGTAAATATGAATACAACTTCCCATCTTATCGAACAATTAGCTCACCTTATTGGATTTCATAAAAATTACACAAATAGTTTTGGGATTAATCAAGTACCTAAGGTAGAAGCACTTGAATCACTGTTAAATGCAATGGGGTATAATTTAACTAATGATGTACTTTTAATCGAGCAAATAAAAACGCTAAAAGAAAAAGAATGGCGAACTGTTTTACCTACAACCCATATCGTTAAAAGTATCGATAAAAAACCTTCTATTCAAGTAAGCTTAAAAGATGAAACGTTATTATTTGGCTCTAAAACACTTAATCTTGAGATAAAAACAGAACAAGGGCATTCAATTAAAGAATGTATTGATATTACCGCACTTGAGTTGATAGAAAATAAAGCCTTAAGCGATGAGCTATTTTCCAAATATAAAATATTTTTACCGCAACTTGATGAGGGTTACCATCAGTTATTGATTAAAATCGGAAAACAACAATCAAATTGTCATCTAATTGTTGCACCTCAAACATGCTTTAGTGCAAAAGAAGCTTGCAATAAAAAAGTTTGGGGGTATACCGCTCAATTATACTCAATACAAAGTGAGCACAACTTTGGCATGGGAGACTTTACCGATTTAAATAACTTAATTATTAATGCAGCAAAACATGGTGCCTCAACGATTGGACTCAACCCCTTACACCCTCTTTATCAAAATAACCCCGCACATATAAGCCCATACTCGCCCACTAGCCGCTGCTTTTTAAACACCTTATATATTGATGTACAAAGTGTTTCTAACTTTTCAAGCTGCCTACTGGCTCAAAATAAATTTACCAGTGATGATTTTAAAACAAGGCTTGCTAATGCTAGAGCAAGTAAGTTGATTAGTTACACTGAGGTTGCCGCTTTAAAATTTGAATTGTTAGACATACTTTTTGATGATTTTTCCTCACCTAATAACTCTAACTGTGTAAACAAACAAAACTTTACACGTTACGTAGAAGCCCAAGGTGAAGATTTATATACGTTAGCTACGTTTGAAGCATTATATGAGCATTTTCGAAACATTGACTCATCAATTTATGATTGGAAATTATGGCCCACTAAATATCAATCACCCAATACAAAAGAGGTAAAAGAGTTTCAACAAAAACACAAAAAACGTATTCATTACTTTATGTATTTACAATGGTTAGCTCATGCACAACTAGAAAAAGCTGCTGAATTAACAAAAATTAATCATATGACTATAGGGTTATATTTAGATTTAGCAGTAGGTTGCGATGGTTCAGGTGTTGATGTGTGGTCAAACCAAGATGTGTATGTATCTGGAGCAAGTATTGGTGCTCCGCCAGATGCCATGAATACACTAGGTCAAAATTGGGGCTTAACACCAATGAACCCAGTTGCTTTAAAAGAGCAAGGCTACTTAACGTTAAGAAAAGCACTACGCTGTAATATGCAGTATGCCGGCGCTTTAAGAATTGATCATATTTTAGGGCTAATGCGACAATATTGGATTGCACCCGGCAGCGGTGCACATGAAGGTATTTATATTACTTATCCACTAGATGATATATTAAGCATTATAGCTTTAGAGTCTCGTCGCGCCCAATGTATTGTAATTGGTGAAGACTTAGGCACCGTACCTGATGGTTTTGGTGAAATAATGGCTAAATCAGGTTTACTCTCTTATAAAGTTTTATTTTTTGAACGCTGGTGGAAAACCGGCTTATTTAAGCGACCAGAACTTTACCCAAGCCAATCAATTGCTACGGTATCAACACACGACTTACCTACTTTAGCTGGTTGGTGGGCGAGTAATGATTTGGATTGGCGTAGACGTTTAAATTTATACCCTAGCGAAGCATTAAAAACAAAAGAGCAAACCGATCGAATAGACGATCGTTTTAGGTTAATTAATGCACTAAAAGACGTGGGAGCACTATCGCCAGATGATATAAATGATGAAACGTTAGACATAACGCATCAAGACTTAAACACCGCAGTTCAAAAATTTATAGCGCTAACCTCAAGCCATATCCAACTAGTGCCGATTGAAGATGCTTTAGAATTATTGCAGCAAGTTAATATACCAGGAACAATAGACGAGCACCCTAATTGGCGACAGAAGTTACCGGTAAGCTTAGAGGATTTATGGGCTACACCATCCTTTATTTATATCAATAAATTACTGAATGAGGTTCGACCTAAATAAATGGCTAAAGTAACTATTCAACATAATATAGTCAGTTTTGGCATATATGAACAATGGCAAGATGAAGATAAAGCCTTACCAAAAATAAAAGCATTTACCACCAATGTGCCTGCCCAAATTGATATAGAGTTTGGTTTTATTCTTAATATTAAAAAAGGTAAAGGAAAAAAAATACAGTATTGTATTTATCACCCAAACATTCCTGATGATAATGGCAGTATTATGCCGCCCTTCTCGGGGGAAATGTATATTAAAGATAACAACTGGCATTTTTATTTAGGGGATACTATTTGGGCGCCTATTAACAACAAAACCGGCGAGTGGCATATGACAGTATCTTGTGATGATACAATTATCGCAGATAAAACCTTTACCGTAGATGAACCCAATGACATTTGTGAGGCTAAATTTTGGAAAAGGGCTGGATATTAAAAACCTTATAAATCAATACCTTGGCTTTAATAAAAATAGTATAGCTTTATGTGTTTTTTTCTGTTGAATATAAAACAATATAACTTTCAAACTCTTGCTTTTTAACAGGTTTTGAAAACAAATACCCTTGCCCATAATCACTACAAATATCACGAAGAATAATTCTATGTTCTTCCAGCTCTATACCTTCAGCAATAACTTTAATATTCAGTTTTTTAGCCATTACGATCATTGCCTCACACAAAGCTAATTCTTTAGTATTTTCAGATATTTTTTGCACAAAGCTTTTATCTATTTTTAAATAATCAGTTTCATAATTTTTTAGATAAGACAAAGATGAATACCCTGTACCAAAATCGTCAATAGAAATAGGAATACCGGCCTTTTTTATTAGGGTTAAAATGTTTCCAACATCTTTTTTATTTTCCATCAATAAATTTTCAGTTATTTCAAAAGCAATCATCTTACTCAGTTCGTTTTCAGTGCTTAGTAAGTCCATCCAAGCTTTAATGTTACCGGAATTGGTATTGTATTGAACTGGCGAAGTATTAATACTCACTTGAAAGTTAGCATGCATTGTTTTTCGCCATTCTTTCACGTCTTTAAGGGCTGTTTTAAACACAAAGTCACTAATTTCAATAATTAAACCGGTTTCTTCTGCAATAGGAATAAAGTAGTCAGGACTAATAATACCTTGAGTAGGATGTTGCCAACGAATTAACGCTTCAGCTTTATAAATTTCATTGGTTTGTAAATTTATAATAGGTTGATAAACAACAAAAAACTCATCGTTATTTATGGCTTTGCGCAAGTCATGAATAAGCTGCATACGGGCAATAGCTTTATTTCGCATTGACGGGGTAAAATAGTGAAAATTATTACGACCTAAGTTTTTTGCGCCATACATTGCTTGATCAGCATTTTGCAGTAAATCATCAATTTCAGTTGCATCATCTGGGTAAATAGTAATACCAATACTGACTCCGCTATGTACAACTTCATTATGAAGATAATAAGGTAATGAAATAGCTTTTCTTAATTGTTCAGCAACAACTTCAACCCCTTTAAAGTCTTTTAAGTTCGACATGATAATAACAAACTCGTCTCCACCTAATCTTGCAACAATATCGTTATTACGAATACTTTGTTTGATGCGGTTTGCGGTTTCTATTAACAAGGCATCACCAATATGATGACCTAAAGTGTCATTAACATCTTTAAAGTGATCTAAGTCCAAAAACGCGATGGCTATTTTTTCATTGTCTCTTTGTGCTCTAGTAATAAGTTGTGTTAAATGACTTCGCATCATATTACGGTTAGGCAGACCTGTTAAGCTGTCAAAATTTGCTTGCTGCCAAATTAACAAGCTGTTTTTCTCTCGCTCAATGGAAATACTGGCCAAATGGGCAAATTGCTCAACTAATATAAAAACTTCTTCAGTAGGTTGGTATTGAGGACTGTGGTATATACCAAAAACCCCCATTGTTATACCATCCGAATTAACTATGGGTTCCGACCAACATGCCCCTAAAGTAGATTTCTCTACAACATCTTTTAGTAAGTAACATCGAGTGTCTGTTTTTATATCGGCTACAACAATTTTTTTCCCATAAAAAGCGGCAACACTACAGGAGGTAGATTCAGGACCAATTTTTACTCTATTAACTTGTTCTAATAATTCCTGAGGCAAATTAGGCGCTGCGCCAATAACAAGGAAACGACCAGATTCATCAATTAATGAAATACTACAAGTAACGTTTGAATTTTCATGTTGAACACTTTTTACAATATATTCTAATATAACGGTTAATTTTTGAGAGCTAACAATAAGCTCCAATGTTTTATTACGAAGTTGAGCTAAGCGCTCATTATTTACCAATGAAATATTCTGCTGGCGTATATTACGCGCGGAAAAATAGGCAAAAATATTTGCCATAATTAATGTCGTAATAATGGTACTAAAATCTACTAACGTTGTTTGCTCAAATGTTAAAACACCTACTACAACCATTAGTAGTGCGCTATAAATTAACGCTATACGAATAGTAAATAAGTAATATGCTGCAATTATTAAGGGATATTCCCAATAAATTTGGCTTATGCCTTTTAACCAAATCAATACAACAACAGCCAACATGGCAATTATGCCTAAAAACATACTCGCTTTTTTAGTATTGCGTGTTTTATATACGTAATAAAACAAACTTAGTAATGCAAGAGTGATCACTGCATCTAAAATAGCGTTGTTCCATGCTTGCTGATAAATGCGAGCAATCATAAATGCGGTAACAACCAAAATGCCGAAGGAGGAAATAAAGAGGAGTAAATATTCTTTGATTGAACGTTTTATCATTGGTCAACACCTAAAAAATGATTAAACAACATAAAAATCCTTTTAAAATATTTATTCAAAGCAAGTTAAATTTTGAAAAAATTGATTTAATAAATAATTTTATATTTTATATTTTATTTACTAGGGTCTGTTGATCTTTCAGGGTTAAATTTTATTCAATTTAAAACGAATTTAATCGCGATGTGAGCTTTGTCTAATAGTTATTCTATTAAAGAAGCGAACAGCAATGAGTAAATTCG
>Ga0115029_1000978_pt1 | contig 23131 bp, 17 predicted proteins | sample SidtaG_3_FD_87297 | JGI IMG/M metagenome (GOLD analysis project Ga0115029, IMG submission 87297) | Marine algal microbial communities from Sidmouth, United Kingdom - Sidmouth_Asex1 metaG | ecosystem: Host-associated > Algae > Red algae > Unclassified | place: Sidmouth, United Kingdom | collected... | reverse complement strand
GCTGTTCCTGTGCGGCAGCAGCTCCTCCTCCATGCCGACCAGGTACACGTGCGGGAACTCCAGGCCCTTGGCCGCGTGCAGCGTCATCATCTGCACCTCGCGCGCCTGCTCGCCATCGTCCTTTCGCTGCATCAGGTCGTGCAGCGACAGCTGGGCGATGATGTCGGCCAGCGAACGCTCCTTCTGGTCGTCGTCGACCGAGATGCGCTCGATCCAGGCGAACAGCTCGGCCACGTCGGCGCGCGAGCGCTCCAGCTTGGCCGGGCTGTCGGCCTGGGCTTCCAGCCAGTCATCGTAGTCGATCTCGTCGGCCAGTCCGCGCAGCACGCTCATCAGGTCGCCGCGCTCGGCGTTGTCGGCGCTCAGCGTCATGAAGTTCGCGAACTGCCTGAGACGATGCAGGGCGCGTCCCGTCAATGCGGTCTCCAGGCCGAAGTCGTGGCAGGCGGCGAACAGGCTGGAGCGGCGCTCACGCGCGTGCCCGCCCAGCTTCTGCAAGGTGCTGGGCCCCAGCTCGCGGCGCGGCGTGTTGACGATGCGCAGGAAGGCGGTGTCGTCGTCCGGGTTGACCAGCAGGCGGAAGTAGGCCAGCAGGTCCTTGATCTCGGGCTTGTCGAAGAACGAGCGGCCGCCGGAGATGGTGTACGGGATCTGCTTTTCTCGAAGGGCCTTCTCGAACGCGCGCGCCTGGAAGTTGCTGCGGTACAGGATCGCGAACTCGCCGAAGCCGTAGCCGCGCTGGAAGTGGCGCGTCATCAGGTCCGCCGCCACCCATTCGGCCTCGTCGATGCTGTGGCTGCAGGTGGACACGCGCAGCTCCTCGCCCAGTCCCAGGTCGGACCACAGCCGCTTTTCGTAGACGTGCGGGTTGTGATCGATCAGCTGGTTGGCCACCCGCAGGATGCGCTGGCTGGAGCGGTAGTTCTGTTCGAGCTTCACCACCTTCAGGTTGGGATAGTCCTCCTTCAGCGCACCCAGGTTCTCCGGCCGTGCGCCGCGCCAGGAGTAGATCGACTGGTCGTCGTCGCCGACCGCGGTCAGCGCGCCGAACCGGTCCACCAGCTCGCGCACCAGCGCGTACTGCGCCGCGTTGGTGTCCTGGTACTCGTCCACCAGCAGGTGGCGCACCTTGCCGCGCCAGCGATCTCGGATCTCGGGGTTTTCCTGCAACAGGCGCACCGGCAGCCCGATCAGGTCGTCGAAGTCGACCGAGTTGCAGGCGCGCAGCAGCTCGTCGTAGCGCCCGTACATCAGCGCGGTGGCGCGCTCGCGATCGTCGGCAGCCTTGTCCAGCGCCTGTTTCGGCGTGATGAAGTCGTTCTTCCAGTTCGAGATCAGCGACTGCGCCTCGCGCTCCTCCAGGTTCGCGTTGGCCTCGCGGATCAGTTCGCGCAGCGCGGACGCCGAATCGGACTGGTCGAGGATGGTGAAGCCCTTGCGCACCCCGATCGCCGCGCCGTCGCGGCCCAGCATCGTCATGCCCAGGCGGTGGAAGGTCGACACGGTCAGTCCGCGCGTCTCGCTGGAGCGGCGCCTGCCGGGGGCCGAGCCATCGGCCCGGTCCTTCATGATCGCGGCCACGCGCTCGCGCATCTCGGTGGCGGCCTTGTTGGTGAACGTCACCGCCACGATCGAGTCCGGCGCGTAGCCCTTCTCGCGGATCAGCCAGGCGATCTTCTGGGTGATGACGCCGGTCTTGCCGGAGCCTGCACCCGCCAGCACCAGCAACGGTGTCTCGTGGTGGGTGACCGCGGCGAGCTGCTGGGGATTGAGGCGCATGGGGGCTGCGGGCTGAACGGGCCGTGAGTCTAGAGGGGAAAGGCGGCGGGTTGTGTGCGCGACGAGGCGTTGCGAGGAAGATCACTCGTGCCTTTGCCGTCGATCGCCTGTCCGGCCTCGGTCATACTCGTCGAACACGAGGAGAGACGCACGATGGTGGATCTGAACGCGGCGCGCGAGGCGGCCGAACGCGCCGCGACGGCGGCGGCCGAGGTGATCGCGGCACACCTTGCCAGCGACGACTGGCAGGTCAGCTACAAGGCGGACGAGAGCCCGGTCACCGAGGTGGACGTGGCCGCCGAGCGCGCCATCCGCGTGATCCTGCACGAGGCGCTGCCGCAGGCGGCCCTGGACGGCGAGGAGTTGGGCAACGATGCCGACGCGCACGAGGGCTCGAGCGCCGGGCTGGTCTGGCGCATCGACCCGATCGACGGCACCAAGAGCTTCGTGCGGCGCATGCCGTTCTATTCCACCCAGATCGCGCTGGAGGAGGACGGCGAGCTGCTGATCGGGGTGTCGAACGCACCGGCGTACGGTGCGGGCGAGCGCCTGGTGGCGGTGCGCGGCGAGGGCGTGACGCTGAACGGGCAGGCGGTATCGAGCGGTGACGTCACCCGCATCGACCGGGCGTTCCTGTCATCGGGCAACCTGGCGTCGCTGGCCGGAGATCCGGCCGCCTGGGCGCGTTTCGGCGCGATCGTTTCGCGGGTGCGGCGCACGCGCGGCTACGGGGATTTCGCTCACTACCATCAGTTGTGCGCCGGGCACTGCGACCTGGTGATCGAGTCGGACGTGAACATCCTGGACATCGCCGCGCTCACGGTCGGGGTGCGCGAGAGCGGCGGCACCATCACCGATCTTCTGGGTGAGCCGATCGGGCCGGGCACGACCTCGGTACTGGCCGCGTGCACCGAGGCGCTGCACGCCGAGGCGCTGGACGCGCTGGCGTGGGGCGAGCGGTGAGTCTCGCGCAGCACGGGTGCCCGACAGGGGGCAGGACGGCCGTTCGGTAATCGGAACGAGGGCGTGCGTTCAACGTGACCAAAGTGTAACTTGCGAACCAGCACTACTTTATTCCCTTCACGTCCGACGGCCGCATCACCGACTCTCGGGAGACCACGTCATGACCTCGATACCCCGCCTTCCGTCCTGCTCGCTGGCCTGCCTGCTGATGGCCGGATTCTCGTCGATATCGAGTGCGGCACCACCGGTCACGCCGGACAATCTTCGCTACGAGATCTATTCCGCCACGGCCGCCGAACTCTTCTGGGACCGGACGACGAACGTTCCGGTGCGAGGCTACGAGATATCCAGGAACGCGGAAGTGCTGGGCGAGTTCGATTCGCTCAGCTTCTTCGACGACAGCCTGGTTCGAGGTGTCGACTACACCTACGCCATCACCGCGGTGGGTGCTGACGGGGAGCGTTCCGGACGATCGACCGTGACGCTTCGGCCACCGCGAAGCCAGGACACTCTCGCCTCCCTGCAGCGCACGATTCGCACCCTCGAGCAACGGATAGAAGATCTGGAATCATCATCGAGCGGCGACGTTCGCGCACCGGTGCCGCGCACCGGCCAGACGGTCAGCATCCGGCCCGGTGACGACGGCGATCGGCAGGCAGGCGTGCCGGTGCCCGATCCGCGCTTCATCGTCAACGTCGACGCGGCGAACGATCTGAACGAGAACGGCGTCTGTGACGATGGCGAGACCTGCGACGGAACGGCGACCGACGAGCTGACCGGTCTGACCTGGCTGCTGGACGCGAACTGCTTCGGCGAGCGCGGCTGGTTCCAGGCGATGGATGACGTGAATGCCCTGGCCGCGGACGGCCTGTCGAACTGCGGATTGAGCGACGGCAGCCAGGCCGGTGACTGGAGGCTGCCCAACGTGAAGGAGATCCTGAGCCTGATCGACTACGGAAACGATTTTCCCGAGCCGCTGCTGAGCGCAGGCCATCCGTTCGTCGACGTGCAGACGGCGGGAATCACCAGCCGACCGGCCAGCTACTGGACGTCGACCTCGACAGGCTCCGGCGCCGACGGGGTGTACAGCGTCTCGATGAGCGTCGGCTGGGTCGAGAGGTTGTCGGTATCGCCGAACGACTCGAACTTCGAGCTGTTCGTCTGGCCGGTACGCGGCGGAATCTGATACGGGTGCGAGGGCGCGCCTGCGTGCCCTCGTCTCCCGGTCGCGCTACCGGTCCGGATAGGGCGCGGCTTCCGGACCGTACGGCTGGCTGCGCAGCGTGCCGTGATCGTGCATCCGGTAGCGCACGAAGGCCTCGGCATCGTCGAACATCAGGAACGGGTTGCCGGCCAGCTGCTCGGCCATCGTCGAGGTGGCGGCCACGCCGTAGTCGTGGCCCGGATGGATCGTCAACGCAGGATCGAGCAACGTCTTGAGCCGCTCCAGCGAGGCGAACATCACGTGCGGATCGCTGCCGTCCAGGTCGCACCGTCCGCAGCCGTACACGAACAGCGTGTCCGCGCTCAGCACGTCGTGCGCCAGCACCAGGCAGGAGGAGCCGGGCGAATGCCCCGGGCTGAGACGCCAGGTCAGCGAGGTCTCGCCGATCATCACGGTGTCACCGTCCTCGTGCCGCGTGGCGTGCTCGGGCGTATCCGGCCAGAACGCCGCCTCCGCCGCCGAGATGTGCACCGGCAGATCCAGGAACGCGTCCAGCGCGCTGACGTGATCGTGGTGGGAGTGGGTCAGCAGCACGGTGGTGATGCGCACGCCCAGCGCCTCGGCGCGTTCGCGGATGATGCCGGCATCCCAGGCCGGATCGACGGTGGCCGCGGTACCGGTCGCGGTGTCGACCAGCAGGTAGCCGAAGTTGTCCATCGGGCCGATGCGGAAGCTGTCGATGCGGTAGCCGCTGTTGCTCATGATCCGGGGTGCGAGTGGTCGATGCCGGCGAACCTAGCACGCCGGGGCCGGGTTGCCGGTGCCCGTGCAATGGCGCACGTCGATCACGTCTCCCGATGGCGACCGACCCCGGCCCCGGGGATGCTGTCATAATCCCGCCCGTTCATGAAGGACCTTGCCGCATGCGACACCCCTTGCCGCGCCCGGTCGCACGGCGGCTGAACCGACCCGAATGGTGAAGGTTCCGTACTACAAGCCGAGTCGTCGAGCGCTGACGATGACGCTGCTGCTGCTGGCCACGCTGCTGGTGCTGGTGTGCACCGGTCTGGGGATCCTTCGGGTATCGATCGATGGCGGCTGGACACACGGCGACGATGCGTCCGGTCGTCTGTTCGAGTTCACCCTGCGCGCAGCGTCGCTGTTCGATCCGCTGGCCGCCGAGCCGTTCGGTCAGCTGTTCTGGATCGGTCGGGCGCTGGCACTGGTGCTGGCGCTCGCGCTGCCGTGGATGACGGTGTTGCCCGGGGCACTGGCCGCAGCGCTCGCCGCTGCCGGCATCACGCTGCTGCACGTTCGCATGAGCGATGCGGCGCCGCTGATTCCCCTGGAATTCGAGCTGCTGGGCATCGGCCTGCTGACCGCGATCTGGGCGCTGGTGACCTGGACGCGCGAGTTGCACGATCGGCAGCGCTTCTCGCGGCTGCTCGGCGGACAGTACGTTCCCCCGGAGCTGGCCGCCGCCTTCACGCGACACCCGGAGACGATGGGCCTGTCGGGCGAGGCGCGCCAGGTCAGCGTGCTGTTCTGCGATGTGGTCGGATTCTCGGCGGTGTCCGAGCAGCTGGCGCCGCGCGAGGTGGCCGACTGGCTTAACGGCTTCTTCGAGTGCGTGAGCCGGGTGGTGGTCAGGCATCGCGGCACGATCGACAAGCTCATGGGCGACAGCGTGATGGCGGTGTGGGGAGCGCCGGCGCGATCGCGCACGCACGCGTTCGATGCGGTGCGGGCAGCGATCGACATGGAGCGTGAGCTCCAGTCGTTGAACGCCGAGTACCGGCAGCGGGGACTGCCCGAACTGACCGCCGGAATCGGGCTGTCGACCGGCGAGGTCAACGTCGGTCCGCTCGGATCCGAGTACCGGATGGACTACACCGTGGTCGGTGACTCGGTCAACGTGGCGCAACGGCTGGAGAAGCTGACCCGCAACTACGGCGTGCCGATCATCGTCGCCGACAGCACCGCGGACGCGCTGCCGGACGTGCTGTTCCGCGAGATCGATACCGCGGTGGTCAAGGGCCGGTCGACACCGGTCACGCTGTACGCGCCGATCGGCCTGCGCGACGAGGTGGACGAGGAAACCGTCTCGTTGCTGCACACGCACCGCGCCGCGATGGAGGCGGGCAAGCGAGGCGAATGGGCGCTGGCCCGGCAGGGGTTCGAGCAACTGCGCGATCGATGGGGCCCGCCACGCATGTACGAGCTGTACCTGCACGGCATCGATCAGGTGTCCGGGGAGCCGGACGAGCGAGCGGCGTCGGCTCAGCGCGGATGACGGACCAGCGGCGCGGCGGCGGTGGCATCCTGGCCGCCGCGCGAGGCGGTGCACGGTAGCTCGTCACCGGGTTCCACTCGCGCCCAGCGCTGTCCGTCGAACTGCTCCTGCGGCCTGAAGTCGGTCTTGTACTGCATCTTGCGGCAGCCATCGACCCAGTAGCCCAGATACAGGTGCGGGAACGAGAGCGTGCGGCACAGCTCGATCTGCTGCAGGATGCTGAAGCGTCCCAGGCCGCGGTGCTCCTCCTCCGGATCGAAGAACGTGTACACCGCCGATAACCCGTCCGAGACCGCGTCGGTGACCGCCACCGCGACCACGCGATCGTGCAGGCGTGCTTCCACGAACAGGGTCTCGCCCCACGGATTGAGCAGGAAGCGCTCGAAGTCCGCAGGCTCCGGATCGTCCATGCCACCGTCCGGATGACGCGCGCTCAGGTAGCGGGTGTACAGCGCGAAATAGTCGTCGGTGTAGCGCGCGGGCCTGAAATCGACGCTCAGATCGGCATTGCGCGACAGCGTGCGGCGATCGGTGCGGCGTGGCGTGAACGATTCGCACAGGATGCGCACCGGGACGCAGGCACGGCAGGTGGTGCAGCCGGGCCGGTAGACGAACTCGCCGGAGCGACGAAAGCCGCGCGTTATCAGCTGGTTGTAGACCAGCCTGGGCTGCGGGTGATGCGGATCGGCGTAGATGTTGATCGCCTCCCGCTCGCTCAGGTAGCTGCACTCGCTGACCGAGCCCTGATACAGCTTGATGCGTTGATCGTCCACCGCGGGCGATGTTAGCAGAGCTCCGGGACACACCTCGTTTACGAGAGGACAGGGCGGATGGGTGACCGATGGCTCGATGCGCCCGTTCACCCCGTGGTGTCGGCTGCCTGACGGTCCGCGCGGCGCCGGCCGACGCGCTCGCCCAGCGCGTCGCCCCAACGGCGCAGCGATCGCGCCAGCGGCGCCTGATCCGGCAACCAATCGGTCTCGTCCACGGCACGCTCGAAGCGATCGAACGTCAGCCACGGAGAGGGCTCCTCCATCAGGCGCGCGCGTGCCTGATGGTGCCACCTGGCGCGCTCGGGCTCATCGAGCGATTCCGGCCAGTTGCGCGCCCGGTAGCGGAACACCTGCTCGGGCAGGCGCGGATCGTCGAACGCGGGCATCGGTCCGGCCTCGTCCGGCAACCGCTCGCGCAGCTGCTCCAGGCGCTGGCGATCGGACGACGACAGGAAGCCCCCGCCGTACAGACTGCCGTCCACATCGGCCGAGTCGGCCGGCCACTCGCGCACCAGCGCCTGGTGCAACCGGTCGATCAGCGACGCGCCCGGCGCGCCGTCGAGCAGTTCGAGCAGACGGGCGTGCCGGTGCGCGATGCCGCGCTTGTCCATGCCCAGGCGCTGCGCGTCGGCATCGCCCAGCGTCGCCAGCGGCGCCAGCACCGGGCAAGCGTTGAGCTTTACCGGAAAGAGGCCGATGCGCTCCTGCTCGCCCAGCTCGTCCCGCCGCGAGAACAGCCGGTGGCGCAGGGCGTCCACGTCCAGCGAGACCCATTCGTCCGGGTCGGTGTGCAGATCGAGCACGAGGGTGCCCGAGCCCTTGGTCGGATGCGGGCAGATCGGCACGACGACGGCCAGGTGGTGCCGTTCCCGGGGGATCCGACCGGATGCCAGCAGCACCGGCTTGCGCCGTGTCAGGTCCAGCAGCTCGGCCGCCTCGCGCTTGCCGCGGTGTTCGAGCAGCCAGTCGAACAGCCTTGGCTGGGCGGTCCGCACCGCCCGCGCCAGGCCGATCGTCGCCTGCACGTCGCTCAGCGCATCGTGCGCGCGTTCGTGACCGACCCCGTTCGCCGCGGCCAGTGCCTCGAGGGTATTGACCGGCCGGCCCTGTGCATCCGTCGGCCACTGCAGGCCCTCCGGGCGCAGCGCGCGCGTCAGGCGCATCACGTCCAGCAGATCCCAGCGCGAGCTGCCGTTCTTCCAGGCCCAGGCGTAGGGATCGTGCAGGTTCCGGAACAGCGTGTGGCGGGTGAATTCGTCGTCGAACGCGATGCTGTTGTAGCCCACCGAGATGGTGCCCGGCGCACCCAGGTGCTGCTGCACCCGTTCGATGAAGCGTGCTTCGCACAGGCCGTGACGCTGGACCGTGTCCGGGGAGATGCCGGTGATGCGGCAGGCGCCCGGATCGGGCAGGTAGTCGTCGCTCAGGCGGCAATGGAAGCTGTCCGGCTCGCCGATCGGCTGCAGGTCCAGGTCGGTGCGCTGCCCGGCGAACTGGGCCGGACGATCCCACCTCGGCGAGCGCCCGAAGGTCTCGTAGTCGAACCAGTAGAAGCTCTGCACGGCGTCGGATCGGCTCATGCGATCAGGCCGCTGCGTCGACGGTTCGCAGGTGATCGAGCACGGCGGCCGCGACCGCATCGGGCTGCTCGGCGTGCAGCCAGTGCCCGGCGTCGGCGATCGTGTCGATGCGGGCCTGCGGGAAGAGATCGGCTGCGGCCTTGCGATTCGCGCTGTCCAGGTAGTCGCTGCGCTGGCCGCCCAGCAACAGGGTCGGCAGCACGACGGGCCAGCTCACCGGTACCGCGTCGGCCAGGTGCGTGGCGTAGTCGCGCGCGATCGCGTCGAGGTCGAACCGCCATCGCCAGCCATCGTCGTGGCGCACCAGCGCCTTGAGCAGGAAGGCGCGTACTCCGGCCTCCGGGATGGCTTGCCGCAGGACGGTGTCCGCCTCGCGGCGACTCGCCAGGCCCTGCGTATCCAGCGCCAGCAGCGCCTCGATGATCCCGGTGTGGTGGGGAGGGTAGCGCTTTGGGCCGATGTCCAGCACGCACAGGCTGCGGACGCGACGGGCGAAGGCGTCATCGCGGGCCGCCAGGGTCATCGCCACCTTGCCGCCCAGGGAGTGGCCGATCAGGTGCATCGCTCGGTCGGGCGCAAGCTGCGCGTGGATGCGCGCGGCCAGGTCGTCGGCCATGGCGTCGAACGAGAGGGGTGAGGTGGCCGGCACGTCGCCGTGCGCCGGCAGGTGCGGGCGCAGCGTGGCACGCTCGTCGCCCAGCCGGGCGGCCAGTCCCTTCAGATTGTCGCCATCGCCGAACAGCCCGTGCAACAGAACGGCGCTCGGCGGCAGCTGCAAGGTTCCAGGCGGTACACTCGTCCGCCCATCGCCGGTAACGCTCACGTCGTGTATCCCGAGGTTGAACGCCGCATGGCGACGCTTGTTGAAGGGTCGTCACCGACGCTGCTGGACGGTCGTCGCATCGGCCTGGAGCGCGAGAGCCTGCGCGTGGACGCCGAAGGCGCCATCGCATCGACCGATCATCCCGAGGCGCTGGGCTCGGCGCTGTGCCACGGTTCGGTCACCACCGACTTCTCCGAAGCCCTGGTCGAAATGGTAACACCGCCGATGCGCTCGGCCGCCGCTGCGCTCGGGGCGCTGGACGATGTGCACCGCTTCGTCGCCGAGCGCCTGGAGAACGACGAGACGCTGTGGAGCGCCTCCATGCCGTGCGTGCTGTCGGGCGACGAGAGCATCCGCATCGGCGAGTACGGCAGCTCGCACGCCGGTCGCATGAAGCATGCGTACCGGCGGGGCCTGGGCGTGCGGTACGGACGCCGCATGCAGGCCATCGCCGGCATCCACTTCAACTTCTCGCTGCCGGACGATGCCTGGCGGTGGCGAGCGGCGAACGGCGGCGGTCGGACCGGCGTGTCCGACGGATACTTCGCGATGATGCAGAACCTGATCGGCATCGGCTGGCTGGTGCCGTGGCTGTTCGGTGCATCGCCTGCCATCTGCCGCACCTTCCTGGTGCCCGGAACGGTCAGCGACCTGGACGAGTTCGGCGGTTCGACCCGGTTCGCCCCGCACGGCACCTCGCTGCGCATGGGCAACATCGGCTACCGGTACCGCGAAGATCAGGCCATCGACCTGTCGGTCGATCATCGGGGCCTGGCCTGCTGGATCGACGACGTGATCGGTCACGTCACCCAGCGCCACCCGCCGTACGCCGACATCGGGCTGTTCGACGAGCGTGGCGAGCGCCAGCAGCTCAACGCCTCGCGCCTGCAGATCGAGAACGAGTACTACGGCACGGTGCGGCCGAAGCAGATACCGGAACCGGGCGAGATGCCGATCCTGGCGTTGCAACGACGCGGCGTGCGCTACCTGGAACTGCGCTCGCTCGACGTCGATCCGTTCGAGCCGTCCGGGCTGTCGCTGCACACGATCGCCTTCCTGGAGATGATGATGCTGTTCGCCTGGCTGGCCGATCCGCTGCCGCTGGACGATGCCGACATGGAGCGCACCAAGGAGAACCTGAAGCGGGTGGCGCACCGCGGACGCGAACCGGGCCTTGCGCTGCGTTCGGCGAACGGGTCGATCCTGCTGAGCGATTGGGTGCGCGCCATCCTGACGCCGATGAACGCGCTGGCCGACTGGCTCGACGCGGGTGGCGGCGACGGCCTCTATCGGGCCGCCCTGGACGAGCAGTTCGCCAAGCTGGACGATCCGGCGCTGTTGCCGTCGGCGCGCGTGCTGGCCGGGGTGCAGGAGGCCGGCTCGTTCGCCGAGTTCACCGCCTGGCGCTCGCTGGTCCATCACGAGATGCTGACGTCGGCTCCACCTTCGGCCGGGCAGGAGCGTGCGCTGGAGCAGGAGGTGCAGGATTCGCGTGTCGCGCAGGCGGCCATGGAGGCGGCCAGCACCGGCAGCTTCGACGACTACCTGGCCGACTACTTCTCGCAGCTTGCCGATGGGGCGGAGCTGACCGGTTCTCCGCGTGCCGAGGCGGAGGCCAACCCGTGAACCGGCCGCGCGCCGAGGGTGCGGACGAGCTCGACGAGGTGGCCCCGCGTCCCGGCGCGGTGGTGCTGGCGGGCGGTCTGGCGCGACGCATGGGCGGGCGGGACAAGGGATTGCTGCTGCTGGACGGGCGCGCCCTGGTGTCGCACGTGCTCGATGCCATCGCACCGGCGGTGGATGGCTCGGTGATCAACGCGAACCGACATGCCGAGCGGTACGCCGCGTTCGGCGTACCGGTGGTGGCCGATGCGCATGCCGACTTTCCCGGCCCGCTGGCGGGGCTGGCAGCCGGCATCGACGCGCTGGACACCGCGACGGTGTTCATGTGCCCCTGCGACTCGCCCTTCGTCAGTGCCGCCCTGGTCCGGACGCTGGCCCGTGGGCTGGCGGCCGCCGAGTCACACGTGCCCATCGCCTGCGCCCACGACGGGGAACGTTTGCAGCCGGTCTTCGCGCTGGTGCGGCGCGAGTGCCGCACCTCGTTGCACGACTGGCTGGCGAGCGGGCGGCGCAAGATCGACGCCTGGTACGCCGAGGCGGGGTTCGTGCCGGTCGACTGCCGGGCCCACACGCGATCGTTCGTGAACATCAATACCGAGCAGGAGCGCCTGGCGGCCGAGCAGGGGCTGGCCCATGGCTGAGCGCGATCCGTCCTGCGCCGATCCGGTCGATGTGCTGATTCCGGTCGAGCAGGCGCGGGCCCGCATGCTGGCTGCGCTGTCGCCGATCGGTGGAGCCGCGCAGCGGCTTGCGCTGGGGGAGGCCACCGGGCGGGTGCTGGCCCATTCGATCGATGCCGCCTTCGACGTGCCGACGCTGGCCAACTCGGCGATGGACGGCTACGCGCTGGCGGCGAGCGACATTCCCTCGCAGGGCACGGCGGCGCTGCGTGTGGTCGGATCCGCCTGGGCAGGTCGACCGTTCGAGCACCGGGTGCCGCCCGGCCACGCGGCGCGCATCTTCACCGGAGCGGTGATGCCGGACGGCACCGACACGGTGGTGATGCAGGAACGGGTGGACAGCGAGACGGACGCCGCCGGCGAGCGGATCCTGATCGATGCCTCGGTCGTGCCCGGGCGCAACGTGCGCGCGCCGGGCGAGGACGTGGCGGCCGGGGAGACGGTGTTCGCCGCCGGGCGGCGGCTGGGAGCGGCCGACATCGGCGTGCTCGCCTCGCTCGGCGTGGCGTGGGTCGACGTGCAGCCGCGGCTGCGGGTCGCCTGCTTCACCACCGGGGATGAACTGGTCTCGCTGAGCGAGGCCGGCGATGGCGATGCGCTGCCGGTAGCGCCGGGTCCGGGCCTGCTGTACGACAGCAACCGGTTCACGCTGGCCAGCCTGTTGTCGCGGCTGGATGTCGAACTGCTGGACCTGGGCATCGTCGCCGACACGCCGGCGGCGACCCGTGCGGCGTTCGATGCCGCCTCGCGAGCGGACCTGGTGATCAGTTCGGGTGGCATCTCCACCGGGGAGGCCGATCACGTGCGAACGATCTTCCACGAGCGTGGCGAGATCGGCTTCTGGCGGCTGGCGATGCGTCCGGGTCGGCCGCTGGCGTTCGGTCGCATCGACGATGCCGTGTTCTTCGGCCTGCCGGGCAACCCGGTGGCGGTGATGGTCACCTTCCTGCAGTTCGTGCAGCCGGCACTGCGCGTGCTGGCGGGCGAGCGGGCGTCGGCCCCGCCGGTGCTGCCGGCGCGGGCGCGATCGCCCATGAAGAAGGCGCTGGGGCGTACCGAATACCTGCGCGGCATCGCCTCGCTGGACGATGACGGTCGACTGGTGGTCTCGACCACCGGTCCCCAGGGAGCGGGGCGCCTGTCGTCGATGGCGGCCGCCAACTGCCTGATCGTCATCGATCCGGACGTGGCCCGCGTCGAACCGGGCGACCGGGTCGGCGTGCAGCTGCTGCACGGCCTGCTGCCCTGAAAGATCGCTCGTCGCCCACGCGCGGCGCTACCAGCTCACGTCCAGGCGTTCCAGGCCGTGAAAGTGAAAGGTGTCCGCGAAGCGCGGCGTATCGACCAGGCGTAGCGTCGGCAGTCGCTCGAACAGCATCTGCAGCGCGATGCCCAGTTCCAGGCGAGCCAGCTGCACGCCCAGGCAGTAATGCACGCCGGCCCCGAACGCGAGGCTGCCGCCGTCGCCGCGTGACGGATCGAACCGATCGGGCGCCTCGAACCGGGCCGGGTCCCGGTTGGCGGCGCCCAGCAGCAGGCCGATGCGTTCGCCCTCGTCGATCCGGATGCCGCCGGACAGCGTCAGCGGTTGCTGCGCGTAGCGGATGAACAGGTGCAGCGGAGCACGGAAGCGGGTAAGTTCCTGCACCGCCGCGTCGCGACCCGCGGCCGTGGCGAACAGCCCGCCCGGTGGCGCCCTGCCGGGTTCGAGCAGCGTCAGCACGGCATTGCCCAGCTGGTGCACCGTCGCCTCGTGGCCGGCGTTCAGCAGCAGGATGGCGGTCGAGACGATCTCGGCGTCCAGCAGAGGATCGGGCTTGGCATGCAGGGCGAGCAGGTGCGAGATCAGATCGTCGCGCGGCGAGTGGCGCCGCTGCTCGATCAGTCGCTCGATGCGATCGATGAACTCGGCGGCGGCACGCTCGGCGGCGTCCTCCTGCGCGCGGGTCTGGGTCAGGGTATAGACCGTCACCATGGCCGCCGACCAGCGCCGCAGATCGTCGATCTCCTCGTCGGGCACACCCAGCAGACGAGCGATGACGGTGACCGGGATCGGGGTGGCGTAGCCTGCCAGCAGATCGGCCCGACGGCTGTCGCCGGCCGTGGCCAGCAGCGCATCCAGCGTTTGTCGGCAAAGCGTGCGGATCCCCGGTTCCAGCCGCATCACCTGACGCGAGACGAACGCCCGCGTGACGAACTTGCGCAACCGGGTGTGGGCACGGCCTTCCATCGCCAGCAGGGAATGGCGTTCGGTGTCGGCGAACCGGGCCAGGTGCGCCGGCCAGGCGGGCGGCGTGTCGGCCGGAGGCGGCAACCGCTTCAGGCGACGATCGCGCAGGGCCGCATCGACATCGGCATACTCCTTGAGGCACCAGAATCCATAGGCGCTCCACCACACCGGACCGGGCGTCGCGTGCAGCCGGCGGTACAACGACCAGGGATCATCGATGAACGGACGGGCGCTCGTACCCTGCTCGCAGACCCGATCGGGCGCCGGATGCGTCATCGGCGCCTGCACGGCCGGCGATTCTGTGACCGAACTCACGGTCGACTGCGGACAAGTGGCGCGTTAGGGTCGATCATGCGTGCGGTCCGCTCCACCCCTTCGATGAGTCCTTCCATGACAAGTGTCCGCGCTTCATGACGAACCGCCTTCTGCTGGTGGAGAGTTCGGCGACGATGCGCCAGGTGCTCGGCGAGCATCTGTCCACGCTCGGCTACGAGGTCGATGATACGCCACGCCACGCCGAAGCCGTCGAACGGCTCGATCGACGTTTCGAGGCGTTTCACGGCGACTACGCCGGCGTCATCGTGGGCTGGCCGGCGGCCAGCGACGCGGCGGTCGAGGGGTTGGTCAACCGGCTGGAACGCGACGACCTGATCGACATGCCGGTGGTGGTGATGTCCACCGACCAGCGCGCCGCCACCCGAGCGTGGGTGGCCAGCCGCGACCGCACCGCCATGCTGGTGTGGAAGCGCTATCGCGACATCGCCGGGCTGCTGTCGCGTCTGCTGATGCGCGGTGCGGACGGTCGAACGGCGTACCTGACCATTCCGTCATCCGGACAAGGCAAGGCGGGCGGTGCGAGCGCGGAGCGACCGGCGCACGAGAGCGGGCCGTCGGCGCCCCGCGGCACCCCGTCCGGAGCGCCCGGCGCTCTGCCCGCCACGGTCATGGACGCGGTCGAGGTCGGAGTCCGGGATGCAAGCGGTGCCCCGAAGTTCGACAACGCGGACATCCATCTGCTGCTGGTGGACGACTCCGCCACGATAAGGCGCTCGCTGCAAGATCTGTTCGGCCTGCACGGCTACACCGTGTCGCTGGCCTCGGGACATGAAGAGGCGCTGAAGATGGCGCGCCGGCAGCGCTTCGACGTCGCGGTGGTCGACTTCTACCTGGACGACGGAACCGGCGACCGGGTGGTGCGCGACCTGGTCGAGGACCCGGCCACCGGCGATGTCGTGTGCGCGGTGCTGACCGGCAGCTACTCGGATCACATCATACGTCGCAGCCTGCGGGCCGGGGCGCTGGAGTGCCTGTTCAAGAACGAGTCGAGCGAGCTGCTGCTGAACCGGATCGACGCCCTGTCGCGCTTCGTTCGCCAGCGCCGCCGGCTGGACGAGGAGCGGCAGCTGATGGACCAGGTGTTCGATGTCGTCGCCGGGGCCGCGCTGGTGCTCGACGAGGACGATGCCATCCGGCACGTCAGTCGCGATGCGCTGCAACTGCTCGGCCAGCCGTCCTCGCACGCGCTCGAAGGCATGCCGTTCATCGACGTGATCGGCACCGGTCCGCTGCCGGTTCCGCAGGCCGACGGCGGCGTGCACCGGCGCGACTTCATCCTGGCCGACGGGCGCGAGCTGGACATGCTGGTCGAACGTCGCCCGCTGGAGCGGCGCATGGGATCGGTGCTGCAGTTCGCGCTCGCCGAGACGGTGCTGCCCGAGCAGGACGAGCGGATGATGTCCGACGACACCCTGGCCATCGAGGTCCAGGCGACCGGCGTGGCGGTCAGGACCGACACCGGCGGCGTGGTCTTTCGGCGATCGGATGCGCAGCCGCCGCCGGGGGCGGCACCGTTCATCGGACTGCTGGAGCGTTGCCTGTCGGGCGATGAGGAGATCAAGTCGCAGGCGAGCCTGCTGGTGGTCGGGGTCTGGTCCGTGTCGGCCGACGGGCAGGCGGTGCCGCTGCGCGAGCGCCCGCGACTGGCGGGCGTGCTGACGCCGCAGGTGATGCAGTTGTACCGTCGTGCCGATCACGTGGCGGAACTGGGCGACGGGCGCTACGGGTTCGTCCTGCGTCATCGGGACGAGCCGCAATCCTGGCTGCTGACGCGCAAGCTGATGCAGATGATCGATGAAGCGCACGCCGCGGAAGAGGGTCACCGGCTGTCCAGCAGCGGTGTGCTGAAGTTGCTGCCGACAGGTTCCGAGAACGCGGTCACGTTGATGGAGCACTGCCTGGACATGCTGGTGCGCGTGGAAGCGCGCGGGCTGGACCAGGCGTTGTTGCTGAACCCGCGACGCATCCTGTCGGTGTATCCGTCGTCCGGTCGCGAATCCGGCCAAGCCTGACCCGAGTCGCTGGTTCCTGGACCACTAGTCGATCATCACCGCCCGGTGCCCGGACACCGTCGGCTGCACGAACACCAGCGATGTGCCGTCCGCAGACAGGGTGGCGCTTTTCGGACCGATCGGTCCGACCGGCGGCGCGCCATCGGCGGGCATCGAGAACGCGAGACGCCAACGGCCGCGCGGCCGGTCGCTACGGTCTGCAATGCCGAATCCGCTCGCCGGCTCACGCGTCGTCAACATGGCCAGACCCGGGCTGCCGGAGCCGTTCGACGACGAATCACCCTGCTGCGACCCCCAGTGCCACAGCAGCGTGTCCACCGGCGCCGAGGATCGTCGGCCGAAGCGAAGCGTCGATCGGGTTTCGACGGAGGTGACCGCTCGCCGATCGATGGTGTCCTGCCGCCAGGGCGACGTGTCGTCGATGCGCGAGAACAATCGCAACGTCGCCAGGTAGCGAGCGGGGGATGCGCTCGATGGCTTGTCCGATGCCGGTTCCAGCGTTGCCAGCGCGACCTGCAGCCCTTCCGGGTCCAGCCGGAGAGTGAGCGGACGGGGCAGCGCTCGATCCGCCAGCGATTCGGTGCCCGGCAGTGACGACCCGCGGCCTTGCGTCTCGATCGTGGCCGGTTGTCCGGGCGTCAGCTGCAACCGGGTGACCACCCCCTCACCGTCGACCGATGCGGCCGCTGCCGGGCCGTGCGAGGGCAGCGAGCGGTGCTGCCAGGTCGCACCGCTCTTCACGAAGCGTTCGTGCGCACCCGTCGCGTCGACCAGATCGAGCCGCTGTCCATCACTCGACAGCGCAAGTTCGGGGGATCGAAGGGTATCGAAGCGGTGCCGTACGGACTCGGTGAAGCCGGTCGGTGTCGCCTCCACGATCGCCTGCACGTACCGGCCGTCGGCATCGCGCCAAACGAGCGCAAGGGTGGCACCGAACGAGGAGGCGGCGATGACGATCGAACCAGGGGTGGCCGCTGCCAATCCGTCGATCGGGATGCGCTCGAACAAGGCGTCGAGCGGTACCGTGCCGGGCTCGGCCTGTGTAAAGGAGTAAAGCCGCAACCGGGCGTCGTCCGGGTCCGCCACCACCAGCGTGGTGCCATCGTGGCTGAACGCCACCGCGGATCCAGCGCGCTGGTCATCGTTCGGCAGCTCCACGAAGCGGGCACCCTGCGCCAGCGTTGCAGCCAACGGGACCGGTTCGCCGGTGGCGAGCGTGGCGCCGTCGGTATCGCTGACCCGGGCCCGCAGCGCCAGTGAATGCCAGGCCAGCCGATGCGCCTCGACCGACAGGCGGGCGTTGCCCCGCGCCGGCGTACCGTCCAGGGCAGGACGCAGTTCGTCGACCAGCACGTTACCGCGCTGCACGTCGAGCAGCTCCAGGTGCAGCCGTGCACCGGCGCCAGCGTTGCGAACCGCTGCTGCGTCGAATCGCCAGTCCAGGCGAAGCTGGCCCTCGCGCCAGCCGAGCGTCAGCGTGTTGGCGATCGATCCGGCCGCTTCGTCGGCGAGTGCGCTGGCCGCCACCGGCCGTTCGATGGCGGATTGTCCGGCGGTTGCCTCGGAGGGATTGCCGGAGGGATCGCCGAACGGATCGCCTGAACAGGCACTCAGGCTGGCCAGGAGGCAGGCCGACAGAGAGCCGAGCAGGGCGGTGCCCGGCCAGGTGCCCGACATCGAGCGCACCCTGGACCGGACAGTGAACAGGTGCCGCGCCGGTGTTCCCGGCAGTCCATTATATTCGGTCGAAACCGGCTGCATGAGGTGCCCGAGTGTTTACCGACGCGGCACCCGGATGCCTGCAAGGGACGGGCCGTTGGAGCGCGATGCGGACGCGCCGGTAAAGTTCTGCGTTCCGGTGCGAGCACGGCTGCCCGGGGTGTGGCGATCACCCGGTCTTCACGGTCTGGCGCCCGCGATTCGCTCTGGTGGTGGCGGTGGAAATCCAGGTCGGTGCGGGTCGCCGGACCAGCTTGCGAGGGCGGACCGAGCCCGTTCAGGCATCCCGCGCGAGCAACGCGAAGATTTCCGCCGCCCTGATCGGCTTGGTCAGGTGATCGTCGAAGCCTGCGCTGCGCGTCCTTTCCTTGTCCTCCGCCTGCCCCCAGCCGGTCAGCGCGACGATGCGCCGTGCCGAGCCGCCGGGCATGGCGCGCATGCGCACCGCCACCTCGAACCCGTCCATGCCGGGCAGTCCGAGATCCAGCAGCACCAGCTCGGCATCGAAGCGCTCCAGCTTCTCCAGGGCGTCCCGGCCCGTGTGAGCGGTCGCCACCTCATGGCCCTTGAGCGTCAGCAGGCGTTCGAGCCCTTCCGCGGCATCCATGTTGTCGTCCACGATCAGGATGCCACGGCTCGGTCCGCTGGCCGTCTCGGGCGCACCGTGACCGGAACCGTGGCGTCGATCCGGACGGGAGACGATGGTGATGTCCACGGGCAGGCGCACGACGAACTCGCTGCCCTGTCCGAGCCCTTCGCTGAACGCTTCCACCGAACCGTCGTGCAGCGCGATGAGCCGGCGCGACAGCGCCAGACCGATGCCCAGACCGCCTTCGCTGAGTTGCCGGTGCTCGGGTACCTGACGGAACATCGCGAAGATGTTGTCCAGACGATCGGGCGGTATGCCGTACCCGGTATCACGCACGCGCACGGTGGCTTCGGCACCCTCGACGGTCGTGCCGACCTCGATGCGACCGCCGGGCTCCATGTACTTGACGGCGTTTCTCAAGATGTTGGCGATGACCTGGGTCAGGCGTTCGAAGTCCGCGTTCACGCGAAGCCCGGGTGGGGGCGTGCTCACCGTCAGCGTGTGTTCGCGCTCCTCGGCAAGGCTTCGGATCTGTTCGACGGCCGTCTCGATGACCTCGGCCAGGAGCAAGCACTCGCGCTGCACCTCGATGTCGCCGCGATTGATCCGCGCCAGCCCGAGCAGGTCGTCCACCAGCCTGGTCATGTGCGAGAGCTGGCGGTCCATCATCGCGACCAGTCGCTCGGACACCTCGGCATCCGCCGGTCGTCGCTGCAGCACGTCCAGGGCGGTGCGCAGCGGTGCGAGCGGATTGCGAAGCTCGTGACCGAGAATCGCCAGGAACTCGTCCTTGGCCAGGTCCGATTCGCGCAGCGCCTCTTCCGCCCGACGACGCTCGGTGATGTCCTGCAAGGTGCCCACCACGCGAACCGCGCACCGCTTGCCGTCGCGTTCCTCGAACAGGACCTGGTTGCTGTCGCGCACCCAGCGCACATCGCCGTCGGCGCGGACGATCCGGAACTCCGTCGCCTGTGTCGACGGTCCCGTCGCCGCCTGTGTCTGCCGGACGAAGTCGTTGAAGTGATCGCGGTCGTCGGGATGGATCTGCTCGAAGATCCGCTGCTGCGGAACCCGATCCTCCGTCTCGTACTGCATGAGGCTGAAGATCGGGTTGGACCAGTTCGACGTCTGCGTCTGGATATCGAAATCGTAGCTGGCGAAACCTGTCGCCTCTGCCGCCAGGCGCAGTCGCTCGAGTCCCTCCACCAGCTCCTCGCGGGCGCGCACCTTGTCCGTGACCTCGAGCCCGTAGGCCAGGACCGCCATGACCGTGTCGTCCGGGGCGCGCACCGGATTGAACGAGAAGTCGAAGTAGCGTCGCTCGGCGTTGCCGTCGCGTTGCAGCGCGACGAGGGTTTCCTCGAAACGCGCGCCATGACCCAGCCAGACCGATTCCAGCAAGGGTCCGAAGGTGTCCTGCAACTCGGGCCACACATCGAAGAAGCGCCGGCCGAGCGCTTCGGGCTTACCGTCAAGAAACGGACGGTACGCATCGTTGTACGCGCAGTAGATGAATTCCGGGCCCCACAGGAGCGCTTCGGGAAACGGCCGGTCCAGCACGGTCCGCACGCTGGTGGACAGGCCCTCCGACCAACCGCTCGCCGCGCCCAGCTCGGTTCCCGCCCAGTCGAACGCGGCAACGCGTTCGAGCATGGAAACCGGAAGGGGGCGGCTCGATCCTTCCATCGTCTCCGTCTCCATACGTACCGTATACCAGCGCTGGAGCGAGAGCGCATCAGTGCAGGAACGGCGGGCGAACGACAGGCTCCGGGTCAGCTCGAGGCTGCCAAGGCCTCGTCAGACGCCTGCCGTCAACGAAAAGCGCAAGCGATGCGAGCGGTCGAAGGCAACTCCGCCGCGACACTGGTCAACCGCCGTCAGTGGCCCTTTGCCTGTTGCCACGGCGTTGCACGCCCGACCTGACGACGATGACCATGATCGAGTGTAAACGTACGACGTTCACGCAACTGGAGCTGGCAGGCTCGGCCATCATCGACCGGCAGGATGTGCAGCGAGCGGGTGAGATCCTGACCAAGGCGCTGGCCGATGGCGGGCAGGCGACGTTGCTGATCGACCTGCGCGCCGTGGAAGACATGACGATGCGTGCGCTGGCGCAGGATGCATCGCTGGGCGCGCGGTTGAAACCGATGCCGGAGCGCGTGCGCGGCGTCGCGCTGGTAGGCGTTACCGATTGGCTGGCCCCGCTTTCCAGCTGGCAGGAAGCGACGATGCCGACCCTGCGCGTGCGCCGGTTCGCAGCATCCGACATCGACGGCGCGCATCGATGGTTGATGGACGGTGCCGAGCCGGCACCGACCCCGAACCTGACGCAACGGACGCAACGGACGCAACGGACGCAACGGACGCAGCGGATGGCCGGGCGGCCGACGAAGGCGCTGCTGACGCGGGCTGCTGGTGCTCGATCCTGACGGGCGCATCATGCGCGGGAATGTCGAGCGGGTGGCCAAGAAGCTGGATTCCGCAAGCACCGGCGGGGTCGTGATGCTGGCCCGACTCACCCGGTTCGAGGGGATCGATCCGGCCGCCTTGCTGTCGCCGGCACTCTGGCGCCTGCAGAACGAAGGGCTGTCGCGCCTGTCCCGGGTGGCCATGGTGACCTCGATGGAATGGTTGCGCCAAGCGGTCGAGAAGAGCGCACGCCTGCATCGCGTCGAGGTGCGCAGCTTCGCGCCGCAGGACGGGAAGCGCGCTCGTGCCTGGCTGGAGGAGGGTCGTACGGTCGTGTGAGTGAAGAGGCGGGCGAGGGAATGGACGGATCTCGGTAGCGGGGGTTGTCGGGAGAGGGGGCGTACCTTCGCTTGTTGCGCCCTTCCTTCGTTCGTCAATCGCGGTCCGCATCCGTATGCCGACCCTTCGGCGTCACCTCGTAACCCCGCTCGCGCAGGTAGTCGGCGTAGTACTCGTTGGTCGGCTGGCCTTTCCAGGTCTTGTGCAGGTAAATCCTGCTTACTCGAAGTGCAACACTATCGAGCTCGAGCGGCGTCAACTCTCGACGCTCGGTAAGCATGTCGAACATCACAGGATGAGTCATTATGTGCGCCACCAACGTGTGCCAGCTGTCGGGGCAATCGGGACATACGGAGATATTCGAGTTTGCACCGGCATCGAGAAGGAGGTCGAAAGCGTTGGGGCCGTACTCGGTGTAGGCACAGGTCAGCAACGAGAAGGTGTAGCGCAAGCCATCCGGGTCTTCGGTGGACGGGTTGACGCCGAACGCCAGCAGCGCCTTCAAGAAGGGTTCGCGATCGGGAAAGGTCGAGCGGCAGGCCACATCGTAGGCGTTGGTGTCGTTTGCGAACACGCCTGGATCGAGAGCCCCCGCGTTCAGCTCGCGTACGAAGCCCTCGAGATCGTTGGAAGCGAAGGTGGCGCGAAGCCGCTCTACCGAGGCTTGGTCAGCGTTCGCCGCCAGCCAAGGTGCGATCGCGATGAGGCCGATCAACAGACCTGTCTGCCATCGAAAGGATTGATTCATGGGCCAGGAAGTCTCATCGATCGGGCGGTAGATGACCGCAGCGCGCAGCGATCGTGGCGTGCAGCGATGACACCGCGATCCGGATGACGTGCCGGGCTGCTGCTTCTTCGCCACCGGGGGGCAGGGCGGCGCGCACCAGCCATGGTAGAGACTCGCGCGCTCGATCGAGAGCATCCTGGTCCGGGTGGGCGAGCACGTCGCGTCTGCCAGGGGCCGGATTCGTCACCCAGTCCGCGGTGACGCGGTCGTAGTCGTCGTCCCGCCCAAACTCGCTCGGGTCGCGCATTGGCGTTTCCTGCAATGTGGTGATCGCTTCTTCTGGAACCAGCAAGTGGGTGACTTGCTGGTCGGCGTCAATCAGATTCAGTCCGTGTCGAGCGGCGGTTGCTTCGGTCAGCGACGCGGAATTGAAGCCGATGGCCTGTTCGCCACCAGCGAGAGCGGCAAGCGTGGCCAGTCCCGCCCCCAACGAATGTCCGGTGTACTTTACATCCTGATTCTTAATCTCCAGGGCGGCGCCGAGGTCGTACGCATACTGATAAGCACGCGTAGGCCGCCCCTCACGCTGATTTATATCCGTCGCCACATCGGTCCGATTCGCCGTACCCCGAAACGCGATCACGATCTCGCCGGTCACGCCGTGACGGAAGGGGACGGCTCGAATATACCGATTCCTCAAGTCGTCTACCCGCAGACCGAGATCTCCGGCAACCAACTGCTCCCACTCCCCTGCATACGGACACTGGCCTTGCTCATAGGCACACATCGACAAGCGTGCCATCTCCAGATCGTATGACAGTTCGTCGCAGGTTCGCGTGATCGCCAGCGGGCAGACGTTGCTGGTGGATGATTTGCGCCGGTACACCAGGCCTGCATCGTCGACGAACAGCGCTTCGTCGAGCGCGCGCGTGATGCGCGTGACCTCTTCGCGGGCCTTCCCGCCGAACGCGACGTCCGTACGCTGGTCGATCGGGGCGATCTTGCGGACACGGGCACGGTGATCGAACCGCACCGCGAATCGTGCATCGAGTGCTTCGATGTACAGATCCGCTCCGGCGGTGTCGAATCGT
>Ga0115029_1000946_pt1 | contig 23551 bp, 31 predicted proteins | sample SidtaG_3_FD_87297 | JGI IMG/M metagenome (GOLD analysis project Ga0115029, IMG submission 87297) | Marine algal microbial communities from Sidmouth, United Kingdom - Sidmouth_Asex1 metaG | ecosystem: Host-associated > Algae > Red algae > Unclassified | place: Sidmouth, United Kingdom | collected... | reverse complement strand
TTTACAAATAGAATCGACTTTTTCAGTGGTTCACTTTCGCCCGGCGAAGGTGGCTCACTTTGGCCCGGCCAGGGTGGTTCACTTTAACCCGGCCAGGGTGGTATACTATGTCCGGCGTTTGCAAGCTGAGTTCGAGGAATGGAAAAATAGAGATAAATCAAGTGATTGATAGAGAAAGGTTTTTATCGACTATTCCAGACTATGCGTTAATGAAATACCTTGCTTTTCTACAGAGTACTTCCCCAAGCGTAAAAAAAAGAGTTATATCTCGCTTAACTATTGGTGAAAATCCCGACTCATAGTCGGCACGTTTGGTTTCCCCACCTCCAGCACTTATGTTTTCCTTCATTCTGCGGGCTACATTCACTCAAAAAAAAAAGCCTCCGGTGGAGTTTATCCTGAGCATAGCCGAAGGGCACAATACCGGTTGCGATTGTTGAAGCATATTCCAGATATTTAAACAAACGCAATCACAACCCGTATTTCACCCTTTCTAAATTACATTAAACATTTTAATGTTGGTTTTAGCTATCATTAATACGGTATAACGTTTATAATGTAAGTATATACTAACATTGTAATTAATGATAATTTTATTTATATTTGTTAGTAAATACCAACACTATACACCAAAATAGTTTATTATGATGGTAAATACCAACACTAATTGGATTTCGATGACAGATGCTGCTATTGTTAAGCAAATAGGTCAATTCATTAAAAAAAATAGGATTTCTAAGAACAGAACGCAAGCGCAGGTCGCTAAGGCAGCCGGGATGAATCGGTGGACAATTAGTCAAATCGAAAATGGAGAAGCAATCGCACTTTCTTCATTGATTCAAATATTACGGGCCTTAGATTTACTTTATGTACTGGATAGCTTTACTACACAAAATCAGATAAGTCCATTACAAGCACTCAAACTCCAATCAAAGGAACGGCAAAGGGCAAGCGGCAGTTCAAAATCATCTAAACCTAAAAGTAATTGGTAATGATCGATAGGGCAATAGTCAAGATTTGGGGATTAATAGTAGGCGCCGTATTATGGAATGATGATATGCAAGTGGCATCTTTTGAATATGATCCAAAATTTGTACAAAAAGGCTACGATCTTTCACCATTAAAGATGCCTTTACAAGAAAGTGTAATATATAATTTTCCGGAATTAAGGCCAAAAAGAACGAGAGCGGAAAATACTTTTAATGGATTACCTGGATTATTGGCGGACACCCTTCCCGATCGCTATGGGAATCGCCTTATAAATACGTGGCTTGCCCAACAGGGTAGACCAGAGGATAGCATGAATCCCATAGAGAAACTATGTTTTATTGGCACGCGCGGTATGGGTGCATTGGAGTTTGAGCCTGCAACGAATAAAAGGATTCAATCCTTTGACATCATAATCGATAGCCTTATCGAAGTTGCCACGGACATGCTAAACAAAAGAGAGAAGTTTAGAGCTAATGTCCAAAAAGATGAGCTTAAAGCAATGCAGGATATACTTACCATCGGAACTTCAGCGGGTGGGGCTAGGGCGAAAGCAATTATAGCCTACAACGAGAATACAGGAGAGGTCAAGTCGGGTCAAACTATCGCGCCCAAAGGGTTCGAGCATTACCTTATCAAACTGGATGGAGTGGATGATGCACAGTTCGGGACTACTAAAGGATATGGTAGGGTAGAAATGGCATATTATCTAATGGCAACCGCCTGCGGGATTGATATGATGTATTCTAAGTTGCTAGAAGAAAATGGGCGTGCACACTTTATGACCCGTCGTTTCGATAGGGAAAATGGCGATATAAAACACCATGTGCAGACTTTAAGCGCTATGCAGCACTATGATTATAATGAAGTTGGACTTTACAGCTACGAACAGCTATTTCAAACGATGCGCCTATTACGATTGCCCTATCCGCAAGCCGAGCAGATATTTCGAAGAATGGTTTTTAATGTGATCGCGAGAAATTGCGATGACCATACTAAAAATTTTGCTTTTCTTTTAAGGCAGGAAGGTGATTGGGAAATTAGCCCTGCGTACGACATATGTCATGCATATAGACCGGGAAGTGATTGGGTGAGCAAACACGCGCTATCCCTAAATGGGAAGCGAGAAGGAATCACCAGAGAAGATTTTTTGGTTATTGCAAAATCGATGAACATTAAAAAACCGAACATTATTATTGATGAAATAAACAGTGCTGTTCAAGACTGGGATAGTTATGCAAAACAGGCCGGTGTTGGCGAAGAATTGGCTATTAGTATTGGCGCTACACTTATGGACTTTGCATAAAAATTACCAAAGTAGCAGTTCAAAAGCCTCATTTAATATCTCTACGCCAAACTCACTAAGTTAAGCCTAAGTATGAATAACATTTTGATGACCAAGTGTTAACAGGCCCTAGTTACTTTTAAATCACTGCATTATTAAAAGGAAAACAATCGAGATATTTCAAAACAGTCTCTAATTGTCGTTAAGCACGAATTCTTCTTTTTTTAATTGTTTTCCATTGTTCGAGAACCCGGCCATGATGGCTTTTCGTATCAGATCTTTAAGCTCATGAAAGCTCGTAGGCTTTTTAAGATAGCCGTTCGCCCCATTTAAGTAGGCCGTTTCGATATCGTGTTGGGATGATGAAGTGGAATATATCGTTATGAATATATCATTAATTTCTAGTTTCTCCCGTAGCATTTTTAAGCAATCCATTCCTGATAGAACGGGCATATTCAGATCCAAAAAAACATAGGTGGGCAAGTGCCTCTCAATTTTCGCGAGATATTCGATAAATTTTTGAGCATCTTCGAACAATAGAAGTTCTGCTTTGACCTTTAAATCTTCAAAGGCCTCGGCGAACATATCACGATCGTCGATATCGTCATCGACCAATATTACCTTGTTAAGACCTTGTTGCATTTTGCCTAACGGTTCATAGGAAATCTATCCCCATAATTATAAATTGTGATGAAATTTCGGAAACTAGCATCAAAATAACTGTCAGAAATACGGTTAATACTGTTAATTTTCGGACAGCGCTTAAGGGTATGTTATTTTCATTGATTTTGAGCCATAGCCCTGTATGCTCTTGGCGTAGCTTCGAATCTTTTCCGGAAAAGGGAAGTATAGTAACTGGCATTTGCAAAGCCCAGTTCATAAGCGATCTCCTTGACGCTCATTTCGGAGTCTAACAAAAGTTCCCGACTTTTTTCCAATCGAAGCTCCTTGATGAAAGCTATAGTATTCTTTTGAAAAAGTTTCTGGAAACCTAGTTGTAATTTTTTTTCGGTCATGCCCGAAATTTCGGCGAGTGCCTTAACGGAGTGTTTTTGCGCCAGATGATTCTCTATATAGGTAATGGTGCCCTGAAGTGTTTCAAAATCAGTATTCGACAGACCGTATTTAGTTTTTCCGCTGATGTTGTTTTCATGTTCGGCCAATTGAAACCCCAAAATTTTACGTACGGCACCTTCCTTTAAAATACGGCCAACGGCACCTTCCTGTTCTATATCGTAGAGTTCGTCTATCGCACGAAGTATATCTAAGCTATAGTTGCCTTTGTATTCATAAAAAGCACCTTTTTTGGCGGTCGAGAATACCGTAGCTAATTCTTCCGACAAGGTCTTTATCTGATTGGTAAAGTGTGGATTGTTCTGTGAATTATCCACATTTATAGCCAGATATTTTAGCTGGACTCCTTTTGGGAATTTTAGTACAGTTGTTTGCTTCGGGTACACCTCGGTAATCATATTCTGATGGCCCCCAGCCTTTTTGAACTCGTTAGATTCCCCTATTTTGTAATGAAAATAGCCTTTGAGTATATAGGTCAAGTAAAGGTGTCTGTCTTCCTCTTCGACTATATGAACAATCATTTCATCGTGATATGTAATATTGTAGGAAAGGCAGGAAATGCCACCTATCAATTCACAGGCGCCGATTGCCCCTATGGCGTTTTCGTTATCGACTTTCATTAAGGCTTCGCCGACACCTTCCATGTAATGCCCGCCCAGCTTTTCTGAAATATCGTGAAGAACACTGAAAACACTGGTTTTGTCAATTGCAATTTTGGACATGTGCCGTATACTGGAAATCAGGAGTGTTTATCCCGAAGACAGCATGAAAGTAGCCATAAATTTCTAATTTGAAGATTTCAAATAAATTCGATTACATATATTGAACTTTTCAACTATGCTCTTATCGGTAGGGAGATAAAAAAAGGTAGTGCTGTCCCCCTTACTATTTTAAGCGACAATCGCCCCACAATGGTTTTAAACTATTTTATCTAAAATAGAAAGTCCGAAACCCAAACCCTGGTACTAGTTTTGCCATGTAAATTTTGAAAAACCTATACCAAAACTACAAAGTCCGTACCTTGTCTTTTTCCTTCCATATCACCGTCCATTTGCTTCAAGCTTTTGTAAAGTAATGTCTTGAGTTGATTGAACGAATTTGGCTTTTGTATGTATTTATTGGCGCCATCAGCTTTGAGCTGATCAACTTCCCTTTCTACATATGACGTGGAATAGACTATGACTTTTATATCACGGAATCTTGAAAAACTGCGAATGTCTGCCAAACAAGCGAACCCGTCCATAATGGGCATATAAAGATCCAGAAAAATAACATCGGGCAAAGGCGAATCGGAAAAGAGATTATCCATTAAATCGACGCCGTTATCAAATTGGGTAACTTCGGTATTTAAAGGAACTTCTCCTAGTGCGTCCATAAAAAGCTCTCGGTCATCTTTGTCATCGTCTGCTAAAAAAAGCCGAATGTTATCCATAATCAGTTTTTTTTAACGGTTTACAGGTCGGCTGCCCAAATTCATTTTCAAATCGCCTTGCTCTCCTAAATCTTGTTCTTCTCCGGTTATCGCACCTATTCCCATTTTTATAAGACTGACCAATTTTCTGTTTTTCGTGTCCCAATAATGTGCCGCTTCCGGAATGACTTTGATGGCCGTAAGATTCGGATCATCGATACCGTCGAACCAAGCATCATCCGATTTGCCATATAACTGCTCTAAAATTGCCTTATCCGTCGTAATAAAAGCATGACCATAAACTGTCAAAAATTCCATATCGCTAGGTTTAGCATAGATAAGTTGAATGCTTTTATCTGAATTTAGATAATCGTTGTGCTCACTGTTCTTGTTGCTTAAAAACCATATGCAACCGTCGACATCTACTTCCTTTGTGCTCATGGGGATTATATGTGAAGGTTTGCCGCTAAGGTTTGTTTCCATCATCGCAAAATCGATATTTTTCGCAAGTTGCTTGAGTTTCTTTTTAGCCTCTTCATTGAATAAATTTTTATCGCTCATGTTTTTTGTTTCTAAGTATGCAATAAAATTAGTTTGGAAAACTCTAGAATGATACACCGATTCCGTTAGATATTAACTCAAATGAAAAACGGGGCGACGCTATTTTATAATTTTTGGCGCTTTGCAATTACATCTTTGATTTTGGTACTTGAACAACACGGCTGAACCATTATTTAAGGTATTCGTAGGTAGAAGAATAACGTAAAACGAGTTCCTTGATTCTTAATATGCGAAACAGTCCATTAATGATTGTTTCGAGCTACTGCTTTGCTATTTGACAGCCTACATTTAACTATTGAAAAATTTTAAAATTCTATTATCATGAAAAAACAAGTTATAACAATGGCCGCAATTGGCTTAATTCTGGTTTCGTGCGGAGGAACAAAAAACACGGTAAAAAACGATACGACAATGTATAGTGGTGCAGCGAACACTACCGAAAGCGCCACAGCGCAAAAAGAAAACAGTTCTTCGACCAACGACGACGACTCAGTATCGGTTGCCGAAAAGGCAAGCGGCGGTATGGCCGGTTCGGTGAACGGTTCGTCGGGTGCAATGAATAATGTACAGGCAAATAGCAATAGGGCGAGCTCATCAATGGACTACGATCAAATGTTCGCCGATTTGCAGATGACCGACGACCAGATAAGTACGTTTCGCGCTGGTATGGAAGATTTTCAAGATAAACAGGCCAACATGCCGAGCGGTGAAATGCTGGGGACTATCGAAAACGAGAGAACCAAGCAGCTTGAAAACGTGCTATCGGACGCACAGCTTGAGAAATATCAGGAATGGGAATCTAATAACAACTGATTTTTGGGAGATTAGCATCGTAGGCCGGTAACAGGGCATACATGAGTGTCTTCATAAAGTACAATGCCTTTTTACTACCATGACTAATACTAAGCAACTATTTTTATACTTGGCAGATGACGATGATGAAGATCGTCTACTATTTTCCGATGCACTTCTTGAAATTCATCCAGAAGGTAAGATCGATACATTCGATAATGGAGTAGACTTGATGGCCGCTTTGCTCAATACGAACATAGCGTTGCCCGATATTATTTTTCTGGACCTCAATATGCCTCTGATGAACGGAGAAGAATGTCTTAACGATATCAAGAACGAGTCAGAACTATCGGGAATACCTATTATTATTTATTCCGGTTATTTCGATGAAGAAAAGGTCGACTTGCTTCACAAAAAAGGGGCCAACCTATATCTACAGAAACCGGTTACTTTCCCACATCTTCAAGCACTATTAGACCGTGCCATACAATCCATTATGTCTAAGGAGCCAGAATCGGATTTTGTTATTAGGTAATACACTAACATAAACTGTTAGAACTATTATTCCAATAAAATCGGTAGCTCTGGGAATGAATCAAAAAAGCATTCTATCACGGCAAGCAAGTCATTGCTCACTACTTATATTAATTGGAGTTGATGCGATAGTCAACTGAAAGTTAGTTATTAATTTAAAATTTAGATACATGAAAAAGTTATTATTTATAGCGATATTTTCTTTAGTAGGAGTGACAGCTTTTGCACAGGAAATCGAAAATATAGATATAGAAGAAGAAGCCACTGAAGAGATAGCGACCGTACAAGACGTTTATGCCGAAATTATGATGGACGCATTGCCTGATGAAGTCAATGCGGCACTGGGGGAAAATCATCCCAATGCCAGCATCGATAAAGCGTATTGGAACGAAGAAAATATGAAGTATAAGTTAGATGTAAGTATGGAAGATGGTACTTCAAGTAGTGTCTATATTGATAAAGAAGGAAATTTTGTTGACGAACAATAATCGATAAAACTATAGACTAGAAAAAGACTGTTTCATTACGGTCTTTTTTTATGCCTTAAACGTTGTAACGGACATAAAGAAAAGGGAGCGGTCCCCACTGCTCCCTTTTATAGTTATTGTATTTCGATAGCTCGAAATTATTAACCAACCAACTTATGAAACGTAAAATTGCAATAATTATCTACGTCGAATTGATTCAAAAAATATAAAATTTGATGCAATCGATTTCATAATAGTCTCTTATTTTTGTAAAGTAAATTCTAACGGTATGGCAATACTTGCACGCGATAAAAATCAACTTACGTACATATATAGTTCCCTTTCCCATTTGGGCAAGCAGGTCTTGGGTTATGTTCAAGGCACCCGCAAAAAGGTTGAAATTATTGATATAGCTAATGAAAACATCGGTGATACTATTTGGGTAGAGCTCGCCGAAAATTTGGATCTACCCTTAGGGGACTTGTTCGCTACTAGACATCCCGATGTTCCGGATATTGGTAATACAGAAGATTTCGATACCGACGATTGGCTCAAGATTATAAATAAAAACCCGGTGCTTTTACAGAACCCGATTGCAATTAATGGGAATCGGACTATGTTGATTTCGCACCGTTCGGAAATTTTAGAATTTTTCGGTGTCGATTCGGCCGGGCTCGAAAAGACCTTTGGGCATGAGAAACCGACTACATCTTCGACTACCGATGATGAGGATTTTGTTTAAACAGTACTAAGTTATAGTATGCAAAAAGCCAGTTCAAATGTGAACTGGCTTTCTTGGCTTATAGAACTCGTCTTGACTTTCTCTTTTCCAAACAAAAAGTCAAGACCAGTTTATGAATAAAGAAGTATTTATTTTTTGTTCTTTTTCTTTTCCAATCACTTGAATGATGCCCTTGTCCAAATCAAACTTATTTGTTTCAATATTTATATTTTCCGTCGGGTTTGTAGGGTTCCGCTGTTTTACTTTTCTTTCATATTTTCTTAATCGGCACGGTTATTTTGTTTTAGTCTTAAGCCTTGATATTTGTAAAGAACGTCCAGAGTTATAGTGGTTAGCGTTCCGGTAGAAAGTCAAGTTCTTAGCAATTAAAATTTCAAGGGGAAATCATTGATACTATCCATCTGAAAAACCTCGTTATATATAGCGTCACTATACTCCTGTTTCATCACTTTGTTCATCCGAATACTCTTTTACTAAAGTTTCATGAATAAAACCGCTTATGTTGTCGGTAGTCTTTATATGGTACCAATCCAAAGTTTTTCCCATAATAGAAATGCTATCGTTAAAGTTCAAGCTCATTATTTTTTCGAACTTTATATTTGGGCCTAATCTGACGTTTGCCAGCCTTGTACTAACATACCCTTTGGCAAATGGTCGCTTCAAATCTATTTCCTTTCTTTCGATTTTTCTTATGAACGGCAAAGGGTCAATGGCACCGTTACCGGTGTAGATGCCAAAATGTAAATGAGGTAGTGTGTTGCGGGCATTACCTGTATTTCCGACAAAACCCAAGGTGTCGCCTTTCATCACTTTATTCGTCGTAGAAACATTGATACTATCAAGATGGGCATAGTAGAATGATTTCTAAAGACACCCTCTTTCAGCCATACCTGTTTTCCACCAAGACCACGTTCCCCCGTGTAACTTATGCGTCCGTCGGTTACCGCTAAAGCCGGAGTCAGCCGAGGTGCAAAGATATCGACACCTTTATGTGAACGTGTGCCTCCGGAGCGTGGAGCTCCCCAAAAACTTTGTATGGCATCCGTAGAATAACCCGCAACGGGAAATCCGAGGGTCGGTAACGTATAAATTTCGAGTTTAAAATCAGCTATTTGGTTTGCCTCCGGCTGTATGAGTATGCTGTAGATTCCTGTTTTTTCTATGGGCAGTTCAACGGGTAATCTGCCGAACCGTTTTGTTTCGAGCAAGGGTTTCACTTCAAGACTGTCAGGCGTATGGCTATTATGGATATTGATAAATACTGGAATAGAATCGGAATCGGAGGTCAACGAAACGATTACCTTTTCTCCGTGGCCAAGGTTCATCGTATAGCCGTAGGTCGAAAAATAGTTTTTTGTAAAACGCCCAACTTCCACGTACGGCAGTTCTACCTTCAGGCTGTCGTTTAGGGCCAATTCAAAAGAGGCGTCCCATTGTTTGAAAATAGTATCGTTCTCTTCAAAATTTCTGGCGTATGCTTCTCTTGGGGAAGGTGGCACGAAAACATCGGACAGTTTCTGTACCTGTTTGCACGAGCTTAGAAATAAAATGAAGATGAACGCTAAAACCTTTGGAGCCATTACCTGTCAATATATTTCAACAGGAATTTTTACGATAGCCCAAAACCATATTTTTTTAGCGTAGTCAGAAAAGGGGAAATAGATGAACCAATTGTCATTATATCATTCTCGGGGCGATATAGGCCTTTTAGGTCGAACTCGTTTTATAAAGTCTTGGCCTTTTGCAGACTGCTTTTCAACATGCACAAGACTCCGATTTCATCTTTTGATAGATTTTCGGACTTTTCGAGTAATTTTTGAATTTCCTTTTCAAAATATTTTAAGGTACGGCCTTCTATATATGTGTCCAGAACTCTAGGATCTATGTAAGAACTTCTTGCAACCGAGGGTGTATTTCCCAATCTTTCCGAAACACGGTCAACGGCTTCCTTTATATTTTTATCCAATAGTTTTTGTTCCCCTTTGTTTACCGCTCCCAGTTCGTCAAGAGCAATGGCAGCAATCATAGTTCCCGCCCAAGTCCTAAAATCCTTGGCGGAAAATTCCTCTCCCATAACTTCGCGAATGTAATCGTTCAGATCATTGCTCTTCACGTCTACGACCTGATCGTTTTCGTCGAGATATTTGAATATTTCGTAGCCGGGCATATCGTCTATCCCCTTAACTATCTTGGCCAGTTTTCCGTCTACCACATGCTTTTCTTGCTCCTGACCGGATTTGCCGTTATATTTAAAGATTATCTCATCCCCCTCTATCTTCAGATGTTTACTTCTGATCGTCGTTAGGCCGTAGGTCTTGTTCTCCTTGGAATAAGCCTCGTTGCCGGCACGGAAGAAAGCGGCTTCCAAAAGTCGTAACATGGTGGCCAGTACTTTTTGTCTATTCAATTTCGATTTACGCAAATGTTGACCGGTTACCCTTCTCATGTGCTCTAACCTGTCTGCAAAATCTATAATCCTATCGAACTTTTTGGCATTTTGGCGAGCGGTGTAATCAGGATGGTAGATGTACTGTTTTCGGTCTTTATCGTCTCTTCCGGTCACCAATAGGTCCGATGATTTCTTTTCATTTATTTGTACGTCGGTCCAAGCAGGGGGAATAACCAATGACTTGAACCATTCCTTTAGTTTCTTGTCCCTTATCGTTGTTCCGTCTTCCCCTTTATAGGTGAACCCTTTACCATGTTTTTTTCTATAGTACAATGCAAATAAAATTAGTAATTAATGAAAATAGATAATTTATAGTTTAAGTAAGCTTGTTTTTAACATGGTGTAGGTATGTTGCTACAGAATACTTTTGCGATTCTATTTCTTTTTAAATGGATTAGAATATTTCGAATACTATTTTTCTGAAAAGTTTACATTTTTCAATCGATTCTGTTACGGGCTCATTTTCGTTATACGCGATGTACTTAACAGTCTATTAGAAGCATATTAAGAAACGGCACCGACCTTATTTTTTATATCGGCCCCATCTTCAAACCGTTGTATATTCTTAAAAGTGGTTTCCATCATATTCCGTAACGCGGTTTCGGTCAAGAAGGCCTGATGCGCCGTGACTACTACATTATCCATTTCAATGAGTGATTGTAGTAAACTATCCTTATCCGTATTTTCGGAAAGGTCTTTATAGAAAACCCCCTTTTCATTCTCATAAACGTCCATGCCGAAACCGGCTAATTTTCCCTCTTTAAGCGCATCGTAGACGTTCGCGGTGTTTACTAGTCCACCTCTTCCGGTATTGATAAGAATAACGGAATCTTTAATCATCTTCAATTCTTTGGCCGCTATAAAGCCATCTGTATCATCGTTCAAGGGAAGGTTCAACGAAATAATATCACATTGCTCGAAAATAGTTTCTTTCTCGACGTATTCTACCCATGATTTTTTCCTCAGATTCGGATTTTCCTTCGCGTCGAACAACAGCACTTTGGCACCGAAACCATGGAAGAGATTTGCCAATACTTCCCCAATATCTCCTGTGCCGCAAATGCCAACAGTTTTTGAGTTGATTTCCATACCTACCTGACCATCCAATGAAAAATTGTAATTTCCGATACGCTGAAACGAAGGTTTTAATTTTCGATATAGCGCCAATGTCAACGCGATACAATGTTCTGCAATGGCGTTCGGGGAATATTCCGGTACGTTCGAAATTTGAATATCAAACTCCTCCGCAGCCTCTAGATCGATATGATCAGTACCGGCAGATCTCGTAGCTATTAACCCAACGCCCATTTTATCCAGTTTTTTCAAGATTTTCTTATCGGTATTGTCCGAAGAAAATATGCTGATTGCGCTGCAGCCTTTCGCCTTCTCGATAGTATTGTGATCTAGGGTTTCCTCGACCCAAATAAGTTCATGTTCATCTTTGTTTGCCGCTTCGATATATTCCTTTTCAAAGGTATGGCAACTGTATATTGCTATCTTCATTTTTAGTATTTATCATCAATTAAGTACTATTCGGCTTAAAATGATGACCCATTAAAAAAAAGGGTTAATTCAAAAGGATTCAAGCCCTATAATTCAAAGAACAAAACAGTAACTTAGTTTATAGAGTAGCTGAATACAAGCTCTTAAAACTCCCTGAGTTATGGAATTACATTATAAAGCGTATCAAAAAATAAAAATCTATCTCGACAAAATACGATGTGCCTTATCAAATTTGAACCTTATAGTTAATCGTATGGTCTTTATATCGTACAGGCCTGCCCTTGAAAAAAGGCAAGAGTTATTGAGATTTATCCAGGCCGAACTAGTTGCGTATTGCATGGCCCTTAAAAAATAAAGCGCCGTATGTTCCTCCATCGAGATGTAAGGCGGTAAACTTTTGGTACGGATCAAGAACATTACAGAGTCCTTCAAGTATTTCGGGCTTTCAAAAAGAACTTCTTGAAGCCGACATGGCTATACTGAAGGAAGCTGACTATATAATTTCCGATGATTACATGCCCGACAAGGTCAGAAAATTATTTATAGAACACGTGAAGCGTTTCAAGAAAATACTGCAATACAAACCAGTGAAAGAGATTTAAAATGAAAGATGAAATAAATTCAAACTATAGTATAATCGGCGACGGAAAGAAAACAATAGTATTCATACATTATTTTGGGGGCGATGCCGGAAGTTGGCGTTGGCTCGCGAAACGGTTACAAAAAAAGCATAGGTGTATTTTATTGAACTTGCCAGGTTTCGGCAATACCCCACCGCTTGAAGAACCATCAATTTTCGGTTTTGCAACATATATCAATGCGTGTATCGAAGAACTGAACCTTGAGGACTATATATTGTGCGGCCATTCGATGGGTGCTAAATTGGCACTTTACGCCGCTAAATTGATGAAGGGGGAAAAGCCCGATCGGATTATCTTAATAGCGCCATCGCCACCAACTGTCGAGAATATGGATTACGAAGAAAGAAATCGGATGCTCAACCATCCGAATAGGGCCGAGGCCATTGCCACGGTTCAAGGGGCTACAATTAAAAAACTCCGCAAAAAACGTTTTGAATATGCGGTCGGCTCCCAACTACGAATCGATGAAGCTAGTTGGGGTTGGTGGTTAAAGGAGGGCATGCAAAACAATATTGCAAACCGAATTGACGACCTTGAAATTCCCTCGCATATAATCTTCTCGAAAAACGATCCGGTGCTATCGCCCGAGGAGATGTATTCAGAAGTTTTGCCACATCTGAAAAAACCATCGGTTATCGCCTTGGGGAATGTAGGGCATTTAATTCCGATGGAAGCCCCGCGAAAACTGGCACGCCAAATTAAACGGATTACAAGAATGAAGGTAGTAGAAAAGGCCGATTGAAACAAATATGCTGTGATAGGCACAAAATCTTTCAATCTAAAGATTCTCCGACCCTTGGGTCGATTCCTCATATTGGGTCCAGGCTTGTCCTGGGGTTTAATGCCATCTGCTTAATCACAGTCCATTTCTTTACATGGGTCGTGCCCCCAATTTTTTAGGCTATAACGCCAATTAGAGTTTTTTAAGTTCTTGTTTGGTTTTTGGGCCTTATGGCGATGTACATAACCCACAACTTTATTCATATGGTCGTAGTCGCTGTCGGTCAGGTCATCTTTCTTTTTCTTTTTAATTTCAACAATTCTTTTTCCACTTTTATGGCCGATTGCCTCCCCATCGCTACTTTCTTGACCCACACTTTTTGAATTCTCGGTCTTTAACCAATCTTCGATTTCGCTCGGTGCCATATTTACGGCCTCCTTGAATTCATCGTAGATTTTATCTTTGGATTTTGACATGTTTTTACATTTTAAATAAAATATTGATCGGCGACACCAAATTGGCATCGCCGATAATATATAGACTGTTATTGAAGTGATTTAAACGCTGACTAATCGAACTGCTTTAAAGACGCTCTGAGCATCCATGCCATTTGCTCATGTACCTGAAGAATACCGGTGATAAAATCTGCAGTACCCTCGTCATTATGGGCTTCGGCATTTTCGCCAATACTCTTTCTGATAAATTTGATGACCGTATCGTGGTCTTTCAACAATATGGCCATAAAACTGGCGCTGTCAGTTTGCTCGGGGCTAGCTTCTTCCAAATGGGAAAGTTCTAGAAATTCGGCCAAGGTGCCCGGAGAGTAGAATCCGAGCATACGAATGCGTTCGGCTACCTCGTCCATAATTTTTTCCAACTTCCCATATTCCTCTTCGAAAAATACATGCTTGGTGTGAAAGTCGATTCCCTCAACGTTCCAATGTGCATTTCGTGTTTCGGTATAGAGTAAAAATTCATCTGCCAATAATTGCTGTAGCATTTCTACGACAGCTTTGCGATTCGATTTTTTTATTCCTATCTCTGTTTTTTGTGCTGCTATAGTTTCCATATCTTGTGTTTTTTAGATTGTTGCTAATTTAGTATTGAACACCGAGAGGTCGTATTCCAATCCGAAATTTCATTGCCTCAAAAAAAAGATACTTCAAAACAGTTTCTAAGTTTTCCGACAATTTGTACACCTTGTTATGATTTCCGTTTAAGTTATTATTTTTAGTTTTACAGGCCATCTACCTTGTAGCTAAGCTTTAGATTTAAGTAAAGTATAAGACGGTTTGCACAGTCTTAAAAAAACTAATAATGAAGACACTACATGATTTGTTCGAAAATCAACTAAAAGACCTCTACAGCGCAGAAACACAGTTATTAACGGCCTTGCCCGCTTTGCTGGAGAAAGCAAACGATAAACGTTTGCAACAGGCTTTTGAGAACCACTTCGAACAGACCAAACAGCAGAAAAGTAGAATCGAGACTATCTGCCGAGAACTTAACATCGCCCCTTCGGGAGTAACTTGCAAGGCAATGGAAGGCCTGATAAAAGAAACCGAACATTTTATCGAAGGGGTAAAGGACGATGAACTTATGGATGTCGGTCTTATCGCAGGGGCGCAACGAATAGAACATTATGAAATTTCGGGCTATGGTACGGCGGTACGTTTTGCCAAAGAACTCGGCCATCGTGACATCGCCAAAATTTTGCAAGAAACTTTGGACGAAGAATACGATGCGGACAATGCATTGGACAAATTGGCCGAAAATCGTATGAACAAAAAAGCGATTGGCAGCGCCTAAAATTTAAAACGGTCACCTGTTGCCGTTATAAAATTTCAGAACGACCGAAATAATATATTAATCTATAAATTTAAAAACATGGACAAGGATAAAGAACAAATGCAAAGCGACAAAACAAGTTTACAAGAACAAGCCATCAACCACAAGGAAACAGATGGAAAAGAAATAAACCAGCAAGAACAGCAAAGAAGGCAGAAACATCAGCCAAGGGACAACGCATAATTCCTAAGGAAGTTGATTGAATTGGAAGTTTAAGCTCCAACGGGGAGGTAAAATACAAAAGCCGAGCCTACTGACGGTTGACTAGTGGCATAAATAAATCCATTATGGTTTTCCACTATTTTCTTGCAGATAGCTAGACCGATACCTGTACCCGAGTATTCCGATTTTTGATGTAGACGCTGAAAGACTTCGAATATTTTTTCGGTATGCACGGGTGAAAAACCGATTCCATTATCGCTGATGGTAATCTTATGGTAATGCTTTTCGCTTTTAAAGAAATCTTCCGGTATTTGTTTTTGATTTACTTTTTCAGATAGAATATTGATTTTTGGCATTGCATGGTTAGACCTATATTTTATGGAATTTGAAATCAGGTTGGCGAATAATTGTTCGAGCTGATAGGGCACTCCATTAACCTCGGGCAGTTTTTCAGATTTTATTTTAGTTTTGGTTTCACTAATAATGCTCGAAAGATCTTCGTTTACTTTTGCCAATACATCGTTCAAGTTTATTTTTTCGAAATTTTCATGCTTTCCTTCTATTCGTGAATAGGTAAGAAGGTTGATAATCAATGATTGCATGCGCTTTGCAGCATTCTCTATTTTGTCGAAATAGACTTGTTTTTTATCGGATAGCTTTTCTTTTTTGTCATCGGTAATGCGGGAGATAAACAATTGTATCTTACGTAAGGGTTCTTGAAGGTCATGGCTTGCAACCCGGTTAAAAGCTTCCAATTCTGAATTGCTGCGCAAAAGTTCTAGATTACGAAGGCGCATTTGTTCCGTATTTTTCTTTTCCTCGGTCACCTCCCTTGTTGTCACGGTCACTCCATCACCTAATTTGATCGCCGTTGCGTAAAACCATTGCTCTTGATTGTGGCCTTGGTAGGGAATTTCATATTCGACGATTCTATTATTCTCAATTGCATCGACCAAGTACCCGAAGACCTTAGAATTCAATATGGATGGGAAAACCTCTGATACCTTTTTATTTTTGAAATCTTTAGATATATCGACCCTTACCGTATTTATCTTGTCGTTTATGAACTTTAATTCAAAATCGGTGATTTGCCCTTCTTTGTTCCTTATGCTGGAAAAATGCATCACGATGTGCGAAATACTTTTAAAAATATTCGTCAAAAATGCCCGATTATCCAACAGCTGTAGGTTTTGCATCTCTAACTGCTTATTGAGAATTGATTAATTATTTTTTGCCTTTTTCTCGATAGTCGTATCTATTGATGTGGTTAAAATACCTTCATCTAATTTTACAGCGGTCGTCTTGAACCAGAAGTGCTTTCCGTTAAATTCGTACTCCTTCTCAAACGGTGCGGTTTTTTTAGTTGCCATGCAATCGACAAAAATTTCAAAAACACCATTTTTAAAATGTACTGGAAGCACTTCGGACATCCGCTTGTTCTCTAGGTCGGTGAGTTTCTCATCAAGAACGTCTTCAATGTTCTCATTATTGAAGATCATTGTAAAATCGACTATATCTTGAGCGTCATTGTAAATGGGTGTAAAATAGCTGATAATATTATCGGTACTGGCCAATACATTGCTCAAAAATGACCGTACCTCGTTCAATTTTTCATTTTGGACCAGTAAGCGCTCATTGAGTGAAAGTTGTTTCTGTTTGGCCGTCTCTTCTTGTGTTGTATTTCTAATGGTTACCAAAATACCTTCTGATAGCGGGGAAACAAGGGAATGAAACCACATCTTTTTTCCACCAAATGCCACCTGACGGTTAAAATTCACTTTTTCCTTTTGCTTGTAACAGCGAACAAGTTCTTCAAACTCTCCGTTCAACGTTAAATAAGGAAATACTTTTGACACTGTTTTACCGATAATTTCTTTGGGCTCCAAGCCTAAATAATCTCGGTTACAATCGTTGGCAAACACGATTTCAAAATCGATTACTTTTTTGTGTTCATCAAAAATGGGCTCATAATAATTGACGATGTTATTTGTAGTCGCCAATATATTTTGTAAAAATGCTTCTGATTTGCGTAAGCGCTGCTTGTTTCTGTAAATACGTAAAAACGATATTATAAAAACAAAAAGAGCGAAAAAACCTAGAAGGAAAGAGGTTAACGGAGCCAAATATTTTTTGGTGTCATAATCGGCCTTCCGCTCTCGCATCAAACGGCGTTCTTCCGCGAGCATTTCGTTCTTGATGCTTCGTATGTGGTATAAGGTGCTATTAATGCTGGCCCTTCGGGACCGCGATGCTTCTTCAATGGTTTGATTTCTATCCGTTGGCGTCACATCCAATAGCGGTAGTTGGTCGTACAAAGTTTCCAATAACTCTTCTATGGGTCCTAAACGTTCTTGCTGAGAGGGGTTATCGCTGGTCAGTGCCTTTAGGCTATCGACTATGGCCTTGCCATTATATTTGTACTGGTCTAAGGTAATAGTTGAATTCGTACCGTTCGAAAGTTTTTCTCTAAATTCTTCGGACTCCGATTGATCGTAATGGGCAGAAAGTTCACTAATTGCATTATTGACCTGTAGCGTGTGGGCGACCATCTCGGCCGATGTCTGCATTCGCTTAATTTGCCGGTAGGCCATACCTGCCGTAAAAAGAAGAACGGCCACGGCAATAACTAGCGCAATGACATAGGGCTTAGAGGAGGTGTCTGTTTCTTTAAAATTCATAGGGAAGAAAGCATAAAGAGATAAAGACCTTACGGTTAGACTGGAGTGACACAGGCGTTTAATGGTAAGCTTTTATTATTTTTTTGCAATTTACTAAACTTATTGAGCTTACTATTTGCTCCCCTGAAAAAAATCTGATACATACATCTGAAGTCAAAAAAAGTAAAATGGATCGGGCAGTATTAAAGGCACTTCTTAGTAAGGGTATTTCTTATTCCATCTTACTGTTTATACAGCATTAGCCATTTACATTTTCTTCGTCTGAAATATTAGCTTGGGGTATATTCTTGAAAAATTCCGCTGTTTCCAAATCGGCACTCGGGCCATAGCCCAATAAAAAGGTGCCTTTCTCATGTTTATCGGTTTTCAGCACATATAAAATGGACATATCTTCAGGATTGCTCATGCCCTCATATCGGTGTTCTGCAACGATATGTACATCTTCTGGAAGATATTCGATTTTAGTATCACTATTGATCAGTTTTCCTTCAGCGAAATAAAAACTGGCAGAAAAGCCTTTTTCTTCGTAACGCCTCATGTAATCTTTTTCGTTTTTAGCATATTCATTTACCATAATCTTTGTCTTTACGATTATATTTCCTTGAAATATTAATTTAGTTAGGAACTGTTTTCAACATTAAAAAGGGATACATTTCTGCATCCCTTTTTTATTTTTAAAGACTTTTATGAAACGTCTTCCAACTTTTTAATAGTGGATAAGTCTGTACTGATTTTGTTCATTTGCTGCGTAAGCAAAGTGGCCGTACTCGGTGGCAAACTAGTTTCGCTGAGAACATCTTTGTATTCATCGACTGCGGCTTTTTCTCCGGTAATTGCCTCTTCGAGCATTGACTCGTCGTTGTCGGCCGAAAACCAAGCCTTGACATCCATCCATCCGCGGTGCATTGTGCCGGTTACGCTACCGCCCTTATCGACTTCTTGGCCAAAAGAGGTGATTTCTCTCTTCAAGTCGTGACCGAAAGTATAACGCTCGTTGGCCTTACGCCCAAAATAGGCCTTTAGGCTAGTGCTATCGGCATGTTCCGATGCTTTTTTGAAGCCTTTTTCGGCATCAAAGGTTTTTTCCAATAGATTGTTCAATTTTGCTGCAACTTCTTCTGTGTATGTACTCATTATCATTAATTTTAAATTAGCGGTAACTTATTTATAGCGATGTTTACCGTTTTCCATCTTTTTCTAATTAAAACTACTTTTAAATAGAAGCTATGTTTTATCCCAAAAAATAAAAAATTGACGCGATTGATCCGTAGAAATCGAATTTAATCGATAGGGTTAAATTGAATACTGATAGTGTTAATGGAGCTGCTTGTGGTTTAAGTATTTTAGGTGTTCAGAGATTAGAGAATAGATTTATTAGACTTATCGTAATTATGAAGTGCAATCAATAATTTTTCATGAAATGCACGGTATTATATCGGTAATTTTAAATGTATAGCAAACACTTCCCTCAGTCTCTCCTTTTCAGGAGGAAGGTCAAGTTTCCCCTCTAAAAATAGGGGGTTAGGGTGTGTGATTTCCTAAATATTTTGTATATGAGCATAGTTCCGTAAATTCTTTTTTTTAAATAAAAACGATTAATACTTAATAATTAAACCAATGGACAAAAGAGCAAGCGACAAAAAACAACCGGAAGAAAATATAGAGTTTGTAAAAGAGGAACATCACCCGAAACGAAACTATATATTCCAAAATAGCGGTATTACAAAGACAGGCTTCATTATCATTGTCGTTTTCTTGGTACTCATTATTCTTGGTCTCATTACCTCTGGAGTATTCTTTGGAGAATCGACAACAAATCCATAGTCAAAACTTTTGTTTTAAAATCATCCGAACCGTAAAATTCTGCGTGGGCAGAAATTTATAACATTCGGGTCAATAACAAAGTTGCGACTAACCAGAGCATTAGGCTCAAAAGACCGCCTACTATCAAAAAGTGCTTGAATTTATAATTTCCTATGCCATAAATCAACGTATTGGTCTGGTACCCCACAGGCGTGAAAAAACTAAAGTTCGCAGCGAACATAACGGCCAGTATAAAAGGTTTGAAGTCTAGATTCATTCCCTGAGCAACCGAAATGGCAATCGGTGTCATGATTATCGCGGTTGCATTATTGCTTACGACACCGCTCATAACCATGGTAACCAGAAACAATGTGCCGATGACCATATAATTGGGTTGGTCACCCAAGAAGCCCAATAGCTTTTCGGAAATCCACATGTCGGCTCCTGTGTTGTGCATGGCGATACCTAACGGAATCATACCCGCGAGCAAAAAGAAAATCTGCCAGTTCACCTTTTTATAGACCGTGGCCAGATCTAAGTTTTTGGTTACCAATAATAGGCAAACACCGGTTAAGGCACTGACCATTATCGAAAGTACACCCGTAGCTGCCAATGCAATGACCAATAACAAGGTCACCAAAGAAAAATAGCGTTTGAACTTCGAGTTTCCGTTGATCTTATCATATTCCTGAAGTAGAACTATGTTTTCGATCGCGGCGAGTGCACCCAGATTTTCTTTGGATGTTTCTACTAACAGCCGATCTCCATCCTTTAGCGCTAATCGGTCAATACTGCTGCGCACCATCCGTTCCTTTAAATTCGTCAAGGTTCTCCGTTTTTTGATAGCTATAGGAATGACGTCCCGCACCATAAAATTTCGAAGTTGGCCCAAAGTCTTGCCCAAGAATGAAGCTCCGGGAAGCATTAACAGTTCAACAAATATGCGGGTATTTAATGTATTTTCGGAAGTTTCGTTCTCGTTCTCGTCATTGTTTTTATCAACGGGTTCTTCCCAATACTTTTCGGCATTGATACTTAGGTTTTCCGATTCGTTGATGCGCGCGATATTCTCTAAATCGCACATGAGCAATAACTCATCGTCGGCTTTGAGGGCAATATATTTGCCAGGGGAGTTATGTATGCGATTGTTTCGGGTCAATTTCAATAGGGAAACTTCAGGATTATCATGTAGAAAAGTTTCTTCGATGGTCATGCCGACCAACTTTGATCGGGCGTTGATGCGCACATTTGTAATAAAGTCGTTGATTGCATAGTCTTCGCCCAAGCTCTGCCCTTTGCCCCATGGCAACCATTTTAGTGCCACGGTTAAATAGACGATGGATATTCCCAGAAAAATCAATCCTAATAGTGAAAATTCAAAAAAGCCCAGTTTTTCTGCCCCAAGATTCGTGGAAACCGAGTTGACGATTAGATTGGTCGAAGTGCCCATTAAAGTACAGGAGCCTCCGAGTATTCCCGCAAAAGAAACGGGCAATAGCAATTTCGATTGTGAGATGTTATATTTTTCGGAGAGTTGGTTGATGATCTTGATGAAGACGATTACCACTGCTGTGGTGCTGATAAATGCAGAAATGCCCGCGGTAACGAACATAAAAATTGGAGCCATCAAATAAAGGGGCAATGATTTTACACCGTTCATGCTCGAAGTCATCCAGCGAATGACCCCGTTTTCTTCCATTGCAATTGCCAATATCATCAATGCTAGAACCGCTATGGTGGCGCTATTGGAAAACCCGCTAATCGCCTCTTCAGGGTCTACAAGACCCAACAGCGTTAAAGAAACGATGATGAGAAAGGCAATTTTATCGACCGGAAATACCTCAAATACAAAAAGTACCACTGTAAAAAGTAGTACCAAAAACATCAATGTAATTTCCCAGGTCATTACGAAAACGGCAAATTAAAGTCAGTTCTTTAACTTTTTCATCCCTGTTCTTTTAGTATCCGATTTTTTGGATTTTAAAAGTTTGTAGGCAAGGTAAGCGAATTGCGCGCCTACGAATATCAATTTGAATTTTCTGCTACTGACCAAGGCGGAACCGATGCCTAAAAGTGATGTTGGTTTCATAGTATGTAATATTTATTTTTAATAATCTTTCTTTTTTTCCTTGACCTTTCGCAATTGGTCTTCGAGATCTCGAATGGTTTCTGCCATGGCGTCTTCAAAGGTTTCCGCATTGGTGGATGCAAAAATTCGTGGACCGGGCATGCTCAACCGTATATCGCAAATCATTTCTTCGTCATCGCTGCGATTCTGTGTTTTAAAAAAAACGTCGGCACGGTGTACAAAATCATACTTATTTTGAAGGTTTTCTAACTTTTCTTTGGCCAGTTCCTCTAAACGTTGACTTCCTGACACTCCGTGATATTCATATATTATTTGCATAGTAAATGTAATTTAATGTTAGTCCCAAACGGCTACGGCTTCATCACGTAGCAATTGTATGAGATTGAATTCTTTTCTTCTATCGTCGTTTTCCGACGCGTAGTACATATCAGAATAAACAAACCCGAAATCTTTGGCGTCCTCTGCCGAAGCACCATAATAAATGGTTTTGAATTTTGCCCAATAACAGGCACCTAAGCACATCATACAGGGTTCACAGCTTGTGTATAATATACAGTCTTCCAATGCTTTATTTTTCAATGCCCTACAGGCTTTTTGAATAACGGTGAGTTCAGCATGTTGGGTGCAATCGGTATGGGTATTGACGGTATTTTGAGCCTCTGCAATTATCTTATAATCACGTACCACTACCGCGCCGAATGCCCCATTGCCAGAAATTTCGCCCTTTTTGGCCAAGGCTATAGCGCGGTGCATAAAAAAGGAATGTTCCTTCTTCATCTATGCTACCCTGAGATTGTTCACATCGTTTCTCAATTCGTTTATCGAAGTGGATCTGCCGTAGATTTCTTGATCGGGGTCCATTATTTTGGTGGCATCTAAAGCGCCCACATATAATGCATCGAAACCGATATCTTCGATCAACTCTTTGGTGATGTTCCTACCCTTTTCGTCTTGGGCGGCGAATGGAATAGCTAGTTTATTAGTTTCTCGAAAGGCCTTATCGCGTAAGTGCTCTGCACGAATCGTATTGAACGCTTTTGCCATGATGGCCGTGCTAAATTTCAATGCGGTATATTCCGATGCATTATAGTTTGCGTCACGAACTTCCTGCGCCATCTCTCCGTCACGTTCAGGATATGGATTGGTGGCATCAATAATCACCTTGTTTGCATATTCGCCAGCATAAAGTTCTGCTATTTTATCGATGGCCTTGAAGGGCATTGACAATAAATACACATCGGCGTTCGCTTCAAAAGCGTCTGTGACACTCACAGCCTTGGCGTTTTCACCGGCTTCTTTCACCAGACTCCCAAGTTCATCAGGGTGTCTAGAGCTGAACAGTACTTCATGCCCCGCCGTAGCCCAATGTTTTCCTAAATTTCCTCCAATATTTCCACTTCCTATAATTCCTATTTTCATAATATATCACATTTTAAATTGTTATAAAGAAGACCATAACGACCATCTCATATATTATAAATAAAGCTATTTACTTATCGTACTTAACCTTAACCGTAATCCAAAAAATATTAATGCAATTAAGACTTTGGATATTGCACTAACGTACATTTAATCTTTAGAGTTCCTAGGTGCTCTACCTCGAGTGTAGCATCAAGGCTGCCAAGAACATTTTGCAAAGAAATCGGGGTCAAGAATCAAGAGAAAAGATAAAAAGTCTAGCCCGCCTCCAAGGCAGTTTTCATGGTTCTTTTAGCACAGCGGTCATTTTTCTGATGCCTGGACGGCTTTGCTTCGGGGAATAGTTCATTGAGCTTAAGAAAAAACCGATAATGGGCGCGGAAGT
>Ga0115029_1000937_pt1 | contig 23781 bp, 20 predicted proteins | sample SidtaG_3_FD_87297 | JGI IMG/M metagenome (GOLD analysis project Ga0115029, IMG submission 87297) | Marine algal microbial communities from Sidmouth, United Kingdom - Sidmouth_Asex1 metaG | ecosystem: Host-associated > Algae > Red algae > Unclassified | place: Sidmouth, United Kingdom | collected... | reverse complement strand
TTGAAATTTATACGTCGTTATCGTATGTTCGAGTAGCTAGCTACACTTCACATACTCTGCCTTGTCTAAATATCAAACACCTTGCTGTAAAAATAACCTCGAAAGATCAACAGACCCTAATTGTTCTAAGCTTTATTAACTCTTATTACCTTTTAATCATTAATCACGAACGCCAAAATGCCGGTGTAAATAAAACTAATAACGTAAATATTTCAAGTCGACCAAACAACATAGCAATAATTAATACCCATTTACTAAAGTCACCCAAACTTGAAAAGTTAGCCGCTACTTCGCCTAAGCCAGGACCTAAATTATTTAGGCATGCGGCAACCGCAGTAAAAGCGGTAATATTATCAACCCCAGACGCTAACAGCAGCAGCATACACACAACAAATACTGCTGTGTAAGCAGAAAAGAACCCCCAAATAGCTTGCACCACTTTGTCAGGCAAAGCTTTTTTACCTAACTTAATGGTAAAAATAGCTTTTGGATGAACTAATTTATTAAGCTCTCTAAAACCTTGTAGGTATAACAATAAAATTCGTACAACCTTCATTCCACCGCCTGTACTACCTGCACACCCACCAATAAAGCTTGAAAATATTAACAGCAACGGCAGTAATGTTGGCCAACTTGAAAAAGACACTGGTGTTACACCATCAACAATAGGTACTGAGGAAGAAAAGCCAGCAGTAGTGCTCATAGATACCGCATGAAATAATGCCTGATCTAATGCTTGCCAATCGTTACTGTAGGTATTGTGAATTAATAACACAGAGAAACATATAATCGTTAAAACAAATTGAATTGAAATAAAAACTTTAAACTCAGGATCATAAAAATAATTACGCAACGATTTACTGTGTAAAACCGCAAAATGCAATGCAAAGTTAACACCGGCAACTAATAAAAAGAAAACACAAATAAAGTTAATTAATGGGCTACCAAAAGCTCCCATACTGGCATCATGAGTTGAAAAGCCACCAATAGCAATAGTTGAAAACGCATGGCAAATAGCATCAAAAGTAGACATGCCTGCCAACCAATAACACACCGCACAAAGTATGGTTAAAGACAGGTATATGTACCATAAATGTTTAGCTGTATCGGCTATTCGGGGCGTCATTTTAGAATCTTTTACGGGCCCAGGGGTTTCTGCTCGATATAACTGCATACCACCTACACCGAGCATTGGTAATACAGCTACCGCTAAAACAATAATCCCCATACCACCTAGCCATTGCAGTTGCTGTCGATACCATAGCACGGCGTGAGGTAGTCCATCTATTTGAGTTAATATCGTAGCGCCGGTAGTGGTAAGCCCTGAGAAAGACTCAAAAAAAGCATCTGCGAGTGATAAGTTGGGTTCATCAAGAAGTAATAAAGGAATAGCTGAAAAGCTTGCTAGCACGGTCCAAAAAAGGACAACAATTAAAAAGCCTTCTCTAGGTCTTAAATCATCTTTGTATTCTCGATTGGGATACCATGAAACAATACCGACAACTAAACAAAAAATAAACGACATTAAAAATGATAATCCACCACCATCTCTATATAACAAAGAGATAAATGCTGGCGGTAACATAGTTACACTAAGAATAGCGACTAATAAACCTAATATTCGAGTTATATTTTTGTATTGCACGTTTTGTTGTCGTTATTTTTAATTTGGTGATTCATTGAAAGGAGCTAACTCATTCGACTCATCAAGTTTCTGTAAAATAATTGAACCTGATGAAATAGTTTTAATTTTTTTAACGATTATATCTAGGTTATCTTCTGGTAGCTTTACCTGTAAATTAATACCGTCAGAAAATACTTGTTCAATGACAAGCCCACCTAATTTTTCAATAACATGTAACACATCATTTATTTGGCTATATTGACATGCTAACGTTCTAGAAACCATCGGTATTTTAATTTTACTGGTTAACAAAGCTAACGCTTGACGTACACTGCCACTATAAGCTCTTTGTAATCCACCGGTACCTAGCTTAGTACCGCCAAAGTAGCGCACAACTACAGCGCATATTTCACCAACCCCATGCCCTTGCAACACAGTTAACATCGGTTTACCTGCGGTGCCTGAAGGTTCACCATCGTCTGAAAAACCATAATATTGTCTACTATCAGCCCTTTCAGCTAAATAAGCATAACAATGATGAGAGGCTTGCGGGTGTAATTGTTGAACATGCTTTAAGAAAACTTTAGCTTGTTCAATTGATGAAGATGGCGCTAAATAGCAAATAAACCGACTGCGATTAACAATTAGCTCTTCAATAACACTGTTTTTAGCGACCAAATAAGATGTAGACACGCGTTATAAAACTAGGTCTCTAGTCATGTTTTCATTATGAAGTTGATGAACAATAATATTGTCTTCAATTCGAATACCACCATACTTACGCATTTCATCAACTGCATTCCAGTTGATCATTGAGCTAAATTTAGAAGCTTTTAAATCTTTTAGTAAAGATTCGATAAAATAAAGACCCGGCTCAATAGTAAAAACTTGGTTTGCTTCTACGACACGCGAGGTTCTTAAAAAAGGGTGATTATCAGGAGTCGCAACATGAGTTCCGCGTTCATCAGCCATAAAACCACCAACATCATGGGTTTGTAACCCCAAGTGATGACCTAAGCCATGAGGATAAAAAGTAGAAATAATGCCTGCTTCGTAAGCCTGTTCAGCACTCACATTGATAAAACCAAATTCCGCTAAAACATAACCAATATCTTTATAAGCTTGAATGTGTAAATCAACATAACTTACTCCCGGCTTAAGCCCTGCAACGGCTTTTACCATGAGAATATCCATGCGTTCAATTAACTCTGCAAATTTATCACGCTTAAATGAATAGGTACGAGTAATGTCGGCTGCATACCCATTAAAGCTTGCGCCAGCGTCTATTAAAAAAGATCGATGAGTTTGTGGGGGGCGTTTATCTAATGCTGTGTAATGTAAAATTGAAGCATTAGTATTAAGCGCAATAATATTACCGTACGGCGTTTCATTACAGGTATGGGCTATAGTTGATAAATAAGTTTGCTGAATATCAAATTCAGAAGCCCCTGCTAAAAATGCCGCTTTAGCCGCTTTATGCCCTTTAACAGCAATAGCGTTTGAGCCACGTAAACAGGCTTGTTCGTATTTTGTTTTATAAGCTCTATGATAATGAATGTAGTTTAAAGTCGATTCTGGATTAATAGAGTCAAAACCTAACGCTTTAGCGACTTCAATATGTGCGCCGATATAAGCAAAGCCTTTTTTGTCGTAAGGTAGTTGTTTATCTACATCGGCAGCATTACGAATAACTTTGATCGTAAAATGCTCGTTCCAATATTGATCTTCTAACAACTCCACTTTGTGCCAAAAATCTACAGGTTGGTAGTAAAGTAATGTAGGTTTATCTTCACCATTAATGATTAACCACGAATGCGGTAAATTTGTTAGCGGTAACCATGCTTTAAAATGTGGATTAACTTTAAATGGATAGCCGTAGTCATCTAAAAATACTTTTAATTCTTGCCCTGAATGAATAATTAACCCTTGCAGGTTGTCTCGTTGAAGTGCTTTTTTACTTCTTTTTTGTAATTCAGCGATGTGCGCAGGATAAAGCTTTTGTAATTCATTCATTAGACAGATTCCTTGTAATACCAATTGAAATAATGAATTAGTCACTTAGAGCTGCATTAGATGACTTAGAACAAACGAAATAATTTAAGCATAGTAGTTCTATGCTTTATTTATTTTGTGAAGTTATCAGTTGTCTAATGAGCTCCCAAGGGCGATTTTTAAAGGCTTATAAGCGTCGTTATTGATATTGAGAAGGTTCCTACACGGATGTAGGATATTAGGGTAACGCAGGAGCAGTTACCAAGAATAACCATTCTCTCAATCAATGCCTTGCATACATGGATGTATGTATGTACGTAGATTTTGTTTGGAACGTAAAATCTGTGCTAATAAACCTTTAAATTATCGCTAAGTGTTCAATTCATTAATTCAATTGGTATAAAAATTTATAACATTGTAACACTTCAATAAAACTCAGTGGTGTTAATTACCACCACTCATCGTTAGGAACGGCTACTTGATCCTAAATTTTATTATTAACGAGCTTATTAAAAAGAGGCTCTTTTTTTCTGATTTTATCTTGATATATTTGTTGATAAGCCAGTACACTTTTTACGTAGTCTCGTGTTTCTTTGTAGGGTATGGTTTCAATCCACATATCCATAGGCATTCCTTTTGCCTCTTTCGCCCATTGTTTTACCCGATGAGGTCCTGCGTTATATGATGCAGATGCCAATACATTGTTCCCTTTGTATTGCTCTAATAACTTTCTTAAATATTTTGTACCTAATTTAATATTATTTTTTGCATTAAATAAATATTTAGTTGACACGCTTTTGCGCGCTAACTGCTTTGCTGTTGCAGGCATTATTTGCATTAAACCTTTTGCACCAGCACCCGAGTTAGCGTCTGGCATAAAAGAGCTTTCTCGACGAGCTATAGCAAAAGCCCATGCCGGATCTATATTGTTTTTATTAGCATATTTTGTAATGTCTTTTTTAAATGCTAAAGGAAACCTTAAATCAACATCATTTAAATACCCTACTCTAGATAACGTAAAAATTGCTCGGTCAAACCATTTTTCTTGATGAGAAATAGTTGAAGCCACTAATTTGTCATGATCACTGAGCTGAGCAAGCCAATAATTCCATTCTTTTCTAGCTGCGGTATATTTTCCAATATAAAACAATTCAAAAGCGCGTTTTGCCGCTGGATTAGTTAATAAATTGTTTTTTTCAGCTTCTGTAGCTTTTATAGGTTCATCTTGTAAGTCATAAGCTACATTTAAATAACCTGCAGCTAAAAATCCATAATAATGGCGTTTTTTTGCTAATTTTTGCAAAGTCGCTAGACCTTGTTCTTTTTTATTAGCTTTTATTAAACTTCTCCCATACCAGTACTGCCATTGATTAGCTTGTTGTAATGATTTGGGAAAACTTTCAAGCTCTTTTAAAATAAGTGTCCAATCTTGTTTTCTTAATACATCGGCAATGCGCCATTGCACTACATTTGAGTCAAGTAGGGTTTCATCAACTTTATGTAGCCAAAATTGTGCTTTAGGGTGTTTTTTATTTGCTAACGATAATGCAAATTTTTGAGTGATCTCTTGTTGCTGCTTTTCACTTAACTTTAATTTATCTTTTAATTTGTAATAAATATCAATCGTATTTTCAGGATCACGCCAAATCAACCTTTTTACGCCATAAGTAAATATTTCAGTTTCGCGTTGGTTATTATATTTAAAAACATTATTTCGAAGAATATAAGCAGGATTTTTTCTCACTTTGTGCCACAAGCTACCTAAATATTTTTCAGAGGGTGGTAATAAGTTAGTTAAATAAGGCAATAACGTATGTTTACCACCATCGGCTACTAGTTTAATTCGGTTCCAAATCACTTCTTCTGTTCTGTACCCTGCTTTTGCCCATTGTTTAAATAAAGGATCGCAAATTTTAGGTTGTGATTTTCTAACAGTCCAAAGCTTAGTTACCTTAGGAAAAATAGTACTTGCTGCTTCACCATTTTTTAAACGATAGCGATAATAAGCACAGTTAAAAGTGGCATTAGTAGACGGCTTAAAATGATATAAAAATAAGCTTTTATGATTATTATCCACTAAATATTGTAGCCATTTTTTTCTTAATGGCCAATCTAATGGCGTATTGCGGTATTTATCTAAAAACGTAGTAATTTCTTTTCCATCAGCTAAATTTATTTTATGCATTAAGCGCTGTTGGTCTAAATAAGGCTGTAAGGGGTAATAATGTAATTGTTGATATAACTTTTTAAATTTAGCTGGATTAGATAACCAAACTTGTTTTTCAGCTTCTAAGAATATTTTGCGATAGGCAGTATTTTCAACTGCATTAACTAATGAACAAGAAAATAATAATACGAAAATCAATAAATTTTTTTTTAAAAACAAGGTGTTTTCAGGCCTTAAAAATAAAATAGGTATCTATCTATAGATTAGCCATTCAATGCTATATAAATCAAGGTTTAAAAAGTTATTTTAGTCGTTATTTGTAACTAAATTATTGAACATGGATAGTAAAACAGTTTTTATTTAAATTTTGATTAAACCAAGATTATACCCGTTACCATTCAAAGTTCTCGATTGAAACATGTACCTTGAATGTTAACGGGTATAGTATTGGCATTAAAGGTTGAAAAAATTAGTTCAAGCCTTAAAATTAGTCAATCTCTTTTCTACTATAAAATTGTTGATGTCTGAACCCACTAGCGACTTATTACAGCAAGCTAACCACCAATTAGACACGATTGGTTTACGGTGCCCTGAGCCGGTAATGATGATCAGAAAAAAAATAAGGCAGCTTAATGTTGGTGAAACTTTATTTATTATTGCTGATGATCCATCAACTACCCGTGATATTCCCAGTTTTTGTCGTTTTATGGAGCATGAATTGGTTAGTAAGATTATTGATAAAAAACCTTACTGTTATCTAATTAAAAAACAATAAGATCATCGGTAAATAAAAATAATCACTAAACCTATATCCTCGTTAAGCTTCTACTGTATCTTTAAAATTCAGCCAATAAAAAAAGGAAGACAATGCTTCCTTTTTAAACTTACCGTTTCGGGCTAAATAAAATTATATTATGCCCTGAGTAAAAGAACTTATTATTGAAGTACTGAAATATCTGCAATTGCTAAAAAGCTATCCCTAATATCGTTAAGTAAAGTTAGCCGATTGGTTTTAATATTATCGTCTTCTGCCATTACCATTACGTTATCAAAAAACGTATCAATTGGATCACGTAACAATGCTAACTCTGCTAATGCCTCTTGATAAGATTTTGCTTTAGTTAATGGTTTAACTTTTTCACTAACAGTTTTAAACACCTGAAGTAGTTCTTTTTCTTCATCTTCACAGGTGTACTCTGGTTTTACCAAATCAAACAGTTTGCCATCAAACTTGGCTAATATATTACCTACACGTTTATTAGCTGCGGCTAAGTTAACGGCTTCTGGTAACTGTTTAAAGTGACTGACGGCATGAATACGTTTATCAAAATCAAGTGGTGCAGTTGGCGCGTTATTGAGTACTGCTTGAATAACGTCAATATTAATATTTTTTTCTTGGTAGTAGGCTTTATATCGACCAAGCACAAACTCTAGCACTTGGGTTTGTGTATTATCATTGATGAGTTTATCGCCATAAAGCGCTATACTTTTAGTTAATAAATCAACAATATCTAGATCAAGTTGTTTTTCGATAATTATACGTATTAACCCTATTGCGGCACGACGTAAGGCAAATGGGTCTTTATCGCCTTTAGGTTGTTGGTTAATACCAAAAATACCCACTAATGTATCAATTTTATCTGCTATTGCTACGGCACAACCTAAATTACCTTCAGGTAAAGTATCGCCTGCGAACCTTGGCTTGTATTGATCTTCAAGTGCCTGTGCTACCGCGCTAGCCTCACCATCATGTAGGGCATAATACTTACCCATTGTGCCCTGAACTTGTGGAAATTCTAGTACCATTTCGGTCATTAAATCAGTTTTACTTAATAAACCTGCTCTATTAGCCTCTTGGGTATTTTCATCAATATTTTTAGCTATGTATTCACTAAGTAGCGATATACGTTCTGATTTAGCTTTTAGTGTACCTAATTGTTTTTGAAACAATACGGATTCTAAACTCTTTAATCTACTTTCAAGTGTTTGCTTTTTATCAGTTTTAAAAAAGAATTCGGCGTCGGCCAGCCTAGGTCTAATTACTTTTTCATTACCGAATACAACTTGGTTTGGATCTTTACTTTCAATATTGGTAATAAAGATAAACTGATTTAATAAATTGCCATTTTTATCATTTACAGGAAAATATTTTTGATGATCTTTCATCGAATAAATTAACGGCTCTGGTGGAACATTTAAAAAATCTTTGTCAAAACTTCCCACCAAGGCAATCGGCCATTCAACTAGTGATGTAACTTCATCAATTAGATCATCATCTAGTAAAGCCTCGCCGTTAATTGAATGTGCGGCGGTATCAATTTGTTGCAGGATTAGTTGTTGGCGAGCTTCGTAATCAACCATTACGTAAGCAGCTTTCATTGCAGCTTCATACTCGCTTGCGTGATGTAATGTAACGTTGCCTTTATGGTGGAATCGATGCCCTTTAACTATGTTATTTGAGGTTACGCCTAGTGTTTCACCTGAAATAACTCTATCACCATACATTAGTACCAAAGTATGCACAGGTCTTATAAATTGAATACGCTCACTTCCCCAACGCATGGGTTTTGGTATAGGTAATTTTGATAGTGCTTGGTTAACAAATGCCGGTATTAATTCATCAACGGTTTTACCCGCTTGTAAAGCTTTATGAAGTAACCACTCGCCTTTATTTGTTTTAAGCCTTTCAGCTTGTTCAACGGTAATGCCGTTTGATCGAGCCCAGCCTTGTGCAGCTTTGCTGGGTTTATCTGAGTCGTCAAATGCTACACTAACGGCAGGCCCACGTTTTTCAATTTCTATATCTTGTTGTTTGTTTTCTAAATCTACAACTTTTACCGCTAAACGTCTTGGTGTCGCAAACCATTTAATTTCACTATACGATAAGTTAGCTGTATCAAGTTGTGCTTTTATTTGATCATAAAACGTTGTTGCCAATGTTTTTAAATTTTTAGGTGGTAACTCTTCTGTACCTAATTCTATTAGTAGTATTTCTTTAGACATAATAGTTACTCCTGCTCTGCTTTTGTTGAGTCGTTATTGCAAAGAGGAAAACCAAGCTCTTCACGCTTAGCATAATATGATTGTGCACACGCTTTTGATAAAGCTCGCACCCTTAAAATATAACGTTGCCTTTCGGTAACTGAAATAGCATGACGTGCATCTAAAAGGTTAAATGCATGAGAAGCTTTCATTACTTGCTCATAAGCGGGCAAGGGTAAATTTGCTGTTATTAATTTTTGGCTTTCATGCTCACAGTGATCAAATTGTTTAAATAATGCCTCTACATCTGCGTGCTCAAAGTTATAAGTTGATTGCTCTACTTCATTTTGATGAAAAATATCACCATAAAGTACTTTACCCATTGGACCATCAGTCCATACCAGATCATAAATACTATCTACATTTTGAATGTACATTGCGAGGCGTTCTAGCCCATAGGTAATTTCACCGGTAACTGGTGCGCACTCTAAGCCACCTACTTGTTGAAAATAAGTAAATTGAGTAATTTCCATGCCATTTAACCAAATTTCCCAACCCAATCCCCAAGCACCTAAAGTTGGCGACTCCCAGTTGTCTTCTACAAACCTAATATCATGTACTAATGGATCGATACCTAGCTCTTCTAACGAATTTAAATAAAGCTCTTGAATATTTTTAGGTGATGGCTTTAACATTACTTGAAATTGATAGTAATGTTGCAGCCTGTTTGGGTTTTCACCGTATCGACCATCTGTAGGACGCCTACAAGGTTGAACATACGCACTACTCATTGGCTCAGGACCAATGGCACGTAAAAAGGTCATAGGATGGAACGTACCAGCTCCTACCTCTAGATCTAAGGGCTGAATAATAACACAGCCCTGCCTTGCCCAATAATCTTGTAGTTGTAAGATTAAACCTTGAAATGTTTTTATATTAAACGTACTCATGAATATCCAGTTTTCAATAGGGTTAAAAGTAATGCTTTATTTACTTACTTTACTTGTAGTAGCTCAGCATTTATCAGTTATTATTTCTATTTTGATAAGTAATTATACGCATTGTGCTTTTGTTAGCCTAGCCATGTACTGTTTTTTTATTAATTATTTATTACTTAGCAAATTTATATGCGTTAGTTTTATATTTTTAGAGCTTGTTTATTCACTATATAAATTAAATACATCGCTAAAAATGACCGGACATCTTTATGAGGTGGTTTTATAAAAATTTATAACAAAAAAACCACCTATTTATCAAGGTGGTTTAAATTAATTCTTTTTAAAATAACATTTATCTGTACTGGTTATTAATTAGTATGCTCATTTCAGCGCCTTTGAATATTGATATTTATAGAAATGAGTCAAAAACAATGATTTATTGTAATAGTGACGTCTTATAAAAAGCATTGTTGATGAAGTCATTTTAAAGAAGTAAACGCTTCTTAGATGGTTGTATACCTTAGGTTTTATGGAACATAAAATCTGTGCCCAAGGTGTTTTAGCTCTTATTGAAATCACTATATTGAATAATAACGGGTATAGTCTTAAACAAGTTGAACCAGCATATTCCAAAGTTTATTGTGAGTTCTTATGTTTGATATTTCAAAAGAGAAAAAATATTAATCATCCCTTGTACTTTTTTGTTTACCTCAAGTCTTTTTCACAAAGAAGTTCTAATTAGAATTTAAATATCTCTTATTGCCTAGCTTTACGAAAATCTAGGTAAGTTCATACCTAGATTAGATAGGTGTACATGCTATATATATTCAATTGACAGACAATAGCTTTTGATAAGGTAAGCGAATATTTTAATTTCCAGCCCAGTAAAAAGCATCTAAAGCCCAAGTTGGAGATCCACTGTTAGCCCACGTATGTTTTGAGTACCCATCCCAGTCGTTGTAACCCTGCGGCTCCCAATAAAAAACACCTAAGCCCTCGTTAGTTTTCGTCCTATTAATAATATCAAAAATTGCATCATATGAAGTTTGAATTGGTGCTGCATTCATACCAACCTCTACTAACATCACCTTTTTCCCATGTTTTTTTGTAAATAGATCAAATTATATTCATAATTATCAATAGTAGCTAACCAATCAGAGTCTGGATAAAGTGATAATCCAATAATATCAAAATCTGTTTTCTCAGCGACAAGTCCATCCAAGTTCCATAATATGTAAAAACTTATCGTTAATCTGAGTTATTGTTTTTTATAAATAATAATGGCGTTAAAATTAGCATGTTCACAGTGCCTTTATTAAAAAAAATACTTGTATATTATAACTTGTTTATATACTGACTAAAGTTTCATAAAGGGTTTCATCATTTTTCATAAAGTGACACACCCCCTGATTATTCTTTATGCGTAAGCCCTTTAAAACTAAATAATTATATTTGCCTATAAATATACAAAACTAATGTTCGGAAATATTTTATTCATTTATTGTAGATCCGTGAATATACACATTATTTATTGGTGGGAATTTACTATGGAAGACTTATCCATAACATTAGGAATTTTTGGATAGAGCTTATTTACTGTATCATCGTTAATTTTGATGCTTCCAGTAATAAACTGTATTTGGTTTGCGAATACCAACTGTTAGAGTTCATGGGAGTAATGATGGATTCATTTAATGTTAATGATAAAACTGATTAAACAATTTCTAATCTATTATCAAACAAGTTTATTGATATTTTATCTTGGTTTTCAAGGAAGCTTCGAATTGATTTGTTAAGTTTATGCAAACTCGTACAGCGAATATCAGAGTTAGTAAATAATAGTGTTAAGGGGATATATGAAACAATTGATACTTGCCGGTAATATATTTCAAAATAGATAAAATACGAGCGCTAATAAATTTTTGTTTATACTAAAGATTTACGTTGCTCGTTTAAAAATGAGGATTTACTTATTTCTTCGGTCTTCGTTTAAGATGCTTAATCATAAAATCCAATGTATTTAAGTCTCTGTTACTTTATTTTTTTAGTTACTTAATCAATCCTAAATTTTACAGAAACTCAATAAAAATGTATTCATCAAGCATTTTAAAGTGATATACGTTTGTTTCTAAACACAAGTCATCAAGTGCATTTGTGCCTAGTACAACTTTTCCTTGGCTCAATAATGTTATAAGTTCTTTCTTTTCCTTTGTTTTAATAGCCCCATCTTTTATCCTCAGTAAATAACAGGTCAGATCTTTTATTCTATCAATTTCATATTGAACGTTATTTAAAGTCAGGTGCAATCCGACATGAAAATATATTGTTTTCATTATCTTGTTCCTCTTCAATAAATAGACGTGAATGTCTTGATAGACTTTTTCTTAGATCTGTTTTTAAATAGTTTTTAGTGATGGTTGCGTATATGGTTCCAATAGTGAAACCAATATCAAGTAACTCATCAATGCTAAAGCTACCTTCATTTTTGAGCTCTTTAATAATCCTAATAAGATCTATATTTATTTCCATATTTGCGTAAGGATGAATTATTTTTATGTTGTCTTGAATGTCATCTTTATCAAGTTCAACTTCAGTCATTACAGCAAAATATACACCTTCGTTATGTAGCTCTTTTGTTATGGCAATAAACCGCTCTTTTTCTTCATACTTTTCTAATACTTTCTTTGGCTTTATTTCGATATATACCCGATCACCATTTACGCAAGTCAATTCAAAGTCAGGTATATACCGCCTCAATACACCATTCAGCATATATTTTATTGCTACAGGCTGTTCTCTATAGCTTTCAATAAAATGACTATATTCAAATATTCGGCATGCTTTTAACTCAAGTTGTGATTCCCAAGCTACTGACTCTTTATTCTTTATAGATGGGAATTGTCCAACCACTCTTCCTTTCGAAGGTGTTACAGGTTCCCTAACTCTTTTTTCATTTGTACTTATAAAATTTACTTTTTTATAAAATATTTTTTTATCTGTTTTTGATTTATATATATCTGTTTTTAAAGACATAACTATTCCTTACCTTTCGATAATCGTATTATTTTGACCTTGTAATTAGGTCTCTTTAGTAAGGATCTGATTGACGAGAACTGAAACTAGATGTCATACTTATCTTGCTGAGGGATAGTATTTAAGAAATTTAGTTCTATCATCTTGTTTTATCACGGCATTCCAAATCCTGGTTTGCCTTGTTAATTCTTCATATATTTCTCCAATTTATTGCCCAACAAATTAATCCTAGTTAATCTTCGATTCTACTATATACAGCCTTATCCATAAAGAAAAAACTCCTTATAAATCAATTGTGTAGTTTAACATACACACCTTTAATCTATTTTATTACAAATACAAAAAAGCCACTCTAAAAGAGTGGCTTATATTTCACGAATTATGAGACGTCATTTCATTAATGTGAGACTAGCTTTCATTAATTATGAGAACCGACAATAAAGGCTTTATATATCTAAATTTGCCACTTTAAGGGCATTCTCTTCAATAAAGTTTCTTCTTGGTTCAACATGATCGCCCATTAATGTAGTAAATAGCTGATCTGCTGCAATGGCATCTTCAATGGTTACTCGTAGCATTCTGCGTGTTTCAGGATCCATCGTTGTTTCCCATAATTGACTTGGATTCATTTCACCCAGTCCTTTATAACGCTGTATGTATTGACCACGTTTAGACTCTGCCATTAACCAATTAAGAGCTTCTTCAAAACCTGAAACAGGTTTGATTTTTTCACCACGTTTAATATAGCCACCCTCTTCAACTAATCCATTTATTGAAGTATTCAAATTTACAATTTCTACAAACTCATTAGATTCTATGAATTCGTAGCTACAGTTATATTCAGTATCAATACCGTGCTTACGAACAATAAAACTAGGATAATATATTTGTCTCTCTGGATCTTTTTTAACAATAACAGAATAAATTGAACCGTTACCGTCTTGGTCGTCTAGTTGCTTTATTAAATCTGCTGTCCACTCATCTACTTTAGCTTCGTTGTTAAAATCTTCTTTAACAATGGCTTTTGAGTAAATCATTTTTTCAAGAATATCTGCAGGGATCTGTCTTGATACTCGTTTGATAGTGTCCATTGTTTTTCTGTATTGATTAACTAAGTTTTCTAATGATACGCCTGAAATAGCAGGAGCTGAATCATTAACATGCAATTCTGCATTATCTAATGCTAAAGTTGTTAAGTATTCAGTTAAGCCATCATCGTCTTTAATATATCTTTCTTGTTTACCTTTTTTAACTTTATACAAAGGTGGCTGGGCGATGTATATATATCCACGTTCCATAATTTCAGGCATTTGACGGTAAAAAAATGTCAGTAATAAGGTTCGGATATGAGACCCATCGACATCGGCATCTGTCATAATAATAATTGAATGGTAACGCAATTTTTCAGGATCGTATTCGTCTCGCCCAATACCACAACCTAACGCTGTTATTAATGTACCTACTTCTTGAGAAGATATCATTTTATCAAAACGTGCTTTTTCTACGTTTAGTATTTTACCTTTGAGTGGAAGTATTGCTTGGTTTTTTCTGTTTCGCCCCTGCTTGGCTGAACCGCCAGCTGAGTCTCCTTCCACAATATAAAGTTCAGATAATGCTGGATCTTTTTCTTGGCAATCGGCGAGTTTACCCGGCAAACCTGCGATATCTAAAGCACCTTTGCGCCTTGTCATTTCACGTGCTTTACGAGCCGCTTCACGTGCTCTTGCGGCATCAACAATTTTCATGATAATTGTGCGGGCAACAGAGGGTTTTTCAAGTAGGTATTCACCTAGCTTTTCGCCCATGGCTTGCTCAACAGCTGTTTTAACTTCTGAAGAAACTAGTTTATCTTTTGTTTGTGATGAGAATTTAGGGTCTGGTACTTTAACTGAAATTACTGCAGTTAAGCCCTCACGAGCATCATCACCAGAAGCATTGGTTTCAGTGCTACCACCTTTTTTAGTTTTGTTTAAACCCTCTTTAACCATATAACTATTAAGTGTTCTGGTTAATGCTGTTCTAAAACCACTTAAGTGAGTTCCGCCATCGCGCTGCGGAATATTGTTAGTAAAACAATGAATGTTTTCTTGGAATCCATCATTCCATTGCATTGCAACTTCGACAATTATTCCATCGTCTTTTTCTAAATCGAAATAGAATATTTCATCATTCACAGGTGTTTTATTGGTATTCAAATAATCGACAAAAGCTTGAATGCCTCCTTCAAAATGGAAGTGATCTTCTTTACCTTCTTCTCTGTCATCAATTAATCTTATTGATACTCCAGAGTTTAAAAATGAAAGCTCACGAATACGCTTCACTAGTAAATCGTAGTGAAATAAAACATCTGAGAAGGTATTAGAGCTAGGCCAGAATCTTACTTCAGTACCTGTTTTATCGCTCTCTCCAATAGCAGCTAATGGTGCTTCTGGCTCACCATGATGGTAAGTTTGCTCGTAAAGTTTGCCTGCGCGACGTATATTTAGTTTTAATTTATCGCTTAATGCATTTACAACTGAAATTCCAACACCATGTAAACCACCTGAAACTTTATACCCTGAATCTTCACCACCAAATTTACCACCAGCATGCAATACAGTCATAATAACTTCTGCTGCTGATACGCCTTCCTCAGGGTGAATTTCAGTTGGGATACCACGACCATCATCTTTTACTGAGACTGAGCCATCTAAATGTATCCTTACTATAATTTCACTACAATGACCTGCTAATGCTTCATCAATTGAGTTATCTAAAACTTCAAATACCATGTGATGTAATCCAGAGCCATCATCTGTATCACCTATATACATACCAGGTCTTTTACATACTGCATCTAGACCTTTTAGTACTTTTATACTAGCCGAATCGTATTCATTTTCTACTGTCATAGCTATTAGCCTATTCACTCATTTCAAAAATTTTACCATGTTTCACGTGAAACATTTTGTGTTCGTCGTTTTCAGGAACTAATGGTTGGACTGCTACTTTATCAATAGCGGTAATTATTACCTGACAATTTAATTGATTTATAGCTTCATTTAAAACAGCTCTAGAGTTTAAGTCTAATTCTGCTCCAACATCATCTATCAATAAAATTGGTTTTACTCGTTTTACTTTTTCTATTAACTTAGCCTGTGTAAAAGTTAAAGCGAGTAAAAACAACTTCTGTTGCCCTCTTGAAAGTTGATTTTCAAGCGGTTGTTTATTGATGATAAATTTCACATCGAATTTGTGTGTACCGTAAATGGTATAGCCTAAACTGAGCTCACGAATACGGTTATTATATAAAACATCTTCAAGTTTCGCATTTTGTTTCCACCCTTGTAAAAATTGTATTTCTATTAATGGGTAAATATTTGGTAATAATAATTTTGCCCAAACGGTAAACTCTTCTTTAAAACCTTTAATATAATTCAATCTTAAATCAGAAATAATATTTGAATGTAAGCAAAATGCCTCATCCCAATACTTAATACCTTCCATGTTTACACCTGATCTCAGGTAAGCATTCCTTTGTTTTAAAATTCGATTAAAGTCTTTCCATTCGTGTGAAAAAGAATGTTCCACGTGAAACAATCCTAAATCTACAAAACGTCTTCTTTCTCTAGGTCCTCCAAAAAACAATTTAAAACTTTCAGGTGTTACTATTTGTACCGCAATATTTTTAGCAAGTTCAGATAATTTATTAAAGCGCTGACCATTAATTTTAATTTCAGTTTGGTTAGTATTAAAATTTTTTGAAAAACCTATTTGTAAATCTGCGTCGTCTTTTATACTAACAACAAAACTTGATTGCTGGTGAGAAACTAAGTGTTCTATTTTACTGGTTCTAAATGATTTACCATGCCCTAAAAAAAATATAGCTTCTAATAAGCTACTTTTACCACTACCATTATCACCTACAACAAAATTTAAATGAGGATGAAAGTCAGTTTTAGAATGTTCTATATTGCGGAAATTTTGAGTTATTAATCGAGCTACGCTCATTATTTACAAACGCATTGGCATAACGACGTACGTAGCTTCACTTGAGTCAGCACCTTCAATAACAACACTACTGTTAGCGTCGGCAAGGGTAAATTTGACATCAGTGTATTTAATTGCATTAAGCACATCTAAAACATAGCTAACGTTAAAACCCACTTCTACATCGTCAAAAGGGAAATCAATCTCTATAACTTCTTCAGCTTGTTCTTGTTCAGGGTTATTAGCCGTAATTTTTAATTCAGTTTTTGTAAAGTTTAAACGCACGCCTCTAAATTTTTCGTTAGATAAAATTGCAGCGCGTGATAAAACTTGGCGCATTTGTTCGCGACTAGTAAGTAAAATTTTATCACCATTACGAGGTAATACTCTTCTATAGTCTGGGAAACGACCATCTACTAGTTTACTCGTAAATGAAAATTCAGTATCAATAATGCGAATATGGTTTGAACCTAAAAATACTTTAACCATTTCCTCTACTGGATCAAGCAATCGTATAATCTCTAAAATACCTTTGCGAGGCACAATAACTTGTCTGGTAGGTAAACTTAATAACTCGTTAGATATTTTACATATAGCTAAACGATGACCATCAGTTGCAACTGAACGAATTTCATTACCTTCGGTTTCAATCGACATACCATTTAAGTAATAACGAACATCTTGGTTAGCCATTGAAAAATGGGTACTTTCAATGAGTCTTAAAAATTCTGATTTTAGTAATTGAAATTCAACGTCACCTTTCCATTCTTCAATATTAGGAAAATCTTCAGCTGGCAATGTAGAAAGCGAGTATTTACTACGTCCAGTAGAAATTTTGATGGTATCTTTTTCTAATTCAAATTTTAGTAATGAATCATCAGGTAAACTTTTACATATATCGAGAAGTTTTCGCGCAGGAATAGTAATTTTAGCATCTTGTGCATGGTTATCTATTTGTGCATAAGATACCATTTCAAGCTCTAAATCTGTGGCTGTAAGAGTAAGTGATTGCTCACCAACCTCAAACAAAATATTACTTAAAATGGGTAAGGTACTTTTTCTCTCAACTGCGCCAGAGACAAGTAATAATGGTTTTAAAAGTAATTCCCTATTTATTGAAAACTTCATTTTTTTACCTATAAAAATTTAACTGACTAAATTAAGATGAAAGTGTTCTTATTAAGTTTGAATAATCTTCTTTTATATCGTGAGTTTCTTCTCTTAACGATTTTACTTTACGACAAGCATGTAACACGGTTGTATGATCTCTTCCACCAAACGCATCGCCAATTTCAGGAAGACTATGGTTGGTAAGTTCTTTCGAAAGTGCCATAGCAATTTGTCTAGGGCGCGCGACTGAACGGTTGCGCCTTTTAGACAATAAATCAGACACTTTAATTTTATAATATTCAGCCACTGTGCGTTGTATATTGTCGATTGTGACAAGTTTGTCTTGAAGTGCAAGTAAATCACGAAGCGCCTCACGGACAAAATCAATAGTTATTGCTCTACCAGTGAAGTTAGCGTTAGCAACAACACGATTAAGCGCGCCTTCAAGCTCACGTACATTAGAGCGTAAACGTTTAGCAATAAAAAAAGCGACTTCATCAGCTAGGTTAATATGACTTTCTTCAGCTTTACGTTTTAAAATAGCAACACGAGTTTCTAATTCTGGCGGTTCAATAGCAATAGTTAAACCCCAACCAAATCTAGATTTGAGTCGGTCTTCAACATCTACTTCTTTAGGATAACGATCACTAGTTAAGATTATTTGTTGATTACCTTCAAGTAACGCATTAAAAGTATGAAAAAACTCTTCTTGGGTGCGGTCTTTACCAACAAAAAACTGAATATCATCAATGAGTAGTGCGTCTACTGAACGATAATATTGTTTAAACTTTTCCATCTCATTATTTTGTAAAGCACGAACCATGTCTTGAACAAAGCGTTCGGAGTGCATATAGGTGATTTTAGCATCAGGTTTATTCGCCAAAATACCATTACCTACAGCATGTAATAAATGTGTTTTACCTAAGCCTGTACCACCATAAATAAATAAAGGATTATAAGCAGAGCCGGGGTTATCAGCTACTTGAGAGGCGGCTGCTCGGGCTAATTGATTCGATTTACCTTCTACAAAATTATCAAAGGTATATTTATCACGAACATTAGCTGTCTTGGGCAAATTATTACTGGTGGGAGATTTAGTTTTTTTAACCGCAGTTGATTGAAGTTTAGTTAAATTATTAACAACTTGGTCAGCATTATTGTCAGGAATACTGCCTACATCAAATCGTAACATCGGTGGGTTAACAGGATCGTTTAACGAAACAAGTTCGTTTAAACGATTTAGGTATTTATCTCTTACCCAATCTAGTACAAATCGGTTGGGAGCAAAAAGCGTTACAATATTATTGTTAATAACGCATTGCAGAGGGCGAATCCACATACTGTATTGTTGTGCAGGCAATTCTTCTTGTAAGATAGATAGACAACGTTGCCAATGTGATTGATCCAACCAAAACTCCTAAGGTGCCATTAAGATTTTATAACGTTTTAATAAACTTAAAACTAAAATTTTGATGACGAAAAACGGTTAAAATTATTAACGATAAAGCCATTATCACCGTACTTATCCACAACTTCAACATTGACATTCATAATTATCAAAAAAACAGCCTAAAAAACACGTTAACATACTGATTTTAAATAATTTATATATTGTTAATAATATCTGTTTTTTATTTTATTTTATGATTAATTGCTGAAAAAACAGCAGTTACAGCGTCTACTTAATTACTGATGGCTTAAGTCTGTGGATATTTCAGCTTTTATCTTAAAGATCATAGAACGATCCTTAAAAAAATACCTAGGGTTAATGTTGACGCCAAAAACAATTGTGTATATAATTCTGCCTCTTTTTTAGACCAGTGTGCTCATTTTAAGGCGACTTGCCAGGGCAACAACAACCGACGGATTAGCGTAATGAAAAGAACATTTCAACCTAGTGTATTAAAGCGTAAACGCAACCACGGCTTTCGTGCTCGTATGGCAACTAAAAACGGTCGTGCTGTAATTGCACGTCGTCGTGCTAAAGGCCGTGCAAGCTTAAGCGCATAATCTCTATTTTGATTTTTCAAATAGAGCTCAAGTAACTACCATGGTTACTTATGAATTTAATCGGGAGTCACGCCTGTTGACTCCCGATAAATTTCAATCAGTTTTTAAAAAACCAATTCGTTTTGGTTCTAGTCATATCACAATTCTTGTCACTCATAACTCTGATGAAAATAATCGTTTGGGCTTAGCTATTGCTAAAAAAAGAGTCAAACTTGCCGTTCAAAGAAATAGAATTAAGCGTTTGATCCGAGAAAGTTTTCGTTTAAATCAGCATCACCTCCCCCACATTGATATTGTTGTTATGGTGAAGTCAGGTACTGATAAACTCGATAATAAAGAAATAAACCAACAATTAGAAAAAATATGGCGAAAAATAATTCAGCGCCACAAAGCATAGCTATTTATTTCATAAAAGCTTACCAACGCTTACTCAGCCCTTTGTTGGGTAATAATTGTAGATTCAATCCAACCTGTTCTTTTTACGCCATTGAGGCAATTAATCGCTTTGGTGTGTTAAAAGGTTGTTGGTTAGCAAGCAAACGTATACTAAAATGCCACCCACTTAATGCGGGAGGATCTGATCCCGTGCCACTATCAAAAAAAGAGAAATAATTTACTATGGAATCTCAACGCAGTTTTTTGTTCATTGCGCTTATGGTTGTTACCTATTTATTATTTACTGAATGGCAGAAAGATAATGCCCCAGTAATTGAACAGCCCGCGCAAGTACAAACTAATACTATTCAAAATGATCAAAGTAATACAGGTTATGAATATATTCCTGAATCTTCATCATCACCTACTGTTATTCAAGAATCAGCAGCTTCTACTAATCAGTTAATTTCTGTAAATACCGATGTATTGGCAATTAAAATAGATACACGTGGTGGAGATATAACAGAAGCAAAATTATTAAAATTTGATACAGAACAAGGCAATGGTATTCCATTTACCGTTATGCAAAATGGTGCCAAAAAATATGTAGCACAAAGTGGTTTGATAGGCGAACACGGGATAGACAGAGTAATTAAAGGACGCCCTATTTATAAAGCCTCTGCTAGTCAATATGATATTGCTGCAAATGATACTTTATCAGTAGACTTAAACTTTGTAACGCCTGAAGGTTTAGCAGTTACTAAACGTTTTACCTTCGAAGGTTCTAGCTATAGCGTAAACGTTGAATATATAGTAAAAAATAACACACAAACTGCTGCTAACGTTCAATTATACGCACAACTTAAACAATCAACTATTGTTGAAGGTGGTTCAGCTTTAATGCCAACCTACAGAGGTGCGGCTTATTCAACAACCGAAGAAAGATATGAAAAATATTCTTTTGACGATATTGCTGAAAGTAAATTAGCTGTTACTACCTTAGGTGGCTGGGTAGCTATGCTAGAGCATTATTTTGTATCTTCATGGGTACCACATCAAGAAGATTCAAATCAAATTTACACTACCTATACAAGTAACCAAGACGCCGTTATGGGCTTTAAAGCTCCAGCACTTTCTATAGAGCCTAATACACAAGCAACTACATCGGCCATTTTATATGTAGGACCAAAAGATCAAGAAGTGCTTGAAAAAATAGCACCTAATTTAGATTTAACCATCGATTACGGTTTTTTATGGATGATCAGCCAACCATTATTTTGGTTACTTATTAAAATTCAATCTATCGTTTCAAACTGGGGCGTTGCGATTATTGTAATAACGTTAATAGTTAAAGGTGGTATGTACCCATTAACCAAAGCTCAATATACCTCTATGGCTAAAATGCGTGCCTTAGCACCTAAAATGGCGCAGTTAAAAGAACGCTTTGGTGACGACAGACAAAAAATGTCACAAGCGACTATGGAAATGTATAGAAAAGAAAAGGTTAACCCCGCCGGCGGTTGCTTACCATTAATTGTACAAATGCCTATTTTCTTAGCGTTATATTGGGTATTTTTAGAAAGTGTTGAATTACGCCATGCCCCTTTCATGTTATGGATACAAGATTTATCGGCACAAGACCCTTATTACATCTTACCAGTGTTAATGGGTGTTAGTATGTTTGTAATGCAAAAAATGCAACCAATGACCGTGCAAGACCCAATGCAACAAAAAATAATGCAATACATGCCGGTAGCATTTACTGTATTTTTCTTTTGGTTCCCTTCAGGTTTAGTACTTTACTGGTTAGTAAGTAACTTGATATCAATTGTTCAAATGAAAATAATATTTGCAGGTATTGAAAAGAAAAAGAACGCCGCAGCATAAAGAATTAAGTAATATTTATAAAGGTGACTTCGGTCACCTTTTTTTATGCCTAAAAATTATTAAAAATTTAAGTGGTGTCCCCACTCAAAGCTGCTTATTCAATGGTAACGAGTATATAATACTCACAATAAAAGAGTTAATTGAGTAAAAATATGTCTGAACAAAGTTTATCTGTTTTAACTAAAGAAACTATTGCAGCACAGGCGACTGCTCCTGGAAGAGGAGGTGTTGGGATTATTAGGGTATCTGGTCCTGAAGTAAAAAATGTAGCTCATGCCATTTTAGGTAAGGTTCCTGATTTAAGAAAAGCTGAGTACCTTAGTTTTAAAAACAGCAATAATGAAATACTTGATCAAGGTATTGCTTTGTATTTCAAAGGACCTAATTCATTTACCGGTGAAGATGTTATTGAGTTTCAAGGCCATGGTGGTCCTGTACTTTTAGATATGCTACTCAAAGAAATATTAATACTCCCCAAAGTAAGAATGGCAAATCCAGGGGAATTTAGCGAACAAGCTTTTTTAAACGATAAACTCGATTTAACTCAAGCAGAAGCAATTGCTGACTTAATTAATTCAAGCTCAGAACAAGCAGCAAAGTGTGCACTTAATTCCTTACAAGGTGAATTTTCGAAACTTATTAATCAATTAGTTGAAGATACCATTCACTTAAGAATGTATGTAGAAGCGGCAATAGACTTTCCTGAGGAAGAAATAGATTTTCTAGCGGATAAAAAAGTCGTTACCAATTTAAAAAAACTTATTACTCAAGTTATTGATGTACGCAAACAAGCTCACCAAGGCGCCATTATTAGAGAAGGAATGCGCGTAGTTATTGCTGGACGACCAAATGCAGGTAAATCAAGTTTACTCAATGCATTAAGCGGTAAAGAAAGCGCAATTGTTACTGATATTGCAGGTACAACACGCGACGTACTAACTGAGCAAATACATATTGATGGTATGCCACTACATATTATTGATACCGCAGGGCTAAGAGAAAGTGAAGATAAAGTTGAACAAATAGGTATTGAACGTGCTTGGAATGAAATTAACCAAGCCGATCGGGTATTACTTATGGTTGATTCATCTATCAACACAGACATAGATCCAAAAACTGAATGGCCTGAATTTTTTGAAAAGCTACCAGCAAGTATAGGGTTAACTATTATTCGTAACAAAGCCGATATAAGTAAAGCATCTACCGGTTATTCAATTTCCAATAATACCCCTACCATCACATTATCAGCTAAAAATGGTCAAGGTGTTGAGCCATTAAAAGAACATTTAAAAGAGATAATGGGCTACCAAGGAAGCACTGAAGGTGGATTTATGGCGCGTCGTAGACATTTATCGGCATTAGAGAAGGCCTATAACCATTTAGTAGTAGGATTAGAACAGCTTGAAACCTATGTCGCAGGAGAAATACTTGCTGAAGAATTAAGGTTTTGCCAAGAAGAACTCAATCTAATTACCGGTGAATTTACCAATGACGACTTATTATCGGAAATTTTTTCATCCTTTTGTATCGGTAAATAACTTAAATAAAGTACAAATTTCATTACCAAAATTTAGGGTCTGTTGATCTTTCGAGGTTATTTTTACAGCAAGGTGTTTGATATTTAGACAAGGCAGAGTATGTGAAGTGTAGCTAACTACTCGAACATACGATAACGACGTATAAATTTCAAACAG